>Ga0065707_10082773_pt1 | contig 12214 bp, 1 predicted proteins | sample SwiRhicommuniRL3_FD_59094 | JGI IMG/M metagenome (GOLD analysis project Ga0065707, IMG submission 59094) | Switchgrass rhizosphere bacterial communities from Rose Lake, Michigan, USA - RL3 v2 (version 2) | ecosystem: Host-associated > Plants > Roots > Rhizosphere > Soil | place: East Lansing, MI... | reverse complement strand
GCGGCGGCCGTCTTCCCGCGGAAGACCGCAAGTGCGGATCCGGAGGACGAGCCATTCTTAGCTGACCCGCAGACCCAGGCTCCAACTACCGATGGCGTCGCCGCGAACGTATCGAGTGCTTTCGATAGCGACTCGATATGCGTGACGATCATCGCCCATCTCTCCTCCATTGCGTCCCTGCCAACTTGCAATGTATAGGCGATGCTCGCGAGATCCTCGTCGCCGAAACGGCGTGTCGAGATCGCAGTGGCGAGTTGCCTGGCTTGTTCTTGTAGACGTTCCTTGCTCTTAGCGGACAAGACAATGATCTTGGGCGGCGCTCGTCCGGCTGAGGCAGCGAATCCGTCTGTCGAGGCGGGCAAATACTCCTCCAGTATCACATGGGCATTGACACCCGAGAATCCGAAAGCACTCACGCCTGCGCGACGCGGCAGTGGCCTTCCTTGCATGTCGCGTGGGGCATCCCATCCCTTCGACTCTTTCACGATGTAGAATGGGCTGTCCTCCAGGTCGATATATGGATTCAGTTCTTCGCAATACAGGCTGCGCACCAATGTCCGATGCTTCATCTGCAACAAGACTTTGATGACACCCGCCACACCCGATGCCAGCTCGAGATGTCCTATATTCGTCTTGACCGCCCCGATGCCACAGGCCACCTGCGCGACCCCGGCGTTCTCGGTGGCCGCGTACAGATCTTTGAACGCGCTCTTCAGTCCATTGATCTCGATAGGATCCCCCAACCGCGTGCCGGTGCCATGCGCCTCGATATAGCTCACGCTGCGGGGATCTATGTCCGCGTCTCGATATGCCGCCTTGATGGCCTCCGCCTGAGATTTGGGATTCGGCGCCGTCAGCGAAGTTGCGTGACCGCCATGACCTGCACTAGTGCCGCGGATGAGTCCGTAGATGTGATCTCCATCGCGCTCCGCCATGGAGAGCTTTTTCAAGAACAGGATCCCCACGCCTTCGCCGCGCACGTACCCATCTGCCTCTCGCGAAAACGTCTTGCAACGGCCGTCTTCGCACAGTAGGCCCGCTTTGCTAAAGCTGACGTGGGCCCATGGGGTGATGATGGTATTGACGCCGCCCACCAACGCCATCTCACAATCGCCGTTCTGGATTGCTCGCACCGCACGGTGCATCGCTACCAGGGAGCTCGAGCAAGCGGTCTCGATCGGCTCGCTCGGCCCGCGCAGATCGAGCAAGTAACTCATTCGGTTCGGGCCGACTGACGACACCGTTCCGGTCGAGCTATAGCCCTCGATCGGAACGTTGGCCTGCGCGCTCAGGTCGCCATAACCGCTACTCGCAGTCCCGACGAAAATTCCTGTTCGGCTCCCCGATACGCTCCGCGTCGAGTAGCCGGCATCCTCAATGGCTTTCCACGCATAGGTCATCAGCAAGCGCTGTTGCGGATCCATCGACTCCGCTTCCTTCGACGATATGCCGAAGAATGGCGCGTCGAATTCATCGACTCCCTCGATGAAGCCCCCCCACCTGATATTCGTTTTGTTGGCGTCACGCGATGGATCGCCATAGAAGGCTCGCCAATCCCACCGGGATGGCGGAATCTCCGTGATGCTGTTCTTTCCTGTCTTCAGGTTTTCCCAGAATGCATCCAAGTCGCCTGCGCCGGGAAAACGCCCACTCATTCCTACGATCGCGATCGGCTCGACGGCACGGCCTGGCGCCTTGTTCGCACTAGTCAACCGACTCGGACGTCGCCGGCGCGTGAGCTTGTCGGCAGGGATAGTTGTGCTCGTTGGGGGGTCGACAGACTTAGGCCGCGCACCGGCGGACGCTGTTTCATCGCAGCCCGTCGCCATCCCGAACCGATCCGCCAAAAGCGTCCCATGCTCATCGGCCAAGTATCTGGCAAAGCCGAGAACGGTAGGGTATTCGAAGAAAATCGTCGGACTGAGCTCCAGACCGTAGACCCGGTTCAACGTGTTGCCGAACGTGGTCAAACTGATCGAATCGAAGCCAAACTCGCTCAGCTGCGCTTCCACATCGATATCGTCCGCCCTTACCCCCAACTGTTGGGAGATGGCGTGTATCAATGCTTCCTGCACCTTCGCCAAGAGACCCACGCCTTGCGTGACGTCGTCGAGTTGCATCGGCACCGAGCCTTGGGGTGCCGACGGTGAGGATTGCTCCATTCCATCTTCGTTCGGCGAGTGTCGATTCTCGGGCGTCGTCCGATGGCCGGTATCGTTCAGCAGTCGTTGCCTGACTCGTGGGAGATCTCCGACCAGCACCACCACACGAGACGCATCGGTCGCCCACGCCCGATGCATCGCGTCAATGCCGTCTGGAGTCGTCAAAACGTCCAGCCCTCGACGGTTCATCTGTTCGCGCACGGATTCACTCACTTTCATTCCGCCGTCCGCCCACAACGGCCAAGCGATGGACAGCGTGCGGCCTCGGCGCCTGCCAAGGTCCACTAACCGGTTGCGAAACTCCGCATACCCGTCCATGAACGCATTCGCCGTCGCGTAATCGCTCTGACCCGCATTGCCTAGTACCCCGGAGACAGAAGAGAACAGAATCAAGAAGTCCAGATCTAGGTCCCGTGTCGCTTTATCTAGGTTGAGGGTCCCGGTGACTTTTGGCGCCAATACCTCTCGAAGTTCCTTGCCGCCCTTCTTGATGATGAAATTGTCCTTGACGATGCCGGCGCTGTGAACGATGCCATCGAGCGAACCGTGGCGACTGAGAACATCCGCGATGCATTCCTCGACCGCTTGTTCGTCGGCCACGTCCAGTGAGCGATATTCGATATGTGCGGCGCGCCCATAGCGCCTCATCCCTTCGATCTTCAATCTGGTTGCGTCGTCCAGGTCGGAACGGCCGGCCAGAACGATTCTTGCGCCTCGTACCTTACTGGCGATCTCGTTCGCCACGATCGAGCCGAGTCCACCGCCGCCGCCCGTGATCACGTACACCCCGCCGTCTTTCCATGGCATGGGCCGTTGTTCGGAGCGATCTCCGCGGCTCGGTTCGGTCGCGACGAACGCAGCCAATTCCCTTAGACTCGCTACCTGGCGCGCACCGTCCACATACCGAATTTCCTGAGCGATCGTCGCACGTTCATTTGAGTTCTCCTCCACCGCCCGCACGAATTCAGCAACTGTCGCCGTACGCGGTAGCGAGATCACCTGGCCTTTGAATTTCTCATTCTCTCGAGATGCGCTGCTGAGGAATCCCGCGAGCGCGGCGCCGACTTCTACCTGCTCTTTATCTGCGGCCAGCACTATCTGCAGCAACACGCCTTGTTTCGGTTTGGCCGCGAGAATCGACTGAATCAATGCCAGCATCTGCTCGCTAGCGGCCATGACCCAGTCCGATATCGAGCTTGCCGCCATTTCCGGCAGCACCGCCCCCTGCACTGACCGGTGCCGCGCTGCGAATCCGGCAAGACAGTCCTCGTAGATGGAATCCACCAGCATCCACCGCTCGCCGCGCTCCGCCGCGAAAGGAGTCACCTTCTCCGGTGGCGCCACGATCCAATCCGTCGTCAACAGGAGAGGCTCTTCCAGTTGAACCCCGTCGCTCTCTCGACCGATCTCGCCTTCCAATACTCTGGCGGTAAAGCCCTGTAAGCGCGCGCACACGAGACCCGACTCGTCGCAGACATCGATATCTAGCTTCTGAATACTGCCCGTCGTACCCAACACGCTCGGCCGAACGTACACCCACGCCAATGCCGGACTGCCTCCCCTGATCTCCAACCGCTCCAGCGCAAATGGCAATGCAGGGCGGGCCGCTGCACTTCCTCCGATATCCCCTCCATCCATGAGCGACAGTCCTATCGATGACTGCAACGCGCCGTCCAACACACTCGGATGCAAGTAGTACTGCTGCGCCGTATCGCTCACACAGCGCGGCAACGTCACCTGCGCCAACACAAAGCGTTCGCCTTCCCTGCCCCTCCCCACTGCCACACTCGCCAATCCTCGGTGCGCTGCTGCGTACTCGATTCCCATCGCAGCGAACGCTTCATAGCATCGCGACACCTCGACCGACCCAGTGCATCCAGCCCGGAGACTCGACAGGTCGATCCGCTCCTCTCCCCACAATGAGCCCGCAGCCACGACGACTGCTCGACCCTGCGCGTGAACGATCTCTTGCGCCCCTCTCCCCTCGTCTTCCTCTGTCGTAAATATCTCGAACTCGATCGACTCGTTCTGCGTCGCCTGCAATCCAATGTGTACTTTCTGCCTACCCCTCACCACCACCGGCTGCAGCCACACTACATTCTGCAACACCACGACAGATCGCTCGTCGCCTGCACGCCGCACACTGTGCTCCACCGCCGCTCGCGCCATCTCCAAGTACGCCACTCCGGGCAGCACTCGCTGGCCTTTCACCACGTGATCGCTCAAATAGAACTCCTCCCCGGTGAACTCGGAGGAGAAACGCTGCCCGTCCAGGTCCGATGTGTTTTGCTGTAGCAGCGGATGCAACACCGCAGCAGATCTCTCACCGAACGATGCTTCCGTCGCGGTGCCGGATTTACCATCGATTCGATCGCTCACCTCGATCCAGTACCGCTCTCGTGCAAACGGATACGTCGGTAGGCTCACTCTCCCCGGATGCGAACCTCGGTACAGAAGCCGCCAGCCGATGTCGGCGCCATTCACCCACGATTGCGCTAGCTCGCCGTACCGACCCTCGTCGATCCATCTCTCGACCAAGGTCCCGCGGCCTGCAGAGCTCTCAGCGACTGGCTTCTTCCCTTCAGCGACTTCCTCATTTCGCAGAAAGCGCCGACCGCGCGTGGCATCACTACCCTCAACGAAGCTCTTCAAGTTCTCGATCAGCTCGCTCACATCGCGAACAACGAATACCACGCGGTGTGCGAATGCCACCCTGCCGATTTGCAAGGTGAATGCGATATCCGCTAGCGCAGTGCCTACCGTCGACGTCAGAAACATGAGTAACCGGTGCGCGGACTCCTTCAGCGCTTCCGCCTTCTTCGCCGACAACGGGACGATATACGGTCCAGTCTCACCGACGACTGAAGCCCGACCGGCGGCCCGATCGAATGGATATTCTTCGAAGATCGCGTGTGCGTTGGTGCCCCCGATACCAAAGGAACTCAACGCCGCTCTATGGGGAGTGTCTTTCCGATCCAATCGTTTCCTGGACGAGCAGACGAAGAAGGGAGACTCGACGAAATCGATTTCTGGGTTCGGGCTGCGGAAATTTATCGACGGCGGCAACTCGCCGTGTTTCAGGCTGAGAACCACCTTGATGACGCCGACGAGGCCGGCGGCGGAATCGAGGTGGCCGACGTTCGGCTTGACCGATCCGATCGCGCAGAATTGCTTTTTCTGGGTGAACTCCCGATAGGCACTGCTGAGCGCCATCAGCTCCACGGGATCGCCGAGCTTTGTCCCGGTGCCGTGAGCCTCCACGAAGTCGATGGACTCCGGATCGACATCGGTGGACTTCAGTACCGTCCGAATCAAGGCGGACTGCCGGTCAACGCTCGGAACATAGAATCCGGCCTTTTCCGCGCCGTCGTTGTTCAGGCCCATGCCTCTCAGGATCGCGTAGATATGATCGTTGTCCGCTATCGCATCGACGGCACGCTTGATGAGGACAACTGCCGCTCCCTCTCCCAACACCATCCCATCCGCTGCTGCGTCGAACGCTCTGCAATGACCGTCGCCGGACAAATTCAACCCCGGCTGATGCACGTAACCGACATTTCCGGAGGAATAGATACTCGCCCCGCCGACCAACGCGTGCCTCACCTCTTTCAAGCGCAAGCCTTGGCAGGCCGAATGCAACGCGACCAATGAAGACGAGCAGTTGGTGTGAAGAAAAACGCTCGGTCCCTGCAGGCCCAAGTAGTAGGAGATCGATGTCGGGATGGTGCCTCCCTGGGACATCAGATACGTCTCCAGCGTACCCGACTCCGGAGTGGGATCCGCGTAGCCGCTCAAGGATGCGTGATAGTTATAATTATTCGCCGTCATCACCACCGAGGTATCTGGAATATCCGCCGGCACATAACCCGCATCTTCCAAGGCCCTCCATGAATGCAGCAGCAGCAACCTCAACTGAGGATCCATCAGTTCCGCGCTTCTCGCCGATAGATGGAAGAACTCCGCATCGAACAGCCCCTTTCCCTCCATGGAATATTCAACGCGAACATACTTATCGTTCCGGATCAATTCCTCCGAGACGCCACGCGCCCTCAGTTCATCATCCGTGAAGAACCGGCTACTTTCCTTTCCGGCCAACAGGTTGTTCCAGAATTCCGCAGCGTTGCTCGCACCTGGGAGCTCGCAGGAAATGCCTACGATCGCGACACTGTCTTCGTAGTACGCTGGCCTGGCTACCGCAGCACTCTCGAGAGCAGGTTCTGCCTTCGCCTCGATGTCCCTCGATTGCTCTTCATCCATCTTGCCGCTGCTGTCCGCGCGACGACCGTCTCCGACATCGTCCCCCATTCGTTCGCATATGTATGCGGCCACGCGATCGGCCGTCGGATATTTGAATAGCAGCGTTATCGAGAACTTGCAGGCAAACTCCTTGGATATCCTGTCGACCACCAGCACGGAGGCAATGGAGCTCCCGCCAGACTCGAAGAAGCCCACATCGGGGTCGACTGTCTCGATGCCCAGCGCCGCAGCCCAGATTGCAGATACCTTTTCTCTTACCTTGGAGAAGCGCTCGTCTCCCTTGCTCGAGTCGGCGCGACTCGGCTTGTCGACGTTCCTCGAAGCATTGCACAACTGCACTTCAGCGTCATCGATCCGTTCTACGATCCGTCGCGTGTCGCCCTCCTGGCGAACCTTCGAATAGTCGGTGACCGCAAGGTCGTGGCTTCGATCCAGATCCTCCACCAGCTGCGCAAAAGTGGCTGCCATTCGGCTCACGGTCGACGAGTCGAACAGATCGGGATCGTATTTCCAGTAGAACAAGGGAGCTTCTGCCGACTCGCGTATCTCGAGCGTAAGTTCGTACTGCCCCTCTTGCGTCAATCCCTCCATGAATTCCCATGGCGGCGATTCGTCCACGACTCGGCCCGGTGGGCGCTCGTGATAAATGTAGGCGACTTGAAATACCGGCGAATACCTTTCCGTGCGGACGACTCCAAGCTCCTTGACGATTCTCGAGAAGGGCAAGCGTCCGTGATACAGGCCATTGATCATCGTCAGCTGCAGTTGCCTTAGAAAGGCCAGGACCGACTGCCGGGAAAGCAACGCGATTCGGATCGCGATCATGTTGATGAAGCAGCCGAAAACCGGTTTGAACTTATCCTCCTGCCTGCCGGCGATCGGCATACCGACTATCAGGTCATGCTGTCCGGTCAGGCCGTGCAACAACAGCATGAACATGCCTAGATAGATGACGGACTCCGTCAGGCCCTTCTCCCTCGCGAGGCGCTTGACTCGTCCGCATACACCGCGATCGAGAGCCGCGATGAACGACTCGCCATGGAAACTCGATGCCTCGCCGCGCGGTCGATCACTGGGCAGTCTGCAATCGGGGAGAGGACCGGACAGTTGTTCCTTCCAATACTTTCGATCGACCTCCACCGTGGATCCGCCACTGAGCCATCCCTGCTCCCATTCCACGAAATCTCGATAGGTGACCTCCGATGGGACCAGTCGTGGCCGGCCGCCCTCGAGTAGCGTTCTGTAGTTCGCAAGTAAAGTCCGGAGAAGGAACTGGCACGACAACCCATCGCACACGATGTGATGCACCGTCACCAATACAACGTGATCCTCGCGGCCTCGGGTAAGGACGCTGACTCTCATGAGCGGACCGCTGTCCAGCACGAACGGTCGATTCGACATCGCCCTCAACTGAGACATTAGCGATTTGTGATCCTGCGGCGCGCTGCTCCTCTCGATTTCAGTTTGCAGCTTCATGTTCGGCTGCAGGCGCTGCACGAGGTTGCCTTGCTTTTCCAGTACGATGCTGGTCAAGAGCGGATACTGTTGCAACAGGCAATTCACCGCCTCGGCAAACAGCTCCGGTTTCATGACCTCCTGCAAACCGACACAGAGCGGTATGTTGTAGGCGGTCATATCCGGTGCGAGTTGCTGCATCACCCAGAAGCCCTTCTGCACTTCCGACAGTGGATAGAACGGGGACGACTCGTCGACGCCGCGCATTCTGCGTTGCAACTGAGCGTATGAAATCTTGCCTTCTCGGTACTTGAGCAGGAGCTCTTTCAACTCCACTGGACTGCGTCCGTACATCGCAGAGGAGTTCCGCTCGCTCACACGTGGCGACTGCGTAGTAGCTTGCGGTGGAACGGCCGATTCGCTTTCGCTCTCCACCTTCCCTTCCATCAGGGCTCTGAGGTCATTCAGGAAACGTGCGGCCAACAGGCCATCGGCTATTCGATGATCGAATGCCAGGATGAGCCGTATCTGTCGCGACGCCCCTTCTTTCGCGATTCCGAGAATGGCCGATTGCATCGGACCAACCACCGGACGAAATGCGAGGACGTCGCTCGCCGATAGGTCGGTGATAGTAAATGAACCTTGGCTGCAATCCCGGTTGTCGAGCGCGTCGCTGGAGTACTTGAGAATGTAGTCTCTCAACGACCGCGCGATATCCAGCAGCTCCTTCTTGTCCGCCTCCCGAACGACGGGCACCCTGAGACCCTTGCCGAAGTTGAGCGCATATCCGACATTGACGCCCTTGTGTCGATACGGTCGATCGACGTTGAAGAAGCCGTTGAGCTCCGGGTACTGCCCCAACAACTGCGCACATCCATGGCAAGCGATATCTCCGAGCGTGAACGGGAATTCATGCGTCTTGGAGAGAGAGCCCAAGTTCGTCGTGCACTTATCGAAGTTCACCCCAACCGTGACTTCGCTAGGAACGATCTGACGGAAACTTGCGGCTAGAGATTTCGCCTCCTGCTTCTTTGCCGCGGTCGAGTCCAGTTCGATCAGATGATCGGGCACCTCCCGTGCGTTCTGCTCCTTCGGTTGCCTCGCAACGGCCGGCTCGAGAAGACTCACGCCGGCCGAGCGTTGCGCTACGGTTTGGCTCGCACGCGACGCTACTACGGCCTGCACCATCGCAACGGTGATCAGTTGCCCGGTGGGGAAGTCGCCCATCTCGAGGCCGTGGCGCTCGATGAGCTTCTTTGCCTTCGCCGTCGCCCCAGGGAACCCCTGCTGATTGGCACTCTCGACTGGGCTATCGCCCACCTTACTGTTTCTCGGTGCATCGCCTATCGAGAAAGCATCGTTCTGTTCCGCCTCGCTCAGCGCCTTTGCGCTCATCAGTGCGAGTACCTCACCCACCGTGACGCTGGAATTCAGCTCCCGACGATAGTAGACATATCCCGCTTCTTCCGCCTCGACGTCCAGCGCCGACTTGGTTGTCTCCAGCACCGCGATCGCTTGCATGCGCTCGACGAGCGTGCCAGAAGCGACATTCCACGCGGATATAACGGCATCCGTTTCGTTGACGTTCAACCTCGGAGCCAAGATTTTCTTAATCAACGAATGTCTCCAGACACAATTGATGCAGCTCCGCCAACGTCGGCAGCACTTGTCTCTCGAGCGGTTCCGCGCTGGGGATCACCATATCCTTGGCGGCTAGTCGACGGACCTTGAACGCCTCCGTGCCGGTCCATCTCTCGGCCAAGCCCGCAACGACCTCGGCGCCCAGATCGAAACCGAGCGTCCCTTCCTCTACGACGACGAGACGACCGGTGACGCGCAGCGATTCCAGGACGACGGAGACATCGAGCGGATAGACCAGCAAGGGAAAGATCAGCTCTACGACGATCTCGTCTTCCTCGTACAGACGAACCGCCACCTGTTCCGCGATGCCGGACATGTTTCCGAAGGCGACCAGGGTAATGTCAGGCGCATCCGGCATTCTCAGGATGGAAACGGGAAACCGCTCGACGGACTCGTACAGCTCGTAGTTCTTCGGCCATTGCTGGCTTGCAGCCTTCGCATAGAGCGACTTGTGCTCGATGACGATGCTCGGCATGTCCGATTGAAACAGCAGATCCCGATAGAAACGGGATACGTGCGCTCGTCCGTGAATGACAAACAGTCGTGTCCCCGGGATGCCTGCCAGATGCTTCTCCAAGCATTGGCTATGCGTCGGCCCATAGCCGCGGCCGCCGCCCATCGGCATGCGCACGACGATCGGCAGGCCCTCGGCCAAGCCATACATCTGCTGGAATTTGGCGGCGTGATTGACGATCTGATCCAATGCCAGCGTCGCGAAATCGCCGAACATGATCTCCACGACGACCTTGTGCGCCATGAGCGCCAAGCCATTCGCCATTCCGACGATACCGGCCTCGCTGATAGGCGTGGTGTACACCTGGAGCGGATAGCGGATCGACAAATCCTTCGTCGCCTTGAAAGCTCCGCCATAGGGAGAATGAATGTCCTCTCCGAGCAGCAACGCCGTTGGAAATGCGTTCAGGAAGGCATCGAGTGCGGCATTGATCGCCTTGACCTGGGGTACCGATTCGGGCTCGGCCTTGCAGCACTCTTTAGATTTGTCGTCGCGTCGGACGGATGGAATCCGTAAAGGCAAATACTCGTCCTTCTCGACCTCGAGGATGGTCCGCGCTATGCCTTCGCGGATCTCTCCCAGCTGCTGCTGAGTATTGGCGCAATCCTTTACTTCGTACAGGAATCGGTTGAGCGGATCCTTGTCTTTATAGAATGCGATCTCCTCTACGCTTCGATCGTCGTCTCCCTTGGAATGGGCCTCCAGACGATACAATGCGATACGAAGCATCGCCGGCTGCCCCTGCGCACGCACCTGCTCCATCACGTCATGAATAGTCGCTTCCAACCCGGGAAGATCCCATATGGAGCCTTCGTGATAACGGATTCCGAACGCACTCGCCCTACCGCTGAATGTGCCCGCGAAAGTCTGTTTCGATGAGGTCGACTGCGCATACATGTTGTCTTCCACGACGACGAGCAGGGGAAGGCTCCATAGCGATGCCAGGTTCAGAGCCTCATAGACGACGCCTTCTCCGAACGTACCGTCGCCCAGGTAGACGACGGCTATCGAACCGTCGCCGCGTAGCTTTTGGTGCAGGGCTATGCCGGCGCTCACGGGAGCGATACCGCCTTGAATTCCGTTGGAGAAGAATCCTCGATGGTGCAAGTGCTGGCTGCCGCCGAATCCTCGGCAAGCTCCGCTTTGTCTTCCCATCACCTCTGCGATCAATCCCCGCGTATCGCCCGTCTTTGCGACGTAGTGCCCGTGACAGCGGTGATTGGAAAACACCACATCCCCTTCCCGCAAATGGCTCGCGACTAGGACCGCGGAGAACTCTTGCCCTATCGACGTGTGAATTGTTCCATTGACTTTCCCTTCCTTGAAGAGCTGCAGCAGCTGGGTCTCCAGGCTTCGAATCTGATAAGCCTGCATGAAGTTCTTCCGATACCGCTCATGATTGCTGTCCATCAAAGTTCCAGCTTTCCTGTAGAGAGCATGTCTAGGATGTCTTCCACGGTCACCATTCCCTCGCGGAGGTCCTTCAGAACAGACGGCTCTTCGTCGACCGACGGTCTGGCGTCTGTCTTCCTATCTACTCTGCGGAGCTCGAATGCGTCACTGACTCGCTGCCCTCTACCGATACTTCTGAAATCCGGCCGATGCTCGCCTGCTTCCTCAGCCAACGCCTCCTTGGAGTGGATTGGCGTAGCGATTGGCACTGTCTCGCACTTCTCCGGATAGTTCCCAAGCAGATAGCTCGCGAGCTCGTCTACGGTGACGTTCTCGAATAGCAGCGTGGGAGACAACCGCTCTTCAAACGCCAACTCGATGTGCGAGACGAGCTCCACCAATCCGTAGGAGCTGAATCCCATATCGAAGAAGCCGATCGTCGTGTCGATCTCGTGCAAGTCGCACTTCAGGACGGTCGCGATGGCTTGGCGGACACAAGTTCGAACTCTCTCTATCCCTGTCAGCGAACTCGTGCCTACCGGCGCATGTCGCTCGATTGCTCGCAACGCTGCGTCTCTCTCGTCAGCTTCGCCGTCCGGCGACGCGGAGAACCAGCAGCGCCGAGGGGCAAATGGATAGGTCGGCAGGCTGATGCGCTTCGGTCTCGAGGTCGTCGAATACAGAGTGTTCCAGTCGACTTCGAAACCATCGACCCATAGCTGTAACAACGTCTCGTACCCGGACTCCGCGACCCATGCGGCGGCCGTCTTCCCGCGGAAGACCGCAAGTGCGG
>Ga0065707_10082772_pt1 | contig 12215 bp, 15 predicted proteins | sample SwiRhicommuniRL3_FD_59094 | JGI IMG/M metagenome (GOLD analysis project Ga0065707, IMG submission 59094) | Switchgrass rhizosphere bacterial communities from Rose Lake, Michigan, USA - RL3 v2 (version 2) | ecosystem: Host-associated > Plants > Roots > Rhizosphere > Soil | place: East Lansing... | reverse complement strand
CGGCTCGCCGTCCGCGAGGTGACGCCACCCACGGAAGAGGGGTAGCATCGGCCGCATGACGCCCCGCGGTGTACGCCTTTCCCGTCCGCTCTATGAAGCGATGCCGTGGATTTACCTCCTCTGCGGCCTGCTGGCAGTGGCTGCGAGTTACCGCCACCGCGGCAGCGGCGCAAGCGTACTCATTGGAATTCTCGGCATCTTCGCTGTGATTGCCGGCATCGTGCTGCTGCTTCGCCGCCGGGATTTCCGTGAGCTGCGTGCGCAGTATGGGGATCAGCCCGGCTCTTCTTCGCCGGATTCGTGATCGTCCGAGTGCTGCGTGCTGGGGATCGTGCTCGTGAAACTGCCGCGAACTTTCGGCAGCCGCTCATCCACGTAGATCAATTCGTGCTTGCCGATCACCACGACGTCCCCGTCATTCAGGTAGTGGCGGCGCACGCGCTTGGAATGAACGTAAATGCCGTTGGTGCTGTTCAGGTCCTCAATCACGCAGGATTGCGCGGTGCTGACGATCTGGCAATGGTGGCGGCTGACGAAGCGGCTGTCGATCTGCAGGTCGTTGTCCGTGGTGCGCCCGACGACGAGACGCCCGATGCGCAACGGCAATTCCTGCACCGTGCGCCCTTCTGTCGAAACTAGCAGGCGCCCGACATGGGGTTGTTGGCCCATGCCGTCCGGCTTGCGCGCGACGACATTACCCGTAATTCCGAGAGGCACGCCTTCTGCCGCAGTAAGCTGACTCGTCGCGCCCTGCACATCCACTGCCGGCCGCATGGAAAGCTGGGCGCGCAGAGAATATTCCACCCATTGAAGCTCTTCGACCGAATTGATTACGTCATCCAGCGTTACATGATTCCGGTTGGCCGCGAACGCCGCCATCATGGCGGTGTCGCACAGCGTGTTGACGAGGCGCGGCACGCCGCCTGTGTAGCGGAAGATTTCCACGTAAGTATCTTCGGCAAAGATCTCGCGATCCCCCGCGCCTGCCACTTCGAGGCGATGTTGGATGTATGCGCGCGTCTCCACATCGGTAAGAGTGGTGAGATGAAAGCGCAGTCGCACGCGTTGAGCGAGCTGCACCAGCTCGGGCGCATCGAGCTTCTCATTGAGCTCGGGCTGGCCGGCAAGAATGATGCGCAGCACTTTTTCCTTGGTCGTCTCGACGCCGGAGAGCATGCGAATCTCTTCGAGCACGCGCAGGGACAGATTCTGCGCCTCATCCACGATGAGCAGCACCTTGCGCCCCGCGCTGTATTGCTCGATCAGGAAAGTGTTGAGCGTGGCGATGAGCTCGCCTTTCTTCATCTTGAACGGCGAGAAGCCGAACTGCACCAGCACTGCCTGCAGGAAATCGACCGCCGATACCTGGGTCTGGTTGACCTGGGCGATGACGACGTCCGACTGGATTTCTTTCAGGAAGGACTCGATCAGGGTGGTCTTGCCGGCGCCGATTTCGCCGGTAATGACGACGAAGCCATCCGTGAACCAGATGGTGGATTCCATGTACGCCTTGGCGCGGGCGTGCTGCTTGGAAAGATAAAGAAACGCCGGATCGGGGCTTAGCCGGAAAGGCAGCTCTTTGAGGTTGAAGGTATCTAGATACATGGCGCGCGAAGCTTAAGGGAAGCGAGTCTCCGGGGCTAATGGAGCGAGCAGGCGGCGTGCCCGGCGGTCCCGCGCGGTGGCGGTGGTCTCGACCACGGTAATGTGCCCGAGTTTGCGGCCCGGGCGGGGCTGTTTACCGTAATCGTGCAGATGCACGCCACTTTCCGCCAGGAGCTTTGCCCGATCCGGCATTTCCCCGATGATGTTGATCATGGCGCTGTGGCCGAGGCTGCGTGTGGAGCCGAGCGGCAGGCCAAGGATGGCGCGCAGGTGGTTTTCAAACTGGCTGGTGGCTGCGCCCTCAATGGTCCAGTGGCCGGAATTGTGCACGCGCGGCGCCATCTCGTTGGCGATGAGCCTGCCGTTGCGGACGAAAAATTCAATGGTGAGTATGCCCACGTAGCCAAAGTGCGTGAGCATGCGCTCGAGATAGCGCGCAGCGAGGCGATGGAGCCGCGGCGTGCCGTAAGGCGCGCGCGTAAGACGCAGGATGCCGCCTGCGTGAATGTTGCCGTTCAATGGATAGATCGCAATCTCGCCGTTGCGGCTGCGCGCGCCGATGATCGATACCTCGTGGTCGAACGGGACGTATTCCTCATAAATGAGCGCTCCGTTGGTAGCTTGGGTCGAGTCTGCGAAGCCCAACTTCTTTTTGACGCGTGGAATGTTGGGCTTCGCAGACTCGGCCCAACCTGCCGCCTGCAACCACGCGCGTTCTACGTCGGGAACATTTCGTACCACCGCCTGGCCTTTGCCGTCGTAGCCCAATCGCCGCGTTTTCAACACGCCCGGCAGACCGATCTCCTCCACTGCGTGTTTGAGCTGCGCTCTGGAATCCACTGCGCGCCAGCGCGTGGTGGGGATCTTCAAACGCTCGAACAGCTGCTTCTCGCTCACCCGATCCTGAGATGCCGCGAGCGCGGCGATGGGCGGGCAGATGCGCGTGGTTTTGGGCAGCTTGCGCAGTGCCTCGACCGAGATGTTTTCCCAATCGAATGTCAGCACTTCGCTTTCCCTTGCCAGGCGCGCGAGCAGGCGCCGATCCGCAAAGGCGCCCTCGATCTGCGGCGCGACCTGACCGCCGGGCGCGCGGTGCGAGGGATCGAGAAACAGGCAGTCGAGGCCGAGCGGATATCCCGCCAACGCGAGCATGCGGCCCAGCTGGCCGGCGCCCACGATTCCGACAGTCATGCGCGGCTCGGCGTGGCGCGCGGATCGGAGTTCTGCAACACCTTCGCTGTTTGCTGCTCGCGGAATTTATCCAGCGCTGCGCCGATGGCGCTGTGCTTGTTGGCCAGAATGGACGCGGCGCTGAGCGCCGCATTGGTCGCCCCGGCAGCGCCAATAGCAAAGGTGGCTACCGGCACGCCGGCCGGCATCTGCACGATGGAAAGCAGTGAATCGAGCCCGTTCAGCGTCTTCGATTGCACCGGCACGCCGAGGACAGGGAGGGTGGTTTTGGCAGCCGTCATGCCCGGCAGGTGAGCCGCGCCGCCGGCGCCCGCAATGATGACTTCGAGACCGCGCGCACGGGCAGTAGAGGCGTATTCGAAGAGCAGATCCGGGGTGCGGTGGGCGGAAACGACCTTCACTTCATAAGGCACGGCGAGGGTATCCAGCGTCTCGGCGGCCGCGCGCAGGGTGTCCCAATCCGAGGTGGAGCCCATGATGATTCCGACCAATGGTTTCATCGCGGCATTGTACACGGCCGCATGCGACCACTACCCTTCGCCCCACCCAACCCTCCCCCGTTCCCCGGGGAAGGGCCAGGGAGGGGGCATCCTTAAACGCATGAGGACCGAGGCCGTCGATCAATGTGGGTACGCACCTGGAATTTTCTCGACCGATGGTTCTTCGGCCCGGCATCCGTCGGGGCAGGGCCATTCGCCACCTTCGTGCGGGGGTTGCGCTATCCCTACGCCGTGGTGCGCGATCTGCTGCACGGCGAGATCAACCTGCGCGCGATGGGGCTGGTCTATACGACACTGCTGTCGCTGATCCCGCTGCTCGCCTTTGCCTTTGCGATTCTCAAAGCCTTAGGCGCCAGCCGGGATCTGGAGCCTATAGTCTATGAATTCTTTCGCCCTATGGGCGATACCGGCGCGCGGGAGCTCACCACCCGGGTAATGGTTTTCGTAAACGGCGTGAGCAGCGGGCTCGTGGGCTCCGTCGGTTTCGCCGTGCTGCTGTGGACCCTGGTAGGCACCATCAAGAAGGTGGAGGACAGTTTCAACTTCCTGTGGCGGGTGGAGCAGCCGCGCAGCTTCGCACGGCGCATTGCCGAATATATTGGATTGCTCATCGTCGGGCCGATTCTGCTGGTGGGATTTATCGGCCTCGCGCATGCCACGCTCGGCGGCACGCGCCACTGGTTTGCGGGTATGCCACTGATGGAAACGGTGGCAGGGTGGGCGGTGGTGCTGTCGCCTTATCTGATGGTGACGGCGTTCTTCACGGCCCTCTACATGTTCATTCCCAATACGCGCGTGCGCCTGCGCCCGGCATTGATTGGCGCGTTGACGGCGGGCTTTCTCTGGGCCGCAGTCGGCAAGATGTTCACCGCCATGGTGGTGTTCTCCACCCGCCTCACGATTATTTATGCGGGCTTTGCGTTCATTGTCGCCGCGCTGCTGTGGACTTATTTTGGCTGGCTGATTCTGCTCGCAGGCACGCAGCTGTCTTTTTATATCCAGAATCCAAGTTACCTGCGCATTGGCTTGAAGGAGATGCGCCTTTCGAGCGTGGAGCTCGAACAGCTTGCCTTGAAGCTGATGTATCTCGCCGGCCGCACGCATTTGAATGGCGGCAAGCTTCTGACCGTGAATGGGCTCGCGGCCCAGCTGGCCTTGCCTGGCATTGCTATCGCTCAAATCGCCACTGCTTTAGAGCGCGCCGGCCTCATGATTGTGACGGACAACGATGAGTTGATTCCCGGCCGAGACCTCGGCCGCATCGGGGTTCAGGAAATTCTAGCGGTGGCGCGCAACCAGCGCAGCGGCCATTTCTCCGCGCGCCCCTTGAAGCTGCCAGCCGTGGATCGGCTGACCGCACAGCTCGAGGAATCGTGGCGCAGCTGCTGCGGCGCTCGTACGCTGCGGGACCTGTTGGAAGAGCCGGAGTCGTGACGCATGACTTTCAGTTTTCTGCTACTCCCCCGCAATCGTCATCTCTTCAATCAACACCGATCCTGTGCGAATGCCGCCGCGCAGATCCACATCCGTTCCCAACGCTGCGACACCTCGATACATCTCGCGCAGATTCCCCGCAATCGTAATCTCATGCACGGGATAGCTCACCGCGCCATTCTCAACCCAGAAACCGCTCGCGCCGCGCGAATAGTCGCCGGTCACGGGGTTCACGCCCTGGCCCATCAATTCGGTCACCAGTAACCCATTTCCCATCTGCTTGAGCAAAGCATCGAAAGCCAGCGCCCGATCCTGCGCCGAGACGATCAAATTGTGATTTCCGCCGGCATTGCCTGTGGTCTGCAATCCCAGCTTGCGCGCCGAATAGCTGCCCAGCACATATCCCTGCAGCACTCCGTCTTTGACCAGGTCCCGATCCCGCGTGGCCACGCCTTCATTGTCGAACGGACTGCTGGCCAGTCCCTTGCGAATATGCGGTCGCTCCTGAATCTGCAAAAACTCCGGGAAGACGGCCTGGCCCGCGGCATCCAGCAAAAACGAAGATTTACGATACTGCGAGCTGCCGCGGATGGCGCCGACAAAATGTCCGATCAATCCCCGGGCGATCTCCGAGGCAAACAACACCGGCGCACGCTGGGTCGCGATCTTCCGGGCTCCCAACCGCGCCACCGCACGTTCGCCCGCCTTGCGGCCGATCGATTCGATCGAGTCCAGATCCGCCGCATCGCGCGAGGTGGAGAACCAGTAGTCACGCTGCATGTCTTCGCCCGCCTGCGCGATCAGCACACAACTCAATGTATGACTCGTGCTGCCATAACCTGCCAGGAAGCCGAGCGAGTTGCCGTACACACGCACATCCTGCTGGCTGCTCACCGTGGCGCCTTCGGAATTCGTGAGCCGCGCATCGATTGCAAGCCCAGCCGCCTCGCATGCGCGCGCGAGCTCAACGGCTGCATCAGGCTCGATATTCCAGGGGTGCTCGAGATCGAGGTCGGGAATATCCTTGGCGAGCATTTGTGCATCGGCGAGCCCGGAGTAGGGGTCTTCCGCCGTGTATCGCGCGATAGTGGACGCCTTCTCCACAGTTTCCCGCACCGCTTGCGCGCTTAGATCCGCGGTGCTCGCCGAGCCCTTGCGCTTGCCGAAGTAAACCGTGACATCGAGCCCTCGATCGCGCTGATACTCAATGGTGTCCACTTCGCCCAGGCGTATTGCGGCGGTGAGCCCGCGATTGAGGCTGGCATCCACCTCACACTGCGCCGCGCCGCGCGTACGCGCTTCGGCGAGCGCGAGGCTCACGACATCCTGCAACTCGGGTATTCGCGATCCTGCGGCGTTAGCTGGCTTCATGGGGCAGAATTGTAACAGCCGTACCCGGCCACTCTGCGGAGAGAACGATGCGACCCACGCCTGAAGACGGCGAAGACCACGAAGAGGAGGGCCTCGACAGCGAGCTACGCCCGAGTAAGAGTTCGCGCAAGCGCGCAGCCCATGCGGCGCAGAAGCTGGGCGAGGAGCTCACTCGCCTGAAAGTGGTCGAGCTCGAGGCACTGAGCCTTCCGGAAGAGCTTTACGATGCGATCCTCGAAGCCCAGCGTATCAGGAACACCCGCGGCGGCATCGCGCGCCAGCGCCAGTACATCGGCAAGCTGATGCGCGAAATCGATCTGGCGCCCATTGAGGCCGCAATGGCCGTGCGCCGCAAGTCGGGTGTGCTGCCCTCGTGAGTCGGACGTCAGGTTTTCCCGAACGCATCGTTTGCCTTACGGAGGAGACCACCGAGACGTTGTATCTGTTGGGCGAGGACTGGCGCATCGTCGGCATCTCGGGCTTTACGGTGCGCCCGCCGCGCGCTCGCAAGGAAAAGCCTCGCGTGTCCGCCTTCACAAGCGCCAAGATCGATCGCATCGTCGCGTTGCAGCCCGATCTTGTGCTCGGCTTCTCCGATCTGCAGGCTGACATTGCCGCGGAGCTGATTCGCGCAGGCATTGAAGTGCACGTGTTCAACCACCGGAGCGTGGCAGAGATTTTGCGGATGATCCGTACGCTCGGCGGCATGATCGGCTGCGAGACCAAAACCGCTGCACTGGTCGCAACGCTGACTGCCGGCCTTGGCGAAATCCGGGAACGCGCCGCGCGGCTGACACGTCGCCCGCGTGTTTATTTTGAAGAATGGGACAGCCCGCAAATCTCGGGGATCCGTTGGGTTTCCGAGCTTGTCACGCTTGCAGGGGGCGAAGATTGTTTCCCCGAGCTGGCCGCGGAATCTCTTGGCAAGAATCGAATCATTGCCGACCCATTGGAGGCGCCGCGCCGCGCTCCGGACATCATCCTCGGCTCATGGTGCGGCAAGAAATTTCAGCCGGACACTGTGGCGGAACGCGAGGGTTGGAGCGATGTGCCCGCCGTGCGTAGCGGCTACATACGCGAGATCAAATCCTCAATCATCCTGCAGCCCGGCCCTGCAGCGTTGACCGAGGGCGTGCGAGCCATTCAGCAGATCATTAGCGAATGGAATGGATATAGGTTGGGCTGAGTCTGCGAAGCCCAACCTATGCGGAACCCGTCAGCCGCGCGAGCGCTTCGCGATATTTCTCGCTGGTCTTCTCAATAATTTCAGCGGGCAGCTTTGGACCAGGCGCGGTCTTGTTCCAGTCCAGCGTTTCAAGATAATCGCGCACGAACTGTTTGTCGAAGCTGGGGGGGCTAGTGCCTACGCGATAAGTGTCGGCCGGCCAGAAGCGCGATGAGTCCGGCGTAAGCACCTCATCGCTCAAGGTCAGGCGGCCGGCTTCATCGAGTCCAAACTCAAATTTGGTGTCGGCGATGATGATGCCGCGCTGTCGGGCGTGCTCAGCTGCGAAGTTGTATAGGCTGAGCGAGACATCGCGCACCTGCGCTGCGAGCGGCGCGCCGATCGATTTCTCCATCTCGGCGAAAGCAATATTTTCATCGTGGTCGCCCAGCGCAGCTTTCGTCGCTGGTGTGAAAAGCGGTTGAGCCAGGCGCTCGGCGAGCTTTAATCCCGGCGGCAGCGCGATCCCACACACGGCGCCGGTGCTTTGATAATCCTTCCAGCCCGATCCGATGAGATACCCGCGCACTACAGCTTCGACAGGCAAGGGCTTAAGACGCCTCGCTACGACCGCGCGGTTTGCCAGCAGCGCCCGCTCATCGGCGTCAGCGACCACGCTGTCGACCGACTTGTCCGTGAGATGGTTCGGCACGATTGCCCGCGTGCGCTCGAACCAGAAGTTTGAAATCTGATTCAGCACGCGCCCTTTGTCCGGAATCGGATCAGGCAGCACCACGTCGAATGCCGACAGGCGATCCGTCGTCACGATCAGCAGATGCTGCGCATCCACCGCGTACATGTCGCGAACCTTGCCTTCGTAGATCTTTTCGAGCCCGCGCAGCGCGGTGCGGTGAACGGTGGGAATAGCCATGCGCTTGCTACTATACCAACGATGACGCAATGGACGGGCAAACTCGTTGGGGCGCTACTCGGCCTGCTGATCTTCGGGCCGGTGGGCGCATTGGTGGGCATGATTCTCGGACATCAGTTCGACAAGAACTCTGCCGAGCCGGGGTCCGATGCCAGCGCCGCCGAGATCGGCGAGCAGTTTTTCCGCTCCACCTTTCACGTGATGGGCCACGTCGCCAAGTCCGACGGCCGCATCTCCGAGAGCGAGATTCAAGCCGCCCGCAGCATCATGATTCAGCTGCGGCTCGACCAGTTGCGCGTCCGCGCGGCTATCGAATGCTTCAACCGCGGCAAGCAGCCGGGCTTCGATCTCGCGGCGGAGCTCGCGACCCTGCAACGTATATGCGCCGGCCGCCCGGATCTGTTGCGCATCTTTCTGGAGCTGCAGGTCCGCGCGTCGCTTGCGGGCAGCGACCTTCAGGGCCAGGCGCGCGTATTGATGGGACGCATCGCGACGAGCCTGGGCATCTCGATGATCGAGCTCGCTCATATCGAAGCCGTGCTGCGCATCCGCCGTGGCAGCTTTGCCCAAGATACCGCGCGGAGTCGCCAGGGGCCGCTCGATGAAGCCTACGAAGTGCTCGAAATCACGGCCGCGGCGAGCAATGCGGAAGTGGTGAAAGCCTATCGGCGGCAGCTCTCCCGCCATCACCCGGACAAGCTCAAAGCCAACGGCCTGCCCGAATCCATGCTGGAGCATGCGAAGGAGCGCACTCAGGAAATTATCGAAGCTTATGAGCTGATCCGCGAGCGTCGGGGGATGACCTGAAGGTACACTAGCGGTCCTATGCAGACGCCGTGGATCGCACCCTCGATTCTCTCAGCGGACTTCGCCCGCCTGGGCGAGGAAGTGGATGCGGTGCTGAGGGCAGGCGCCGACCTCATCCACTTCGACGTGATGGACAACCATTACGTGCCGAACCTCACTATCGGTCCTGTGGTCTGCGAGGCGCTGCGCAAGCACGGCGTCAAAGCGCCGATCGACGTGCATTTGATGGTGCGGCCGGTCGACCGCGTAGTGCCGGACTTCGCCGCGGCGGGCGCCACGTACATTACGTTTCACCCGGAAGCGAGCGAGCATGTCGATCGCACCATTGAATTGATCCGTGAGCACGGGTGCAAGCCTGGCCTGGTGTTCAACCCCGCGACGCCGCTCGACTACCTGGATTACACGCTCGATAAGCTCGACATGGTTTTGATCATGTCGGTAAACCCCGGCTTTGGCGGCCAGAAATTCATTCCAGCGGCCTTACGCAAACTGGCCGACGCGCGTAAACGTATCGACGCGAGCGGCCGCGCCGTGCGCCTGGAAATCGATGGCGGCGTCAAGGTGGATAACATCGCAGAGATTGCGAAGGCCGGAGCGGATACTTTCGTCGCGGGCTCCGCGGTCTTCGGCAGTAGTGATTACGGGGCGACGGTCAAAGCGATGCGCGCCGCCATTTCGAGATTGGCGTAGGCCGGCCGCTATTCCTCGTCCTCTTCTTCATCATCCTCATCGTCATCGAAATCTTCATCGTCGTTTACGGCGGGGACGCTGCTGGGCCGAGCCATGGCGCCCGCTGACGCTCCTGCGGCAGTGGGCTTCGCAGGCACGATCACAGGACGAGTCTTCATCTTCGGACGCGCATTGAATACGACGATGGTCTTGCCGGTGGCGCGCAGCAGGCCTTGCTCCTCGAGCACTTTGAGAACCCGTCCCGCCATTTCGCGTGAGCAGCCCACGAGCCGCGACAGCTCTTGACGGCTCACCTTGATCTGCATGCCCTCGGGATGCGTCATGGCATCCGGCTCACCGCAAAGATCCATGATGGCATGCGCGACACGGCCCGTAACGTCGACAAACGCGAGGTCGCCCAACTTGCGGTTGGTGCGATCGAGGCGGGTGGCGAGCTGCGTGGCCAGCTCAAAAATGAGTCCGGGGCTTTCCGCCGCAATCTGCCGGAAGCGCGGATAAGTCATTTCCGCCAGCTCGCACTGGTTACGCGTGCGCACCCAGGCGCTGCGGGTGGGCTGTTCGTAAAACAGCCCCATCTCGCCAAAAAACTGTCCGCGGTTGAGGTAGGCGAGGACCATTTCGTTGCCTTCCTCGTCCTCGATCATCACTTCGACGGAGCCGCTGATGATGTAGTAAAGAACATCCGGCAGGTCGCCCGCGTGGATGACGACTGTTTTCGATGGCACCGTGCGAATGCGGCAATAACTCAAAAAACGATTGATTGCCGGAATATCGCTCAGCGGCTTGATGTTCTCATCCATACCGATCCCCACCCCGAAGTTGTCGTGAGCGTGCGCTTTTTAACCATAAGCCCGCAGAACTGCAAGCGAAAACGCTTTTTATATCCAATAAGCCGTGCGAGTCATGATGCGCGCGGTATGCCGCATCAGCTGACGGGCAGGCTTCGGCAACGGAACTGCGCCCGCTGCCTGAGCCGCTCCGCCATGCGCAATCTCATCTTCCCGCATCGCGCCAACGATGGCGCGGCTGCGGGAATCCTGCGGCGGAAGCCTTGCCAGATGCTCATCCAGATGCCCTTCCACCTGCCGCTCCGTCTCCGCTACGAACCCGAGGCTGGTGCGATCTCCAAACGTGGCGGCCAATGCGCCAATGGCAAAAGAGCCGGCATACCACAGTGGATTTAAAAGACTGGGCCGTGCGTCCAGCTCTTTCAGCCGCGCTTCGCACCAAGCCAGGTGGTCCGTTTCCTCCCGGGCGGCGCGTTCCAGCAGCGCTCGCGTCTCCGGGGAGCGCGCGACGAGGGCTTGGCCGTGATAAAGCGCCTGCGCCGCAATCTCCCCCGTGTGATTCACTCTCATGAGAGCCCCGGCTTCCCGCCGATCCGCCTCCGAGAGAGCGGCCTCTGGGCGAAGCGGTGGGGCTGGAACCGGGCGGGAAGCTTGAGCGGATGCAAAAAGGGCGCGCAAGCCGCGGTCGGCGGCGGCAATGAAGGGGTCCAGTAAGGCCTGCATATACTCATTATAAGGGGGTTCCCCCGCATGCTTTGCAACCAAACGGCCCCTCCATTACACTGCCCGGCCTTTTTTCGGCCGACCCCTTCCCGGAAACTTCAAGATGACGACTACGGTTTTCGCCAAGCCCGCCACCGTGCGCGGCGACTGGTTCCTGATCGATGCGAACGGCAAGACGCTGGGTCGCCTCGCCACGCAGATTGCTCACCGCCTCAAGGGCAAGCACAAGGCGGACTACAGCCCGCATGTAAACATGGGTGACCACATCGTGGTGGTGAATGCAGGCAAGGTGCGCGTCACCGGCCGCAAGCTGTCCGATAAAATTTACTATCACCACACGGGCGCCATCGGCGGCATCAAATCCATTGCCTTGGGGAAATTGCTGGATGAGCATCCCGAGCGCGTCATCTCTTTCGCCGTGAAAGGCATGCTGCCGAAGAACACCCTCGGCCGCCAGATGTTCAGAAAGCTTCACGTGTTCGCCAGCGGCGAGCATCCGCATCAAGCCCAGCAGCCCAAGCCGCTCGAGCTGTAATTTTTAGGAATCGTAACGACATGCCAGCAGTAGCAGCTCCCAGCAAAGACCAGCAATATGGCACCGGCCGCCGCAAAACCGCCACGGCGCGCGTGCGCCTGAAGCCGGGCACCGGCAAGATCACGGTGAACGATCGCGCGCTGGATGTCTTCTTCGGCCGCGAAACCGGCCGCATGATCGTGCGTCAGCCGCTTGAAGCCGTGCAGCTCACCAGCCGCTTCGACATCAATGTAAAGGTGGCCGGCGGCGGCATCACGGGCCAGGCCGGCGCCATCCGTCACGGCATCACGCGCGCGTTGATCGAATACGATGAAACTCTGCGCCGTCCGCTGCGCGTTGCGGGCTTCGTCACGCGCGATGCGCGCGAGGTCGAACGCAAGAAGGTCGGTCGCCGCAAAGCCCGCCGCGGACCGCAGTACTCCAAGCGATAGCAGGCGAAAGTCACGCCTTTCGCCTGCGGGTCGAAAGGGCCGCA
>Ga0065707_10082770_pt1 | contig 12234 bp, 20 predicted proteins | sample SwiRhicommuniRL3_FD_59094 | JGI IMG/M metagenome (GOLD analysis project Ga0065707, IMG submission 59094) | Switchgrass rhizosphere bacterial communities from Rose Lake, Michigan, USA - RL3 v2 (version 2) | ecosystem: Host-associated > Plants > Roots > Rhizosphere > Soil | place: East Lansing... | reverse complement strand
AGAAGAAGCGCCCATTGGCGCAGCACAGGAAGTCCACCGTCCGCGAGCCGAGACCCATCGGCACCGGCATGAAGTAATATATGTTATTTTCGTATCGGTCAAGCAATTTTCTGATTTTATTTTTTACCCTGCCTTCCGGTGTCGGCATCTTTTACTCCCGTCGTGAATCAAGGTAGTTCCAGTAAGATCCTGGAGATATGTTCGTCCGATGGAAAATTCTCCACGTCGAACAAGTCCAGTTCACGCATGTTATCGTAACGTATGACGATGCGAGGCGGGACCTCTTTCATATACTCGACGCGGACTATGCGCGACAGCGCGCGCAACGACAATTGTACCGTGAGGCGTTTTACCCGCTCGTCGAAAGCGATACGCATCGGATCAAGCGAAGCGGCTGGCGTTAGTAACGCGGGTCCCAGGGCGGTGTTTTTCTGGTAGACGTTCTGGGCGTTCCACATGTTGACACTCTGCTGGTCGATAGCCGCCTGAGTCGCCATCGCCCGACCCAGGTTGTTGTAGTTGTCGTAGTTCACCGACGCCTGGGCCTGGGAGCCGGGTACCCCCTGGGCGCGAGATAGGTTGGGGCCGGGGCCGTCCATAGCTTCAATCGCTCGGTTTCCAGCAGATCCCGTTGGAGTCTCAGGGTTTCCACCTGGAAGAACCTCTGGTCGAGATCCCGTTGCCGGGTCACCACCGTCGTCTCGTGGTCGCACGCCGAAAGGGAGACCAGGGCGAGGCCGACGAGGAGTGTTTTCATTTTCATTTTCCATGGAAGGGACAGGAAGTAACGGCGCACCAACGCCGACATAGCCCGCCAGGGTTTGGAGGATACTCCTGGGTTTGTCTGGCATCGACCATTCTCCTCACGCGGGGAAGGATATCCCCCCAGATCTCGGTCACGCTCTCACGGGTGAACGTCGCCCGCTCGATGTGATCATACGCTATGAACACCAGGGCCGCGCGGATGCGTTTGGTCCTGGTCGAGTGGGCGAAAGTCATGACCGCCGCCAGCTGAAGCTGTGTGAGGTCCTCGGTCGGCTTGCCCGTCTTGTAGTCGATGACGGTGGCGTTCTCGCCGTTGATGTTGGTGTAGTCCAGTACCATGCGGAACCACGCGCCGCTTCCGAAGAATTTGGACGGCGTCAGCCCGCTGTCCAGCGCCAGTTTTTGTTCCGTGCGCACCGTCCCCTCGGCGTTGGCCAGCTTGTTCAGCATGCCCTCGTGCGGCACCAGATCGGGCGGCAGGGGCGTGCCACGGCCCACGCGGGCGTCGAACGCCTCGTGGATGCGCTTGCCCTCGACCAGGGCCTTGCCCTCGGGCTCCTTCACGTCCCTGGAGACGTTATAATTGTAGTAACGGCGCGGGCAGGTCTCGAAATTCTTCAGCGCCGTGTAGCTCCAGGAGAACCTCTCGGGATTTACGACCGTAGTGCTCATCAACTAGTGCCCTTTGAACGCCGGTTTCACGACATAAAGTTCGCGACTGTTAGCGATTGGACCGTCGGTTCGCATGTTAACCCGTGTCTCACGAACCATGACGTCCCGCAATGGAAGCCGCCTTATATGGGCACGGCGCAGATGCGCCACCGGGCTCGCGTGAGTCCCCTCGCCTTCGCCACGCGGTCCGGTATGGTGCATACCGTTGATGACGGTCACATATTCTTCCCCCAGAATGTTAAGCATTTCCGGTAGCCGTTCTTTACCCGATTTACGACGGGAGTTATTAAGTTTATCCGGAACCCGTAGCTTTTCCGTGACCACCCATTTGGTGTTCATCATCATGAGTACGAACAGCAGATGCGTGGCGTGCGTCTCTATCACAGCGAGTCCGCGATCCTTGGGCAACCTTCCCACGAGAGTCATGTCGGCGGTGATATCTATTTTTTCGCCAAACGTGATCTCGCCGTTCACGACCAGTTCAAAGTAAGTTTCCCAGCCGCTACCGAGCGACTCGCGCACGGCCACGAGTACGTCCAGTTTCATCTTCATGAAATTGTCGGGATCTGGATGGACGACCAGCAGGAACGTGCGTTTCGTGGGGTGCTGAAACGCGATGGCGTACCCGCCATCATGAAACGGGTGCGGCAAGTAACCACGGCGAAACAGATCGACGATGCGCGGTATCTCGGCGTTAAGTGCTTCCCACTTCGGCACCATGCCCGATGCTATGAGGCGACCGCCACGAACAATGTTTTTTACCTTATCCACGAACACGGGAAACAACGTCCGCGCGTCCTCGGAGATTTTCTCTATCATCATCTCCCGTTCAAATGTAGTTTCCTCCGATAGCTCTTCCTGGTTTTCCAGTTGTGTATAAACGGTTAGTCCATCATCCGACATAATCGTTTTACGCACCGCCTCGGGCGTAAGTAAAATTTCTTTGTCTACCTCATAATACGTGTTGTCTTCGGTCACTTCCGATATCGCGGCGGCGGCACGCGAGCGCGCGGCTTGCGCCGAGAGCCCGCCTTCGTCACTCCACTCGGTTGGCTTGTTGGTCACTGGTTCACTCCTTTTTCGGCTTCGAGCAATGTCCGTCCCCAGCCCCCCTCGCTCGCCAGCGGCAGGTCCGGTGCCCATGTGGGCGGCACGGCGAAAGCACGTTCCAATACCGCGTCGAAGTCACGCGCTTCGCTTTCCGGCACGATGTAGTCATGACTGTCATACGTGGACATGAACGGACGATGCCCCGTGTCACGGTCCACGTGGAGCATGATGTCCGTAACGACGATCCGTGCCAAGCCCTGAGTGATATTCTCGATGAATTTAGCGCCATATATTTTGCGCGGGCCACCGAACACGCCACGATAAGTCGTCTTACGCCCCCATACGCCATCGTCCGGCTCTTCTTTCAGATCCGGGTAGGAGATGGCCATGCCGTTGGGCAGGTAGACACACTCCGCGCCGATCTCGATGGCGGGGATGCCGGGGTCGGGCACGTCGCGCGGGTTGATCATTCGTTTCAACGCGGCGTTGCCGCGCCACCATAACTGTTTGATCGGCGCGTACTCCTCCCGGTAGAAGTCCACCAGCTTCACGGCTTCCTCCATGTCCAGGGCGACGCTGACGCCGCCATTGCCGATATACAGGGCATGGCGGAACTTCACATGGCCCGCGCCATAGCCGAGGCTCAGGATCGCGGTCTTGCCGGTGAAGCGTTCGAGCGTGTCGGCCCTGGTGATTTCACGACCGTAGAACTTCCATGCGAACTCGGAATAAACGTCGCGTCCCTCGCGAAACGCCTTGACCAGCTTGTCGCACCCGGCCAGCCACGCGACCATGCGCGCCTCGATCTGCGATGAGTCCCGGTGCACGACGCGGAAACCATCAGGGGCCTCGATGGCGTCCCTTATGGGTGAGCCCCGGCGCAGGTTGGCGAAGTTGTACCCGCCGTCGCCAGAGAAGCGCCCGGTATGCGCGCCATAGTATTTGTAGGGCACCGGCATATGTCCCACGCCACCGAAGCTCCAGTCCCAGCTACGCTGGGACAGGTTCAGCAGCGTGGCGGTGCGTGTCTCGTCGATGGTGGACTTGGCACCCAGGCGCACCGCCAGCGCCACCTGCGCGTCCAGGGGTATGTCGGGGTCGGCGCACAGATCCTTGAACTCCCGGTCGTTTTTGGCCAGCGCGAAGGTGGGCTGCCCGGTCGCGGGCGACGTCTTCATCGGCGGCTCGACGCCATACGACCGTAGTAACTCGGCGAACTTAATGTTCGAGGAGAACACTTCCTCCGGGATATGCGCCATGCGGGCGAACGACGCGGCCTTCTCGGCCTGTACCAGGTTCAGATACTCAGCCAGTTTATTTGGATTGAGCCTCGCCTGAGGCTGGATAAACATGCGCAGGGACAGGTCCAGCACCCGTAGCTCGCTCGCGGGAAACACCTTGATGAACTTGTCGAAGATGGCGCGACACAGGTCCGTATCGTGCGCGCAATAGTTCGCGTAGGCGGTGCGTTCCATGACGCTCAGGCTGGCGAGCGTGCGCCCCATCATGTCCTGTACCGTGGTGCCCTTGGCCTCCAGCCCGTAGTAAGCCGCCAGTTTGGCCAGCGAACCATACGTGATCAGCGGCCTCGTTATCGCGTTGGCCATGCCCAGCGTGTCCAGATACAAACCGGGAACGATGCCGAAGCGCCACGCCAGTATGGCACCGTCGAAGCGCATGTTGTGGGCCAGCACGGCGTGCCTGCTCCAGTCGATACAGGCGAACCCGGCGCGTATCGCATCCTCGCCGATGTTTACTACCGTCGGTCGGTCCCCCACTTTCATCGAACACATGATCGCCTCGAAGCGGGGGTCGAGGATGTAGTCCACTTCGCTCATCCTGGTGAGTGAGTAGGCTTTGTCGTAGTACGTTTCGAAGTCGATGGTAATGATCATGGATACCTCTTATCCGTCGGCAGCGCCTCCCAGTAATCAACCACGGCCTTCACCGTGCCGGGCTCCGTCTCATAGGGCGCCAGCATCATACCCGCCGTGAGCACGGTGTCGGCGGCTTTCATGAGCGGGCGTAGCTCCTCCATCACCTTCGGATCGGGATCATACATGGCCAGGGGCCGGTGCCTCGCGTGCAGCCTGTCCTTCCACGTATCATGCCAGAGTCTGTCCCCCGTCCTGCTCCTGGTCATGAGGGTGCCATCCACGCTGTTGATGAGCGTGGCGAGCGTGGGCCATATACGATGCAGATGCGCGCAGGTTTTGGCGTGTTTCTCCAGGACAAACGCGGCGGCGAATTGCGTTATCTCGGCCAGACGCTTCTGCCGCACCGCCCGATTGAGCCATGACACCAGGGCTTCGCGCTTCTCATCCGGCAAGGGTTCACGCTCGAAGTCGAGATGCGCGAACTGCCGCGAGTTGGTCGTGAGCCTGATGTCACGAGCGTAGGACTCCGGAGGCAGGGCCATGTACATATTCTTCGGCGTCTCCAGCATCACCGTCACGCCGCGCAACAATCCCGGCAGCTGCTCGCGCAGGAAACCGAGCCGTTGCTGGTTGTACGCCGGGAGTGAAACGCCCTTGAACGCCAGATCCCGCATCGTCATCACCTGCTCACGGTCCATCACCAGCATCTGGAGCGTCTCCTGGTCGAGCGGGAAGTCCGCCTGCGCGTAGTCGCGCGTGCGGTCCGCCAGATAGTTCACGCGATAGCGCAGGAATTTCCTGACCTGATCGTTCAGTTCCCAGTTCGGCATGTGGTTTCACTCCCGTCGTAAACGTTGTCCTATCCCCACGCCGATAAGCACGCCCATGCATATCAGTATGGTGGCGTCGAAAGCATCGAAACTCACGGTGGACAGCCAGTCCATCATGGGTCGCGTCATTGGTTGTTATCCTGCGGCTGCGAGTGCACGGCGAAGTATTTCGGCGTGATGTGCATCACCATCCCTTGCTGCTTCATCACCGACAGGCGCCCCGACGCCGTGCCCGTGGGCATGTCCGTCAGGTTGGCCAGTTCCCTGGCCGTCAGTCCGTTCTCGCCCGCCGCTTCCAGCGCGGTCCGCACCAGGGCAGCGGTCGGCACTTCGTAGTTCCTGGGCCTGTAGACGCCGCGCTTCTTGCTCTTGCGCGGTGCTTTCTCGACCGCTACCGGCGCTAAAACTGGAGTTAGTACCGGAGTAACTTTCGGCGCCACCGCGCCGTCCATCATGCCACTACCGAACGTATCGGGCAGGTCGTCGAGCATGCCCTGGATGACACGCATATGCGTGTGCAACATATCAATCTGGGCGCGCAGCTTCTCATGCTGCGCGACCAGGAACGTCCTCACTTCGTCCATGCGCCCCTCACTCCTGATTGATGTTGATCCGCACCATATCGCCCCACGGTGCTTTCGCGTCCGTCGTCGCCGCCCAGATGACCGGATAAGCGGGCGCTTCGGTCGGGAAAGTACCCAGCATATCGGTCAGATAGATCAGCGTCTCGGGCCGCAGGTCGTGCTCTCTCACGTAGTCGAACACGGGCTCGAAGCGCGTGCCGCCGCCACCCTTGATACCCTTCTCGCGTAGGGCCTCGAACTCATCGACCGAGCATACGTCCTCGACCTGAGAGACGTCGTGGTCGCACCCTATGACCACGATCCGCTTCGGTCTCACGTCGCACAGCACGCCGTTCAGTTCGCTCATGAACACTTTCATCTCGTCGCCGCCGACCGAGCCCGAGGTATCCACGCCGACCACTACCGTATTACAACCATACCCGTTCCGACCCGGCATGATCGTTATCGGCCGCATCACCAGCCGCCTGCGGTTGGGTTTCGTCCACGTCTCGCCCCGGTAACCCACCTTGCCCGTGATAAGCAGCCGCACATGCTCACGCCAGTCGATTTGAGGCGCGAGGATAGCGTCAACCAAACGTTGCACCGAACCCGGCAGCTTGCCCATGACCTTGGCCATCGCGTGCGCCCTGGCCACGGCTTCCCTGAACTCGTTCACGTCGGGCAAATCGACCTCGCCGGTCACCGGGTCCACGGGGGACTCCAGAACCTCGTCAAACGACCCATCGCCGTCCAACGCCCGCTGGTCGGGCTTCTGCCCGCCCTGTCTGGCGCCCTTGCCCCTGCGCTTCGGCGGCGGCGGGCAGGGTCCCTGTTTGAACAGCCGCTCGTAGACGTCCTCCCAGAGTTCGCTCCCCTTGATGTCCTTGTCGAACAGCCATGCCTCGTCGATCTCGCCGACGCCGGTCTCGACCAGGTCCGCGTTGATCACGTAATCGGCGCAGACATTGCCGAGCTTCTGGTCGTAAGGCAGCCCGCGCAGGTTCTTCGCCCTGAGGTAGCTGGTCATCCTGCGTGGGTGGTCGCACACCAGATGGCTCATCTCGTGCGCCAGCATGAACACCTGCTTCGACACGGGGAACCCGCAGAAGTAATCCGGGTTGATCATGATGTTACGACCGTCGGTCGCCAGGGTCGGGATATCCCGCGTTATCACCTCCCTGCCCAGACTGTAATAGAGGTGGCTGTAGAACGGGCTCTGCGTCATGAACGCCACACGCGCCACCTGTAGCGCGTGCTCCTGCTGGGATGTCGGTTTCACTTGTTTCATGTTTCACTCCTGTATTAAATTACCTCGTCCACGCTACCTCGCCTTCGCTCATTCCACGCCTGGAATACGTTGCTCGACCGCGTCGGGATGCGCGTCGAAAAACCTGCGGCGGTCATCTCGCAGATTGAGTCCTTCCACGATCACCACCGCGTCATCGTGCCGCGCGCGGCGCGCGAGGATACGATCCGCGCGCCCCGGCTCGTGGAACACGATGTCGTACCAGTTGTCCTCGCCGGGTCCGCCAGCGAGCACCATGCCGAACCTGCCGCCGGACGCGCGTTCATTCGTTACCATGTCATAATCCCCATGATGTGAGTTTGTCGTTGATGGCCTTGGCCTGTCGTGTCACGTCGGCGCGCGCCTCCTGCGATTGCCTGAGCATTTTCGGCGTGATCCCGTCCAGCATGCGGTCGATATCGGCCACTACCGTATTAACCCGGTCGTCCCCGGCACAGTTGAAACCGGGCAGCAGGGTGATCAGTTCACGCACGTTGTCGATGGTGTTCACCTTGAAGATGGCGGTCGGGTCGTCCAGCCGCTCGATCATATTGTCCACCGCCTCGCGAACACGGTCCCACATGGCCGCCTGGGCGGTGTTCACGGCGGCCATCTGGCGTGCCTTGAGTTGGTTGCCCAGGCGCTCCAGCATGCCGTCCGGCAGGCCCTGGAACGCCCCCGCCGAGGGGATGGGCAGGAAGTCGAAAGAGAGTTTGAACGATGCCCTTATTTCCTCCTGATCGGGGTAGTCCTCGGGTTTGGCCATGCCCGCGAGATTGTTCTGGGCCTGGGCCACGAGACGCGGGTATTCGAGCACGAAATTATCCCGCTTGCCGATGGCCGCGCGCCGCAGCTTGCTCATCTCGTTGAGGTAGCGGTCGAACAGCATGTTCGGCAGCAATCTGGGTCCCTGCTGGCGCTGCGACGTGGCGTTGCTCACCCATGGCAGCGTGAGTTGGTAGTGCGCGGCGCGCGCGGCCATGTAGGACGCTTTCACGTCCTTGAGTTCCACGTCGCAACCGGCCAGCAGGTTCTTGAGGTAGCGTCCGGTGTTGCCGACCGCGCCCTCGGCGTTCTTGATCTTATCACTCAACGCGCGGTCGGTGCGCTCGCCGGACCACAGGTGGATGGTGAGATCCGCCAATAGCGCGGTGGCGCGCACCGCCTCGGTCAGATCCTCGCGCCTGAGTGTATCATCCACGGGTGCGTCGGTAGCAGTGCTCATAGAATCCATTGTTCACTCCTGTTGTTTACGACGGTAGTCACAGGGATACCGGGACAAGCACGATACCGCCTTGATAGTCGTCGTCATTGTCAAACCATGTGTTGACGTCGCCGACATCGACCGGATAGTCCAGCGGAACACCTAACAAGGGCCTTTCCCCGGACGCGTAAATCGCGGCATCCAGCGCGTCGGCCCGCGCGTTCATCACGTCGCGGATGAACCCGGTCGCCAGCATCAGCACGTCCTCTTCCCAGAAACTCAGGAACTCCGAGCGAGACTCAAGCATGTTGTCGGGAAATTTCGTATAGTCGCGACGGAAATCGTACCAGAACATATATACCTCGATGTGGTCGTCGTGCGCGGCCAGCTGGGCGGCGATGTTGGCCATGGCCGACAGAGGTTTGGGTCCCATTATTCACTCCCGTCGTAAAGGTTGGATCGCGTGGGCTCACGCGTGCGCCGCGACCAGGAGGTCTTTGTGGTCGATCAGCCACTTGCTGAACATCGGCGAGTTCACCACCATCTTGCCCCGCTGGGGCTGTTTGGTGATGGTTTGCACCGCCAGGGTTTGCATCTCGATGTTGAGACGATTGATATACCTGATGATTTTGTCTCCGTTGGTTGGTGAGACGTTATGCGCCAACATATAGGCGCACACCATCTGCGCGTCACGCGCGGCGGGAAGTTTCGCGGTCATGGGATCTTTCTCGATGTCCGCGATATCCGGTAGCAAATCCGCGAACCTGATGTGAGTGAAATACTGCGCGGACTCGCCGCCGCCGATCCAGCCCGAGCATACCTCGCGCGCGACGGCGTCCATGGGCAGCCGACCCGAAACCACCTCCTCTTTACTACGTAGTGCCCGAAGATCCCGGTCCATCAGCACGAGCGTGCGCGGCGTGCAAAAAGGACCGTCACCGGGCGGCACGGCGTCGCGAAATACCAGGTCCGGGGATTTGTTCGCGAAACTCACGGTCAGGTGATGCGGCTGTTCGGCGATATCGAGCCCGTCCACCCAATCGTTCCACGTCGGCAGGTGGCCCTCCACGAGTATCTCCATCCGCCTGTTGGTCACGAAGGTCAGCGCGCGCATGACACCGGCCCGGTCGCTCAGGCGGTTGCTGGCGGCGATGACGCGCCATCCCTGGGGCAGGCGCGTGTTGCCCACCTCGCCATGCAGCACCAGTTCGGCGGCGGCTTTCTTGCAGTCGTCATCGGCCTGACCGAACTCGTCGAGGAAAGTGATGCCCACGCGCGGCGTCGGTCCGGTCCACTCGCCCTTGAGATACTTCCTACCGTCGGGCGTGAACACGATGGTATTCACCACGGCGGGATACCATGGCGGCGTGGAGAAGATCGTGCCCAACTTACCATCGCTGGTTTTCTGCGGGATCATGAACCCGCGTATGTCGATGCTCTGGATGGTGGCGAGCATCTCGATGGTGAGCCCAACGGGCTCGTTCAGCATTCGCGCCAACAGAGCGCATACCTGGTCGATGGCGCTGGACTTGCCGATGCCGGGGCCCGACTTGAGTTCGATGGCGTTGGCCCGATGGCCCGCGTTCAGCGCCGCGATATGCGTGCGCACGATGACCTGTACAGCCTGATTGAGGTTCATTCGTTCACTCCTGTGTGAAGGGAATTCGAGCGGAGCGAGATTTACTTCACTCACTCCCGTCGTAATCGGTTTCACTCTCGTCGTGATCTTCCGGCGCTATCAGTTCATATACGAACCAATGGCACTCGTTATCCTCCGACGTCGGGTAGGTGGGGAACGGATATGTATCGGCATCTTCCCTGGTGGCGAACGGGCCGTGTATCTGGTATCCGTCGACCATGGTGCCAACCACGATCACATACATATTTCACTCCCGTATTAAGTTAGCGGTCCAGATTGGCCCACACCACGATGGCGGTCGGCACCAGCACGATGCCCCCGATGACGGCCACCAGGAACTCGGGAAGGACGAGGCCCAGCAACCCATAGAGGACCATCCCCAGGCAATACATGACCACGAGGAAGAGGCAGACAAAGATAAATCCGGCGATGGGCGAGTCACGTTCACGCATTACTTTCACTCCCGTCGTAAGGTTTCAATTATCGCCAGCAATACCGGCGAGGTCTCTCCCGTCGTAAGGTTTCAATTATCGCCAGCAATACCGGCGAGGTCTCGTCGAACCGGGCCGCGCGCCCAAACTCGCCTGGGCGCGTGAGCGGGATGGCGGCGACACTCCCGCCTGGATACCGCCACCCGTCCGCGTATAACCCGCGCAGCCACGTCTCCAGCGCGAGCGCCGCCGTGTCGGCCTCGACCCAGGCGGACGCGGGTATGCCATATCCGCCAACGTATTCGGCGCTCATGAACCAGTTCACCGGATAAATTTCCCCATCTTTCACTCCCGTATTAAGTTCACTTGCACGGCGGCGGGGCGCCCCACGCCGGGACGCCCGGTTGCGGCGGGAAATGGAGCGGCAGCAACACGTATGGTTGCCATTGCGCCAGTAGTAAGTACGTCGTCAGTGTCAACTCAAGCATCATGACCATCGCCCTTCCCGAGGATCTTGCTCACGCTCTCGAACCATGGGAGGAAGCGAGGGTCCATCGCCAGCACGCCTAGTTCGCGCATGGTCAGGGGTTTCAGGAATTCGATCTGCTCCTCGACCGTTTTGAGCGCGAGCACTTCGTCCATCAGTATCACCATGTTATTTACTCCCGTCGTGATCAATCGAGCCCTGGTCAGCGTCGCACCACGGGCACACGCCGTCGACATAACGGTGGCGACCGTCTGGCACCCGACATCGTAGCTCCGTCGCTTCGACCGTGGCGCGGGCCATGAAACCGCGCACGCCGCCCTCGCCCTCCAGCCTGAGCAACGCCGCGTGATCGACCAGCGCGCACCGAAAGAAGTCGGTGACGTGCGCGGGGTCGTCGGTCTTGAGTTCGTAGGTGACCGTCGCGGTCACGTGCTCGATGACGATACGCATGCTCATGTTTCACTCCCGTATTAAGTTACGTCCCGGCCTCCCGCGTATCGTTCGGTCACCCGAGCATCGCCGCCACCAGGTAACCAAACACGGCCCAGACGAGGCACCACGCCACGGTCCACGCCACGGCCCGCGCCATCATGTTACCTCCGTCCTTTTTGAATTTGTCGTCAATGGCGTTCATGTTTCACTCCCGTATTAAAGGTCGACGTCCCGGCCTCCCGCGTATCGTTCGGTCGCCCGTCCGGCTGTCCACGTCCAACACCGGCTGGATACGCGGTGAAAGCGGCCAGGACGATTGGTCATAACAACCAATTCACTATCCATATGAGCCCGCGCGCGGCTCCGTATATGCTCAGGGTCGCGAGGATCATGCCCAGCGCACTGGCGGTCCACCTGCGCCACGGCCAGGGCAGCGCCATGGGGATGATGACCGATTTGGGTTTGGGTTTGGGTTGGTGGCGCATGGCGTTGGCCAACTGGGTCACGTCGCTGTTCATCATTGTTTACCTCGCGTTTCGTCCCGCTTCGCGGATACGGCACTGCTCATTTCACTCCCGTATTAAGCGCCGCCTTCACTTTCGCGCGCCTCACCTTCGCACGCCTCACCTTCGCACGCGTCACCTCGCTCGGCAGCATCATCCCGCGCGTATCGGATATGGGCGGGCCGACGTCGCACGCGGCGAGCCACGTGTCGAGGTCGAAACGCGGGTTGTCCCTGGCCAGCGCCTTGCCCAGGGTCCGGGCCGCGATGCCGCGCACGAGCGGGTGCTCGATGGTCGAGACGCTCTCGGCGAGCACCTTGTAGTGTTGTCTGGTCATCATGTCAGTTCACTCCCGGAATGGTGTAAACGTGGTCGAGCACGGTCCGCAGTATCCGCACCGCGTGGCGGGCGGCGCCAAGAGCCCGGAACCCGTCGCTCCTGGCGTCCGCCTCGAAAGCCTCGTCCGCGTGATCGAGTTCGTGCTCGATGACGAACA
>Ga0065707_10082768_pt1 | contig 12240 bp, 9 predicted proteins | sample SwiRhicommuniRL3_FD_59094 | JGI IMG/M metagenome (GOLD analysis project Ga0065707, IMG submission 59094) | Switchgrass rhizosphere bacterial communities from Rose Lake, Michigan, USA - RL3 v2 (version 2) | ecosystem: Host-associated > Plants > Roots > Rhizosphere > Soil | place: East Lansing, MI... | reverse complement strand
GTTACATTTATGTTGTGAGGTAGGCAAAACCGAAGCCCTCTCTCGGAATTTAAGCCGTAGGGGCTTTATCTATAGTTAATCGCTATCTATCCACGCTTTCCACTTCTAACTTTTTATTTCTTCCCATTCTTTTCCTTCGCTGCCTTCACAAACCCCACAAATAACGGATGCGGCTTCATTGGGCGCGATAGGAACTCGGGATGGAATTGACTCCCCATCATGAAGGGATGGTCTTTGATCTCGGCGATCTCGATTAACTTGCCGTCGGGTGAGATACCTGAGAATAACATGCCGCCTTTTTCAAATTCCGCGCGATAGGCATTGTTGAATTCAAAGCGATGACGATGGCGCTCGTCCACTTTTTCTTCCCCGTAGGCTGCTGCCGCCTTTGAACCTTCCTGCAACTCACAGGGATAGAGTCCCAGCCGCATCGTGCCGCCCATATCGGTGATGGCACGCTGGTCGATCATCAGGTCAATGATGGGATATTCCGAGCCGCGGTCAAATTCAGATGAGTTGGCGTCTTCATGATTGAGTACACCGCGTGCAAAGTCAATGCACATGGTCTGCATGCCCAAACATAAGCCAAGATATGGAACATGCTTTTCGCGCGCATAGCGTGCCGCCATGATCTTGCCTTCAATGCCGCGCGAGCCGAACCCGCCCGGCACGAGAATCGCATCGGAGTTTTGGATAATTTCCCAGCCTTTGTCTTTTTCAAGATCAGCCGAATGGACCCAACCGATCTCCACTTCCACATCGTTGGAAAGTGCCGCATGTTTCAAGGCTTCACGGACAGACATATAGGCATCCTGCAACTCAACATATTTTCCAACCAGCGCAACCTTCACAGTTGGTTTGGGCTTGCGCACGCGTTCCACTAATTTTTCCCAGGGTTTCATATCTGGCTGGCGCGTGGCTTTCAAGTTTAGTTTTTGCACAAGATAATCACCGACGCCTGCGCGTTCCAACAAAAGCGGAACTTCGTACAAGACGTCGCTTGTCACCATCGGAACAACGGCTTGTTTCTCCACATCACAGAATAATGCGATCTTGTCACACAAATCCTTGTCCACAGGGTAATCGGAACGCGCGATGATCATGTTGGGTGAAATACCAATGGAACGTAACGCTGCCACAGAATGTTGCGTGGGCTTGGTCTTGATCTCGCCCGTCGCGCCGATATAGGGAAGCCACGTTACGTGGATGAAGAACACGTTTTCGCGTCCGACCTCATTTCGGAGTTGGCGTAACGCTTCGAGAAACGGCTGCGATTCAATATCACCGACTGTCCCGCCAACTTCCACGATCACCACGTCAGCTTGTGTTTCCTTGGCGATTCCAGCCACACGGCGCTTGATCTCGTTCGTTATGTGCGGAATCACCTGGATCGTCCCGCCCAGAAAATCACCGCGTCGTTCCTTGCCGATGATCTCCGCATAGACTTGTCCGCTGGTGAAGTTGCTGGAGCGGCTGAGGCGGATGTCAATGAATCTTTCGTAGTGACCAAGATCTAGGTCAGTTTCTGCGCCGTCATCTAATACGTAGACCTCACCATGCTGATAGGGACTCATCGTTCCGGGATCCACATTAATGTACGGATCCAATTTCTGGACGACCACTTTAAAGCCGCGTTCCCTGAGCAAAAGTCCTGTTGCCGCAGCGGTCACACCTTTGCCCACCGATGAAACCACGCCGCCAGTATAAAATAAATATTTTGTTGTCATAGTCACCTCTTTGATGTCGTTGCGAGGAGGGCTTCAGCGCGACGAAGCAATCTCCCGTTGTGTTTAGGATTGCTTCGGACTGAAGTCCTCGCAATGACATGATTAAATGCGATGGGGAGGGCGTTGAAGCCCTCCCCATCGGGGATTGCGTACTGTGAGAGTTGCGGCTGGATCTTCGTTCTCATCCAACCAGCTTTACGAGATCTTCTGCGGCGCGCCGCATCTCGAGAAATATCATGCCTAATTTGGCATCCTGACGCGCCAGCGCGGTCAACACGGCTTCCTCCCCAATGGAGGTCAGCACAATGGCACCTTTGTCGCCTTTAATATAAACCTGTTCCAGTCCCTTGCGCCCCAGTTCGTTTGAAATACGCTCGCCCAGCGAAAGCATCGCAGCCGACATCGCTGAAACGCGGTCTTCTTCCACACCCTGTTGCAAAGCCGAAGCCATGATCAACCCGTCCACCGAAACGACAGCCGAAGCCTCGATATCGGGCGCAGCGGCTTGCATATTGCGCAGGCGTTCCACCATCATATCAGCGCGATTTTTTGTCATACGGTTCTCCTACGGCCCAGCCTATTGATTGCTAAACTTTAAGTTTAGATATGTAGGCGGCACTTTGTATATGAAGTCTGCCAAAGTTTACCATAATTCAAAGACTCTGGAGTTGTACAGCTTGCTTTCAGATTATTTCACCAAAAGGAGCTTGCGTTTGACCACTTTTTCCCTTCATGTTAAACTTATCCGTTCGGCTCATGAAACTTCGATTCTTGCTTCCGCTTATTTTGCTGATGGTTGCCGCACAGGATGCGCCTCCGATTGCGATCACCGCGCCCTTGGCAGGGGATGTTTTACGCGGCCAGGTTACAATCACTGGCACGACGGAAATTGTGAACTTCCTCTCTGCCGAACTGGATTTTTCGTACGCCGCAAGCTCCGCGCCAGCCGGGAACTGGTTCACCCTCCAGACCTTTTCTCAGCCCGTGCGGGATTCAGCCCTCGCCGTCTGGGACACGACCATCATCACCGATGGAGACTATATTCTGCGATTGCACGTCACGTTGGCAGACGGCACGTTCCAGGATGTAACCGTCCCGGTCAAAGTCCAGAACGATATTCCATTCTCCACGCCGACCTCGGTTCCAACAGCAACAGCTGAATCGGTATTCGTTCAAATTCCCACACCATTTCTGCTCGCCGCCTCACCGACGCCCACGGAAGTCCCGCGCCCAACGCCAACCGCGCTCCCGACGAATTCCGCGGCTTTGAATCAAAATGCAATTTACACCAGCCTCGGTCGTGGCGCGCTGGTGATTCTTGGATTATTTATTTTTGCGGGCATTATCATTCGCTTTCGTCGTTTTTGAAACTTGATAGCTGAAACATGGAACTGAACTCATGACTCCTGAAGAAACATACCTCCTCATTGGTCTCGGAAACCCGGGACGCGAGTACAAAGATACACGTCACAACTTTGGCTTCATGCTCATTGACCGCATCGCCGTGCGTCTCAACGCGCGCGGCATGAAAGTGCAATCGAAAGCGATTGTGATGAATACGACTCACGACGAGCGCAAACTTATTCTTGCAAAGCCGCAGACGTTTATGAACCTATCAGGTCAATCGGTGCAGGGATTGGTTCATTTTTACAAAATTCCCCTCACCAACGTGATGATCCTCTCTGATGATCTGGATATTCCCTTTGGCACCGTCCGCATCCGTGCATCGGGAGGACCCGGCGGGCAGCGTGGGTTGTCCTCCATTCTGGAGAAGTTGGGCACCAAGGATGTCCCACGCATGAGACTCGGTATCGGTCGTCCCCCCGGAAGGATGGACCCCGCTGCCTATGTCCTTCAATATTTCTCGCGCGATGAAATGCAGACTCTCTCCGAAGTTTTGGACCATGGTGTGGAAGCCACGCTCGCCTTTGTGACGCATGGGTTGAATAAAGCCATGAATGAATTCAATGGCGATGTACGAGATTAATCGATGATCGAGTGGGTCGAGCGGAGCGAGATCATACCGAGACCATACCGAGACCATTACTAACCGAAATATTTCTGCTTATTTGTTGGTCTCGATACGCCCCTCAAAATGCATTCAGGGCTACTCGACCAAAAGCACATACATAAAAATGGAACCTGTGCTCAAAAAAATTCGTGAACTACCTCATTATCAGCAACTGCTGAGGCAACTCCAAACCAATGGCGAGCAACCAGGTCTGGGATTGCCGCGCGCCGCGCGTCTGCCCATCCTCGCTGCGTTGCTGGAAGATATGCAACGTCCCATCCTGCTGATCACGGACCGTTCTGACCATGCCTTGTCCTTATTTGATGAATTGGGATTTTGGATCAAGTCTACACGCTATCATTTTGCAGAACCAAATCCCTTATTTTACGAACAGGCGGCGTGGGGTGTTACAACGCGGCGCGACCGGCTACAAACACTCACAGCGCTATCGGCATATCATCTCCCCTTTGCGCAGAAGCCTGAATTTCCGCCCGTGTTTGTTACCTCAGTGCGTTCGTTGATGACGCGCACCTTGCCGCGCCGTGACTTTCTCAAGGCCTGCAAAAAATTATCTGTCAATCAAACCATTCAGCCGGACACACTCTTGCGAAGCTGGGCGGAGACTGGTTATCAACGTGTCAACACTGTATTGGAGCCTGGACAATTCTCCAGCCGCGGCGGTATTCTGGATATTTGGGCGACAGCTGAGACAATGCCGGTCCGTTTGGATTTCTTTGGGGATGAGATCGAAACGATCCGCAAGTTTGACCCCGCCTCGCAACGAACGATTGAGAAATTAGAGTCGATCCTCGTCACACCTGCGCGTGAGTACAACTCGGCGGGTGAACAGGGGACTGAACTCTCTGAATTCTACATCCCTCTGCTTCATCAACAACCTGCCAGCTTGTTGGATTACCTGCCTCAAAAAGCCATCATCTTGATCGATGACCTATCCGTTGTGGAAAGCATGTCCGCTGAGGTGGAGGAGCAAGCCATCAAGTTCCGGCAGGAGAGCATCGCGGAGGGAGTTCTCGCTGCTGATTTTCCGCTGCCGTATATCCCATGGTCTGAGTTACATGACAACCTGCATGACCATCCATCGTTCGAGTTTGGGTATTCGACGCGCAACGAGATCGAAGAAGATGACAACTCTCTCGCCGCATGCTTCGGACATGATGAAAGGTTTGGGGGGAGACTCAAGCCCTTTGTGGAGTATTTAACTTCCGTTGTGGAAAGAGGCGAGCAGGTGATCGTCGTCTCACGTCAGTCATCCCGGCTGCATGAACTCTGGCTGGAGGCTGATCATGCGGAGTCCGATGCTGATAATCCAAATTTCATCGAGTCTTCACTCTCTGAAGGATTCGTCATTCAAAATGCTCTGCATCTCATCACCGATTCGGAGGTGTTTGGCTGGGAGCGGCCCCAGCCGCGCACCCGTCAACGCCCCGTAGCGGAAACGCCTGAGTCGGTATATTCGGATCTGCAGGTCGATGATTATGTTGTGCACATCGATCATGGTGTTGGGCGCTTTGTCGGTTTGGTGCAAAGGGAACTTGATAACCTCATCCGCGAGTTTCTCGCTGTGGAATATGAAGGTGGTGGGCAGCTCTACGTCCCTGTCCATCAAGCAGATCGGTTGACGCGTTATGTCGGTGCGGAGGGCGCCGTCCCTGCATTGGACCGATTGGGCGGGCAGGAGTGGCAGGAGAAGAAGGGCCGTGTCAAAGCGGCGGTGCTGGAGGTTGCGCAGGACATGCTGGATCTGTACGCGCGCCGGAACGTGGTGAAGGGTTATGCCTTCAAGCCTGACACGACCTGGCAAAAAGAGCTAGAGGATTCGTTCCCATATGTTGAAACAGAAGATCAATTGCGCGCGTTGACGGATATCAAGCGTGATATGGAAGCGCCGCGCCCAATGGACCGCCTATTATGCGGTGATGTGGGGTATGGCAAAACAGAAGTGGCATTACGCGTCGCCTTCAAAGCCGTGATGGATGGCAAACAGGTCGCGATCCTCGTGCCCACAACGGTGCTTGCACAGCAACATTATGAAACCTTCATGCAGCGGCTGGCTGCCTTCCCGGTAAAAGTGGAAATGCTTTCGCGCTTTAGAACACCGCGTGAACAAACTGCGATCTTATATGGACTGGCGATTGGTGAGATCGATATTGTGATCGGTACGCATCGCTTGATCTCAGCCGATGTTCAATTCAAAGAATTGGGTCTGGTAGTGATCGATGAAGAACAACGCTTTGGTGTGACTCACAAGGAGCATCTCAAAAAGCTTCGCACCGAAGTGGATGTGCTTACGCTCACTGCTACGCCGATTCCCCGCACGTTGTATATGGCGCTGACAGGCGTGCGTGATATTTCAAATCTCAACACGCCGCCTGAAGAGCGCCTGCCCATTGTCACGCATGTGGGTCCGTATTCGCCCAAACTCGTTCGTCAGGCAATTCTGCGCGAGCTTGAGCGCGGCGGACAAATTTTCTTTGTGCATAACCGCGTCAACACGATTGATGCGATGAAGGTTCATCTAAATCAACTCGTCCCCGAAGCAAATGTAGATATAGGTCACGGTCAGATGCCGGAAACACAATTAGCTTCGGTGATGCATCGTTTCAATTTGGGCGAGACTGATATTTTGTTATCGACAACCATCATCGAATCCGGATTGGATATCCCGAATGCGAATACGCTGATCGTGGATCGCGCTGATACGTTCGGTCTTGCCCAACTCTATCAACTGCGCGGTCGTGTCGGACGGGGAGCTGCCCGGGCGTACTCCTACTTTTTCCGCCACCGAAAACTGACACCTACGCAGGAAGGTCAACAGCGGCTGGAAGTGATCGCCGAGAACACACAACTCGGCGCAGGATATTCCATTGCGATGCGTGATCTTGAGATCCGTGGCGCCGGTGATCTGCTCGGCACCCGTCAGCACGGACATATTCAGGCGGTGGGTTTCCATCTCTATACGAGATTACTCGCAGATGCGGTGAGACAGATACGCAGGATTGAATTATCAAGGGAAGATGGTAAACAGCAAGATGAAAGAAGAAAGATTGAAGTCTCACTCACAAGCCTGAGCCAGCCAATATCCATGCCGGTGAATGTAGACCTGCCATTGGCAGTGGGCATCCCGGCAGAATATATCCCGGATCAGGATCTGCGTTTGCGTCTATATCGCCGCATTGCAGACCTGCGTGATGAGACTGAGGTCGATGCATTGATTTCCGAGTTCAAAGATCGCTTCGGTGAATTGCCTGAGATGGTTGAGAATCTGTTTTATCAGATGCGCGTCAAATTATTTGCAGAAGTGGCTGGGCTGGCGGGAATCAGTTGGGAGAGCAGTCAGATCGTACTGCGATATCCTGTTTCACCGAACGGTAAAGACAATCGATTACCTGATCTTGCTCCCGGTGTGAGAGGCGGGAAAGATTCGTATTGGTGTAATTTCGGGAAAGATAGGGATTGGAAAGAAAAATTGATAACAGTACTAAGCGGGTTGGCGAAAAAATAAGGTGACTGGAAATTGATTATCGTTAATCAGTTTCCCCGGCTGTTGTTTGGTTTTATTGCTCGCGTCGCAATGTAACTGGGATGATAATTATGCAGCGGCGAATCGAGCATGTAATCTTCATACATATCCTTGATAACAAATCCTGCTGCACATTGTCCACCAAGTAGATCCGTGAGCGAGTGGCCAAATTCCACTGGCAGGCCTTTTGCTATGAGCTCGTCCAGATCTTCTTGAGGGATACTGGTTAGGTCTGAATAGGGTATCGAATGTGCAATTTCCAGCACGCCTTCATCCGCTTTATATAAATCGAAAATATAGTGGACTGGGTTCATCGAACCCGTCATCAGAATCCCGCCTTGACGGAGTACACGATAGCATTCCCGCCAAACAGCGCGCACATCCTGCATAAAAACGGTTGAACATGGATTGAAGATCAAGTCGAATGATTCATTCGCGAACATGGATAGGTCTGCGGCATCGCCTTCTACGGTACGAATTTCGAGCGCTTCTCTCTCAGCCACAAGTTGATCCTGTTTCAATTGGCTTGGGGAATTGTCGAAAACTATGACGTGCGCGCCGAGCGCCGCGAGCACAGGTCCCTGTTGACCGCCCCCTGAGGCGAGACACAAAATATCTGCGCCATTCAGCGCAGGAAACCATCTTTGCGGCACCGGGATATTTTCTGTAAGCACGATACTGAATTCTCCCTGCCTGGCTTTAGTGATGACTTCTGCGCTGACGGGTTGTGTCCAGCGGTTTTCGCCAGCCTCTACTTCTTTATTCCATGCCGTGCGATTATATGAGCGAACATCCATTGTTGATCTCCAGTAATTATTTGGTCACTGCGATTGTAAGGTGTGAATGAATGCTTGTCGAGATAGAGTCAGGTTCTGGCTGATGTGAAGCGAGGCGATTAAACGAGTAGGGACAGGTCCATGCGTTAGACCTGTCCCATTATGAGGAGGAGTTCCTGTGACTCGTTAATCTGCGGCTGCGGCTTCTGCAATCGGAGTGGCGGAACGGTGTGTCTTATTGAGAACGAGGAAGCCCAGCGTGGCAAGTAGGCCTATGCCGCCGCATACAATCCACAAAACATTTGGAGCGGCACTATCGAGGATCAAGCCCGCGAAGTAAGGTCCGATCGTGAATGCTACACTCCAGGTAAGGCCCGAAACTGCCATATAGCGGCCGCGCATCTGTTCGGGGGCAAAACTTGCCACCACTGATTGCTGGAAGGGCGAGACGATCATTTCGCCAATGGTGATGATGATCATGGCAAATGCGAAGAACACAAAGGTGGAGACGAAACCATACATCGCAAAGCCGATCGCATACAGCAATGAACCAGCCGCCATCATCAACATCGGTTTGAATTTTTCGATCCTGCGCGTGACCCAGAATTGGAGAACTACGACAATGACCGCGTTAAGGCTCAATAGGGTCCCATAATTTACCTCAAGCAACCCGTGTTGATCGCGCAAGAATACTCCAAGCGTTGAATTCATGTTCATGTACACAAGGGTCATCATTACGGTGACACCAATGAATGCCACAAAAGGAGTATCCTTGAACACGCGGCCATAGCCTGCAAAAGTTTGTCGCATGGTTTCTGATTTGGCATGCGCGGAGGCTTGTGGTTTTGTTTCTGGTAATGCCACCAGGACAATTGCCGCGGAGATCACGCTAATAACGGCATCCACGATGAAGAGGGTGAGGTACGAGTTGGCTATCAGCAGGCCAGCAATGGGCGGTGCAATGATCACAGCGAGGTTGAATATGACACGGATAATGCCATAGCCCTCGGCGCGTTTTTCTGGTGGAAGCAAATCGGCGACAACGGCTTCATGCGCGGGATGTCCAATGCTGGAAAGTGTGCCGACTACAACCACAACTGCAATGAAAACTCCCATTGTGGGAGCAAAGCCCATGCCCAATGCGCTCAACGAGGATAGAAGCAGGCTGGCAATAATCACGACTTTCCGCCCCATCCGGTCAGTAAGCGCGCCGCCAAGGGCGCTGCCAACCATGCCTGAGATGGAGAAGACCGCGAAGAGAAGTCCTACAGTGGACATGTTGATGTGGAATTTTTGGGTCAGGTACAGCGCGAAAAACGGGTAGAGCATGAATCCGCCGAGGCGGTCTATGAACACGATGATGTTATAGATCCAGAATGCGCGGGGATATTCGTTGAAGATTTTTTTTGTTCGGATTAGTAAAGTGTTCATTCATTCTCCGAAATGTTTCTAATGCGCGAAGCCTTTGGATGGCGAGTTTTTGCAATTGGGTGTCGGCACCTCATAGCGTTTGCGAAGTTGCTTGCCGGTGGAGATCATCCAGTTCGCGAAGTTGAACATGGTTCTTTCGAATCGCCCTGGTCTATAGACACGTGATTTGAGCGCGAGCTGTTCAAGCCGAATCTGTTTGAGTTCAGAGGAGATGCGTTGTCGGTTATATTCGGCCGTTTGTTCATTCTGAAAGTGGTTCATTTTATTCTCCTTTGGCGAAAACAAAACTACCGCTTGTCTCATTACTGATTCAACTCTTGCCAATAATGCACAAGCTATATTTCGAACTTTGGTTTGGAAATTGACGGGAAGGCTGTGATTAAGTTCGACCGAGTAAAAAGGCATGGACTGCCTTGAGCGTTTTTTCGATGCGATCGTTGTTCAAGACATATACTTTTGCTCCGCTTTCTCTCCTTTCCTGTAGGTAGCCTGTGGCTGTGAGTTGTGTCAGGTAACGTGAAACGCTTGGCTGGCTGAGGTTGATGGCTTCCATGATCTCTTGTGACCGCATCTGGCCATTCTCTGCGATCATTTGCAGAATGTTCAGCCGGGTATCATCAGCCAGGGCAGAAAGCCGTGCGACGATCTCTGCACGATCCAGTTCCGGGATGCGTACTTCAGAGCCTTCCGGCATGTGTGCGCCGAAGTAAATATAAAAATTATCGCGAACCTTATTCCCTCGAATATATGGGCCGAAGTGCGCGCTGGGGATGAAGATCAGCTCTTTTGCAGTCTGGAGTTCGTTGCCCCATTTTGTCTCGGTGTATTCCTTGCCGGTTACAAATTGGATCAATTCCAGGCGGGATAAATTGCTCACATCGATTTCATTGAAAGCCCGGGCGGTTTCATCCAGCATGGGCCGGACCCGGTTCCATTCAGCCTGCAGGTGATTCTTCCAAAACCAGCGGAGATGGCCAGTGATCAGTTGCTTAAGCGCAGCCGGGTCGATCACATATTCGTATGCGCGCGTTTCAACATCTTCCTCCACGTGTTCGTCACCGAAGCGGTATCTGAGAAACTCCACATAATTAGAGGCTGAGGAAAGCACATCATCCCAATTTACCAGCTTGTCAACTTCATTTTGAAGTTGTGCTTCCTTCGTCAAGCAAATTTCAGAATAAGCATCCAACAGCCTTTGCCGAAACGCCGAAGGCGGAGTGGACTCGAGGCTGGCGAGATACGCTTCGAACGAAGCACCCGGCACACGCGGCAGGATGGAATAGTGGAATCCGATGGTCACGAGTTTGTGCCGAAATTGTTCCTCGACGGACATGGCAGCCCGTATCTTGGTGACCCATTCATGAATACCGGGGTCATCCTCAGATTTGGCGACCAACAACATGGTTCCAAAGGCATTTAGAGCTGGCTCAACCATGACCAGCGAGGTTTCAGTTTCTGTTTTTTCCAGACCAAGCGCAAAGGGGGACATGTTTTTCTCAAAATAATTGAATTATTCAACTTATTGAATAATTCGGATATTTTAATGAAATTCTGGATTTTGTCAAGGCTTTTATGAATAAAAAATCCCCGTTGAGACCTCAACGGGGATCATTATTCGTTTTTTTAGAATACCTAAGGGTTGGCTGTTCCCTGAACCGCGACTCCAACCCACGAAAAGACCCGGTTATCACTGATCGCGCCGGCTGAGGCGTAAACGGGCCGCCCCTGCTCGTCTACACCGTTTTGGCGGACTGTGGTAACCCACCAGCGGATCACGTGGGCAAGATTATCGTTGGGGCGGAAGGAGGAAGGCACAATATATTTTGTATCGGTTACATATTCTGTTAGGCGCAAGCCCTCCTCTGAAGTCACATCCAGGACCGTGACCTGATATCTTTCGTCCTCACGCAGCGTACCGATGGACGCCCATTGCAAGGTCACGACATCATTTGCCAGGGTGAACGCCGCGCCATCCGCAGGCAGGAGCAGATTTGCGGCTTGATAGGGAGGCGGGAGTGTAGCTGTCGGCGTGGGCCCCGGTGTGGCAAATCTTTCACAAAGTGGAATCACAATTGTGGTTCCAAGCAGTACGTTATCAGAAGCCAGACCATTATAGAATTTGATTGCGTCCTGCGGCACATTGTAATTTACAGAAATACTGGAGAGTGTGTCATTTGCCTGGACGGTATATGGAACCTTTTCGCAAGCCTGTGCCGTCTGTGTGGCTTCGTTCGGAACAGCAGTATCCGGTGGCTTGGGTGTTGGTGTGGGATACGGAATCTTCAAGACCTGCCCAACAGATACGAAGCACTGCGAAGATAATTGGTTCAAGACGATGATGCTTTGCACTGAAACGCTAAACGTGCTCGCAATGATCCCACAGGTGTCGCCAGAGCGAACTGTGTAATCAACGGGTGGTAGCGGGGTCTCAGAAGGGATCAGTGTCGAGGTGGGTATTTCTGTCCCTGTGGGCGTGATGGTGGGTGTTTCGGTTGGTGTGCCCACAGTCGTCGGTTCCGCAAGCGTTGTGCTTGTTATTCCGGATTTCAGCACGAAATAAACTGTAATTGCACCGATCAACAATATAATGACAAGTGCACCCAATGCCGCCGGCAAACTGAGTGTGATCTCAGGCATGCGGCTGGCTTGCACAGAAGTGTCTGCTTTTTTGGATTTTGTGGCGGCTTTCGCGGTGAGTTCGGTTCCGCACACTAAACAACGTGTGGCGTTCTCAGTTAAACGCGTTCCGCAAGT
>Ga0065707_10082767_pt1 | contig 12251 bp, 8 predicted proteins | sample SwiRhicommuniRL3_FD_59094 | JGI IMG/M metagenome (GOLD analysis project Ga0065707, IMG submission 59094) | Switchgrass rhizosphere bacterial communities from Rose Lake, Michigan, USA - RL3 v2 (version 2) | ecosystem: Host-associated > Plants > Roots > Rhizosphere > Soil | place: East Lansing, MI... | reverse complement strand
GGGGCAGGGGGGGGTGGATGTATCGGCGCAGAAGGTGCATTCGGGCGATCGGCCGAGCTCTATTTTGCTGTTCAAGAGGACGGATCCGGGGACACTGGGTAAGTTGATTGCCTTGTATGAGCACAAAGTATTCGTGCAAAGCGTGGTGTGGGGCATCAACGCGTTCGATCAGTGGGGAGTGGAGCTGGGGAAGAAGTTGGCGGAGAGCTTGGCTCCAGCAGTGCGCAACTCCGCAGCCTTATCGGCCTCACAGCAGAGATTGCGCGGTCTGCTCGATCGGATCAAAACTTTCGGCTGAGATAGAATGTGGCGGCCGGGATGTCGTAAAAGATATCCGGACGCTCGCCGACGGGATCGCTGGACAACAGTCGATCTCGGGAGGCGTTGGATACGAAACGCAGATCCAGTCCCGCATCCCAACCGGGTAGCAGATTGCGCCATTGCGCGCCTACACCGATGTACGCGCCGATGGCGGGAGTGGCGACTCTGTAATTTGCGGCTCCGATAAAAGCGCTGAGCGTCAAGGGCCCGGAGAAGCGATAACGGTAGTCGAGCGCCCGCACGGCGATGAGCAGATTTCCGTCGATATCATCGAGCTCGAGTCGTGCGCCGAGATCGTTGTGGGCAGAAATCGCGCGCCGCGCGCCCAATGCGAAATGGGGCGCTGCCTGTACATTCTTCGTGATGTCGGCGGTGTCCTTATCGGCGTTGATTCTCAACTGATACGCGCCGGCGCCGGCGTCGACAAATATCTCAGCGCCTTGGGCCGCCACGGACGATGCGCCTTCGTCGAAATCCCGATAGCGATCCGGAGCACGCCCGGAATAGCGGAAAAAAGCGGCCACCCGGGAGGAGTCTTCGCCGAACACATCGCGGCTCGCAAAAGCTTCGCCGCCTACGATGAAAGGGCCCAACGGCCGGGAGTAGCTCAGCGAGATGTCATGCTCGCGACGGTATTCGACGGGGGAATAAGATTCATTGGCGAGCGTGCGGTAACGAAGCTCGACCGCCCCACCGAAGTGGGGCTCCCAGCCGAGACGCAGCATATGGCTTTGGGCGCCGACACCGTCACCGAACTGGCGCTGATCGGCGCCCCAATGACCGATGACAATGCCTTCGTTAGTGAGGCCCTGCTGGTAGATATGGTGTACATACCAACCGTTCTGCCACTCCGACGTTTCGTAGGTGAAATCGAATTGCCGCCAGAGTCGTGGGAAGTGAATGCCGGCGGAAAGACTGGCGTTGCCGAAAGCCGTGCTGCCACCACGGGACGTATCCTCGCCCGCGTACTCGAAATAGACGGCGAAAGGCGTACGACCCGGGAACAGGAAACGGCTGGTAACCGACGCCGCCTGGTTGCCGAATTCCTGATCCTGCGCAAGGCCTACTTCCTGATTGTCCGCGGAGGCGGGGTTAAAGAAGGCATTCAGCAAGTCGTGGATCGACTCGTTACGCCCCCCGCCACCGAATTGCATGACACGGTTGACTGCGAGGGACCAGCCGCTGGCCGGTTCGATGCCGAGGTGAAAGCCCGCGAGGCGCGGATTGTCGACGGTGATCGCGTTTTGAAAGACGATTGGCGCGCGCGCCATTTCCGCCTGAAAGATTTCGTACTGAAAGCCGAAACGCGTAAGCGGGGTATAGTTCGACAACGTGACGGACGGCATGGCGAGCGAGTTGGTGCTCAATAGCATGCTGCTATCTGTCATGGGTGAAAGCCAGTGTGGGCGGTACCCCAGATCAAGTTGGGCACGGCTGAACCCGACGCTGAGCATCGAGCCGGTAGGCTCGGAACCCTCGTCGTTTACACTGCCACCGAGTGTCGCGATCAGATAGTCGCTGGGTTGCCAGAATCCGCTGGCCGATACTTCCCAGGCGCTTGTGCTTTTGAGACCGTAGCGATTGGTTAGATTGCGCTCGAAATCACTCGTTGCAGCGACTTCAATACTGGCGTGTGTAAGACCCCAGTCGCCCATGTAGCGATGCAGGTAGCGGCGTACCTCAGCGCAGAGTGCGGAATCGATCTCGCATGCCTTCGGTAATGCATCCAGAACGGTTGCCGCCGCAATGGGGCGTGTGAGCACTGGCTTGTCGGCGAGAATGAGCACGCGCTCGATCTGCCTTTCGATTTCAGGCTCGAGATGGAGCGGCAGGTAGGGGCTGACGCCTCGCGAGTGGACCGTTCCGTGAAAGAAGACGAGTGAGCAGAGCGCGGCGAATACGGTTTTCTTCATGTCGCAATTGTATCCACAATGTATGATCGCCCGCCTCGTCGGGCTATAGCCTGGGGTTGATGCGGCGGCACGGTTGGGGTGGGCCGCCTAATGGCTGGTGCAGCCAGACGGCGACATACGAGGGGTTAGCCTGCAAAGTCAGAATGCTAAGAGAGCAACTCAAAAACCTCGAGCTTCAGTACAATCGCACCCTCGCTTGGGCTGAGCGAGGGGTTGGCCTCGGCCCGATGATTTCGATGGGTCGCCGCCGCACGGCTTGGGACGTGCGCGGCTTCATTCAGTGGCAACAAGGATTTTCAATAGCGTGAGAAAACGCCTGTTTCGCGCCTTAGGGCCGGTCTTTGCAGCAATGGGTCTGGTGTCGGTTGGGCCGGTATTCGCCCAGTCCAGTTCAACCACCGATCCGCTCGAGATTTTTCGCGCGCTTTCACCTGAGCAGCGCGAGGAAATTTTGCGGCAGATGGGCGGCGGCTCGGCAAGTCAGGGGACCAGCAGTCGTGAACGTCGGGACAGCGAGCGTCGCGATGATGACAGTGGGAGGCCGGAGGATTCGCAACAGGAAAAGGAAGACCGTTCAACGGAAGAGCTAGATGGCGAAACCTCGAAGCGCAACACACTGCAGCCTGGCGATTCGCTCATCATTGAAATCGTTTTCCATCGCGCACGAGAGCTGGCGAACACTTTACCCACTGTTCCAACCGTTCCAGGTGCTGCGGCAATACCGCAAACCCCGGCGACTCAAACGGAACGGGAGCCTTCTCTGAGATCGGAGGAACCTGAAATTCCGCTGCCGGCGGATGCAAAAGAACGCCTGCAGCGTCTGATGGATTTGATTCGCTCGAAGAACCCCTACCAGCTTTCACCTTCGGGAGTGCTGCAGCTGCCAGGCTTCGCGGGCATCGCGCTGGCCGGATTAACCGCGGAACAAGCGACGTTGCGCCTTGCCGCCGAGCCTGCATTCCGCGATCTGGATCTAAAACTGACACGGTTACCGCTCAAGAAAGTCGGGACGGAAGCTTTGAAGCCATTTGGCTACGATCTTTTCCGGCGGGCCCCTTCAACCTTTGCTCCAGTAACGAATGTGCCGGTGCCGGCGGACTACGTCATTGGCGCGGGCGATGAACTCGAAGTGCAGCTCTATGGCAATCAGAATCGCAACCTTCGCTTAATTGTGGGTCGCGACGGCCGGATCAACTTTCCCGAACTGGGGCCGATCAACGTCAGCGGTCAGCGCTTCACCAGTGCGAAGTCTAGTATCGAGTCCCGCGTCGAACGCCAGATGATCGGAGTGCGCGCCAGCGTTTCCATGGGCGATACGCGTTCCATACGCGTGTTTGTGTTGGGTGAGGCACAAAGGCCGGGCTCTTATACGATCAGTGGTCTCGGTACCGTGACTTCCGCGCTATTTGCCGCTGGCGGTGTCAAGCCCATCGGCTCGTTGCGCAAGATCGCGCTCAAACGGCAGGGCGAGCTGGTGCGTGAGCTCGATCTCTATGATCTGCTGATTCGCGGTGATACCACTGACGATGCCAAGCTCCTTCCCGGAGACGTGGTGTTTATCCCGCCCGTTGGGCCGACGGCAAGCGTCGATGGCGAAGTGCGCCGGCCGGCGATCTATGAAACCAAGGGCGAGACGACAGTCAGCGAGCTTGTTCAGTTGGCGGGCGGTCTGACTTCTGAAGCCGATCGCTCAAAAGCGATGTTGACCCGCATCGATGAGAACCAGCACCGCGTGGTGGTCCAGATTGATCCCTCCGCGGCTAGCAATGCCGCTGAGCTGGTGCGTAATGGCGATTTGCTCCGCGTCGCACGGCTGCGGCCGACGCTAGATGCCGGCGTGATGGTCGAGGGGCACGTGTATACGCCCGGCGCCGTGGCCTATCGTGAAGGCATGCGGCTTTCGGATGTGATTCATTCGGTCGATGAGCTGCAGCCCAATGCCGACATTCATTACCTGCTCATCCGTCGCGAGTTAACGCCGGACCGACGCATCACCGCTCTGTCGGCGGATCTCGCAGCAGCGCTTAAGGCTCCGGGCTCCGAAGCCGATCCCGTCCTGATGGCGCGGGATCGGATTGCCGTGTTCGATCTCGAATCCGGACGTGACCGGGTGATTCGACCATTACTCGATGAGTTGCGGTTGCAGTCGCGTATCGATCAGCCGACCGAGCTGGTGCATGTTGATGGGCGAGTGAAGGTTCCGGGGGATTATCCACTCGAAACTGGCATGACCGTCAGCGACCTGGTTCGCGCAGGCGGAAGTCTTGAGGATGCCGCCTACGGTGTCAAAGCAGAATTGACGCGATATGAAGTGATCAATGGCGAGACGCGGCGCACGCAACTGATTGAGGTAGACCTGGCGGCAGTGCTACGTGGAGATTCATCTGCGGACATCTTGCTGCAGCCCTTCGACAGCTTGAGTGTCAAGGAAGTATCGGATTGGGGCGAGCAGGAGAGTGTGGAGCTGGCCGGAGAAGTGCGTTTCCCGGGACGGTATTCCATCAAGCGTGGAGAGACATTGAATTCGGTGATCAAGCGGGCGGGGGGGTTGACGATTTACGCCTTTGCGGAGGGGAGTGTTTTTACGCGCGATGAGCTTAAGGAGCGCGAGCAAGAGCAGCTCGACCGGCTGGCGGGGCGGTTGCAGAACGACCTGGCTTTGATGGCGTTGCAGGGGGCTGCCGCCAATCAGGCGCAGGCGGCGACGGCGTTAACGGTGGGGCAGTCATTGCTGGGGCAGTTGAAAGCGTCGAGGGCGGTAGGGCGCTTGGTCATCGATCTACCACGTACCGTTCGCGCGGAAGCGGGCTCGAGCGAGGATGTCATTCTGCGCGATGGAGATCGATTGCTGGTGCCGAAGTTCCAGCAAGAAGTCACGGTGATCGGGGAAGTGCAGAATCAGACTTCGCATCTTTATCGCGCAGGTCTTGCTCGTGATGACTATGTCGGTTTGAGCGGTGGGGCGACGCGTAAGGCGGACCGTGACAGAGTTTACGTTGTGCATGCCAACGGGAGCGTCATTGCCAGCGAAAGCAACCGCTGGTTCCGCAGTCAGTCGATGGCGATCAGGCCGGGGGACACGGTGGTTGTGCCGATGGATACGGAGCGGCTGCCGGCATTGCCGTTCTGGCAGGCGGTGACGTCGATTATTTATAACCTTGCGATCTCCGCAGCCGCCGTGAACTCGTTTTAATCATGTTCCCGTACAAAGTAAGCATTCAATGAGCGCAATATGCGCAGCCTGACGCGCAAGCCGGCGGTGTTGCCGGAGCACAGGATCGGTCCTGAACGCAAGTTGATGGTCGTCTTCGGGACGACGTTCGGCCATCATGTTGTCAAGCGCATGCGGCGGGCGCCGGACCCCGGACCCCACGCGCGACGCGCCGAGCGTGATCGTTTAAAAGAGAAATCCGGTATGGAGCGCTGGTACCTGATACATACGAAACCAGCAGGCGAGGCGACGGCGGTAGCTAACCTGGAACGGCAGGGTTATCACGTGTACTACCCGCGTTTGCTCCGGCCACGTCGAATCCGCGGACGATGGCAGGAGCGCATCGAGCCTTTGTTTCCTCGCTACCTGATTTTGCGTCTCGCGCTCGGAAGTCAGACGCTCGGTCCCGTCAGATCTACGTTGGGTGTTCACGATGTCGTGCGCTTCGGTGTGGAGTACGCGATCGTGTCCAATGAGGTGGTCGAGGCGCTTAAGCGTCGTGCGGACCCAGACACGGGGTTACACCGGTTGACTCGTCAGCGCTTGTTCACTTTTGGAGCCATGATCCGCATTACGGCTGGCCCGTTCGAGGGCCTCGAGGGGGTGTTTGAGCGCGAAGAGGGCCAGGAGCGTGTCGTCGTATTGCTGAGCGTGCTCGGGAAAGCCACTACAGTCCGCATTTCTGCTGGGCTTGTAACACCAAAGGAAGATCTGTAGGCCGCTGCTTGGAGGTGATTGCAAGTCGAAGGGCGTCGCATTTCGCAGGGCTCTTCCAAACCTAGCAAGAGGGTCTTGACTACCGCTCTCAGAGTGCTTCTAATGACGCCACCTGTTCAGCATATGAACTGCTGAAATCTAAGGAGAATTTTCGAATTTGGCTCCAGGTTGTTTCAATGCTGAACGATGAAGTCCGGTACAAGTTATTGAAGTTGCTGGAGGTTAACCCTGAACTCAGTCAGCGCGGGGTTGCGCGCGAGCTTGGTATCAGCCTCGGCAAAGTGAATTTTTGCCTGCGGGCCTTGGTACAAAGAGGTTTGATCAAAGCGGCAAACTTCAGGAACAGCGAAAATAAGGTCGCCTACATGTACCTTCTCACGCCGCGTGGTATCGAGGAGAAGGCTCGTGTCACTACGCGCTTTCTGCAGCAAAAGACGCTGGAGTATGCAGCACTTAAAGCCGAGATCGAACAGATACGCAAGGAAGCTGGCGTTGCGAACCGGGTCTGATGCTGCGCCGTATTCGATAATGATCCCAGCGCGTCGGTAAGCGCGCCAGGCGATGATTCACCGATGCGAAACCCTTCTGGGGTGATACCGCAGGGCGGTAGCGTGCCTGGTTGCAGAGGGGGGCTTCGATTTGCTGAGCCGTTTAGCGAGCCTATTGGTAATTACCCTATGAAATTCCGCGCCGCCTATAAGATTTTTGATTTTATGGGTTGTCCCTAATCGCAGGTTGGTCTTGTCCGGCATTTGCCTCCCAGAGTAGAAAGTGGCGTTCGCAATTAGTCCGATAATTTCTGCATTCTCCCCAGGTCGCCTGTTCGTCGAATTGTTTGGAGTATCTATTGGGTAAAAAAGCTCTAATAACTGGAATCACCGGTCAGGATGGGGCCTATCTCGCACAGTTGCTGCTCGAGAAAGGGTACGAGGTGCACGGCATCAAGCGGCGAGCATCATCGTTCAATACAGACCGCATCGACCATCTCTATCAGGATCCGCACGAAAAGAATGTTCGGTTGAAGCTGCACTACGGCGATCTGACGGACGCTACAAATCTAATCCGTATCGTGCAGCTTGTGCAGCCGGACGAAATCTATAATCTTGCAGCGCAGAGCCACGTCGCCGTGTCGTTTGAGACACCGGAATACACCGCCAACTCTGATGCACTGGGTACGCTGCGCCTCCTCGAGGCCATCCGCATTCTTGGTCTAGAAAGCAAGACCCGCTTCTATCAAGCATCAACTTCCGAGATGTATGGCAAGGTTGTGGAGACGCCGCAAACGGAAATGACTCCATTTTACCCGAGATCTCCCTATGGGGCGGCAAAGGTGTACGCGTATTGGATCACCGTAAACTATCGGGAAGCCTACGGCCTATACGCGTGTAACGGCATCCTCTTCAATCATGAATCGCCGATTCGCGGCGAAACGTTCGTGACCCGCAAGATTACTCGGGGACTGGCGCGCATCAGGGAAGGGATGCAGGAGAGTCTCCATCTTGGCAACCTCGATGCTTTGCGGGATTGGGGGCATGCGCGCGATTACGTGAGGGCTCAGTGGCTGATGTTGCAGCAACCTCAAGCGGAGGATTTCGTGATTGCCACGGGTAAACAATATTCAGTACGGAAGTTCGTGGAGACCGCAGGTGCCGAGCTGGGCATGCGTATCGAATGGCAAGGAAAAGGATTGGACGAGCAAGGCATCGATACGACGACCGGCCGCACAGTGATCAAGATTGATGCGCGCTATTTTCGCCCGACGGAAGTTGAGACCCTCTTAGGCGATGCCACCAAGGCTCAACAAAAACTTGGCTGGAAGGCCGAGACGAATTTCGAATCATTGGTGAAGGAGATGGTCGCTGCAGATCTTGAGGCTGCGCAACGCGATGCGCTTGTGGCTCGCGAGGGGTTCAAGACTTATAGCCACCATGAATAAGGATGCGCGGATCATTTGTGACTGGTTGCCGCCGGGGAGGGCGTTATTGTCCTGCCGCGTTCCATGCGAGGTCCCGATGACTGATGAGGCAGAATGATGTCCAGCATGACGGTAACACGGGCAGCTGACGCGGTTAGTACCATTCTCGTGACAGGGGGCGCGGGTTTCATTGGCTCGGCCGTGATCCGGCACATCATTCAAAAAACAGCGAATCGTATTGTGAATCTGGACAAGCTGACTTACGCGGGCAACCTTGATTCGCTTGCGGAAGTGAGTTCGAATCCTAGATACACCTTCGAGCACGTCGATGTCTGCAATCGGCGCGAATTGGAACGCGTGTTTCGCGTGTATAAGCCGGATTCCGTCATGCACCTCGCGGCGGAATCACACGTTGACCGGTCGATCGATGGCGCCGCGGCGTTCGTCGAGACCAACATTGTGGGAACCTATACGCTATTGGAGACGGTGCGGGATTACTGGCGGGAGATGAACGAGCCGCGCCGCAGCGCATTCCGCTTTCATCACGTCTCGACAGATGAGGTATATGGAGATCTCGGCAAGTCGAACGCGCTTTTTACGGAGTCAACTCCGTATACCCCCAGCTCACCTTATGCAGCGAGTAAGGCAAGTTCGGATCATCTGGTGCGTGCCTGGCGGCGCACTTATGGATTGCCGATCCTGATCACCAATTGCTCCAACAACTATGGTCCGTGTCAGTTCCCCGAGAAGCTGATTCCCCTGATGATCCTGAATGGGCTGGCGGGAAAATCGCTGCCGGTTTACGGCCAGGGCGACCAAATTCGTGACTGGTTGTTCGTGGAAGATCACGCCCGCGCTCTGTGCATGGTGCTGTATAGAGGCAAGCTCGGTGAGACGTACAACGTGGGTGGTCGCAACGAGCGCCGTAATATTGACGTGGTAAGGACCATTTGCGGATTGCTCGATGAGCTTTCACCCAGCAAGGCCCCCGGTATCGCAAGCTATCTGGACTTGATTGCCCACGTTCCGGACCGTCCGGGTCATGACCTTCGTTATGCCATCGATGCCGGCAAGATCGAACGTGAGCTTGGTTGGCTGCCGGTTGAAACGTTCGAGACGGGCATCCGCAAGACCGTTGAGTGGTATCTCGCGAATCTTCGATGGTGCCGTCGGGTGCAGGATGGATCGTATCGCGGGGAGCGTCTTGGGTTGGCGGTCTGATGCAAATATTCATCTAAGGGGTGGCGCGTGACTTCCAGCGATCGGAACTCGACCTACGACGAAAGTGAAATCGACCTCATGGCGCTTTGGCAAGTGGTATGGGATCGCAAGTACCTTATCGCGCTGATCACAGCATTCTGCGCAGGCGTGGCTGTCTTCCTTGCGCTCACCGCAACTCCAATCTACCGCGCCGAAGCTGTCATTACCGAAGTCAACGGCGAGGGAATGAGTGGTGCAGCATCGCTGACCAATCAGCTCGGCGGGCTCGCGAGTCTCGTGGGCGTGAATCTGGGTGGACGCGGAGGAGCGAATCGGGAGGCACGGGCGATTTTAGGGTCGCGCCATTTAATCGAGGAATTCATCCAACGCCACAACCTTGCCGCTGAGCTTCTGCAGGACTCGAAGCAACCGCCCCTATTGTGGTTCGCGGTCCAGAGATTCCGGGAGGGCGTGCTGACGATGCGGGAAGACAAGGACGAGGGGACAACGATCGTTGCCGTCGACTGGACCGACCCGGTCATCGCTGCGCGCTGGGCGAACGAGTTCGTTGCGCTGGCCAACGAAATCATCCGCACCCGGGCCATGAACGACTCGAAGAGAAACATCTCCTATCTCAACGATCAGATTGCACGGACCAATATGGTCGAAGTCCAGCGTGTCATGTACAACCTTATAGAAACCGAGACTAAGACGCTCATGCTCGCCAACGGCCGGGTCGAGTACGCGTTCACGGTCGTGGATCCGGCGGTTTCCCCGCAAATCCGTATCCGTCCGCGACGCACGGTCATGGTGTTGCTCGGCCTCGTACTGGGGCTGTTTACCGGCATCATGGTGGCTTTCGCGCACAAAGCAGTGGTTCGCCATAAGCGCAGCGCTGCGCAAAGTCCATAAATATCCTATTCCGTATTCGCACATGAAAGTTCTTATCACCGGCGCAGAGGGTTTCATCGGCTCGCATCTCACGGAGGCTTTGGTGCGCGCCGGTCATGACGTGCGAGCCTTTGTCCTCTACAATTCTTTCAATTCCTGGGGCTGGCTGGATCGCTGCGGCGAGGATGTGAAAGGCAAGTTCGAGGTGTTCGCGGGCGATATCCGCGATCCCAACGGAGTGCGCACGGCCATGAAGGGTTGCGATGCGGTGCTGCATCTTGCCGCCTTGATCGCCATTCCGTACTCGTACCATTCGCCCGATACCTATGTCGATACCAATATCAGCGGCACTCTGAACGTGGTTCAGGCGGCTCGCGATCTGGGTGTATCGAAGGTCGTCCATACCTCTACCAGCGAGGTCTATGGCACGGCGAAATTCGTACCGATCACAGAAGACCACCCGCTGCAAGGACAGTCGCCGTATTCCGCCAGCAAGATCGGCGCGGATCAGATTGCGATGTCCTTTCATGCTTCCTTCGGTACGCCGGTGGCCGTGCTACGGCCGTTCAACACGTACGGTCCGCGCCAATCGGCGCGCGCGGTAATTCCGACCATCATTACGCAAATCGCGAGCGGCATGCGACGGATCAAGCTGGGCGTGGTGCATGCGACGCGCGACTTCAATTACGTGTCGGACACGGTGACCGGGTTTCTGGCGCAGCTCAATTCGGATCGCGGCATCGGCGAAGTCATCAACGTCGGCAGCAATTTCGAGATCTCAATCGGCGACACCGCGCACACCATTGCAAAAGTGATGGGAGCGGAAATCGAAATCGTCACTGATGAGCAGCGCATCCGCCCGCAGAAGAGTGAAGTGGAGCGTCTGTGGGCGAGTAACGCCAAGGCCCGCGAGCTGCTCGGCTGGCAGCCCAAATATGGCGGATTGGAAGGGTTCACGCGCGGGCTGGCCGAAACGGCCGTGTGGTTCCGCGAGCCTTCTCATTTGTCGATGTACAAAACGGATATCTACAACCTGTGAGCGTAGACAGTACCCTCGCCGGTCAAGTCGTCGAGGCTATCCGTTCGGTGGTGGGTGCGGGCCCCGTGGCTTTGCACGAGCCGAGCTTTGGAGGCAACGAGTGGCTGTATCTCAAGGAGTGCCTCGACTCCACGTTCGTGTCCTCTGTGGGCAAATTCGTTGATCGCTTCGAGGTGGATCTCGCGGCATTCACGGGCACTAAGCACGCAGTTGCGGTAGTTAATGGCACGGCTGCTTTGCAAGTGGCATTACGACTTGCGGGAGTGCAGTCGGGCGACGAAGTGCTGATGCCATCGTTGACTTTCATCGCCACGGCCAACGCAGCGACTTATTGCGGTGGGACGCCGCACTTCGTGGACAGTGAAAAGCGCACATTGGGATTGGCGCCGCAGCCGCTGCGTGAATATCTGCGCGGCATCGCTGAAATCCGTGGCGGACACTGCGTGAATCGCAACACAGGCCGCGTGATTCGGGCTGTGATTCCCATGCATACTTTCGGGCATCCGGTGGACATGGAAGGAACACTGGCGGTGGCGAAAGATTTTCATCTGGCTGTCGTCGAGGATGCTACTGAGTCTCTTGGCAGTCTGATCCAAGGCCGCAGCACCGGCGCCTTCGGCTTGATTGGTACGCTCAGCTTCAATGGCAACAAGACCATCACCACCGGTGGGGGGGGCGCCATTATTACTAACGATACGGCGCTCGCGCGTCGCGCCAAGCACCTTACGACCACGGCGAAGGTCGCGCACCGTTGGGAGTATGTGCACGATGAGATCGGTTACAACTATCGTTTACCGAACATCAATGCCGCATTGGGCTGCGCCCAGCTAGAACAGTTGCCGCGGTTTTTGCAGGCCAAGCGGAGTCTGTTCGAGCGTTACCAATCCGCATTCGCCAAGGTGCCGGGAGTGAGCGTTCAGGCCGAGCCCGCCGGTTGCCGCAGCAATTATTGGTTGCAGACGCTACTGTTGGATGAGTCCGTCGCCGCACAACGCGGTGCTGTTTTGACCGCCACCAACGGCGCGGGATTTATGACTCGGCCGA
>Ga0065707_10082763_pt1 | contig 12260 bp, 8 predicted proteins | sample SwiRhicommuniRL3_FD_59094 | JGI IMG/M metagenome (GOLD analysis project Ga0065707, IMG submission 59094) | Switchgrass rhizosphere bacterial communities from Rose Lake, Michigan, USA - RL3 v2 (version 2) | ecosystem: Host-associated > Plants > Roots > Rhizosphere > Soil | place: East Lansing, MI... | reverse complement strand
CGCCGTCGGCGCAATCTGCGCCGTCACGGCTGCCGCCGGCGGATATTTTTCCTTCTACGCGTTGCGACGGTTGCCCGATGCGGCGCAGGCAAGTCACAGCGTCAAGACGGATCGCTTCATCGCCCTCCTGTCGCTGCTGATGGCCTGCTTCAGCCTGCTCGCCGTCGTCTTCGGTACGCCTGCCGGATTGATCCTGCGATGCGAACGCTGAAGCATGCAACGGTGTTGTGGGCGTTGCCGGCGGTCGCAATCGCCCACTCCACGAACGAGGCATCGAGCGATGCAGGCGAAATCTTCCTCATCTGCCTGCTGTTCGCATTCGCGGCGTGGTATGCGATCGGATCGACACGAGTCCTGACCGCATCGACGGCGGGTCGAGCCGGGCTGTTCAAGCGCTCCGCCCTGTTTGGCGGCGGCTGGCTCGTCATTGCAGTCTCGCTGCTGAGCCCGCTGCATACCTTGGGTGGACGCTCGTTCACGGCGCACATGATCGAACATGAGCTGCTGATGCTCGTGGCTGCACCGCTGATTGCCTGGTCCCGTCCGCTCGGCGTTCTATTGTGGGCCTTTCCTCGCCCGGTCCGGCTGAGCCTGGGACAGGTCGGCCACCGGCACTGGTTCAGTTCGAGCTGGTCTGCAATGTCATCGGCGATCGGCGCTACCTTAATACAAACGATTACACTATGGTTGTGGCACGCGCCGGCATTCTTCAATCGCGCCCTGCTCAGCGAAAGCTGGCATGCAGCCCAGCACATTTCCCTGGTGTTCTCCGCACTGCTGTTCTGGTGGTCCATGAGCCGTGCCGCTGCCGAGCGCCGTCACGGCGTGGCTGCGTTCTGGCTGTTCTTCACGTCCCTGCAAAGCGGCCTGCTCGGCGCATTGATGTCGTTCGCCGAAGGTCCCTGGTACGCAAGATACGTGGAACTCGGGCTCTCGGGGACGTTCGGACTCACGCCGCTCGAAGACCAGCAGCTTGCAGGCCTGATCATGTGGATACCTGGCGGAGCCATCCACGCGATCGTCGCACTCTGGTATCTCCATCGATGGCTCAAGGCCCCCGGACTGCGCTGCCTGCCGACGATTCTTGTCTTCATGACGCTCGCCGTGCCTGTGTGGGCTCGCGAACTGCGTGTGTGCGCCGATCCCAACAACCTGCCTTTCTCGAATCGCCAGGAGCAGGGCTTCGAGAACCGCCTCATCGCGCTCCTCGCACACGATATAGGTGCCACCGTCACGTATGCCTGGTGGGCACAACGACGCGGCAACGTGCGCAACACGCTGGAGGAGGATGTCTGCGATGTCATTCCCGGCGTGAGCGCCAGCGTCGAGATGCTCGACACGACGCGGCCCTACTACAGATCGGCCTATGTGTTCGTCACTCGACGCGATCGCCATCTGCATCTGTCGGGGTTCGACGATGCGCGCCTGCGGCGGCTAACCATCGGCGTACAGATGATCGGCGATGATTTCTCCAATACGCCACCCGCGCATTCATTGACGAACCGCGGCATCGTCACCAACGTGCGCGGCTACATGGTGTATGGCAACTATGCCAATACAGCGCCCGCCCGCAGCATCATCGATGCGGTCGCCGATGGCAGTGTCGATGTAGCCATCGTGTGGGGACCGACCGCCGGCTATTTCGCCGCGAACGGCACGATCCCGCTGCTCCTGGAACCGGTGCAGCCGCTGCTCGACGGGCCGTGGCTGCCGATGACGTTCGCTATCTCGATGGGTGTCCGCAAGGGGAACCGCGCTCTGCGGCGTGATCTGGACGGTGCGCTCGATAGGAACAAGGATGCAATCGATCGGATACTGCGCGACTATCATGTCCCCCTGATCGCACAGTAGACGACACGTCCGGCCGACGTATGACAACTCATCTGGCCCGATAGCAAACGGGCGCGGGCAGTCGTCTGCCCGCGCCCTATGAGCTACGCGCGTTCAGCTCTGGATCTGAATCTTTCGCGGTCGGGCATTCTCCGGCAACGGCAGGGTCACCTTCAGTACTCCATCGCGCATTTCGGCCTTGATGTTCTCAGGATCGGTTCCTCGAGGCAGCGGCACGGTGCGATAGAAGCTGCCATAGCTGCGCTCGTACACACGATAGCCTCGATCCTCCTCACCGTCCTCCCGCTCCTCGCGTCGCTGCCCCGAGATGACGAGCGCGTCGTTCTCGATTTCGATCTGGACGTCCTCCTTGCGCAACCCAGGCAAATCAGCGCACACGACGACGGCATCGTTGCGTCGCTGTACGTCTATCTGCGGTGCCCAGAACGAGGACGACGATCGCTCCTCGTCGAGAAGTCCGCCATCCCGGTTGAACGATCCGAAGCCGCGGTCGAAAAACGAGTCCATCAGGCGATCCATTTCGCGCGACAGCTGCCTCATCATCGCGAACGGACTTTGCGATGCCGATGTCAACTGCCGAGATCCTTGGCTCCTGAGTGCACGACTTTCCTGCCCGCTGGACTCACGCCGGCTTACGCCGCCTCCTTGCGTGCCCTGCGTGACCTGCTGATTTTCCTTTACGCCGCCGCCGGCATTGCCGGACGCCTGACGAGTCTTGGTGTCGGTCTGGTTGGTCTGAGTCTCTTGCATGGCCGTTCTCCTCCTGTGGACGGGGCAAAGCCCCCTGACGACAGATGTAGATAGGAACTCCGCGTTCGACTTCAACTCTTCCTGCGCCGCAAATTTTCTCCGCAACCAGGATTCACTGCTGCGGGTTGATCCCGGTCAAGGCAGCCGCGGCTGCGCCGCTGGACCATGCTCGCGTGCGAGCCACTCGATTACCGGCATCTCATCGACCGGTCATCGTGCAACTTTTTTTCCTACAACGCTGCTGCGGCGCGCTGCTCGTCCACATACCGAAAAAGGCGCCCTCGAAGGCGAAACCGATCTCGATCGAGGTGAAATAGCGACGCGGATGTCTTACCGCTCTGAGGGCCCGCTTCGAGGGGGAGGAATCGCCTACCGATCCTCCCCCCTCGGCGACGCCTCGCTGCAGCTCGATCTGAATTGCCGACACCACGTCGCGGACGATCTCCGGATCCGGCCGCTTGTTGATGAACGGCAGGCGTATTTCCAGATCGTTTGCTTGCGGCCGTTGTGAATACCGGTTCGTTCACCCGCGCCGCATCGCAGCTCGGTGTCACTACAGCCGTGGTAAGCCAACAGTAGGAGCTCTGTGAAGTCGTCGAGCCGATGACGCATCGTCGCTGCTAGTCGCTACATCTGCACCCTCACACCCAGCGTGAAGTAACGGCCGACGATGTCGTAAATGCTACGTGCGGTCGGGATGTTGAGGCCCGGAACCGGACTGATCAGGAACAGCCGGCCGTCCTGGTCGAACACATTGTTCACGGTCGCGAACAGCTCCGGCTTGAAGTGCGCACCGTCCATGCGGTAGCTGATGCTGAGATCCGTATAGAATGTCTCCGGCACGCGATTGATCTGGTGAACGAACTGATCGGACTTGTTGAAGCTCCCGATGTAGCGTTCCTGCGCACTGACCAACAGCCCGCCGTTCGAGTAGCTGAGTTCGAGATTTCCGCGCCACGTCGGGAGTGGCAGCGGATAAAAGCCCTGGATGAAATCCGCATTGCCAGCGAAGTCGACCACCGGCGACTCCGCTGAGTTCTGCTGCTTGTAGTGCAGCAGCCGCGTTCCGATGAGGCGCATGCCGAGCACGCCATCGCCAAGTGAATGACGGTAGCTGGATTCGATGTCGAATCCCGAAGTGCGGGTGCGGGCGAGATTGAGGTTCTGCAGGCGCACTTCGGTAGGGTAGTTTGCGGCGGTCCTGTTATCGAAGCCGAAGGGCCGGATGATCTGCCCGCAGACTGCGCTCGTCCCGTTGCTGCGCTCGCAAAGGTCGGCCATTTGGATGTACGTGAAGGGTTGCGCGATCGCGTCCTCGATACGGATGCTGTAATAATCGACCGACATGTTGAAGCCCGGCAGGAAACTCGGGCTGAGGACGATACCCGCCGTGATGGTCTTCGCCACTTCGGGGTCGAGATCGGGATTGCCCGAGGAGATCACATTGGTCGCGGATGAAACGCTGGTGTGCAGGTCCGTCAGCGGACTGGTCGTCTGCTGGCGGCCTGCGAACAGCTCGAACAGCGAAGGCGCCCGGATGTCCTGCGACAGCGTCCCGCGAAAACGGATGTCGCGAACCGGTTCATAGCTTGCGCCGACCTTCCATGTCGTGACCGATCCGCTGGTGCTGTAGTCGGTGTAGCGTACGGCGCCGTTGAGATCGAGATTGCCGACCGCTGAATCCTTGAGAATGGGAACGGCAACTTCACCGAACACCTCTTTGACCGTATAAGAGCCAGCGCCGGTTCCAACATTGACGTGCGCGTAATGATTGGCGGTAGTCACTCCACGGATTCCTGCAAAACTGAACGGCACTGCTGGGTCGGCGTTGCTGGTCTGGACGATGGACTGGTGACGGTACTCGGCTCCCACCGCGAGCGAGACCGGACCGGCCCAGAGCGAGAAGGGCTCGCCGGAAATATCGGCCGCCACGATGTCCATCTTGTTGTCGGTGCGCCATCGCGAGGTGCCGTGCACATAGTTTCGCGCCGCTTGCGACGCTGAACCTTCTCCGAACAAATTGAGCGGAACGCAATCATCCATCAAGCCCGGGTTGGTGATAGTGACGTTACAGACAATCTGCCCGCTTGCGTTGCGCACGGCATCCACCGCGGCGAAGAACTTCCGGTTGTCGACCTGATAGGAGGCGCTATCAAAAGTCGTATCGCCGCGCGTGTAGTAGAGATTCCAGGGAAACCTCTCAGCGATCTCGCCCTTGAATCCCGCGTTGACGATGGTGCTGCGACTTTTCTGACTCTGAGGATTCGCAGCCCATTCGCGGATTCCGCGGTTCATCTGGAAGCTGCTTCCCGGCGCGAGCAAGCTCGACACCGCCGGGTTCAGGAAAGCGTTTCCCGCGAAAATCACCGTGCCGGATCCTGGCGACGAGGGTGAAGAATTGAAATCTTCGTTGCTGCCCGTGTCGTAGCTGGCGTCTGCGAACACTGTTACGGCATCGGTCAACGCATAGGCGATCGATCCGAATAGCTGATTGGTAGTAAGCGAAGGCGCGCCGGTGCGGTTTTTCGATAGATTGACGATGCCTTCGCCACCGATTCCATAGCCAGGCCGTCCAGGAATCGGCGTGCCGGCCTGGAAAGGCCGCAGCGTACCGTCAGCGGCGAACTGCTGGTTGACGAGAGGCCCGCTGGTGATGAGCCCGCCGAACGTCGATGTCGTAAAGTGCGCATTGCCAATGTAATAGTAAGGCTGTGCAGCAGTGCCGAATCCACCGATGGTAAGCGCGCTCTCGGTGTTCTCGCCGCTCGAAGTGAACCGCGACGCGCGGTCCGTTATCCCGTCCGAATGATAACGTTCCGCGCTGAGCAGAACATTCAACCTATCATCGACGAAAGAGCCACCGTACGCGCCTCCGAACTTGTAAGAGTCGTCGTCGCTGGCCGATGAAGTGCCCCCCTGCGCAATCATCTTCAAGCCCTCGAACTTGTCGTCCAACACAAAGTTGACGACGCCCGAGACCGCGTCCGATCCGTACGCCGCCGACGCACCGCCCGTGACTAGATCGACGCGCTTGACCAGCATTTGCGGGATGAGGTTGGCGTCGGTCGCGCCGTTGCTGCTCGTCGGCGGAACGCGCCGGCCGTTCATGAGAATCAGGACCCGCTGCGAACCCAGCGCGCGGATATCCAGATAGTTTCCGGATCGGACCTTCGATGCGCCCGCGTCCGCCTGCTGATTCTGGTTGATGGAACCCTGAAACTGCGGCAGCTGATTCAGCCCGTCAGGGATGTTGCTCGGCGCTTTGCGTATCAGGTCCTCGGAATCCAGGGTCGTAACGGGCGTTGGGGCGATATAGCCCTCCCTCTGGATGCGCGAGCCGGTGACTACGACTTCAGTGACGGAGGAAGGATCCAAAGTGCTTTGCACCGGCGCGCTTTCGCCAGTGGCAGATCCAGCATCCTGCGCATCGGCCGCTCCGACCGTCAAAGCCGTCAGACTGGCTCCAATGCACAGCCGTACGATGAGATCTGTGTTCATGATTCATTCCCCCTAAGTTGCAATCTGGATCTCGCCCAACTCTGCGGTTGGCATTCATGGAGGCGTAACTTCTCGAAACGCAAATAGAGCGATCAAAAAAGAGCGATGGCGCGCACTGGCATGCCTGTGGCCTCGGCAATGGGTGCGACGCCGACGATGAGAAGCGCACCGACCGGAGGAACCGACTTGAGGTTGGTGAGTCCTTCGATTCCCCAACGACCGCTGCGCAACCAGAACTGGTGAACCGGGTAGCTCGGCACATTGGGGCCGGCATCGATCGTCATGGCATCCACGGCGATGCCTTTGACTTGCCGCGATTCAACCAGCATGCGTGCTGCTTCGACGCTGAAGCCGGGCGACGCGAATTGCCCTGCGGTCTTGTTGCGTGCGGTTTGGGCAATCGGGTCCCAGCCCGAATGCATGGCGACGCAACAGCCCTGCGGCAGCCGCCCATGCTTTCTTTCCCATGCGAGCACGTCGTCCGGCTCCAGCTGCGCGTTGCGATCGTTCGCTGCCTTCTCGCTGATATCGATGACTGCAAGCGGGGTAATCAAGTCGCTCACGCCAATGTCGCCAAGGCTCTTGTAGGCATCTCCGAAGTGGCTCGGAGCATCGATGTGCGTGCCGGTATGCTCGATCAGCGACAACCGGTGCATTTTCATCCCGACAGCCACACCGGACCCATCCACCGACTCCATGGATATGCGCGGCGACGTCGCGTTGAAATTGAAGTCGCGCGTCAGCTTGTGCGTCAGATCGACGAAGCGGAGCGAGTGCCTGCCAAAGTTCACCGAGCCATTTGCTGAATCGACCGCCGCCGCTCGAGCGGTGTCGCCCTCGCCAACCAGTTCTCTTGCAATCGCGAGACCGGCCAGCGCGCCCATAAAGCCGCGGCGAGCGATGCTCGGGTTGTCCGTTATGCCCATCTGTCCCCCTCTCTCAGCCACATTGGATCTGCTCACCTGGGATACAGGAATGCCAATCCGGCTCCCAGTAACATTATATTACCATTTTATTATATGACCTTATATTCTTACCTTTACCGAGATGCAATGCTATTGAACGTTTATATAGCCTGAATTGCCATATTTTTTGGTAATTATAATTGTCCAAAATAATAATCAGGCATTGCATGCATGCGCTCCAGCCACCCTTCCCTCAGTCGGGCAGGACGAGAATCGCCCTGAAGTCGTTGACGTTGGTGCGCGTGGGCCCTGTGACGATGGCGTCGCCAAGGCGCTCGAAGTAGCTGCCACTGTCATGTGCTTCGAGGGCAGTGGCGATATCCAGGCCGGCCGCCAGACCCCGCTGGATCGTGTCCGGCGCTACGATCGCGCCGGCAGCCCCACCGCTGGCGCCATCCTCGCCGTCAGTGTCTCCAGCAAGCGCCCAGACACCTGGCGCGCCGTTCAGTGCCTGGGCCAGAGCGAGCAGGAACTCGCTGTTCCGCCCGCCTCGGCCCGCGCGTCTGTCCCCGATGGTGACGGTCGTCTCGCCGCCGGACAGAATGACCCGAGGCCTGGGCGCGGGCTTCAAGGCGTGGATCGCCATCCCGGCGCCGACCTCTCGCGCCTCTCCCTCCAGATCGTCGCCCAGGTTTTCCACATCGAGCCCCGCCATATGGGCGAGAGACGCAGCAGCGTCGAGAGCTGCGGCCGGCGTGGCGACCACGCGAAATTCAGACTCGGGCCATTTGGGTACAACCCGAACAGGGCGCCTCAGGTGCTCGAGCACCGCACGCGGAACAGATCCTTCCAGCCGATCGAGGGCCCAACGGATATCTGTAGCGATGCTCCCGTCCGGTACGGTAGGGCCCGAAGCAATCGCGCCAGGGTCATCACCAGGGATGTCGCTGATGGCCAGCGTCACCACGCGCGCCGGAGCGGCAGCGAACGCCAACTTTCCACCCTTGATCGCGGACAGACGACGTCGAATCACGTTCATTGTGCGGATGTCCAGCCCCGAGGCCAGCAATGCTCGGTTCGTTGCCTGCTTGTCTTGCAGGGTCAACCCATCGGCAGGCAAGGCCAGAACGGACGAACCGCCCCCAGAGATCAGAGCCAGTACCAGATCGTCCGCAGTCAGATGACCGACGGCCTTCAGCATCTCCCGCGCTGCTATCACGCTGTTCTCGTCGGGGACGGGATGCGCGGCTTCACGAACCTTGATCTTCCTGGTGGGAACTCCATAGCCGTACGGCGCAACCACCACCCCGGTCAACGGCACATCGGGCCAGGCAGTTTCCACCGCCAAGGCCATGGAGCCCGCCGCCTTTCCAGCACCCACCACCACGACTCGCCCTTTAGGAAGATCCGGCAGGTGATTGGCCAAGGCGAGTGCCGGATTGGCGCTGGCTGTCGCGGCCGAGAACATTGCGAGCAGTAGCTGGCGCGCGCGCGCATCTGTCCATTCACAGGTTGTGAGTGGACGCGAGCCGATGGGCGCGCCATCAGCGACGCTGAGATGTCTCGGGTCCGTTGCCGACATTCCTGAGTCCCGCTGTGCCAAGGCTTGCTCCCTATCCGACTACCCTAGATTCCGTATGGCTAACATTTATTACCAGTATACGCAATGGTAATCCACCATCCGCATTGACCATTCCTGGTCAAATCATCATGCTAGCTGGCGTGAAACAAGATGCCATGACGAACCCCGCGACCTTCCGGCCTGCCAAGCTCGCCGACGCGATCGCCGAACACATCCAGCAGATGATTCTCGAAGGAACGCTGCAGCCTGGCGAACGCCTGCTGTCCGAGCGGGAGCTGTCAGCGAAACTGGATGTCTCGCGTCCGTCTTTGCGAGAGGCCCTGGACAAACTGGTGGCCAGCGGCTTGCTGACCACGAACGCGCAGGGTGTCGCTCATGTCAGCGACAGCGTCGGGCGAAGCCTTCGCGACCCTCTCGTGATGCTGATGGAGACGCCGGAGGCCCGTTTCGATTGCCTCGAACTGCGATCGGTCGTGGAAGCAGCGGCAGCAGCATTTGCTGCCGAGCGCGCCTCCGATGTCGATCGGAAGGAGATTGGTGCTCGGTTCGAAGCAATGGTCGCCGCGCATGAGGAGCAGAACGTCGATCTGATCGCCAAGACGGACGCCGACTTCCATTTCGCGGTCTATGAGGCCAGCCACAACCTCATGATGCTGCACCTCATGCGCAGCCTCGAAACCTTCCTGCGGTCGAATGTCTATCTGAATCGGAAGAATCTGTACGAGCATCGGACTCAGAAAGATTCCCAGCTGCATGAACACAAAGCGATCTTCGACGCCATCATGGCGCGAGATCCCGAGCGGGCCCGAGAGGCTGCGCGCCTGCACATGACGACCGCGATGCAGACCCAGCGTGCAATCTACGATGCCGAGCGGCGCCTGGAAGCGTCGATCCGGCGGCTGGCAAGAAGCGACCTCGTCGCTCCGAAAAAACCGAAGTCCTGACTCGAGGTCGCCCGGCTCAAGTCGAGGGACCTTCGGACAAATTTACTTACCAGTTGCAACTGGCGGCCTTTTCCGTTATCCATATCGGGAATGAGCGAGCGCGATGACGGCGTTCGCCGGGGAGGGTCGTGTTCCATCAACTCATCACGCCGGTAGCGAACAGCCTGCCGCTGTCTTTCATCGTAGCGCTCATCCCGATCGCGGTAGTGCTCATCCTGCTTGGCGTGCTACGTCGGCCAGCGTGGCAAGCATCCTCGGCGGGCCTGGTCGTCGGCCTCATCCTGGCTGTCACGGTCTGGAAGCTTCCGCCCCTCGTCGCAGTCGACAGCGTTCTCGCTGGCGCGACCTTCGCGGCGTGGCCGGTGATGTGGATCGTCGTCAATGCCTTGCTTCTCTACAACGTGGCCGTCGTTTCAGGGCGATTCGAGGCGTTTCGTGCGTGGATGGTCGAGCACCTGCCCAACGACCGGCGCGTCGTGCTGGTGGTCATCGGTTTTTCCTTCGGCTGTTTGCTGGAAGGCATCGCAGGTTTCGGCACGCCGATAGCGATCACCAGCGCTCTCTTGATCGCCCTGGGCTTCAGTGCGCTCGACGCTCTCGTGTTCACTCTCATCTTCAACACGGCGCCTGTCGCCTTTGGCGCACTTGGCGCTCCGGTGACGACACTCGGCGCCGTCACTCAGCTCAACGACGCCGCCCTGGGAGCCATGATCGGACGTCAGCTACCGTTGATCGCGTTGCTCCTGCCGTTCTATGTGATCGCGGTGTATGGCGGGCTCAAGGCTCTAAAGGGCGTGTGGCCCGTGCTTGTGGTGGCGGGCGGCTCATTCGCACTCGTGCAGTTCCTCTCTTCCAACTATCTCAGTTATGCCCTGACGGACGTTCTCTCCTCGTTGACATCGCTGATCGCGACGCTCCTGTTCGTGCGCGTCTGGCGGCTGGCGCCGGATCCTGAATTCGTCCTCTCGCGTGACGTCGCTCGCAAGGTCGAGACCGTGCATCCAGCCATGCCCGCGTGGCAGGGATGGCTGCCGTGGATCGTGCTGTCGATCGTCGTGATCCTGTGGGTGCATTTCAAAATCAATCTGATCGGCCAGATCAAGGTGGAATGGCCGGGGCTGCACAACGCTGTCTTCATCACCGCCTACGATCGGCCCTACGCCGCTGTCTGGACCTTCCAGCCGATGGCGACGGGCACGGCGATCCTGGTCGCCACTTTCATCACGGCCGTGATAGTGCGAATCAGCCCCTCCCAATTACTCACCGCGCTGGGCGGCACGCTTCGCCAGGTCCGCATTCCCGTGATCACCACCATGTTGATCGTGGGCCTGGCGTATCTGATGAACTATTCCGGGATCGCTTACACGCTGGGCATGGGTGTCGCGTCCGTCGGCTTCATCTTCCCGTTGGTCTCGGCCTTCTTGGGTTGGCTGGCAGTGTTCCTGTCGGGCAGCGACACGTCCGGCAATGCTCTCTTCGGCAATCTTCAGGTCGTCGCCGCCCAGCATCTCAATCTGAATCCGGTGCTGATGGCCGCGACCAATGCGTCGGGCGGCGTCATGGGCAAGATGATCTCGCCCCAGAACATCTCGACCGGCACTGCCACCACGGATCTCAAGGGACAGGAGGGCGCAGTCCTGGCTCGCACCTTCCGGCACAGCATCATCCTGACCCTGTTCCTGGGCGTGATCGTCATGCTGCAGCAGTACGTTTTCCCCGGCATGATCCCTTGATGGCGAGGCACCTCGATCGGACTGGGATCGCGGTGGTGGGGCTCGCTGCGACATTCCTCGCAGGGTGTGCCGCACTCACGCCGATGTCTGGGCAGGATCGCTACCTCAGCGACTTTCAAGCAGCGCAGCGGTCGGGTCGCACCTTCTCGCCCGCGACCGAAGTCCTGCCGAACCTCACCCTGCCGGAAGCCTACGCGCTGCAGCGTAGATTGGTCGCAAGCGAAGAGCGCTCCGGCAACGTCGTGATCGGCTTCAAAGGAGGACTGATGTCGGCCAAGTCGCTAGCCGATCGCGGCGTGACCGAACCACTGGTCGGCTCTTTATTCATCTCGGGCGATCTCTCCAGCGGCGCGGAGGTGAGCCTGTGCGGCTATCGTCGCGCCGCCTTTGAACTCAAGCTCGGCTACATCTTTCGAAGTCCCGTGACCGAGAAGGTGGCGACGGTAGACGATCTCGCGGCGCTCGTCGATTCAGTCCAACCCATCGCGGAGCTTCCCGATATCGCCTACCGCGACGATAAGACCTACAACGCCGTTGACATGGCAGCGGCCAACATTTCTTCGGCGCGTTTCGTGCGCGGAACCGCTCGTCCCTTGGGAACGATCGATCTCGATAATCTTCGGGTCTCGCTCTCGCGAGACGCAACTCGAGTGGCAAGCGGAACGGGAAGAGATTCGCTCGGTTCGCAATGGGAAAGCCTGCGCACCGTTGTCAATCTGGTGATTGCAAACGGCGGCCGCATTGCTCCTGGCGAGATCGTGATCACCGGTAAAATCGGCGCGAAGGGCGATCTGCTCCCCGGATACTATTCGGCAGACTACGACGCCCTCGGCGCCTTGAACTTCACCGTGAGCAAGTGCGCTAGCCGCCCTGGGTGAGCCCATCGGAACAGCAGACTCAGCTTGGTATGAAGATCGCTTCGAAGGCGCCGACCGGTGGCAGGGCAATCGAAGTGCGTCCTCCGCCTGCGGTCGTCGTCGTCAATGTGCGGCCGGCC
>Ga0065707_10002680_pt1 | contig 12262 bp, 14 predicted proteins | sample SwiRhicommuniRL3_FD_59094 | JGI IMG/M metagenome (GOLD analysis project Ga0065707, IMG submission 59094) | Switchgrass rhizosphere bacterial communities from Rose Lake, Michigan, USA - RL3 v2 (version 2) | ecosystem: Host-associated > Plants > Roots > Rhizosphere > Soil | place: East Lansing... | reverse complement strand
AACGCGCGCTCGAGCCCGAGCAGTTCGTTCAGTTCGGGTATTTCCTCGGAGTGGCGTTCCAGATCCAGGACGACATCCTGAACGTCCGCAGCAACCGCAAGGAGTACCGGAAGGATTTTGCGGGGGACATCGCGGAGGGTAAGCGCACTCTGATGCTGATCCATCTCTTCCAGAACGCGAAGTCGAAGGATCGGACGCGCCTCCTCGAGTTCTTCGGCCTTTCTTATGCCGAGCGGCGCAAGGAGGACGTCAGGTGGATTCTCCGCCTGATGGACAAGTACGGCAGCGTGGAATTCGCCAGGTCGTTCGCGCACCGGTTCGCAGGTGCGGCGTTGTTCGAATTCTCCAGGGCCTTCGCCAAGGCGCAACGGTCGCAGGACTACGAATTCATTGAAGCCCTTGTCCTGCACGCTGTCGAGCGCCGCGTCTGATCAACTCAGGGGATCTTTTCAGGGAATCGCGGGATGAAGCCGTCGCGGTTCGGCATGCGCACTTTCGGCAGCGTCTGCGCGTTCATGACGTCGTTGGCACCGATGATTTTGTTCTGCGCCAGGATAAATGCCGTGAGCGCGTACACCTCCTCGTTGGTCAACGTGCGCGGCCGCGGCCACGGCATGGCCCGGCGCGTGAAATCGAAGAGTGTCGTCGCGTACGGCCAGAAATTCGCGATGGTCTTCGACGTCTCAATGCCCGATGTCAATGGCTGACCGCCGACGAGCGCCGCTGCGCTGCCGCCCTTTCCGTTCTCGCCGTGGCATACGGCGCATTTGGCGGCGAAGACTGTCGAGCCTTGCTCGGGCGTACCGCTGCCGGGCGGCAGCCCCGTGCCATCAGGGAGGATGCTGATGTCCCACGCGGCGACGTCGGCTTCGGAGATCGACTTACCGAGGTGTGGCGAATCCTGCGCGAAGAGGCGCACGTACGAGGCCGCGAGGATGGTCAGCGCGATCGTGAAGAGAGCGCTACGCGTAGACATGCGTAACCTCCCCGCTCTGGCTGACGGCCCACGACGTTGGACCGTTGTAGTGCTGACTCGGGAACGCCGCCGGATTGGTCACCGGCGTCTTCGTCTGCCCGCGTCGCGCGATGACTTCCGCACGCGTGGGCTGCACGTTGCCCGCCTCGTCCCACGCGCGGCTTTGCAGCACCGCCGGTCCACCATCCCACTTCCATGGCAGACGGAAGCGCGTGAACGCTTTCGGCAGCACCGGTACCTGCAGGGCCGCTTCAGCCCACGTCTTGCCGCCGTCGCCGGTGACCATCACCTTCGCGATGCGGCCGTTGGCCGAATACGCCACGCCTGAAATTTCGTAGAAGCCAGCCCCGCTCATCTTCAGTTCCGGCGATGGATGCGTAATGAACGACTTCACTTCCTGCAGGAAGTAGAACTGATATGCCTTGCCGTTGGGAAGGATCGGTGCATAGGTCCGAGCCTCGTAGTAACTCATGCCGGGCTGATCGACCAGCTTGAGCCGGCGGAGCCACTTGACGTTCATATTGCCTTCCCAACCCGGCAGCAGCAGGCGCATCGGATAACCGTTGCCGGGCATCAGCCGCTCGCCGTTCTGATAGAGCGCGATCATTGCGTCGTCGAGTGCCTTGCTCATGGGGACGCTGCGGCTCAACGCGAGCGAATCGGCGCCCTCGGCAATGAGCCATTTCGCTCTCGGATCGATGCCGGCTTCCTCCAGCAACGTTGATAGCATCACGCCGGTCCATTCAGCGCACGACCCGAGACCGTGCAGCGTCTGAACCCCGGTCTTCAGCGGTTCGTTCGAAAAAAGCGGCGCACTGTTGCCGCCGCACTCGACAAATGTCATTCGTGATTGCATCGGATACCGGGCGAGGGTGTCGAGCGTGAACTCGAGCGGCCGCCTCACGAGGCCGTGAATCACCAGACGATGCTGCGCAGGATCGATATCCGGCGCGCCGGAGTGCGAAATGACGAAATGCAGCCCGTTCGGCGTGAACGTGCCGTTCAGCAGGTGGTGCGGCGTGCGCGCGTGCTGCGTGCGCGGCTCGCCTCGCGGATTGGTGAGTGTCCGGACGACGTGTTTCTCGAATGACGACGGCGTGGCGTACTCGGGAATCGGGATGCCGGCCTTCGTGCTCCACGGTGCATCGGTCAGCTGCTGCGCGGCCGCAGTCTCGCTGAGTGTGTAACCCGTCATCGCCGCGGCCAGCGCGGCGCCACTTGTCAGGAACGCGCGTCGATGAAGGAGCCCATTACCGGCGGCGATTTCGAGGGTGTCGAGTGTCGGTCGCGGCTGCTGGTATGACATGGCGCGGGGATTCTAGCCCCTCGGTCAGCGGTTGAACAAGAGCCAGTAGAGCGGATGGTTTGGCAAATCAGCCACGAGGGCGTACACCGTTTCGCCGATGGCACAGACGAGACCAAGGGCAATCGTCATCGCCCGTTCGCCAGTCGCGAAGCCGATGGCGAGGGCGGCGACGGCCGCGGGCGCGAGCGCCGCCTTGAGGACAGCGGTCCATACGAGGATGAGGGCTTCAAGCGTCGGATGCCCCTTTGTTGGCGCCCAGATAACGACGGCGAACATGACGACGTCCAGCGCCATGAACGCGGTGAGGTACCACGCGATTTTCGTTGCGCGGTTCTTCGAAGGCGCCAACCACCGTGAGGCGATGAACGGGACGATGAGCGACGACATCAGCGCGACGTCGATGCCATTCACGTGATTCAGGCGGACTTGGACGCGGCGGAAGAACAGGTTCACACCTGTTACGTAAGCGATGATGATCAGAGCGACGCCGATGAGCCGTGTCACACGTTTCGCCACGTCGTGTGTCGAATTCAACGAATGTTCGCCATTATCGATCCCCGTCGCTGCGCCGACGCGATATATCGTTTCAGGCCGAAGCGAGGTCATGACGATGGCAGTGCGTGCAATTCGTGCCGGAGTTCTGGCGTGTGTTGTTTCTGCGGTGGCCGCGCATTCGACGGACGCCCAGACGTCGACTGCGGCTGGACGACCCCGGTTCCAGGGCGGCGCGAGCTTCGTTCAGGCGTTTGCGGTCGGCGACTTCGCCGAGCGCGTGAATCTGGCGGCCGGCGGGCTCTTCCAGTTCGACGTCGGACTTGGTGACAGCGTCTTCAGCGTCGGCGGTGAAATTGGCTATATGGGATACGGCCACGTGAATCGCAAGGTGGACGTCAGCTCGCTCATCCCCGAAATTCCGAACGCGACGGTCTCGGTGAGCACGAACAATTACATGGTCCCGATGCACGCACGCCTCCGTGGACAGCGAAAATACGGACGTTGGCGGCCGTATGCGGATGCGCTGGTTGGCGGGAATCTGATCTCGACCGACACATCAATCGACTGCGCAGCCAGCGACAACGCGACGTGTAGCGGTAACAACTCCGCAACAAACGCTGAGGACCTGGTACTCAGCGTCGGCGCTGGCGGAGGTGTGATGATTGCCTTCTCGCCGCGACCCGGCGTGCCGAAACTGGATTTGTCCGTTCGTTATCTGCGGGGCGCCGAGGGAACCTACCTGACAAAAGGGGCGATCCGGCGCGAGGGATCGACGGCCATCTTCGACTTGAGCCAATCGCGCACCGATATGGTTGCCCTGTACATCGGGGCAGTGTTCGGGCGATAGCGGTACCATTCTCGCGGAAGAACTACATGTCGGAGCTGCATGTCGTCGACGGATCGCTGCAGGCCGAGGAGCTCGAACGACTCGCGACGGCCGCGTACTTGATGGGTCGCGACGAGGAGAGCGAGGAGTTGAGAGCTCGCGCGCATCGCGCATTTCTCGAACGAGGCGATCGCGAGCGAGCAGCCTGGTCGGCGTTCTGGCTCGCATTCGGGCTCTTGCAGCGCGGCGCGAGGGCTCCCGCGTCTGGATGGCTCGTAAGAGCCGAGCGGATTCTGGACGAAGCGCAGCTCGACTCGGTCGTACGCGGATACCTGCTCACCCCTGTCGCCGTCCAACGCATCGTCACGGGTGATCCCGCCGGAGCGGACGCGGTATTCACCGAGGCCGCCGACATCGCCAGACGATTTGGCGATCGCGGTCTGGCGTCGCTGGCCTGTCACGGACGTGGCCGTGCGCTCATTCGCCTGGGCAACATTCCCCAGGGTGTTGCGTTGCTCGATGAGGCGATGGCGGGGGTCATCGCAGGCGACGTGACGCAGGTCGTGGCGGGCGACATCTACTGCAGTGTGCTCGAGGCGTGTCAGGAAATCTTCGATGTACGTCGCGCATACGAGTGGACCACCTCGTTCGCACAGTGGTGTGCCGCGCAGCCCGATCTGGTCCGCTATCGCGGCGAGTGCCTGCTCTATCGCGCCGAGGTCATGCAGTTGCGCGGCCAATGGTCCGACGCGATGCGGGATGCGCGGGACGCATCCGGCTTATTGACTTCAACCCGTCATCCTATGGCGGGTATGGCCTTTTATCGACTTGGTGAGATCCATCGACTCAAGGGTGAGTTCGGCAACGCTGAAACCGCGTACGCGCGAGCGAACGAGCACGGACGCAGCCCGCAGCCCGGACTCTCGTTGCTTCGCCATGCGCAGGGCCGGATTGACGATGCAGTCTCGTCCATTCGCGCCGTGCTCGGCGAGACGCGGGCGCGTACGCGCCGCGTCAATGCCCTTATCGCCGCTGTTGACATCCTCCTGGCGGCCGGCGACCTCGAGCGTGCGCGGTCGGCGGCCTCGGAGTTATCTGAGATGGCCCGCGTAATTGGCGCGCAGATTCTCTGTGCCGCATCCGCCCATGCAGACGGTGCGATTCTCCTTGCGAACGATGATCTCGCGGGATCGTCGGCGGCGCTGCGGCACGCGCACGAGATGTGGCGCGAGCTCGGCATGGAGTACGAAGAGGCGCACACGCGTCTGCTGATGGCAAATATCTGCACACGTCGCGGCGATCCGGACGGCTGCCGTCTGCACCTTCATGGTGCGCGACAGCTGTTCAAACAGCTCAACGCCGCGTCATGCCTCGCACGTATCGCCGACCAGACAGGGGCGGCGGCCCGCCGACGAATCGGCGCGCTCAGCAACCGGGAAGTTGAGGTTCTTCGCCTGCTCGCCGCCGGCAAAACAAACCGTGAGACCGCGGAGGCGCTCTTCATCAGCGAAAGAACCGTGGCCCGCCATGTCAGCAACATTTTTGACAAGCTCGGCGTGTCGACCCGTGCCGGCGCCACGGCATGGGCCTACCAGCGCAATCTGATCTGATCGACGTACGCAGAACTACCCAATTTGCGTTGGGGTCTGATTTTGGGTAGTTCGTCGGATGTCAGACCCGCCCTCTCTGCGTTCTTCTAAATGCGTGAGCAACACCTCAGAGGAGGGCACCCATGTATGTGATCCGTGAAGTCCTGCACTGTAAACCCGGAAAGGTCCGCCAGATGCTGGAGAAGTTCAAGAGCATCTCCGCACTAATGAAGGAGACGGGACACGAACCGCTTCGCCTCCTGACGGACGTCTCAGCGCAACCCTTCTGGACGATCGTTGCAGAGGCGACTGTCGACAGAATCGATGATTTCTTCGCCATGGAGGAGAAGCTCATGGCGAATGAGGCTCTCCGCAAGACGATGGCCGATTATCACGACCTCGTCGAAAGCGGCCGNCGCGAAATTTNCCGGCTGGAGAGTTGAGCGTCTAGCGCGTTCCAGTCTGTGCGGTGCTGCCCTTCAGCGTCGCGTACACGNACGCGATATGCGCTTCGCGAGACGTGTCCCATCGCTCGAACCCTTTGAAGCTGTCGAGCGTCAANGTGCGCTGGATTTCTGAAAGGCTCTTCCCGGCGCCCACGCCNGCGGCGACGCCGATTGAAAGCTCCTCGAGGTACCGNTGCAGGTCCAGGGCATCCTGCTTGCGGCCGGCAAGGGCGTGCCCNGTAAGCGCGTGGTCATAGTCGATCGCGTTGATCGTCTTCAGCGCGTCGATGTATGCGCCGACGGTCGGAGTGATGCCCTGCGGCAGCCGCTTGACCTGCAGGATGTCCGCGCTGAACACGGCGCGTTCATCCGGGAAATGCAGCACGACGCTGTCATCTGAATGCGCGGCGCCGAGCGGAACCAGCCGGACTCGCTTGCCACCGAGCGTGATCTCGTGCGTGCTCGAGTAAGTGACGGTCGGGGCGTAGACGTCGTTCACCGAGCCGCGCGCGATTTCGGCACCGTTCAGGATGCCGTCGCGGTTGTAATCGAACAGATCGAACCGCTGAGCGACCGCGTTGTTGCCGGTTGCCTCCGCGCGCTCGATGACGCCATTGCGATTGGTATCGAGCGCGGCCTCCGCTGACGGCAACGTCGGACGCCCCTCAGGCGGGGCGAGTCCAGCGAGCATGTTGACATGTCCAACAAACTGCGCGGTGTCGGCGAAGACGACGCCGCCTGACGCGTGATCCCAGTCACGGTGCGTGTACAACACGTATCGGACCGGCACCTTGAAGCGGGTTGCGATTTCATTCTTCAACCATCTCGAGAAGTCGCGGTTGATCGGATCGCTCATGATCACGCCTTCGGGCGTGACCAGGAACACCGTGAAGTGGTTGTCATTCTGCGCGCGATACAGCTGCCCCGTGATGTTGACGATGCCGCGGGGCGGCTGCTGCTGCGCAGGGACGGTGGCGCTCAGCATCAGGACGAAGATGACAGTGGCAGCGATCGGTCTGGCAATTCGAATCATCGTGACCTCCGCGAGGTCGCGATCGTAGCGAAATCGGAATGGCACCGGGATACTGCCTGCGACCGAGTTTCGAGCGGCGACGAACCTACAGCGCGAACGATTCGGGATTCGGGATTTGCAGATCCCGTCAGTTTCGCGCGAAGCAGTAGAGGCGTCCGGCGCCGCCGCGTGGAGCGGTATTCGCGCAGCTCTCGTTGTCATGGGCCGAATTCCACGACGACAAGGCTCCGGCCGTGCTGGCTCCAGGCCCGAGGCCATCCGAATGGCCGACGGTTGCGCTGATGGCGGTCGACTGCGATGTCCAGTCGTTGCACGTCTTCCCGGGAATCAGTGTCCCATCGGCGGTTGAGCCCGTGAGAATGTCGTGTTCAACCGGTGACGGAGATCCCGCCCACTGTCCGTTGATCCGGCGTCCGTTCTCGTCGACGAACAGCGCCGCGTTGCCCGTGCGCGAGTGCAGCTCGTCGAGATTCCTGGCGACGAGCACGCCGTTCGCGTTGCGCCAGGGACCGATGCCAATTCGGCTGCGGGCGTCGACGGGCCTGCCGCCATTATCCGGATCGTGCTCGGCGCTGAGATACGCGCGCCATTCGTGGCCGCCCGCGCCTGCGGCCAACTGCTGGCAGATCGCGTCGGCGCCACTCAGACCACCGAGATTTCCCGTCGTACTCCGCGAGCTGGTGACGAAAAAGGTCATCGGACCACTCGGATTCGAGGGGATCACACTCTCGTTGGCGCCGCACCCGGCGGCGAGTATGCAAATTGCGAGTGCTGAGCACCTGTTCATCGTCTTCAGCGCTCCGGCGGTCCGTAGCCTGCTTCCTTCCAGATCGCTTGGGCGTCGGCTGACGCGAGGTACTCGAGGAGCGATTTCGCGCCGGCGGGATCGCTTGCGTGCGTCGAGACGAAGCCGACAACCGACACGGGCGCGGTGATGCTTCGCGGCAGGACTCCGACGATGTCGTATTTGTCCTTCTCGGGAACCATGTCGCTGAGCATGAGCATGCCGATATCGATGTCGCCGTTGGTGAGTCGCGTGGCCGTCTTGATGGCGTTCCGCGTCGCTTCCGGGGAGATGCCTTGCGCACCCGGACCAAGTTCGACCTCGCTCTTGGCGGCGACTTGATCAGCGATGCCGAGCTTTGTCAGCGCTTCCCACGGACCCTGTCCGGCCACCGTGAAATCTGGATCCTCATATCCAATGCGCTTGGCCGCGAGGAGCGCTTTCTTCACCGCATCCGGCGTCGAAATGTCGGGCTTCGGGCGACCCTTCGGCACGCCAATCGCGGTCAGAATGCTCGCGATCGGTGTGGCGCTGTTGAGGACGATGCTCCCTGACGTGAGTGCACCGGGAAACGGCGCAATGATGATCGAGACGTCGAGCGGCTGCCCTTTGGCCACCGTTCTTCGCGTTTCGACACCATTGCCGTAGGTCACTTTGACCTTGCGGCCGCTTTTGGCCTCGAACCCCGTGATGATCTTTTGAGTTGGCGCACGCATCGGGCCGACCGCCAGCAGCGTGATCTCGCTCTGACTTTGGGCGCTCGCACCCGACCAGGCGGCACNCNNGAGTGCGATTGCGACAATCGCCGAACAGGATGTCTTCATCGCAGCGTCCCTCATGCGGTGCATTTATTGCGCGCGGCGATAGTGCTCCGTACTCGTGCGAGGCGCGACCTTCATCGTCTTCATCTTCTTGATGTATTCGGGATAGAGCGTCTCCTCGCCGCCGAGCGCGCCCTCGAGCGGAATCCCGTATTCGGTCGCAAAGTCGGTCAGGACATCGTTCTTGCCGGGCATGAAGCTGGGCACCTTCCCGGCGGCGATGATCGTGCCGTCGGGACTGATTTCACACGGAAACGGCGGAATGATCTGCGTNGGATCGAAAATCCAGCTCGACTCGCGGATGTAGGGCGCCGTCAGATAGACCGGATCGTTGATGATGAAAATGATCGTCAGCAGATTGCCGTAGCGATGCACACGCGTCGTCACCGTCGCCCGTTCGCTCTTCGGCACGCCTGTGCGCGTGAGATACGCCTCCTTCAGATGCGTCGTCGTGTACACNAGCGTGTTCCGNTCCCAGTGTCCGGTTGAAAATCCCGACCACTTGTGCGGTGCGTTCGCCGAAGGATGCGGGCGCCCATCCAGATAAATCACCTGCTCGGGCTCCTGCCACGCCACGTGTAGACGCAATCCAACCGGCTGACGTGTTTCGTTATCCAATTCGGTCGTGATGCGCAGCTGCGAGACAGACACGCGCAGCCCGATATCGATTGGATGCGGACGGCAAAGGTTTTCGGGAAGGTCGAGTTGATCCGGATGCCAGCTCTCCGCCCTCAGTCGTCCCGCCTCATTGATCGGGATGCCCGTGTAGTCGCCCATGTCCATGTGAGTGTTGTAGACACGCGGCGACCATTCGCCTGCCAGATCGACCTGCGCACGCACCGGCCGGCTCGCGAGCAGGAGGACCAGAAAAATCAGCGCGGTTCGTTTGCTCTGCATGGCGTCGGATCCCATCCGGATGCGTCCGGAAGTTTTTTGAAGTGCGCGTGCATGAGGAGTGGCTCGATCAGGTACTGCGGATCGCTGACCATGGTGGTCACCACGAGCCACGTGTTCTTGGTGTACGGGTCGGAAAAGATGTCGAAGTACTCCTCAACGACGGCGTTGGCGCTGTAGGGGACGCCGTTCTTCTGCAGGTAGCCGGGACGCATGCGCGTGGTGACGACCCTTAGGTAATCCCCCGGCTTCTGCTGCGCCTTGTCGACCACGAGCCGGCCCTCTTTGTCCTGCACCGGGCCGCCTTGGCCGTCACGCCGGTCTCTCGGTTCGTCGCCGCCCCACTCCGCGGCCGAGTATCCCTGCCACGACGGCTTTTCGTTGGCCGGTGGCGATCCGCCGAACCGGAAGAGGCGAGTCTGCGTTCCGGAATCCGTGTCGAGACGGAGCGTGTTGTCGTCCTGCCAGGTGATGTGCAGTCGTCCGGGCACCTGCAGCAGCGCGGCCGCGCCGTACGATCGGCACGCCTCGCCGCTGGCTTCATCCTTCGCGGGATCCCACAGCGCTGCGACTCTGCGACCTTCGGGATTGAGCGGAACTTGGATGTAGTCGTTCTTGTCCGGCACGAGCATCCGGAAGCGCCACTTCTCGGTCACTTCGGACACCCAGTAGCCGGTGTAATCGTTGGCCGCCGCCGCGCGCGCGGATCCGGGAGCTCGACCCTGCGCGTCCGCCGGACGCTGCGCGGCGGAATGCACCGATAGCAGTGTCGACAACGTAACGGCAATCGGGATGACTCGACGAATCTGCATGATCAGAAATTGGCAGCCGGCCCTTGGTACTTGAAGCCGTCCGACGGCCGCTCGAGGACCTGAAGCAGCAGCCGATGATCCTCCGCGATGCGGCCGGGATATCCGCTGACGATCACCTTGTCTCCGGCGCGGAGCGTCGACGCGGTCAAGCCGCCTTCGGTGAGCTGCTGCGGCGCTGCGCCTTCGATGGTCCAGATCTGCTTTTCGCCTTTCGCGTCGGTCGTTTCGACCTTCATGAAGGAGTGCGGGTTGCGCCAGATGAACTCCTTCAGCGTGCCTTCAATCTTGACGACCTGGCCGCGGATGTACGTGGCCGTTGCCGAATGATGCGCAAACGTCGATGAGGAAAGAACGAGAGTAAAACAGATGACGAGCAATCCAGGTTTCATGCGAACCGCTCCTAGTTACTTGAACGCGCTCCGTTGGTGCTGAGGCTTCGATACGCGGCCTCGATGAACATATCAGTCGTCCAGGCGCCCGTGTCGTGGCCGTAGATCGGGTCGTAATCTCGCGTCGGCTTCGCGGCTTTCACCTGCTCGAGCGTCATCCCGCGCTTGATCATGTCCTGAAGCCGGTCTCGCAGGATCGTCACCATCTGGTGGTAGATGTCGAGATCCGCCACATCGCTGACGCGCCCATGGCCCGGGATGATCATCGTCCCGTTTTCCATGTGGTCGGCGGGAATCGCCATCACTCGAAGGCGATTCAATCCTTCGAGCACCCCCTGCAGGCTGCCGCCTTTGTTCAGATCGATGATCGGATATTCGGTGGGATCGAAAATGTCACCGGTGGCGATGACGTCGGCGCGGCGGAACAGGACGATACTGTCGCCGTCGGTCGTTGCCTGCTGGTGGAAGATCTGGATTCCATCACCATTGAACGACAGATTCTTCTGCGAACCCGAATAAATGTCGTTCGGCCACCCCTGCTCGGGAAGCGACGGCTTGGTGCTCTGATCGCTCAGTCGATCGAGAATCGAGCTGAAGCCGACGATGAAGACACGCGCCTGCGCGGCGCGCGCGATGGCCAGCGGCCGCCCGATCCTCGCGAAGTTCGCGTTGCCGCCCGCGTGATCGCCCCTCTCATTTGTATTGATGATGTAGCTGACTTGCCCCTTCGATAAGGTGCGAATCGTCTCCGCGACCTTGTCGGTCATCGTCGCCGAACCGGAGTCGACAAGCAGGACGCCGTCCTTGCCGACCTGCACGGCGATGTTGCCGCCGGCGCCGGCGACCATGCTGATGTTCCCCTGAACGTGCAGCAACTCGAGCGGCGGGCTGTTGGAAGCGTTCTGTGCCGAGCTTGACACCCCGGCAACGAAAAGGGCCGATGCGACGCACAGCAACGCGGGCCTGACGTTCATATATGCGGGCAGATTGTAACGCCGAACGGGCGTCTGGCCGCCCCGACCCCGCCAGGCACGCGAGCTAGCGATTCCCGACGCTATTCCAGGCGTTCACGTGCCGTTCGATGCGTGCTCGGTCACACATGGGGCACGCCGTCCGCGGGCTGCGCGGCGGTGGCGCGGTGAATGCCACCCGCCCGCCTCCGCAGCGCGAACACGTGCCCGCCCAGGTTGCCTCGAACACGGGCTGAAGGCAGTGCCCCTGGGCATCGGGCAACGCCTGCGCCAACTGCGCATAGTCCTCGATACCGAAGACATAAACATGTGTGATGCCGATCTCTCGCAGGTTCTTCAATCGCTGCAAAGGCTTCAGCCGACCCGTTCTCGGCACGATGCCGCGCATCGTCAATCGCTCAAGTCGCGTCAAGCAAGCGATCGGCTCGAGCGATTCGACTTCGTAACACTTTCGCGACGCGTCGTAACCCGGTGGCGTCGAGACCAGCAACTTCCTCAGGTGGGTGAGCCTGGCGACCGGCGCAAGCGAACTGACGTGAGGAATCGCGTAGAGGGTGAGGGCCTCGAGGTGTTGAAGTCGGTCGAGGCCGTCGATCGTACGCGGATCCACGAGTTCAAGTTCTCGCAACGAGACGAGTCTTTCCAGCGCTCCGAGGTTTTGTTTCAGTCCGACAATTCTCAAGCGGACAACGTCTGCTTTCCGAGCCACTGCTTCGAGGTCAGAGGTAGTCATCGACCGACCGTCGAGCGAGACGAGCGGAACGTCGCTGCGTGTTCGTGACGAAGACACCGCGTCTACTGCCGCGAGGCGATCTGCGTCCGCAGCCGTTCTTCGCGTTCGCGCAGTTCCGGCGTGAGCTCGTTGCCGAAGTCCTCAGCCTCGAAGATTGGACGAATTTCGATTTCCATGCCGCCGCCAA
>Ga0065707_10082766_pt1 | contig 12267 bp, 12 predicted proteins | sample SwiRhicommuniRL3_FD_59094 | JGI IMG/M metagenome (GOLD analysis project Ga0065707, IMG submission 59094) | Switchgrass rhizosphere bacterial communities from Rose Lake, Michigan, USA - RL3 v2 (version 2) | ecosystem: Host-associated > Plants > Roots > Rhizosphere > Soil | place: East Lansing... | reverse complement strand
TCCTGATACTGATACTTGACCGTGTCAAGCGGCAGGACCATTTGCGTGTCACTCATCAACGTTGGCATGTTGTGGACGTTATATTTTTGGAGGGTGGGTCCATCAATCACCGCAAGCACGCCGGGCGTCGCCAATGCTTTTTCGGTATGTATCTTCTTGATTTTCGCATGAGCATACGGACTGCGGACAATGTCCAAATGCAACATGCCGGGCAGTTTGAAATCGTCAATGTAGTTGCCCTGACCGCGAATGAAGCGGGCGTCTTCGACACGTTTTCTGGAATGTCCCAGGCCATGGACTTTGGATTCAACTTGTGCTTCAGCCATGTCATGCCTCTACTTTTTCTGCCATTTTATCGGCGGCGTATTGAACGGCTTTGACAATATTCATGTAGCCGGTGCAGCGGCATAAGTTACCCGAAATCGCGTGACGGATCTCGTCTTCGGTCGGGTGCGAATTCTGTTCCAGGAATGCGCTGGTGGTCATCATCATACCTGGTGTGCAAAATCCACACTGCAATCCATGTTTCTCGTGGAAGCCTTCCTGGATCGGATGCAGTTTCCCGTTCGCGGCGAGTCCTTCCACGGTTTTGACTTCCATGCCATCGGCTTGCACCGCAAGGACGGTACATGATTTGACCGGTTTGCCCTTTAACTGCACTGTGCATGCGCCGCACGAAGTAGTGTCACAACCGATATGTGTGCCGGTCATGTTCAGGTTCTCGCGCAGGAAGTGAACAAGGAGCAAACGGGACTCGACATCGGCTTCGTGCGCCTTTCCATTGATCGTGACATTGATATGATGTTTGCTCATCTCAGCCTCCTTTCGCGCGCTGGACGGCCATGCGGAGTGCACGGGTAGTGTAGGTCTTTACCAAAGAACGCTTGTAATCTTCCGAGCCACGCACATCCGCGATAGGTTGGGCGGCCTCTGCAGCGAGCCTGGCAGCTTGTCGAATGTTTTCATCAGAGGCAGCTTTGCCTTTGAGAAAGTCTTCTGCCTCGGTGGCTTTGATGGCGGTCAGCCCGACGTTGGTCAAGCCTATCCCCACGGATGTGAAATTCTCCTGTTCATCCAATTCAACTTGCGCCGCGACGGCCGCGGTGGCGAAGTCGCCGACCTTGCGTTCCAGCTTGAGGTAAGCACCTCCACTGCGCGGTTTGGATGCGGGGATCCGCACTTCAGTCAGGATTTCGTTCGGGGCGAGGTCTGATTCGTAAAGTCCGCGGAAGAAAGAAGTGATGGGAATGACGCGTTCCCCATTTGGACCGACTGCAACGACCTCGGCTCCATAAGCCAGCATCGTGGCAGGGTGGTCATTCCCGGGATCGCCATTCGCCAAGTTTCCTCCAACGGTTCCCATATTACGGACGATTGGATCGGAGATCACTTTAGCTGTATCTGCGAGGAGGGAATATCGTTCACTTACAAGTTCAGAATGCTCAATATCAGACTCGCGTGTCATTGAGCCGATTTTGAGCCACCCCCCTTTTTCATCAATGTAGGAAAGTCCCTCGACGCGGTTGAGATCGATGAGCACCTCGGGCGATGCCAGCCTGAAACGCATAAGTGGGATGAGGCTCTGTCCACCCGCAAGAATCTTGGCATTTTCATGTTGACCGAGGGCTGCGACCGCTTCAGAAAGCGTTTTTGGCGCGACGTAATCAAACGAAGGTGGGATCATACTTGTCTCCTAAAGATTTGAAAGGAATACAAAGAATGGATCAGATCAGATAATAATTTGCCAATACACCTCCTCTCAGATCATATTCGCTGCTAAGTTAATAATGGATGTCGGAACGAAGACGCGCAAAACACTGGTGTCGCAATCAAGTTGAGATGGCCGATACCAGTGAGGTAATGATCAGCAAGCCGTCGAAGAACATTAGTCACTCCTAAAGATGAACGGCACGAGCGGCTATGAATATGTCAATGTTGAAGAATCTGGAACGCTCGAATGTTATTTGATCGCGTCCGTTTCGTCAAGCTTTAATAGGATCAAACCCAAAAATCATGTATATTATTCTATACGTACACGATCAGCACTCGGATTTGTTTCTTTTTCTGCATTGTTCCGCGCGGCAACAATTTCAGCCATAATAGACATGGCAATTTCTTCAGGCGTGCCTGCACCGATTTCAAGTCCAATCGGTCCGTGCAGGCGATTGAGCTGTTCTTCACTCAACCCATCATCAATTAGTCGCTGACGGCGTTTGGCTTGTGTGGTCTTGCTTCCCAATGCGCCGACATAAAAAGCCGAGCTTGTTAATGCGATTTTCAATGCAGGATCATCCAACTTGGGATCATGGGTTAGCATGGCGACCGCTGTGGAGCGCGTGATTGGGATTTGTTGGAATGCTTCATCGGGCCAAAGTGGGATTAACTGATCCACGTTTGGAAATCTATCCTCGTTACCAAACGCGCTGCGCGGATCGATGACTACTGTGCGATACCCAAGCGTTTTTGCCAGCGCCATCAATGCGATCGTGATATGCACTCCTCCAACTGCGAGAAGTGTAGGCGGAGGCAGGATCACTTCCATGAAGACTTCCACATCCTCGTTCAACATTGCGCGATGGGATTCGCCTTGCATCAAAGTTCCACGCGCCAGATTTAACGCCTGTTCATTTAATTCTTCACTGATCGTTCCCGTCATATTGCCATCCTCGCGTACCAACATTTCTTTGCCCAACAATTGATTGGATCCGCGTACGACTGTGACAAGGACCGCGGGCTGTTCTTCCACCAACACGGAACGCAAAGGCTTGAAGAACTCTGTGTCGAGAGGTTTTACAAAAATATCGATACTTCCGCCGCACGCCAGGCCCACTTCCCAGGCGGTTTCATCCGCCACGCCAAAGTGCAGGAGTTGTGGACGATTCGATTTCAAGACCTCCACGCCAGTTTCATAAACAGCACCTTCCACACAGCCGCCACTCACCGAACCGATGATTTTTCCGTCGGGTGTGAGAGCCATTTTGGCGCCCGCGCGCCGAGGCGACGATCCCCATGTTTGGATGACCGTCGCGAGTGCAATCTTCTTATCCTGGGCTCGCCAGTTGTCAAGATCAGATAGAATATCGCGCATGAATACCTCCGTTAATTCTCACCAAAAGGGACCCAAAGGTTTAAGACCGTAAGGCAAAAACGATATTTCACCTTTGTGCATCCTTCGACACGTGGCGCCACGCCCTATCGGGCAGAGCCACAGTCAGACCATCGCTTGGTACTCTTCATGTTTAGACTTTTTGGTACCAGATACAGAATGACTACTTCCATTGAGATCTGCCAGTCGAACTGCTAAATCTTCAAGACTTGCCAGGTTATGCACTGGCAGGAAATGATCGATATTTGGGAGGGCCGCTTGAATGCCACGAGTAAGGGGCTCGTAGTCTGGTGCGCCGAGGAGGGGGTTAAGCCAGATCAAGCTGTAACAATTGCGCTTCAAGCGCGCCATCTCACGCTTCAGCAATTCGACATCACCGCGGTCCCAGCCATCGCTGATGATCAGAACGACTGCGCCACGACCAAGTACACGTCGACCCCATTCGAAATTAAAAGTCTTCAACGATTCGCCGATACGCGTGCCTCCAGCCCAGTCGTTAACGAGCAAACCCACATTTCTTAGCGCCAGGTCGAGGTCCCGGATTTGGAGCGGTCGCGTGATACGAGTAAGACGTGTACTGAAGACAAATGCTTCCACGGGCTGACTCAGCGCGGCTTTCATCCCATAAATGAAGTGAAGGAGAAGACGCGTATAGCGCTCCATGGAACCGCTGATATCCGCGATAACAATCAATGGGCGCGGCTTCAACTTGGGTTCACGGTATAACCAATTGAATATCTCCCCTTCAGACCGCAAACTTCGGCGGAGCGTGCGACGCAAATCGATGAGATGACCCTTGCCTGGGCGATGACGCCGCGTTTTGCGCTCGCTCACCTTCCACAACAGACGCGACATCATTTGCTTTACTGCCTGCGATTCTTCGGCATTCATCTCAGCAAAGTTTTTGTGTCGCAATAATTCGCGGTCGCTATAGGTGCGAGTCACTTCGATGACGGACATCTCCTGGCTGGAGGTGGATGTCGAGTCATCGTTTTGCTGTGGCGCTTCTTTTAGCGGCGGATGTGTGACAACAGGACCTGAAGGCTTTCTTCGGCGGGTGAGTCCCTGCCATGCTATGTCCCAACTCTCCGATGGTTTGCGCCAAAAGAATTCAAACGCCTCATCGAACAGCGGTAGATCCTCGCGGTCATGAACCAGTAGAGTGCGCGCCGCGAAGAAGAAATCAGATTTTTTGCCAATCTCAATATGATCGAGCGCGCTGACCAGATCCATCATGCGACCCGGATTGATATCCAGCCCAAGTCGTCGAAGAACCCGACCGAAGAGCAGAAGATTGTGCAGGAATTGCCCGCTCAATCGACACCCGCTCTGATACGTTCCAGGATCACGCGTGCCTGTTGTCCTTTCACTTTTTCCACATCATCCTGGTATTTCAAAACTGCGCCGAGCGTTTCATCTACAATGGCAGGATCAAGCGCTTTTTGATCCAATGCGACGAGGGCTGTGGTCCAATCCAGGGTTTCTGCCACACCAGGCAATTTATATAAATCCATTTCACGCAAAGCCTGAATAAAACCGGTGATTTGCCGCGCCAGTTGCGCCGGGGCATCCGGCAACTGTGTTTGAACGATTTCCAGTTCTTTTTCGAAGGATGGATAGTCGATCCAGTAATAAAGACAGCGACGCTTGAGTGCGTCATGCACTTCACGCGTCCGATTGGATGTAATCACAACAACCGGCGGATTCGATGTCTTGATCGTCCCGATCTCAGGGATGGTGATCTGGTAATCAGACAGGACCTCAAGTAAAAAGGCTTCGAACTCTTCGTCGCTCCGGTCGAGTTCGTCGATCAATAAAACCGGTGCCTTTTGTTTTGATCCTTCGATGGCCTGCAACAGCGGACGACGCAAGAGGAATTCTTCTCCAAACAACTCGGCTTCGGATGCTTTGTCCCCGCGTGCTTCCAACAAACGGATATGCATCATCTGGCGCGTGTAATTCCATTCATACACCGCGTGATGAACATCCAGGCCCTCATAGCATTGCAGACGGATTAATTCGGTGTCCAGAAGATTCGCCATGATCTTCGCAACTTCTGTCTTGCCAACGCCAGCTTCCCCTTCCAGAAAGAGTGGACGGCGCAATTTCAAAGCCAGATATAAGGACGTGGCAAGGCCGCGTTCCGCAATGTAGCGCTTTTCGCGCATGGCAGATTGAAGTTCATCGATCGAAGTAAATTCCAATTTAGCCTCTCGGTAAATCGTCAGTTGTAATGAACGCTATCCTTCTCTTGTGACGGCTGTCAGATTCATTGTAAGCAAGACGCCGGGTTTTGGTAGCTCGCTCACACCAATCACCGTTCGTGCCGGACGATGATCGCCCATCATATCGACATAGGCGCGGTTCATTTCATCGAAGTCTTGCATATCTTTCAAAAAGACGTTTAGATGCATAACGTGGTTTAGGTCCGAGCCCACAGATTGCAACATGACTTGAAATGACTGCAGAATCTGTTTTGTCTGTGAGTATACATCCGGTCCAGCCAATTGACCTGTAGCAGGGTTAACGCCGGCAGTTCCTCCAATGCTGATAAACTGGCCCACCTTTGCGATGTGATTGTAAGGCCCGATGGGCTTTGGTGTATTTGCTGGGGTGGAAGTCTCTACTGTATTTGTCATGCCAAATCTCAATTTAATAGAAGCAGGACCCCAGAGGTTTCTTTCGTGGAAAATGCTTCATAACATGGAATGCAATTTGCAATCGTGCCGCTTCTCATCCCAGAAAATCGTCAGGATCTTTCCTTGTTGGGAATAATTTATTCGCTTTGGGCACGCTTTGCCATCACTTTTGCAAAATAGGCACGATGTTCAGCGGAAACATAGGCGTCGCCTCGATATTCATTTTCTTGGCAATGGTTTCATCCATTCGTTCCATACTCCGACTTTACTATGCGATTGGAATGTCGTTTCGCGTGAACGAACAGCCAGGCTGCTTTCACAGATGTTGGTTCACAGAAGTGTAAGTAACGTCATGTTCAAATCCACGTCGTGTTATAAGAAATGACGCTCGTTTCGCCAACGGGCCCGGACGTTGTTCCGTCTCATTGCAGCCTTCGAGACTGCCAAAGGAGTTAGTATTCAATGAACGAAAAATATCATGAAATGATTTTGGAGAAAACTCATCTCTCAGGGGTGGAAGAGTGGTCCTGCCCTGACTGTGGGCGGCGTTTTCTGGTGCAGTGGCCGCCAGCCTATAAGATGATCGTCCTTGAACAGGGCGACAAAGATATCCGACATAACGTCCGCAAGGCCAACTCCGTGATTGGCTCATTCCCGATTACGCAGAGCAAGAAAACTGACTCCATCGAGGAATTTAGATTGATCCCCTGGATCAAGTGGATGGAGAAAGTTGGTTTCGACAACATGTGGGGTAAAACCGTCTAACCAGCCTGGAATGGATTGCCATCTCGGTTGTGGCATACGGGTTGCCTCTTGTGACCGCGGCTGAATCTGCCTTTTCGCTTCTCAATAAACCTGATTTAGATAATCAGACCCTAAAGGTTTCTTCAGCTCCCATTCCGACGGAGTGGGCATTGCAGTCATGCAATCAGTTGCATCCATGGGCTAGATAACCTTTAGGGTCTAAATTTTAAGATACTCTCTCAACCTCCGGCGCGTTCTGCAGCAAGCAGGAGGGCGCGCTTTGTCATGACTTTCGCCAGATGGGCGCGATAATCAGCCGAGGCGTACGGGTCGCCCAGCGTTGCCTCAATATCCATCTGATTCGTGGCAGCGGCGATGTTCTCCTCTGTGGGCTCCATGCCCTTGAGCGCGGACTCGACAGCCTTAGCGTGATTTGGATTTGCCGTGGCGCCACCGACCACGACAACTGCACGTGTCATCTTGCCATTCTCTAAACCGATCATGGCCGCAACACCCACCACCGCGTAACTGGAAGCGGGATGCCGATGCTTGAGATACGCGCTGCCCATGCCGGGCAGGTTGCCATAGGCGGGGACGGTGATCGATGTCAGGATCTCATCCCGCTTGAGGGCTGTGGTGAACAGATCCTTGAAAAATTTCCTAGCTTCGATCTGGCGCTCGCCTTTCGGACCGGTTACTGTGAGTGTCGCGTCCAGAGCTGTAATGAGTGTGGGATAGTCTGAGGCAGGGTCAGCGTTCGCGAGGCTGCCTCCGATCGTGCCGCGGTTGCGTACCTGCGGATCGGCGATCTGCGCCGCGGCTTCTGCCAGGATCGGGCAGGCCTCCTTCAGTTCAGCAGAGGCGGCAACCGTTGCGTGCGTGGTGAGCGCACCAATCTTCACTTCCTTTTTGGTGACCTTGATCCCGCTCAGATTCTTGATGTGTCCGATATCCACGAGCATAGGGGGATTGGCCACACGCAGTTTCATCGCAGGGATGAGACTGTGACCGCCAGCCAGCAGTTTTGCGCCTTTGTTCTTTCCAAGTACTTGGATGGCGTCATTCAATGACGTGGCTCGATAGTAATCCATATTTGAAGAATACATGATCAGCCTCCTTTGTCATCATCGCGCCACAGGCGCCATGTTTTCCATCGCACGCCAGACTTTTTCAGGCGTGAGCGGCATGTCCAGGTGCTTGATGCCGAAGTGAGATAACGCGTCCACGACCGCGTTGACGACGGCTGGGGTCGAGGCGATCGTCCCTGTCTCACCTACGCCCTTGACGCCCATCGCATTCGTTGGCGAAGGAGTCTCCGTGCTCCCCAGTTCAAACTTTGGCAAGAAACTAGCCTTCGGGACCGCGTAGTCCATCATGGAGCCGCTGAGCAATTGCCCATTCTCATCATACACAGCACCTTCCCACAGTGCCTGGGCCACACCCTGCGCGATACCGCCCTGGATCTGACCATCCACGATCAACGGGTTGATGCGCTTGCCCACATCGTCCACCGCAAGATAGCGCAGGAGTTTTACCTGACCCGTATCCTTGTCCACTTCGACCACACAGACATGCGTGCCGAACGGATAGGTGCACTCGGGCGGATCGTAATAGGTAATATCGTCTAGGAACGGCTCCATGCCCGCGGGGAGACTGTATGCCAGCGCTGCCGCGCCTGCCAGTTCCTGAATGGTCTTGCCCTTATCAGGTGAGCCCTTGACAAAGGCTTTGCCGCCATCAAAGGTCATATCGTCAGGAGAGGCTTCCAGCAAATGCGCGGCAAGGCGCTTGGCTTTCTCCTTGATCTTTTGCGCGCTGTTATATACCGCCATCCCGCCCACCGCCGCGCTGCGACTCGCGTAGGTGCCATACCCGAACGGCGTTCCTAGCGTATCGCCCAGCTGAACGATGATATCATCCATTGGGATGCCCAGCTCTTCCGCAACGATCTGCGCCATCGTTGTCTCGTGACCCTGACCCTGCGGCTGCGTGCCAATCGTCAAGATGGTCTTGCCTGTCAGGTGCACGCGGATGTTGGCGCTTTCCCACATCGCCGCACCCCAGCCCTGACCAGTAGGACCTACTCCAATCCAGGAAGACGGCGCCGCGCCGCAGATCTCCACATAGGTGGAAAAGCCGATTCCCAAATACTTGCCGTTCTTGCGAGCTTCTTCCTGTTCTTTACGGAAGGAATCGTAGCCAACCATCTCGAGGGCCTTATTCAACGGCTTCTCATAGTCTCCGCTGTCGTATTTGAGTCCGGCCAGGATGTTATCTGCGGGTGCGTAGGGGAAGTCATTAGGCTGGATGAAGTTCTTGCGCCGCACTTCCACAGGATCCATATTCAATTCACGGGCGAGGAGGTCAACCGTGCGCTCGACGACATAGGTCGCCTCGGGCCGCCCCGCGCCTCGATATGCATCCACCATTGCCGTGTTTGTATACGTTCCGAGCACATTACAGTAAATGTGCGGGGTCTTATAAGCGCCAGATAGCATGCGTCCATATAGCGTGGTGGGAATGCCAGGTCCAATCGTGGATAGAACGCCTCCAAGATTGGCATACGTCTTGACTTTGAGCGCGGTGATTGTGCCGTCGCGCTTGGCGCCGACCTCGATATCTGTGATGTGATCTCGACCGTGCGTCGTGGCAATGTAGTTCTCGCGCCGCGTCTCGCTCCACTTGACCGGTCTGCCGATTTTCTTGGCAAGCGCAGCCATCAAACAGTATTCGGGGTATAGAAAGATCTTCGTCCCGAAACCGCCCCCAACTTGTGGCGCGATGACGCGCATCTTGGTCTCAGGGATTCCAAAAACAAAGGCTGTCATCAACAGGCGCATAATATGCGGATCCTGCGAAGTCATCCAAACGGTATATTCTTCAGAAGCCGGCATGTATTGCGCGATACATCCACGCGGTTCCATCACATTCGGGATCAGACGTTGATTGACCACGCGTTGTTTGACGACTACCTCTGAAGAGTGGAGCGCGGCGTCCGTCGCATCTTTATCGCCGCACGACCAATCGAAGCAGATATTGTTCGGTGCGTTCTCGTGAATCTGGGGCGCGCCGGGCTGGGTGGTTTTCTCAGCATCCACCACAACCGGCAATGGCTCGTAATCCACTTCGATCAGAGCGAGCGCATCCTCGGCGGCATAACGATCGTCGGCAATGACCACCGCCACGCCCGCCCCTGTATGTGTGACATGATCAATCTCCAGCACACGCGGCGTGTTGACGTTGTTCTTGATGCGTCCCGCTTCCGCCTGCCACGCGCATGGAAGGGCTGGCAGGTCCTTGAAATCCTCACCGGTGAATACCGCTACCACACCGGGCTGTTTTTCAGCTTTCTTTTTATTGATATTTTTGATCTTCGCGTGCGCGTACGGACTACGCAGGATCGCGGCGTAGACCATGCCGGTCAATTTCACATCGTCCAGATACTTCGCCTCGCCCGTGATCAGACGCGGGTCTTCCTTGCGCTTGATTGCAGCGCCCATTACCTTAGTTGTCATCGCGTCCTCCTTTCTATGCGCGCGCAGGTTCGCGCATCTCTTCAGGCTTCGCTTCCGCGGCGGGCATTGCCTTGGCGGCATGCTTCACTGCTTCGACGATGTTTTGATAGCCCGTGCACCGGCAGAGGGTTCCTTCCAGCCCGTGCCGAATCTCTTCATCGGTCGGGTGTGGGTTATTGTTCAACAGGTCTACCACCGTAATAATCATGCCGGGGGTGCAGAACCCACATTGAAGACCGTGCTTCTCCCAGAACGCATCCTGCACCGGGTGCAGTTTGCCATCCGATGCGAGGCCTTCAATCGTGGTGATACTGCTTCCATCAGCCTGAACCGCCAGGACTGTGCAGGACTTGACAGCGACACCATCCATCAGGACAGTACATGAGCCGCACTGACTGGTATCACAGCCAATATTTGTGCCCGTCAACCCCAATGTCTCGCGCAGGAAATGCGCAAGCAACAGGCGCGGCTCCACCTCCCGTTCATAAGCCCTGCCGTTGACGGTGATTGAAACCGGATATGCCATAACAGCCTCCTCCTTTTGAGTTTTGATGCCGGACATTTCGCCGGCTAAACATAAAAAACTCCAGCACACTTTCTAAAGAAGTAACTGGAGCTACCCACGAGTTGTGACTTCTGACATCACGCCATCCTCAGTATTCTGAATCGATCCCACTTCATCCACATCGCGCGGCATTCCACGCTCAGAAATATCCTGCAGTAGACCACCATGGCCAAGGGCAACGATATCTTTGCGAGTCAATCGATCGCCAACAAGCAGACGAGGCAAAATCCAATCCACAATATTTGTTTTGCGACTCCGGGCACACCCGGGCGCCCCTACGACTGGCACATCCCCAATGTAAGCCAGCATAAGCAAATTACCTGGATCCACCGGCGCCCCCACCGATTCAATATGCCCTCCGGCTCGCTCCACGGCGCGTGGAAGGATGTCATGCACATCCATAATGGCTGTTTCACCCGCCAGCAGGATCATCCCAACCCCAGAAGCAAGTTGTTGTTTCAGCATGGAGGCAAGCGCCGCCTCGTCTGACTCATCATCCAAAGCGACAAAGTCAGTACGAACGATGGAAGATCCCAGTTTCTCAATCCGATACCGAAGAGGAGCAAAATCCGATACAAGCTTCTCATGAATGGAAATGGAACCCGACAATATCATCCCAACCGAGCGGGATGGCAGTGCCTCGACTCGCAGGATCGGGCCAGCTCCGCCTGAAATTGTCTCTACCTGACTGACAGTGGCTTCAGGTACAGCATACGGGATGATCTTGACGGTCGCGATGATCTGGCGCGCATAAACAGGTGTATGAGTAGTCAGTGTGGCAAGAGTAATGCCACTGCACTCATTAATTTGTGCCAATCGGTCTATATCAATTCTCAAAATCCCCATTTCATCCGAAAGCAGGTTTGCGCGTCCTGATGATACTCCTGTAATGTGTAAACCAGGGCCACAGACCGCTTCAGCGACACGCCGCGCGGCTTTATTTTCATCCACATCATCGGGTTCTACTTGGGCTACATACACCGAACTGCGACCGAGGATACGTAGTTTTTCCAAATCCTCATCTGTCAGTGGTTTTCCTTTTCGTAACAATCGCTGACCGTTGGCCCCGGCAATATTGTGCCCCAGAATCTTTCCTTTTGCTTTCGAAAGAGGTACAGGCCCAAACTTCATCGTCTTCTCCAAAAAGAATTACACCGTGCGGCAGTCTGGATAATTTACTTTACTCTTTTTGAATTTCAGCCTGCAAATCCATATAAAAAGTAAAGTTACGCATGGAGCATGCGTGAGACAAGCGGTAGGAGGTCAAATGTCAGGGCAAAGATGGCGCCAATTTATTGGGATCAATAGCGGCAATGGAACGAATCATAGCTACCCAGAAGAGGGAGCGTTTGCATTCTCTGTTTCAATTTTCTTACGCACACGCTCATAGAATTCCTGGGCTAGTTTCTGCGAAACAGGAAGCATTAGCCGTGAAGCTAGGCTGGCTAATTGACCTGAGACGTTCACATTCGCTGTCCAAATCACTACCGTTGAATCATCGGGGCCATCACTGAGTCGCATTTCACTGACGGCATCCGCGACACTGCCGCTGGCCGAGCCATGAGCTCTTAACTTGGCATTATTGGGTTCCTCAAGGTCAAGGATTTCAACTTCCCCCGAAAAACGGGCTTTCACAGATCCCAGGCCAATCGAGACTACGCCGCGATAGCGTTTCAGTGGTTCAATCTCTTCGACCTT
>Ga0065707_10001052_pt1 | contig 12268 bp, 7 predicted proteins | sample SwiRhicommuniRL3_FD_59094 | JGI IMG/M metagenome (GOLD analysis project Ga0065707, IMG submission 59094) | Switchgrass rhizosphere bacterial communities from Rose Lake, Michigan, USA - RL3 v2 (version 2) | ecosystem: Host-associated > Plants > Roots > Rhizosphere > Soil | place: East Lansing, MI... | reverse complement strand
TTTTCGGCAGGTTGGTACACCAGTAACGGCTATCCCGCTTCGGGTCCGCCCTGGTCGCAGCTCGTGGCGTACGATCTGAACGATGGGACGATCAAGTGGCGCGTCGCCGACGGCACCGCGCCTGGCCTCGCCGACAAAGGATTGAAGACGACCACGGGTACGGTGCGGCCACGCAACGGCCCGGTCGTCACCGCCGGCGGACTCGTCTTGCTCGCCAACTCGCAGGATCGTTTTCTGCGCGCGTTCGACAAGGAAACAGGGCGCCTCATCTGGGAGCACGAGCTCGAAGCCAATCCGGAAGGGATTCCCGCGGTATATCAGGTGAATGGACAGCAGTACATCGCCTTTGCCGTCGGCGCGTCATGGGGTGATGGCGGGGATCCGGTGTGGAGGAATCCGCTGCACCGCAGGCAGGGCAAGATTGAAGCGCAGGGCTATCATGTCTTCGCACTAGGGAAAAAGGAATAAGGAAGAAGGAATAGAGATGATGAAAATACGAATTGCGATTGCCGCCCTGTTTGCCGCCTGCATGGTGACGCTCGTCGCGCAGCAGAACCAGGCGCCAGAATTTCCGCGCGCGGTCGACGCGCTCGAGCGGGTCACGTGGCGCACGCGCACGCTGGTGGCCAACGACCGTTTCACAAACTGGGATCTGGCTATCCCGGGCATGGGCCTCACGTTCCAGGAATCTGTCGTGAGAGCCGATGCGGCCCTTGTGCCGTTTGTCGAAGGCTCGAGCGCACAGCGCGTCAGCCCGCAAGTCCAGAAAAACCTCGACTACAACCTGACGGCCGGCGAAATCGCGGCGATCAAGACGGGGATGGGGCCCAGCGTCAGGGTGAGTGCATATCGCGTTGAAAGCCTGCCGGTAGACGCCGCCACTCGCCGGCGCGTGTTCGACTTCGCGCAGCAGCTTGGCGCGACCACGCTCGTCGTGCCCGGTAACACCGATCTCGCGGGCCTCGATGCGCTGGCCGAGGAATTCCGCGTCAATGTCGCGGTGCTGAACAGCTCCGACGCCACACTGAAAGCGATGGAAAACCGCAGCCGCCGGCTCGGCATAGGTATCGACACGGGCACGTGGGCGCAGGACGCCGCGAACGTCCGCAACGAAGTGGCGCGGGTGAGAGATCGCCTGATCTATGTCAACCTTCGCGACCGATCGGCCCGCGGCGCCAGCGCGCAGAACGTGCCGCTTGGCAAAGGCGTGGGCAACCTCCGCGACTTCTTTGCTGAGCTCGAGCGGCTTGACGACCGCCAGATTTCCGTTCGCCTTGGCGGCGACGGCAGCCCGGTCGTGACCACCAGAGTGCCCATCGCCATGACCATCGATACGACGGGCGTCGTCAAGGCGCCCGGCGATCTGTTCGCGGCCGTGTCGGCGTTCGAGGATGTCGTGCAGCCCGCGTATGCCGTCAACTTCAACGAGTTCGCGCGCACGCGTCCGATTCGCTTCGATCTCGTGACGCCGTCCCGCGGCGAGACGCTGGCGCCGGCCGAGATCGATCGCCGCGCCGCGGAGACGCGCGCGAAAATCGACGCGGCGATTCCGAACAAGCCGTTCGCTTCGCCGAAGAAGCCAAGGAAGCTCCTCGTCATCGAGAGCCTCGAAGGGATGTCGCACAACACCATCCCCCACACCAACGTCATGATTCAGCGGATGGGCGAGAAGACCGGCGCCTGGACGACGGTGTTCAGCAACGATCTGAACAACCTGCGCTATCCGAAGGTGAAGGAGTTCGACGCGGTCTTCCTGAACAGCATCGTCGGTGAGTTCCTGCCGGATCCCGCGATGCGGGCCGATCTCGTTCGCTACGTGAACGAGGGAGGCGGCATCGGCGGCATTCACGGCACCCCATGGGCGTCGCGCAACTGGGACGAGTTCGCTGAAATGATCGGTGCGCAGAGCGCACCGCACCGGATCGAGAACGGCATCCTGAAGGTGTACGACAAGGACAACCCGATCGTGCGGCCGTTCAACTACGAGGACCTGCCGTTCCGCGAGGAGTACTACCGGTTCGAAGATACCGGTAATGGCCGGTTGCGCTGGGACAAAGTGCGCGTGCTGTTGGTCGTCGATCTAGACGAGAAGGTGCCGAGCTCGACCGACAAGCCCTGGCCGGGCTACCGCCGGCCCGACAAGGTCTACCCGGTCGCCTGGATCCGCGAGTACGGGAAGGGGCGGGTTTTTTACAACTCGATGGGCCACATGACGGAAACCTTCATGCGGCCGGAAATCGTCGGCCACTTCCTGGTGGGCATGCAGTACATCCTCGGCGATGTCGACGCGAACGCCACGCCGAACCCGCTTCGCTAGGTGGTAGGTGGTAGCTCGTAGCTGGTAGGTGGTAGCTCGTAGCTGGTAGGTGGTAGCTGGTAGCCAGGCTTCAGNCTGCCAAGTAACCGGTGGCGCAGGGCTTTAGCCCTGCCTTACAAGACGAAAAAGGCTGTCCGGCTTCGGCCGGGCCGTGATATGAAGAGCGGCGATGACAACCATCCATCGCCGCTCTATTGCTTTCTGCGTGGCCCTGCTGCTCACGACGCTCGCTCCGGCGCCCGTGTTGATGCGCGCGGCGCCCGCGCCGGCCAGCTGTGAAAGCCTCACTTCGCTGAAGATTCTTCACGGCAAGGTCGACTCTGCGGCCGAAGTCGCCCAGGGCGCGTTCAAGCCGCCGGCGCCGGGCACCGTCAATGTCGCGGCGGCGCGCGCCTACGGCGCGACCCCGGCGTTCTGCCGCGTGACGGCGACGCTGACGCCGTCCACCGATTCGGACATCAAGGTCGAGGTCTGGCTGCCGAAATCGGGTTGGAATGGAAAGCTTCAAGCCGTCGGCAACGGCGGATGGGCGGGCGCGATCTCGTACACCGCCCTCGCGGCGGCGGTGACGAGCGGCTACGCCGCCACGTCGACCGATACAGGGCATTCGACGCCAGGCAGCACGTTTGCGATCGACCACCCCGAGAAGTTGATCGACTACGCGCACCGATCGCTCCATGAAATGGCCGTCGCCTCGAAGGCCGTCGCCTCGCAGTTCTATGACGGGGCGCCGAAACTCGCGTTGTGGAACGGCTGCTCGACCGGTGGCAACCAGGGGCTGACGATCGCGTCGAAGTACCCGGCCGATTTCGATGCGATCGTGGCTGGTGCGCCTCCCGATCCCCGCGCGCGCCTCATGAGCGTCCGCCTGCTGATCAACCGCCTCGTGCACCGGACGCCCGACAGTTATATTCCGCCGGAGAAGTACCCGGCCCTCCACGAGGCCGTGCTCAATGTCTGCGACACGCTCGACGGCGCGAAAGACGGCGTCGTCGAAAATCCCCGCGCCTGCAAGTTCGATCCGAAGGTGATCGAGTGCAAGGGGGCCGATGGCGCCTCGTGCCTGACGCCGGCGCAAGTTGAGACCGCAAAGCTCATTTATTCGGACGTGAAATTTCCGAAGACCGAACGGGTTCTCTATCCGCCTCTGCTCCAGCCCGGCTCTGAGCTCGCGTGGGGAACGCTGGCGGGACCGCAACCGTTCACCAACGCCGTAGACGCATACCGGTTGGTCCACAAGGATCCGGCATGGTCGCCCGATCGCTTCGACATGGCCAGCGACTTCGAGCTGATGGAGAACGAGGCAAAGGTCCTGAACACGGTGACGCCCGATCTGCGTCCGTTCTTCAAACGTGGCGGCAAGCTGCTCATGTACCACGGGTGGAACGATCGACAGGTGCCCGCGATGAGCAGCGTCACCTATTTCGAACGCGTGCTCGAGACCGCCGGACGGAGCGCGGCGGGCCGGTCGATTCAGCTCTACATGGTGCCGGGCATGGATCACTGTCAGGGTGGTGTGGGCACCGACACGTTCAACAAGGTCGCGGCGATGGAAGAGTGGGTCTCGAACGGCAGCGCGCCCGCGCAGATTGTCGCGTCGCGTTCGACCGAAGGAAAGATCGATCGCACGCGCCCGCTGTGTCCGTATCCACAGATTGCGCGCTACAAGGGCACCGGCAGCCTCGCCGACGCCGAAAATTTTTCGTGTGCCAGGCAATGAAAACATCCATCGCGGGATTTCTCCTCATCTCCACCGCCGGTCTCATCGCGCAGGCGCCGGCCGCCATCGACTGGGCCAGGGTCGAAGGCGAAACCCTGCAGCATTTTCAGGCAGTCGTTCGCCTCGACACGACGGACCCTCCTGGAAACGAACGGCCCGCGGCGGAGTATCTGAAGCAGGTGCTCGATCGTGAAGGCATTCCAACCAGGGTGTTCGAGAGCGAGCCAAACCGCCTGAACGTCGTCGCGCGGCTGAAGGGCAACGGGTCGAAGCGGCCGCTGCTGATGATGGGGCACACCGATACGGTGAACGTCGACCCGGCGAAATGGACGTTTCCGCCGTTCAGTGCGACACGCGACGGTGGTTACATCTACGGGCGGGGCACCGTTGACGACAAAGACAACGTCACCGCTGCGCTCATGACGATGCTGCTGCTGAAGCGGTCGAACGTGCCGTTGGCGCGTGACGTCATTTTTCTGGCGGAAGCGGGCGAGGAAGGCACGACGCGCGTCGGCATTCAGTTCATGGTGAAGCAGCACTTCGCCGAGATCGAGGCCGAGTACTGCCTCGCCGAAGGCGGGAGCGTGCCGCGAAGCGGCGGAAGCGTGCGCTTTGCGTCGGTCGAGACCGCCGAGAAGATTCCACGCGCGATTCAACTGACCGCGGTCGGCGTCGCGGGACATGGCTCGGTGCCGCTCGAAACGAACTCGGTCCTCACGCTGTCGCGGGCGATTACCGCGGCGGCGACGTGGAAGGCTCCGATTCAGTTGAGCGACACCACCCGCACCTACTTTACGAGGCTGGCTGCGATCTCGCCTCCCGCCGAGGCCGCCCGCTACCGAGCGGTCGTCGGCAACGATCCCAAAGCCGCGCAGGACGCCGTCGACCACTTCGCGAAGAGCGACCCGCGCTTCGCGTCGATGCTCCGCAGCTCGATTTCGCCGACCATCATCCAGGGCGGATATCGCGTCAACGTGATTCCGTCCGAGGCCAAGGCCACGCTCGACGTACGGTTGATGTCGGGACAGGATCCGGACGCGTTCATCGTCGAGCTTCGGAAGGTCATCAACGATCCGGCCGTTCGCGTCGCATGGATCCCGCGCGACGTCCGGCCCAGTACGCCGAGCGCGCGGCTCGACACCGAAGTGTTCAAGGTGCTGGAATCGGCCTACGCGCGCTTTTACGACACGACCGTGCTGCCAACCTTGAGTACTGGCGCGACAGACATGTCGTATCTGCGCGAGAAGGGCGTCCAGTGCTACGGTGTCGGGCCTGCCCTTGACGAGGAAGACGGACCGAAGGGATTCGGCGCGCACAGCGATCAGGAGCGGATCCTCGAGACCGAGCTGCACAAGTTCGTGCGCTTCCACTATGAGGTCGCGCGCGATTTGGCGCGTGCCAATTAGAACAGCCGGTTAGAACAGAAGGTCAGAAGATCAGAAGAATCTTGATCCTGGGCTCGATCGCCGCCGCGACGGCGCTGGTTTTGGCGCAGGCGCCGGCGGTTCGCGAGGACGCCAACATCCACGGCCGGCCCGGCTGGACGATCGAGAATGGCCGGATCCGCGTCGCGCTTCTGCGCGGCGGGGGACACATCGCCGAAGTCCGTCTCGTTTCCAGCAATCCGAAGCTGTCCATCAATCCCATGTTCGTGCCCGACGGCAACGGCTACATGGGCCACATGGTGTGCTTCCCGCACTACGGGCCTGCATCCGCGGAAGAGCGCGCGCAAGGGCTCGCCGGGCATGGGGAAGCGGGGGCGGTGGACTGGCAGCAAACGCGCCCGCCACAAAGCGATCCGAACGGCCTCACGTTCTTCTACGGCGCGGACTTGCCCAGAACCCAGTACAAGATCGAGCGCGCGGTCACGCTGAAAGCCGGCGAGGCGAGTGTTCGAGTCGAGGAGTGGGTCGAAAATCTCGCCGCGTACGACCGGCCCTACAACCTCAACGAGCACGCGACGTTCGGCGCGCCCTTCGTGACGCCCGGCCGAAACGTGCTCGACATGTCGGGCACGCGCGGCATGACCGATCCCATCCGGACCGCGGCAGGGAAGTGGGCGGCGGCTCATCTCTTTCAATGGCCCGACGCACCGCCGCTGAACGACGGCGTCGCGTTGTCCCTACGGGATTTCCACGCGATTCCCGGGGGACAGGTGTACAACCCGGTGCTCACCGATCGCTCGAAGCCGCAAAGCTGGTTCACGATCTACAACGAGGACTACCCGCTGCTGGTCGGCTACCTTTTCCCATCCGACGATCATCCGTGGATCGTCGACTGGCAGAATCAGCCGAGCGCGGCCAGCGCCGCCGGAACGGCGCGCGGCATCGAGTTCGGCACCTCACCTTTCGACGAAGGCTTGAGGAAGAGCGTCGAGCGCACGCAGATGCTGGGCGTGCCGACCTACCGGTTCATCGCCGCGCGGCAGCGGCTTTCGACGACGTTCACGATCTTCCTGCAGGAGATTCCCGCTGGTTTCTCAGGCGTGCGCGACGCGCGCGTGGAAAACGGTCGAATTCTGGTCGAGAACAGGAACCCCTAGGCGGGTTACTTCTGGCGTTTTCGTCTCGCATCCGCAGCCTCTGAATTCTGCTCCCGGTCGGCGGTCAGCCGTCCGGCATCGCGCAGCGCCGAGCGGAGCAGATACTCGATCTGCCCGTTGACGCTGCGCAGCTCGGACGCGGCCCAGCGCTGAAGCGCATCGTAGACCTCGGGATCGAGCCGAAGAGGAAAGCCTTTTTTGTCCATTGTTCAATGGCCGTGGGGCCCCACCCCCACGGCCTGTGCCGCACCGCCGTTGGCGGCGCGGCTTTGGTTGCGAGAACGATCTGCTTGGTGAGGCGTCTCGGTTGCAGCACTGAAGCAGATCGGCGTCACAGCCATTGTCGAGCGGCCGAAGGCCGCGAGATACAGGTCGCGGGGGTGGGGCCCCGCGACAACTGATTATTGGTACAAGGTTCCCGTGTTGACGACGGGCTCGACGCCTCTCTCGCTGCACAAGACGACCAGCAGGTTGCTCACCATCGCGGCCTTGCGCTCTTCGTCGAGCGCGACGACGTTCTTCCGGCTGATCTCGGCGAGCGCCATCTCGACCATGCCCACGGCGCCCTCCACGATTTTCTGGCGGGCGGCAATGATGGCCGTGGCCTGCTGACGCCGCAGCATCGCGCCCGCGATCTCGGGTGCGTACGCGAGGTGGCTGATGCGCGCTTCGATGACCTCGATGCCCGCTTTCGACAGACGATCCTGTATTTCGTGCCGCATGCGATCGGACACCTCGCCGGCGGACAGCCGCAGCGAGACGTTCCCATCCTCGTGTGAGTCGTAGGGATAGGTGGTGGCCAGGTTGCGCACCGCCGCCTCGCTCTGCACGTGCACGAAGTTCTGGTAGTCGTCGACGTTGAAGACCGCCTCGAAGGTTTCGACGATGCGCCACACCACGACCGCGGCGATTTCGATGGGGTTCCCATCGCGCTCGTTGACCTTCAGCTTGGCGCTCTCGAAGTTGCGCACGCGCAGTGAGAGTTTGCGGCGTGTCGTCAGCGGGTTGACCCAGCAGAATCCGGCGCGCTTGATCGTGCCTTTGTAGACGCCGAACAGCGTGACGACCGAGGCCTCGTTGGGATTGACCACCGTGAGCCCGGCGGCACACACGCCGTCGAGCACGAGGACCAGGACGCCCGCGGCCTTGATCCAGTCGAGACCGTCACCGCTGCTCTCGAGCGTGGCCATCACCCAGACGGCGCCCGCGCCCGCGAGCAGCATGACGAACACCACGAGCCAACCCGACAGGCCGCCGACTTCCTTTTCATTTGCCATCGCTGTAACCTCGACATCATTATGATATCACTTTGATGTCGGAGTCAAGTGACGCTGGCCGATCCGGATTGTCGTAGCGCGATCGCCGGGCGCTTGGATCTCACACGGCGTGCTATAGCGGTAAAGTTACAGGCTTTACCGGTCAAGTTTCCCTTGACACTCTCCCGACCCCTGAGTAATTTACCGGCACTACATTCGTCTTTCTGAAGCCACGACACATACCACCAAGAAGGGGGAGGGTATGAGGGATCTCTTCAGGCTAATGATCGCGTTGGTCTTCGTGCTGGCTGCCGCCGCAACGGCGTCAGCGCAGACCACTTCCGGATCGATGTCCGGTACCGTCGTCGACACGCAAGACCAGGTCGTGCCAGGCGCCGACGTCATCCTCACCAATCAGCAGACTCAGGAAGTCCGCCGTACCGTCACGAACGAGGTGGGCCTCTTTACGTTTCCCGCGCTGCAGCCGGCTCCTTACACGGTGCGCGTCGAGCTGGCCGGTTTCCGGCCTATCGAGCGGCGCGACAACATGGTGGTCTCGAACAGTCGCCTGGCGGTCCCGCCGCTGCGTCTCGAGGTCGGGTCTCTCAGCGAGGCCGTCACGGTCAGCGCGGTCGGCGAAGTCATAGCCACGTCGCAGACGTCGCAGATGGCGCTCCTCGATTTGAAGCAGGTCGAAAACCTCTCGATTCGCGGTCGCGACCCGATTTCCTTCCTGAAGGTGCTGCCGGGTGTCGGCCTGCTGGCCAACGACCAGGAGACCTTCGGCGGCAGCTTCTCGACACCCGTGCCGAACATTCAGGGCGGCACAGGGCAGACGATCTACGTCGATGGCGTCAACGGTGGTGACGGCGGCGGCGGCGGCAGCTTCAGCAATGCCACCAACGTCGACGCGATTGCCGAAATCAACGTGCAGATGAGCAACTACACGGCGGAGTACGGGCTGAAGGGCGGCGCGCAGGTGAACATCATCACCAAGCGCGGCGGGTCGGAATACCACGGAACCGGTTACTGGTACAAGCGCCACGAGATGTGGAACGCGACCAACTTCTTCAACAATCGCGCGGGCCTTCCGAAGCCGTTCTACCGGTACTCGACGCTGGGCGGCACGCTGGGCGGGCCCATCCCCAAGATCGCCACGAACAAGCTCTTCTTCTTCTACTCGGTCGACGACACGCAGTTGAAAGACGTGAACATCCTGCGGCGTTACACGATGCCGACGGCCCTCGAACGTAACGGCGATTTCTCGCAGACGCGACGGCCGAACGGCACGCTCATCCAGATCATCGATCCGAACACGGGGCAGCCGTTCCAGAACAATACCATTCCCGCGAATCGACTCGACCCGCGCGGCCAGGCGCTGCTGAATCTGCTGCCGATGCCAAATATCACAGGTGATCCTGGAGCCAACTTCCAGTACCAGGAGCCGAGCATCGACCATCCGCGGCGGCAGCAGCTGGTACGCGTGGACTACCGGCCGACAGATAAGGACGCGATCTCTGTGAAGTACTCACACTGGTTCACCAAGAGCGTCGGCTACAACGTGGCCGGTGCATCATCGCGGTGGGGTCTCGTCAATCAGCGGTACGACTTCTTTGTCAATGCCGTCAAAGCGGATTACACGCGCGTGCTCAATTCGTCTACCGTGCTCGAGTTCGCGGGCGGCTTCTCGGACCAGGTCGAAGACGGGCCGCCAGGAAGCGACGAGGCCCTGCGGGGCATCCAGCGATCCACGTATCCACAAGTCGCGAGACTCCCCCAATTTGCTGCACAGCACAACCCGCTGGGCTTGATTCCTGTGGTGCGGTTTGGCGCGCTGCCAAGCGGCTCGGGCACCACCGATTGTGGCGGCGGCCAGGTGAACCCGTGCTCCGACATCTTCTACGACGGACGCTGGCCCATCACGGGCGATGACGTCAACGCAAACGTGGCCATCAACCTGACGCACACGCGCGGACGGCATACCTACAAGATGGGCATCATGCGCGAGGATGAGCTCTTCGGACAGGCCCGCTCGGGCGTGTTCGGTGGCGAATTCAACTTCGCGCACGACGCCAACGATTCGCTGAGCACGCAGTACGCTTATGCGAACGCCGTGCTCGGCCATGTCTTCCGCTACACCGAGTCGATGGGCCGCGTGCCCGACGACCGCCGCCAGAAAGCGTGGGCGTGGTTCGTTCAGGACACGTGGAAACCCACTCAGAAGCTCACAGTCGACCTCGGTGTCCGCATGTATACCTGGGCGGTTCCGCTGACGATGGCCGACGAGGCGTCGGCGTTCGCTCAGGAACGCTTCGACCCGAAGTGGGGTGGCAATCCCCCCGTGTTTTTCCAGCCCGTCACGACGCCTCAAGGTCGGCGGGCGCGGAACCCGCTGAACAATCAGATTCTGCCGCAAACCTACGTTGGTCAGATCGTGCCGGGAACCGGCTACAGCTGCGGTGTGATCACGCCAGACAAGCCTTGTACGATCAACGGCTTCGTCACGCAGGAAGATGGTAACTACCTGGAGAGCGGCGATGAAGGGTTCATCGACTATCCGGGTATTCAGTTCGATCCGCGCGTGGGCGTGGCATGGGCGCTGAACCCGAGGACCGTCGTCCGGGCTGGCGTCGGCTCGTTCCATGACAGCTATGCGGGAAACAGCTACCAGCAGGGCGGAGGCAACGCCGCATTCCGCTACAACCGCGAAGTCCTGTTTACGGACCTCGACGCCTATCTCACAGGATCATCGGCGACAGCAGTCGTGCCGAACACGCAGGGNCCCATTCGCACCGAGAACGCACGGCCGAACAACATCCGCTATACCGCAGCCATTCAGAGAGAGGTTGGCCGNAACATCGTCGTGGATGCCGCGTGGGTTGCNTCGCGGACGAAAAACGTGGTGCGCGAGGTGAACATNAACGACGTACCGTCAGGAGCACGATTCCAGCCGCAGTTTCGCGACACGACCGTGGCGGCAACCCCCCAGAATCCAGGCGCGCTCCCCGACGTGTACCTGAGGCCGATCCTCGGATTCAACGACATCGAGATTGGCCAGCCGAACGGGTGGCAGTCGTACGACTCGCTGCAGTTGCAGGTGACGCGCCGGTTCACCGGACGCTTCGAGATGGCCGGCAGCTACACATGGGCACGTGGTTATGAAGACACGTATGGTGGCACCGGCTCCAATGACCTGTATTCGACGTTGCCGAATCTCGATCAGCGCAGAGATATTCAGGAACACGTGCTCGTCGCGTCCTATCAGGTCGAGCTGCCGGCTGCGAGCCCGCACATGGGTAACAACAAAGTCGCCCGGTGGGTACTCGACAATTGGCGGATTTCAGGGATCAGCACGTTTGGAACCGGTGGGCGCGGCAACATCGGCACGAACAGCAACAGAAACCCCGGGGTCGTGACCTACAGCCCCAGCTTCGACTTTACCGGAGGCGGCGAGCAGTGCGGTCTGTACAACATCGAGGGCGAGCTCGATCTGCCCGGCGGCGAGAGCAACGTCGACAAGTGGTTCAACACCAGCGCGGTCAAGCCGCTGACGGCGCGCGGGCAAAGCGGCAACGACTGCCGCGCGTGGAAGTTCACGCAGCCGGGTTGGCACAATCACGACCTCTCGTTCTTCAAGGACATCAGGCTCAAGGGCAGCCAGCAGCTGCAGTACCGACTGGAAATCTACAACCTGTTCAACCAGGTCTCGTTCCAGGACGTCGACAACACGCCCGTCTTCGACTCGAATACGGGCGCCCAGACCGACACGAACTTTGGCAAGGTCACGGCGGCCCGTAACGAGCGGCGGATGCAGATGTCGATTCGGTTCATCTTCTAAAGCAGACGGTTCGTAAGGTTCGTCGGGTTCGTAAGGTTCGTCGGGTTCGTGAGGTTCGTGAGGTTCGTGAGGTTCGTAAAGTTCGTTAGGTTCGTGCGGTTCGAAAGGCGAAGGCAGGGCGACGGGCTGAAAAGGCCGTCGCCCTTTTTTTGTAGTACACAGTACGTAGTGTCCGGCTTCCGCCTTCGCGCCGAAGGCGCTTCGGCGAGACTCGCCGTAGCCTTGGCGGAGGCGGTCAGCCGGACCGTCCTGCCGTGAAAAAACGCAGACCGATCAAGCCCGAGCCCGCGCGCCGCGACTATTCCTGGGTGCTGATCTTCGCTTCGGTGTTCGTCGTCTACCTCCCGGCCCTGAACGGCGGCATGCTGTGGGACGATCTCAGCCACATCACCTTCCCCGAGCTGCGGTCGGTTGGAGGTCTGTGGCGGATCTGGACCGAGCTCGGCGCGACACAACAGTACTATCCGCTGCTGCACACCGCGTTCTGGCTCGAGCATCGGCTCTGGGGCGATTCGATGCTGGGATATCACCTGGCCAACGCCTTCCTGCATGCCACGGCGGCCTGGCTGGTGGTGCTCGTCCTCAGACACCTGGC
>Ga0065707_10000863_pt1 | contig 12275 bp, 22 predicted proteins | sample SwiRhicommuniRL3_FD_59094 | JGI IMG/M metagenome (GOLD analysis project Ga0065707, IMG submission 59094) | Switchgrass rhizosphere bacterial communities from Rose Lake, Michigan, USA - RL3 v2 (version 2) | ecosystem: Host-associated > Plants > Roots > Rhizosphere > Soil | place: East Lansing... | reverse complement strand
GGCTAGAACCGGCGATCTCGGCCGAGCCCTGCAGGAGTTCAGCACGGCTTCGGACGAGGCCCCACTCCGTCGGGAACCACTCTACTGGGCGGCGATCGAGCTCATCATGGCGGCGCGGCCGTGGGAAGCGATCCCGTGGCTTGAGCGCTGCCTCAAGGTGCCTCCGGATCACATGCCCGAGTTTTCGCTCTATTCGAAGGGGCTCCAGGAAGGCCTCGCGGAGACGACGATGCTCGACTGCCAGACTATGATCGAAGAGGCGAAGGCCAGGTACGAAGCGCAGAAGGGGAGAGCCGGGTAGACGGCCCCCTATCATTGCAATCTAGCCATCTTTGGGTTACCTTACTTCCTGAGGCATTCAGGAAGCTCCTATGGGCCCGTACAGGGCAGCCGCCTACCAAGGACCCCGCCTGATTACGGTCCATCACGGTCCGTACCAGAAGACGATGGGCCAGACCTTTGACCAGATGCTGGGCCTCCCAGCGTGCAGCGGAGACGTCTGCCGTCTCATCTTTCACACGGGTGCGACGATCCTCTCCTTCCACATCGCGCTGACCTCGAAGAGCACGGCCTGGAGCACGCTGGGATGGGTCATCGGCCTCGGGCAGGGCTTCGCCGGGATTCTCGATATCGTGAGCCTCGTCAAGCGCGCCACCGGAACCCATCCTCCGGAGTGACGAATGGGGAACCGAAGCATCTTTCGGCCCGCGTTCATGGGCGCGCCGGCGTCCCGGCGTCCCGTGAGAAGGCAAGAGCCCTTCGGCGTGAAGCCTCCGACAATCGCCGTGAACAGCTACGACATCCCGCCGGGCGCACTTGCGAAGTGGCTTCTTCACGTCGTTCCTGACGGATATTCCGGAACGTATCCCCGCGTCGTGAAAACTCTGGACGGCGAGTATCAGCTCTACGCCGACGGCACTGCAGAGTTCACCCCTCTCGGACTTTCTCCGGGGCCGCGATTCTCGATCTGGGAGAGGTAAGAATGTTCAAGCGCAACTTCTTCGGCGCGGGGCCCTGGGATCAAGCCCGCAGCCTGCCCACCGTTCGTCTGGCGGGACCGCGGCGTCTTGGGGCGGCGAACTGCTGCGTCGTTACCGATCCCCAAACTGGATCTCAGGTGAAGCATTGCACCGATCCGCTTTGGATAAGTTCTCCGGGAATCTACCCAGGATTTCCGGAATGCGGGCCTGACGGGACTTCTCCGCCGACCCCGACTCCGACCCCAACTCCCACGCCGACGCCCACTCCAACTCCGGGGCTTCCCCCAACGGTGGCCTGCCCAATGGGAGGCGACCGCTTCACGCTTGTCAGCTATATCGACGGCAGTATCATCGCGGAAAACATCACGCGGGATCAATTCGGTCAGTACACCGCTGACGTGACCGATCTTGCTCCCGGGGTGACCTGCAACGATGATGCGCGCTGCAAACCGGTTTGCGGCGGGGACATCTACAATCAGAATGAACCACCGGACGTTCCGACCTGCTGCACTCTGAGCTGGAGTCCGGGGCAAAACACATGGATCGTCCACTGCCAAGCCGTGGACGAACGAGGCATCAATCAAGGGTTCAGCGATACAATCGACAAGCTGGATCGTGCGAAATGGGATGCCCTCTGTGCCTATGTTCCTCCGGGAGGGTGCAGGGCCGGTCTGACCATGATAGCCGGTCAGTGCAGCCCCGGCGCGATCGCCTGCGGAGATAGGATCGTTGAAGTCGATTTCGATCCCCAGAAGAACAGTTACGAGCCCACTGGAAGAATCCTGTCCGAATCCTGGAACACCGAGCATCCATATGAGCAGCTTCCTCTCGGGGTTCACATGGTGAACGAGAGCGATCCTCGCTGCCAGGTCCAGGCTGTAGCGCCGACACCTACCCCGACGCCGACGCCCGCTCCGACGCCGACGCCTGCGCCGACACCGACCGCAACTCCTGGACCGGTTTCGGTGGCTCCACCGACTCAAGTAAGCCCTGGCGCGACGGTGCCGATCAGGACTACGCCGTTCTCGGCTCCTGCCGCGCCGCCGCCTTTGCGCGTCGCGCCTGGTCCGATGCCGAGTGCTCCGCCGCCGGCGGTCCCGAGCAAGTCCTTCCAGCCGTCGACGCGTCCGAACTGTCACGTCACGCCCTACAAGACCAGGATGTTCCCGCAGACGACGACGCCGACGAGGCCCGACGACTTCACGGAAAAGGATCTCTGGACGACCTGACGTGAGCCGCCGTCGCACGCGTCTGGGGGCGGTGCAGGCCAAGAATCTCGTCGATGTTCTCGAGGAGATTCAGGAGCGTCATCCCAACGTCGAACTCAAGGAATTCGAAGCAGCCGGGAAGCCTCGCGGGACTTGGACCATGGAGGATCTCCTGGCGATCGTCCGGAGGGATCTTCAGGCGATGACGCCCCAGGAGCGCGCGGCCTTCGATCGCTATCGGTACTTCTGGGGATACGGGCCTGAGGGTCAGGTCCAGGTGGTCCATGCCCCAGTACGCGGAATTCCCTTCGCACAGTTTATCCAAATCGAGGAATAGCCATTGTATACGGGAAAGAAAAAGTCGACCGTCGAGCTCACGCAAGGAGAGATCGAGTCTCTTCTTGAGGCGGCGCAAACTCTCGAGGAAGTTCTCCAAAAAGAAGAGGAGGATACCGGAGAGTCGCTGTCGTCCGACGATCGCTTTCTGCTGAAGGTTCTTGGTCGAGCGGCATCGAAGCTGGATCAGGCGCTGCCGTCGAAGTAAGTTCGGGAAGGCTATGATCAAGGTTCTCAGCTACGGCGGCGGTCTCGACAGTTTCGCGATGCTGCTCGGCGCGATCGAGCGCGGGGAGCTCCCAAACTACGCCGTCTTCGCCGATACCGGATCTCCGAACGGCCGAGATGGGGAGTGGCCCGGCACCTACCTTCACATGCGCGACTACGCGATCCCGCTCTGCCAGAAGTACGGGATCGAGTTCGTTTGGATCACCAAGGACCAGTATCCCGTCCGCGGATACGAATCCCTGATCGCCTTCTTCGAATCCAAGCACATGATGCTTACGCGGATGAGCCGGGTCTGCACCTCAGCCGCCAAGGTCGAACGGATCCAGTCCTGGATGGACGACCACATTCCAGCCCACGAGCAGATCGAGGTCTGGATCGGGTTCGAAGCCGGAGAGGAGAACCGGGCGGCGAACGACCCTCACAACTCGAAGACCTGCGGCGCCGGGCCCAGCCGACGGGTGAACCGTTTTCCTCTCATCGAGGCAAATCTCTGCCGCTGCCGTTGCGAGATCATGACCCGGAAGGCGAACTATCCGGTTCCGCGGAAGTCGGCCTGCATCTACTGCCCCTTCAACTCGAAAGGCGACTGGAAAACAGCCGCCCAAGAGCAGCCGGTGACCTTCGCCCGGGCGGTCTCGCTCGAGGAAAACTCCAAGCTCACCGAGAAGCGCGGCATCAAGCTTCGGTTCTCCGGAGATGAGGACAAGCCCCTCGAGGAGTGGACCCAGGAGTCGTATCGGCCACAGACGATTCCCTGCGCGGTCTGCGGCCGCGCCAAGCGCGCTTCGAAGAAGGTCGGCACCGGCTACCTGACGCCGGAGGAGTATGTGTCCGAATGAGGATCGTCATTCCTCTTCATCTGGACGAGCTCCCGGTTGCAGACTGGCTCAACACGCGCGCCAACGAGCCGCCTCCGGGGGCATCCTGGGGCCCTGGGGGGACGAGGCTTTTCCAGACCAACGAGTTCAGCTTCGATGATGGTCTGGAAAGCGTTCTTCTCGACCTCCTGGATCTTTACGTCGTGACCGTGGAGAATGATCCGGACCTCAATCCTGAGTCGGCCAATGCGGCCCTCAGACTCCGGGAGAAGATCGTGGAGGCGGTGGAAGGCCATGCGTGACCCTCACGACATGTCCAGGGAGCAGCTCGCCGATCTGGTCTCAGAGCTCCAACTTCATCTCTACCTCGAGCGCGATCCGAAGCAGGGCTTTGTCTGGAATCCCAACAAGGACGTCAGTTGCGGCGACGTCGCTGAGTTTCTGCAGGAGCTCATGGGACGGAACCGCCTTCATCCCTCGAGCGTTCCGATTAAGAAGCCTTTCGTTCACCGTCCGGAAGGGATAGAATACGAAATGTCCGGTCCCGGGGAGGGGACGTGGATCCGCGGAAATCGCCTGGAAGCTTCGGTGGCGCCGAGCAAGAAGCTGGCCGACATCGTGGACGGAAAGACGTTCCGGAAGCTGATCCTCCTCGACGTCGAGGCTCTTAAGGAACTCCGGGATCTCAGCCAGGAACTGATCGACTTCATGGGAGGATGACGCTCATGGCGAAGAAGAAGAGGAAGATGACCCGCAAGCCGGTGTCGTCTCGCTGCCCGACGAACCTCAAGGCCGACGAGAAGAAGACCGGAATGTGCTTCCGGGTCGAGCGCGTCCAGCGCAACAGCCACAAGGGGTACGTCACCTCGTTCTTCACCCGTTCGACCGGACGTCCAGCGGGCTTCTCGACATCCCCAGGAGCCTGCAAGAGGACCATGGATCCTTTCCAGGCCTCCATCCGCACCAAGGGGAGAGCCGAGGAGATCGGACGGCAGTGCTCCATCCAAAGCTCGAAAAAGAAGTAGACGATGGGGCGCCCTATCTATGTGGATCTTGACGCAACCCTGATCGACTCGGACGTCGACGAGCTCGGGAATGTCGTCCACATCGAGGCGCGCCCTGGCGCGGCCCAGTTCCTTCAGAAGCTTTCCAAGCATGGGGATCTCTTTCTGCTCACCCATGCAATGCGACCTCACGTCAAGAACGCCTTCCGAGTGATCGGAAAATCATCCAAGCTTTTCGTGGGAGTTATTTCTCGCGAAGACATGGAACCCGTCATCGAGCAGATCGACTACATCGTTAACGATCCGCGCCTCACGGACGAAGAAAAGGGCATGCTCTACCAGGAGATCAGACCCCTGTCTCCGAGAGGGTATGTCTTCGACGATCAGCCCGTGGGATCCGAGCTCTACCTTCTCAAGGCCGCGACCGTAGGCGCTAAGCCCAACGACTGGATCAAGGTGAGGCCCTTCAAGCGCGGTCGTACCGGAGGGCAGGAGCTCGATCGTGCCTACCGGGAATATCTCCGTCGCTCCGGAGGCGAGAGCGCTGCAGTGCTTTCCGGGCGCGCGATACGGGTGACCGGATGAAGCGCCGGCCGCGGCTGGGCATCGCTCCAGTTCGCGGACCTGAGGTTTACTCGGTCTGCAAGCTTCTGGATGCGGACCCAGAATCCCGAGAATATCTGTCCGTCGCTGCCATGGTCTATTCTCACGCGTCCCATCGCGCCGCCATGGTGGAGGTGGCGATCGTCGGCCTCGAGGTAAAGAAAGTCGCCGAGGCTTTTTGCGGAATCGGGCCCTCTGACTTCCAGGAGCTTGTCGACGTCTCTCAGAACTTTCTGGAAGAGAGCCGGACTCGGCGACGCTTGATCTGTCAGGAAGGTTTCAAGACGATCGGGGACGCCACTTACTTCATCACGAGCCATCTCTGGCTGGAGCCGCGCTTGGAGCGTTACGAAGCGATGGGCGCTCTTGAGGAGGCCTCGGAGGCCGTCTACGTCTGCTTCGGAATACGTCCTTAAGAGGTGATGGTGATGGAACCGATCCGGCTTATCACCACTTCCTCGGACCTTCCCGCCATCGACGCGCTTAAGAAATCCCTCGGAGAACATACCGGGGCATCGCTCTATAAGAAGATCGTCGACCGGGTCGGCAAGGAGCCGGGTGCCGAACTTGGCCACGGCATGAAAGGTGTCGTCTACGATCTCGGCGACGGAAGGGTCCTTAAGCTGACGGCCGATGCGAGCGAGATCGAAGCGATGACTCTCATGATGAAGTCAGATCACCAAAATCTTGTTCGGGTCTATGATGTCTTCGTCGTCTGCCGCGGACGGAGCGGGGTCGGAGTCGTCGTCCGGGAATGGGTCGGCAAGTCGCTCGAGAAGATAGAAGACTTCGACCGTATGAACAGCAGGATCCGAGATGCGGTGGATCACGCCGAGGAGAGCTACGAGGAGACTGCGGGATCGACAGACACAAATGCCGCCCGTTATGCCATGGAAGATCTCCTGGCCTACCTTGAAAACGTCGGAGACGGCAGCGCCGAGACCCTGAAGATCGAGCACGGGATCAGGGCCGGGATCGGAGCTTTGATGGGTATGGGAATTTACGGAATCGACTTCGATCCCAGGAACATCGCAATCGACGACAGAGGAAATCCTGTGATCTTTGATGTCGGCGTTGTACAGATCAACGCCCGCCGTACCGTGAAGATCTCGAGAGTCGGATGCGTCCAGGATCGTCGAATCGCTTCGCCGATTGGCTGAGAATGATCATGGATAGGGAAACGCCTCGAGATTGGGTTTGGGCCTATCATGTCACACCCGAAGGGAACCTCGATTCGATCGCAAGGGAGGGGCTAAAACCAAATCTTCATGAACACGCCCCCGACATCCCTGTTGTCTTCGTAGAACCTGACTTGGAGGGCGTGACACCGTATTATGGAGAAGGGATGGCGGTCCTAAGGTTCAAGACCCCGGGGTTCGGAACCACCGAGGACGGCGAAGATGTCCTTTTCGCCGGGGATCCGCCGTTCGTGGGCCATCCAGGCGAAGCGGGAGTGATTCCGCCAGAACGGATCCAGATCCTGGTCGACAGAAAGTTCCGGTGGCTCATATGAATGTGCGCGTGCTTGAAACGTCCGAGGAACAGGAAGAGGGCCTGCAGCACCTCAGGCAAATTCCGCCGGACACCCTCTACGTATTCCCGGTCGTCCCAGAAGGCACCGAGTTCCACTCGATGAACGTCCCGGAGCCGTTCGACATTGCGTTCCTGGCGGAGGACTACTTCGTCCTCACGCTCGCTCGGATGGTCCCGGAAGCAGACCGAATCAAGGCGCCGGCGAAGTCCGCGATGGCGGTCGAGGCGCGCGCAGGGAACCTGGCCCGCTGGGGATTCTATCCGGGGAACACGATGTCACCGATCAGGGAGGCATGATGGCGGACGACTGGCTGTTCGAGCTTCCGAAGGTGACCCGGACCTACTATCGCTGCTTGAAGGATCAGAAGGTCACCCAGAAGCAGCTCAAAAAGATCGTCAAGAATAATCCGCGGAGAGCCGCGTCGCTCAAGAACAAGATCCACTCATGCGTTCTAGAGGCGCACCCTTTCGTCAGAGGTCCGAGATACTTCGCCCCAGTAATTGTTGTCAAGAAACCAAAGTGATCTGTGCCGAGAAAAGAAGGCGACGAGATCTCTTTTGACGCCCAAGGAAGGCCGCGCTGGGGCCGAAAGGCCGCGGGAATTCTGATTCGCCGCACCGACAGCGGGATGTTCCTGCTCGTCATGCGATCCAATGAAGTCATGGATCCAGGCGTGCTCGGGATCCCTGGAGGCCGCATCGAGCCCGGAGAGAGCGAGGAAGTTGCCGCCATCCAGGAGGCGACGGAAGAGCTCGGACCCATGCCGCCCTTGAAGTTCGTTGATCGTGACGTCTATACGTCCGGAGACTTCTCCTATGTCACGTTCCTCGCCCTCATGAGTGGCGAAAATGCGGAAGACTGGAAACCGGAGTTAAACTGGGAAAACGATGCCTGGATTTGGGTCGATCTTTCTGATCTCGTGGGGATCAGGGAGATTCACCCGAACGTCCGTCGCGTTCTCGAAAAATGGTCAAGGTAGAGGGTCACCATGAAGAAAGTCTGGCTCGTCGAATACAAGGATATCGACCCGTGGGCTGGAGACAGGGCCGTCTACGCGAAGAAGGCGGATGCCTATGAGCGAGTCTCCGAGTCGATCAGCGGATGGGCCTCAGAAGAGCTCGAGGAGCACCAGAAATTCAAGGATCGCCAGGAAGAGCACATCGAAGCGCTTGAGAACGTCGCGAAGGCCGTCTCCGAGAAGAAGTTCGAAGACGCCTACGACTACTGGAGAGAGTACGCCGACGACGCTGAACCGGACCAGGATCTCCTGATAGAAGAGCTCGACCTCATCGAGTAGCTCGTGATCGTCTATGTCGGTGCCGGGTCCGGGGCATTCCGAGATCTCGTGATCGCGGCCGGTCACGGCCAGATGGTGTCCCGCCAGGTTGGAGCCTTTCGGAACATCGAGTTCGGAAGGTGGGCTTTCGACAACGGCGCTTTCACGGACTGGAAAAACGGAAAGCCCTTCAACGATCAGGAATTCCTGTGGCGCGTTCGTCAGCTCGAGAAGCTTCCGCTTGACCGGCTTCCGGACTGGTGCGTCTGCCCCGATATGGTTGGGAAACGCCTCAGTCTTCTCTACTCGCTCGACTGGCGCGCCTACCTGAAGATCTATGCCCCAGGCTTCAAGTGGTATCTCGCCGTCCAGGACTACATGGTTCCCGACGACGTCGAATACGCGCTTTCCCTCGAGCGGTTCGAAGGCCTTTTCGTAGGTGGCACGACGGACTGGAAGCACGAAACCGGGGCCGCGTGGGTCGAACTCGGTCACTCGCTTGGGGTCCCAGTCCATATTGCCAGAGTCAACGGTCCGATCTGGCTTCAATGGGCCGTCGATATCGGCGCGGATTCGGTGGATGGCACCGGATGGGTTCGCGCCGGCGCGAAATGGCTTCCCCTGCTCAAGAACGTCCCGAAACCTTCCGGAAGAGCCGTCTCCCGAGAGATCCCGGACGAATGGCTCAAGTTCGAGAAGTTTCTGGAGAAGATCTACAGGACTCCGGAGGAATGGATCACGCGCCTCCCGGAGGACGCCGAAGACGATTGGGAGCGCTACGACCGTATCGCGACCATGAAGATGGACGAATTCGTCGACTGGTACGACAGGATGTACGGGCTGTATGTCCGGGCTCCGAAGCCTGGGTTCCGATCCAAGCGGGACTTCAACAACTGGAAGTTCGGGCTGGTCGATCAGGCGGAGCGGTTCCTGGGAAAGCGTCCGGCTCCTCCGGTCTTCTTGTAGCTCTGCCTGACTCTGGGTATAATTTCCTCGAGCCATGAAAGCATCCGTTTTCGGGCCTCCACGGTTCATGCCGCGAACGCTTGCGGGCCCAGCGCTCGCCCAGGCGGAAGCTGAGCCGATCACCCTTACCCGGGAACTTGCCCAGGCGGTGAGCGATGCAATCAAGGTGCTCACCCAGAACCCAGGAAATCCCGAGGTCTATACCAAGGAGGCCTGCTGGCGGGATATCCGGTCCAGGCGTTGGGGGAACGTTACGGCACTCCAGAATAAGCTTTCGAAGTTCCTTTCCGGGAACGATCCGGAGCTCGTGGTCTCCGACCAGGAGTGGTCGCTGACTGAAGAATTGATCGAATGCGTCGAGTCGATCAGCTCCCTCACGCACCAGAGCACGGAATCGACGCTCAAGACGATCGGCGCCCTGGTCGGCGTCGCGGGAGGGGTGGCGACACTGCTCGCCCTGCTATGAGACCTTCTTTGAACCGCGGCGGCGTCTTTGGCGGCGGTCCGTTCTCGCCGATGCTCGGGAGAACAATCCCGATTCGTGGGCGTCAGCTGGGCGTCCCCCAAGGGCTTCCTCCGACCTGCGGCCCGAACGAAACGCTCAAGGTCAAGGTCGTGAACCTTGTGGAGCAGTGGGTTTGCGAACCTACTGGCGGAGCAACGCCAGCGCCTGCCTGTCAGGTTCCGGCTGGCGTTTCGTTTGATGATCCCGTCTACGCTTGTCCGAAGCCCGACGGGACCTTCGACATCATCCACGGGACCACCTTGGGAACGATTCTAGTATCGGTTTCCCAGGACTGCGTCAACTTGTTCAGCCATGTGACGACCCTAGATCCCAGCTGTGCTATCGGTCGGGGAGGGGCTCCAGCTCCGACTCCAGCTCCCGCTCCGACTCCAGCTCCCGCTCCAACTCCAGCCCCTGCTCCCGCCCCAACCTCTTCTCCGGCGTGCCAGGTTCCAGCAGGTTACGAACCTCTTCCGGGTGGAGGAGTCTCGGCGGGTCATGCGGTGTGGGCATGTCCGCTCGGGGATGGGACGTACAACATCCTCAATCCTTCGGATTTCTCCGTCATCTTGGAGAGCGTCTCGAAAGAGTGCGTCGATCTCTTCGGAGACGTCACGTACAAGGAAGAAGGCGGATGCGGGCATCCGGCAACTCCGACGACCGGGCCGTGCGCGCTTCCGAAAGGGTCTCTCTACATCATGTGCCCGCCGTCGAACGGGATTACGGCGAACTACTTCCTGCCGGCGAAGTCGGCGGCTTACGAACAGAACATGACCACGCAGTCTCCGGAGTGTGCCAACCAAGAGAACGTGATCAAGGTCGACGCCAGCAGTCCCTATTGTGGCGGCGGAGGCGTAGACGGCCCGGGAGACGCGTACCCCGATCTCGTTGCTTGCATCCGCACAAGCGGTCAGCAGGGGATATTTGTCGACCTCTTCAACGGTCCGGATCACGCGCCGCTCCAGAAGAATGTGCTGGTTCAGGACATTCCGACGCTTTATCCGGGCCGTAGGTGGATGCTTGCCACGGACCAGCGTTGTTCAGCTCTTCCAGACTTCTCTCAGTACGGTCAGGCTCCAGCTCCGACGCCGACGCCAACTCCGACGCCGACGCCAACGCCAACTCCCACTCCAACTCCAACCCCGACTCCAACCCCGGGGCCTACGCCGACTCCGGTCGAGCCGATCCCGGGGCAGCCGGTGATCGTTGTTCAGATGCCGATGCCCTCGGCCCAGCCGTCTCCGTGCGACGCGGGATCCTGGCTCAGGAAGTACAAGATGGCGGGCCCGCGTCAGGTACCACTTAGAAGAGGACCGTTCTGATGCCTGCTCGTCATATGTTCGGGTCTCCAGGGTTTTCTGCCATGGCGGGGAGGCGGATCCCTCTGCGTGGACTTTCGGGTTGGATCAGGCCTCTCGAGCCTCCTCCAACCCCAGCTCCTGCTCCGACTCCTGCGCCTCCGACGGAATGTCCCGAGGGGCAGATCCTAGTCGACGACGTATGCCAGCCCGCACCTTCGGCGGCCGAAGTTACGACCCCTCCGCCACCGACTCCGGTTTCAACTCCAGTACAGCAGACTTCTCCGACGCCTTTACCGCAACCTCAGCCGATCTCGACGGCTCCGCAGACTCAGTCGATCCCCATCTCGACGATGCCGCAACCTCAGCCGATCTCGACGGCTCCGCAGCCTCAGCCAATTCCAATCTCGACAATACCGCAGTCTCAGCCGATCCAAACGGCGTCCCCGATGGGGCCCGAAGGCATTCTCGTTCAGATACCACCGCCCGTATCCGTCCCATCGCCGTGCGATGCCGGGGCATGGCTTCGTTCAAAGCCGGCACTCGGTCAAGTTCGGCTTCGTCGGGGGCTTTTCTGATGGAGAAGGTCCGCGTCAAGGAGATCTGGCTGAGGCGTGCGGAAGGTCCGACTCAGGATCTTGGAGAGCGACTCGTCACTTCATTCGAAGCCGCCGATGCCGTCCTTCGGAACTGGGCCCAGACCGCTCCGAAATGGGAAGGTTACCACAAGGTCGACTTCAGGGTGATCTGGGAAGACGGAGAGATCTACGAAGGCCGTTACGATCTGGTCCGGCAGGACATGACGCAGGCGAATCTCGCGCAGCACATGCACGAGTTCTGCTCGTTCCACGGCGGCCTCTGGTGCCCTTCCCATATGAAGAAGGAAGTCTACGAGCAGTTCATCGAGCGCCAGGAGCAAAATCCAGACGCTCCGAAGCCTATGGAGTTCGCTCGATTTGTTGAAAAATACATTCCCTAGAGGAGATGACGGCCATGACGAAAGCTCTCGCGCGCTGGAAGCCTGCTCGGTGGACGCCGGCGATGAAGGGGTCGCTTCCGTTCGGCCTCTCCAACATCCCCGTCGAGAGCTACGGCGGAGCGGGCGGCGGTCTGCTGCTCGGCCTTCTGGTCGGTGAGCCTCTCGGGAACGCCCTCAAGATCTCTCCGACGGCGACGACGGCGATCCTTTCGGCGATATCGGTGGGGATCCCGCTCGTCCTCAAGCCCAAGAAGATGATCTCGAATCAGCTGGCGAACATCTTCTATGGCGCAGGCGTGGGTTTCGGCGCCGCGACGGTGCTCAAGCTGCTCCAGCCGCTCTTCGGGCCTCCGGCGGCGGCGACAACCCAGGCTCCTGTTCCGGCCCCTGCCTCGGTAACTCGCTAGAGAATTTCGAGCTGGTAGCTCGTGATTTCCTCGTCGGTGAGCGGGCGATCGTAGCCCACGACGCCGAAGCGGTGCTTTGATATCGGCAGATCCTCTCGCCGTTCGAATCCCGACACCTGGGGACGCTCCAGCA
>Ga0065707_10002226_pt1 | contig 12279 bp, 8 predicted proteins | sample SwiRhicommuniRL3_FD_59094 | JGI IMG/M metagenome (GOLD analysis project Ga0065707, IMG submission 59094) | Switchgrass rhizosphere bacterial communities from Rose Lake, Michigan, USA - RL3 v2 (version 2) | ecosystem: Host-associated > Plants > Roots > Rhizosphere > Soil | place: East Lansing, MI... | reverse complement strand
GCCGGCGCGGCCGTGCCGCACGCGATGGTCACAGTCACGAACATCGAAACGAAGAACGAACGTCGTCTCACGGCCGACGATCGTGGCCGCTTTATGGCGACGGGACTCGTTCCCGGCGAGTACGACGTCACCGCGGAGGCGCCAGGTTTCGCGCCACGGCGACAAGAAGAACTCGTTCTCGCGCCGAATCAACGCGTCACCGTCCAGTTAGCGCTGAGGCGGGCCGCGATGCCTGAAACGCTTACCGTCGGCGAAACCCCCGCAAGGCTGGAAACGACACGCTCCGACGTTCACCAGATAATCGACGCCGAACAACTCGAGAAGCTGCCGAATTTGCGCAGGGATCCATTCGCGTTGTCGGAGTTAGTTGTCGCGACCACCGCAAACCCTGCCGACGGCGATCCGCGTGTCATGGCGCACGATCCTTCGCTGAACGGCTACGCGGTGGATGGATTCAATCGCAAGGACAGCCTGACCGGCGCGTCGCGTGTGCTTGCACCATTAGGTGCGATCACGGCGTTTGACGAGCGCATCAATGGCTACACCACTGAAGCAGGTGCCGCCGCCGGAGTCTTCAATGTTGCGACCAGCGCCGGAACAAATCGGCTGCATGGCTCGGTGTTCGACTTTTTTGGCGACCGAAGCCTGAACGCACTGAAACCGATTGACCAGCCAACGGGCACACGCCCACCGTACCGTTCGAATCAGTTCGGTGGCGTTGTCGGCGGCCCACTCGCCGTCAATCGCGACTTCTTCCTCTTGAGCTATGAAGGCGCGCGCCAGACCATCGCAGGCGGCACGTCGGTCGACTTTTCACCCTTTGTATCTTCCGACCCGCGATCCACTGCGGCGCTCGCCCAGCTCCGCAGCCTCGCAATGCGCGAGCCGCAGGCGTCCGATCGCGACATGTGGATGCTCAAGGCGAACCACGAGTTCAACGGCGGTGGAACGCTGCGACTGCAGTATGCGGAGCAGCGGGTCGCCGGTATCGCGGCCACAGACGCGGGCCCTGCGCCCGTGGTGGCATCAACCGATGACGGAGACGCCAGAGGGCGCATGTTCGGTGCCTTGCTAGGGGTCGCGGCGGGTCGGTTTGTGAACGAAGCGCGCGCACAGTACGCCACCAATCACGATCGCGAAGCGGCGGGAATCCCTGCGCTCACGGTCTTCGAGCGGGGTGCCTTGGTATTGCGAACTGGCGGCAGCGTGCTGGGGCCACACGATTTCACGACCGATCGCGTTCAGGTCAACGACACGGTTTCGATTACAAGCGGAACGCACGCCGCCAAAGCCGGTGTAGAGGCGCTGCTGGATCAGAACGATCTGAATCCGAATGCGCTGGCGCGTGGCGCGTACGTGTTCCGGTCGCTAGCATCGTTTGCCGGCGGGATACCTGGCGGTGCCGGCGAGAGCTATACACAGACGTTTGCAACGGACGGACGCCGACGGTCTGTGGACATGCGGACGTACTCAGCATTTCTGCAGGACACCTGGCGCATCTCGACCGCCGCGACGGCCGACCTCGGCGTCCGCTACGACGCGCAGGTGTTCACAGACGGCATGCCACGCGATGCGGATCACTGGGCGCCGAGAATCAGCTTTGCCATCCGGCGTGGTGACCATGCAGTCATCCGGACTGGTTACGGCCTGTACTACGGCGTGACGCCGGCGTGGATCCCTGCGACAGCGTTGCTCGACGGTAGTCTCAACACCGCGACCGTGACCCTGCGAGGTCCAGCGGCGCCGGCGTATCCAAACCTGCTGACGCGAATACCCGCGACGCCGCGCTCGACAACGGTCGTCGACACTGGGTTCGAGAATGCCCAGATACATCAGGCAAACGTCGGGTACGAGTGGGAGAAATATCGCGTCGGCACTGGAGGCGTCGCGTATGTTTTTGCACGCGGCAGACATCTGCCCAGACTGGTCGAGGCCAATGGCCGCGGTACATTCGCCGGGTTCGACCGTGTAGCCGAATACCAAAGCACCGGCGATTCTCTGTATAACGGGCTCACCATGCGCGGCCGACTCACGCGCACCGCGTCGACATTTGATGTGGCGTATACGCTTGCGCGAATGGATGCCACGACGTTTGGTGGCATTTCCCGGCAGGGCGGAACCATGGCCGATCGCAGTGTCCTCGTTCAGAGTGCACAGGAACGACGCACCCCCGGCGACGACGATCACCGGCACCATTTGGTCGCGTCATTCATCTACGACACGACGACGCGAGCCGCTCTATATCACGGCATCACGAGAAGGCTTCTGCAGAACTGGACGCTCAGCTTCACCTACGATGTGCTCAGCGGAGCCCCCTACACCGCCTATGCAGACGCCGACCTGAATGGCGACGGTAATCCTTTCAACGACGTGGCGCCAGCAACCACGAGGAATCAGTACCGGCTCCCGTGGAACATTTCTCTCAACCCTCGCGCGTCGCGAGACTTTCACTTTGGCAACGGCAGAAAGGTNTCGTTGATCTGGGAGGCCTTCAACCTGACAAACCGCCCGAACTACGTAGCGGTCGACGACATGCTCTACGCGCTGACCTCGACGGGTTTGCAGCGTAATCCGCTGTTTGGACGGCGCACGGCGCAGGACGAAGGCCGCATGATGCAATTGGCGGCCAAGGTAACGTTCTAGCGCGCTTTGCGCTCGGGGACCGCTGACGCAGTGGTGGGCGCGTTCAGAGCGACAGGCGGTTCATTCGGCGTTTCCGCGCACATCGTGTGCAGCAACGCCTGCAGCGCGGTCGCGCCCTCGCTGCGGCTCTCGCGCGTCTTCGCAATCTCTGAAAACGCGCGCTGGGCTTCCACCGCGGATCTGAACGCAAGCTTCACATGAATCTGCAGCGCTGCCTGCAGCCACGTGCGAAGTGTGAATTCCGACGCAGAAGATCCGGCCAGGGACGCCGCCTCGGTTGCGGTCATAACGAGGTCGGACACGCCGCGTGGGTACTCAGACGCGCGAAGCGGACGGTGCAGGATGAGCGCGAGAATGGACGCGCCCATCTGCGTCACATCCGTCTGCTGGTCGAACCGTGCCAGGCTTGCAGCTGGTGGCATCGCCAGACGAAATTCCTTCCAGAGCGCCTCGCGGTTTCGCTGCAGCGCCTCGAATCCTCCGCCGAACACACCATCGGTCAGCAGCACGCGCCCGTTGTTGGTGAGCAGGATGTGGGCAGGATTGATTGCGCCATGAGCGAGGCCGCCTGGCCACGCGTGCAACGACGCTACGGCGTTGATGATCGATGAAGCGAGCTCGAAGATTGCGGGCTCCGGCACAAGGGCGCCCGTGCTTTCGAGATGTGCCAGGAGATGAGAGAGCCGCACCCCAGCCGCCATTTCAGTGACGACGTGCAGCGAGCCGCCGGATCGCTCGAGGCGTCGAACCGTCGCCAACGATCGGACATCGAGATCTGCATAGCGGGACGCCCGGGTGCGGATCGCCTGTTCGACGATCGGGTGATTCGCCAGAACGGGAGCTAACGCGAGAATCTCAGTCTGCGTACGGCCGTCACGTTCAACCCGGCGAATACCGAGTCCGTCGTCAAGCGAATAGGGATGTCCTGGAACCGCGCGTTTGACCAAGCGTCCGCCAGCGTGCAACGAGCGCGCCCGTGAGCGGTGGGCGGATTCGCTCACAAAAAACGCGGTCTTGTGTGGTGGTGATCCTCGAACTGACGGATCGGTCACACCTGTTACACTCGTGCCGGTTCCCATGGTTGTCCTGATTGGCATCGCCGCGGCGGCCGCTGGGGCGGTGCTGGCCTTCTGGTTCACACGCCTGGCTGCGCAGCGTCAGCTTGCCGACGAGCGGGCGGCGCTCGCCGCTGAACTGGCCACGGCCAAACGCGACAACGATTGGCTCTCCGGCCAGATTGAGCGCGAGCGGCAGGCGCTCGGCACGCTTCGTGAGGCATTTCAGTCGCTTGCAGCGGACGCGCTGAACAGCAATCGCAGCGCCTTTCTCGATCTCGCCAGAGCGTCGTTCGAAGGTTTGCAGAAGGAAGCGGCACTGCAGTTCGATTCGAGGCAGAAGGCCATCGACGGCCTCGTGCAGCCGATTGCGGAAACGCTGAAGAAAGTGGACGTCAAGCTGGCGGAAGCCGAACGCGAGCGGGTTGACGCGTATGCCAGGCTCGCCGAACGAGTAAGCGCCCTTGGCTCGACTGCCGACTCACTGTCGCGTGCGCTGCGAACGCCAGCCGTACGCGGCCGCTGGGGAGAAATGCAGCTGCGGAGGGTCGTCGAGATTGCGGGCATGTTGCAGCGGTGCGACTTCGACGAACAGCCGCCCCTTCACGGAGACAACGGCCGGCTACGACCCGATCTCATCGTTCATCTTCCAGGAGGCAAGCAGATCGTCGTCGACGCCAAATCGCCGCTGGAGGCCTTTCTGGATGCGCAAGAGGCNCCNGACGAAGAGGATCGCGCCGCAAGGTTGCAGGCGCACGCGCGTCAGGTGCGNGATCACATGGATCGTCTCGGCAACAAGGCGTACTGGGAGGCNCTTGCCACCTCGCCGGAGTTCGTCGTGATGTTCCTACCCGGNGAGACGCTCTTCAGCGCGGCGCTGCAGCATGATGTTCGTCTGATCGAGTACGGCTTGAATCAGCGGGTCCTGCTGGCGAGTCCTATCACGCTCATCGCGCTGCTCACCACGATCGCGCACTCGTGGCGGCAGCAAGCATTGACTGAGAACTTCAGGGAGGTCGCGGCGCTCGGCAAAGATCTCTACGACCGTCTCGCGACGTTCGCCGGTCACCTGAACGAAGTCCGAAAAAAGCTGGACGGCGCGGTGCAGTCGTATAACCAGGCCGCCGGTTCGTTCGAATCACGCGTGCTCGTGACCGCGCGTCGAATGAAAGATCTGAACGTCACGACGGCGGAGGAGCTGCCGCCAGCGGAGACGATCGACACGGTCCCGCGCGTGCTGAGGCAAATCGGCCTTATGGGATTACCAGAGAACGCGACGACCGAAGACATCGAATCAATCTGACGCGTCACGCAGCCGTTCGGGAACGACACCCACACATATAATTGCGACATGGAGTCTGACGCCGGAACGTCGGCGCCACCGGCTCCGGTCGATTTCGTACGCGAAATCGTCGCGGAGGACCACCGCACAGGGCGGCATGGCGGGCGTGTGCACACACGGTTTCCACCCGAACCGAACGGGTATCTCCATATCGGCCATGCGAAGGCAATCTGTCTCGATTTCGGCGTCGCCAGCGAGTTTGGCGGCTTGTGCAACCTGCGATTCGACGATACCAATCCCACCAAGGAGGATGTCGAGTACGTCGATGCGATTCAGGAAGACGTGCGCTGGCTCGGGTTCGACTGGGCCGCGATGCTTTACGCGTCGGATTATTTCGAATTGCTGTACCGGTACGCCGAGCAGCTGATGCGCGATGGCAAGGCCTATGTCGACAGTCTCAGCGCCGACGAAATCCGCGAGTACCGCGGCACACTGACGGAGCCTGGCCGGAATAGCCCTTATCGGGACCGCAGCGTCGATGAAAACCTGGATCTATTCCGGCGGATGCGGGCAGGCGAATTCGCCGACGGCGCGCATGTACTGCGCGCCAAAATCGACATGGCGTCGCCGAACATCAACATGCGGGATCCCACGTTGTACCGGATCCGGCATGCGGCTCATCACCGCACCGGCGACGCCTGGTGTATTTATCCGACCTACGACTACGCGCATCCGATTTCCGACGCTATCGAAGGCATCACCCACTCGCTGTGTACGCTCGAGTTCGAGGACCACCGGCCGCTGTACGACTGGTGTGTCGACTCGCTCATCGCGACAGCCCGCGAATTCAAGTCGCGTCCGCAGCAGATCGAGTTCGCGCGGCTCAATCTGAATTACACGATCATGAGCAAGCGCAGGCTGCTGGCGCTCGTGCAACAGCAACTGGTATCGGGATGGGACGATCCCCGCATGCCGACCCTCGCCGGCATACGGCGGCGTGGGTATACGTCCGAGGCGGTACGCGACTTCTGCACGCGGATCGGCGTCGCCAAGAAGGAAAACGTCATCGATATCGCGCTGCTCGAGCACACCGTGCGCGAAGACCTGAATCGTCGCGCGCTGCGTGCGCTCGCCGTGCTGCGGCCGCTCAGGCTCGTCATCGAAAACTATCCCGAAGGCCGCGTCGAGCAGCTCGAAGCGGTCAACAACCCGGAAGATTCGTCGGCCGGTACGCGCCGCATTCCGTTTTCACGCGTGCTCTACATCGAGCAGGACGACTTCATGGAGACGCCGCCGAAGAAGTTCTTCCGGCTCTCGCCTGCCAGCGAAGTGCGCCTGCGGTATGCGTACATCGTCAAGTGCGAGCGCGTCGTCAAGGACGCAAGTGGCGCCATCACCGAAGTGCGCTGCTCGTACGATCCCGAGTCGCTCAACGGAGCAACGGCATCACGACGCGTGAAAGGGACGATTCATTGGGTCTCGGCGGAGCACGCCGGCGATGCAGAAATCCGTCTCTACGATCGCCTGTTTCTGTCCGAAGACCCGGGCGCAGGCGGACGCGAACCGCTCAACGACCTCAATCCGCACTCGCTGGAAGTTATCGCCGGTGCGAAGGTTGAGCCGTCGCTGCTGTCCGCGACGGCCGGCAGTCGTTTTCAATTCGAGCGGCAGGGCTATTTCTGTGTGGATCCCGACGCCCGTCCGACTTTCCCTGTGTTCAACCGCACGGTCACGTTGAAGGACTCCTGGGCCAGGATTCAGAAACGGCCGTGACGAGCGCACCATTCTGCTAGCTGTTTTGCGACTTGCATGGCACCCGGCTCGGTCGACATGCGATCGGAGGGCCAGGGCAGGCGCCACGTCCAATTCGACTCGTTGACCGTCGCCGGCTGATTGATGCGATCGCGCCAGCCGAAGATGTCGCCGATCGGCAGGATGAGGGTATTGGAGCCTGAGGCGAACAACGTCTCGAGCAGCGCTTCGTGAATGGCATGAGGCAATCGCGCGACATCAGTCGCCTCAAGATCTTCAGGGGTCAGAAGTGCGCGCAGCGAAGGGATGGCCAGTACGGCTTCGCGCTCGGTGCGCGTCGCATCTTCCCACCAGATGACCATCGGCTCGGTATCGTGCGTCCCTGATGTCGCGACCGAAACCGTCGGGTAGTCCCTCGGGTCCTTGAAAGGTTGTCCCTCAACGTGCCAGTGCCGCTCCCAGCGGAACACCTTGTAACCGGCGATTCCCATGCGCGCGAGCGATGACCGAACGAAGTCGGGGACGACGCCGAGATCCTCCGCGATGATTTCCGAGCCCGGCTCGCGAAACACACTGAGCACCCGTTCGCCGAGCGCCCGCTGATCGTCTTCGGAATCGGGGGTGAACCGGGGCGCGCCACCATCGTGCGGGCGGTAGAACGTGCGGTAAAAACCGACGAGGTGATCGACGCGATAGCCGTCGAACAGATCCGCGTTGCGACGCGCACGATCGCGAAGCCAATCGAAATCACGCTCGCCAAGGACGTCCCAGCGATACATCGGTAGGCCCCAGTCCTGACCGGTCTCGCTGAACGCATCCGGCGGCACTCCGACTGACGCGTCCATGCGGAATTCGTCCTGCCGCGCCCAGACGTCCGCGCTGTCGTCGCTCACCATGAACGGCAGGTCGCCGAACAGCGCCACGTCGCCGGTCGCCCGGCGTGCCGCTCGCCACTGCTCACCAGCCAGCCACTGCAGGTACTGTCGGAAAAGAATCTCGTCGCCGAGTTCGGTGCGCGCCACCGCTAGCGCTGGCGCCTCGTGCGCGCGGAGGGGCTCTGGCCAGTCGGACCAGGCATGTTCCGCATGACACGCGTGCAGCGCGCGAAACAGCGCGTAGTCGTCGAGCCACCAGCCCTGCTCGGCAACATACGCCCGGAATGCCGCCGCGCGTTTCGTCCCTCCAGATAGATCGACCGATCGAAACCGTGCAAAGCAGCGGCGGAGCGCAATGTCCTTCAAGCCGCGCACTTCGGCGTATTGAATGCGCGGTGCCACGCGTGCAGCGTCGAGCCGCACGCGCAGCTCTGGTTCGAGCGCCGCTTCGCCACCAACCTCGGCGAAATCCTCGACATCGTCCAGGGTGATGAACTGCGGATCGATCGCCATTGCACTGAGGGCCGAGTACGGCGACGTCTCGCCCGGCGGCATTTCATTGATTGGAAGCAGTTGCAGGATTTTGACCCCGGCGGCTTCGAGCCAACGAACGATTGAGGCGATGTCGCCGATCTCGCCGATACCCCAGCTCCGAGACGAAGGAATCGAAAAGAGCGGAATCAGTACACCGGCGCGGCGCGAGCCGGGTCTCGGGGGCGTCATACGGTGGACTCAGGCATCGTGCAAGCGTAGTGCCGCGAGTGCTCTGGGAATTAATGCCATCACGACGCAACATATCGCAGCAGGCGCAGGGCTCCTTCACGCAACGTTTCCGTTTGCGGCAGCAGACTCATAACGAGGAAGGCTTCTCGCGTGAAATCAAAAAAGTACCCTGGGTGAACGACGATTCCTTCGGCGTCGAGAAGACCGAGGATGAGCTGATCCTCGGTACGAGTGGCGGGAATGCGAATGACGGCCGACCATCCACCTTCGACTCTTAATACCTCGCAGGCGGGAAACGACCGCGCAACATCGCGCAGCATCGCCAAGTTGCCACGCACGCGCTGGTGGATCTGCGTGCGGATTGCGGCACCGCATTCGAGCAGCGACGGCGCGGCTATCTGCACTGGAGTACTGACCGAAAGGAAACTGTCGGCAATCAGTTCGAGCCCGGTGAAGGCCCGCGCACGCGCGTCTGGCGGACCACCGGCAACGAGCCAGGCCAATTTGAGCTGCGGCAGTCCGACGTTCTTCGACAGGCCGCCAAGAGAAAAGGTCAGTACGTCCGCGCGACATGCGAGGTCCGTCAACGGTGCGTCGATTTCGAGCGGATAGTCCGCGAAGACCTCGTCCGCGATAAGCGCCCAGCCTCGCTCACGGCACAGAGCGAACAGCCGCTCGGCCTCACGCAGGTTCACATAAGACCCCGTAGGGTTGTTGGGGGACACGATCACGAGCGCCCGCGTACCGGACGGCGCATCCTCCAGCGTGGCAAAGTCAATTTCCCACCGACCGTGATACTCGAGGCCGAATGGGGCCGCACGGACACCTTCGAGCGATGTCAGATGCTCGAACAGCGGGTAACTTGGCCGCGGCACGAGCACCGCATCGCCTGGATCGCACAGTAGTTTGAACAGCCACGTGTAGGCTTCGCTGGTGCTTGTCGTCAGGACGACGTGGTGTGGATCGATAGCAACGCCTCGGCGTGCGTGATCTCTGGCGACAGCTTCGCGTGCCGACAAAAGACCGAACGGATGCGGTTCGTAGCGCAGCGACGCTTCAGACGCGAGCGGCAGGAGCAGATCCGGCGGATACCGAAATCCCGCGCGCGTCGGATTCGATTCGGTCAGATCGATGATCGATCGCCCGGCGGCGCGGCGCCCCGCAATCGCGCGCGACAGCGCGTTGGTGTCAGTGCGAGCCGGCAGACGTCGGGAGAGCATTCACTCCCAATACAATACTTCCCAGATGTCACTGGCGGACGCGTTGAACTCCGGTGGGACGGTGATCGCGGCCGAGCTGCGGCCACCACGCGCCGAACTGGGCTCGCGCGAAGGGATGGACGCGTGGATCGACATGTACCATGCGGTTCGCAGCCTTGCGCGCCGTGACGTGCGCGTGTTTCTGACCGACAGCGCCGTCGGGACCCAGGAGGAGAACAATCTCCGCCACCTGGTGACGAACCTGGGACGCGACGTCGCGCACGATCACGTTATCCCGTTTCTGACCTCGAAGCATTCGATCGAATTCTGCCTGTCGTATGCGGAACAGGCGTGGCAGCAAGGATTTCCTTCGCTCGTCGTGCTCGGCGGCGACCGCAGCGTGGGACGACCGCGCTGCGTAGAGCATGCATGGCAGCTGCGCGAGCAGATTCGCGGGCGCGAACCACGACTGACACTCGGCGGCTGGGCCAATCCGTACGCAGACGCCGAGCAGCAGGTCTCGTTCATCAGCGACGGTTGCTTTCACGCGGAGTACTACCTCACGCAGACTGTCAGCCACTTGAACATCGAACCGGTCGAACGATTCATCCGCAAGGCGCGGAATCGGGGTGTCGAGAAGCCCGGAATCTTCGGGGTCTTTTTCTACCGAAGCGCGAATCCAAAGACCCTCGCCGCGTTGCGGCAATTCCTTCCGGTCCCCGCCGAGGGTTTAACTCGTGAATTCAGCGCCGGGGCAACGCCGGTTGACGTGTGCGTGAAAACACTCCGCTCGATGATCGATGCCGGTGCGCGCCACTTCTACATCAGCAATCTGCCACCCGACGGCGCCGCCGCGACGCTCAGCGAAATTCTCGATAGAGTCGGCGTCAGCGCTTCGTAGTCAGGCTTCCCGCTCCCGGCGTCGGGCAAGGTTCGCGATTTGCCAGGGTTCGCGATTTGCAAACGTCGCGTGCATGAAAAGCACAGCTTCGCTCAAGTCGCATCCGATTCATCCAATGCTCATCCCGTTTCCCTTTGCATTTCTCACCGGAGCATGGGGGTTCCGAGTCGCGGCGGCGTTTTCGGACAACGAGGATCTGAAAACGGTTTCCAGATATCTGGTGCCCGCTGGCCTCGTCGCAGGTCTGCTCGCCGCCGTCCCTGGGGTTGTCGATTACCTCGGCAGCGTTCCACCGCGAAGCTCCGCCAGACAACGTGCGACCCAGCATGCGCTTTTCAACGTCGGTTCGCTGACCTTGTTTGCTTTGTCATGGTTCGCTGATCGGAAGCGCAGGCGCGGACTGCCGCTTGCGCTGGAAACCGCAGGAACCGCAACGCTGTGCGCCGCCGGCTGGATGGGAGGCACGCTGGCCTATCGGAACCAGATCGGAGTGGACCATCGCTACGCCAACGCGGGCCAATGGCAGGAAACCCGTATCGACGGCGAGAAGGCTGACGCGCTCGAAGCGGTGAGTCGCGGTCTCGAGATGAACCAGATGAAGCTGGTTCATGTCGGCGGGCAGCGCGTCGCCGTCGGCCGCACGGGGAAGGGATACGCCGCGTTTCAGGACCGCTGCACGCACAAAGGAGGACCGCTCTCTGACGGCGTGCTGATGTGCGGCACGGTGCAGTGCCCGTGGCACGGATCGCAATTCGATGTCCACACTGGAGAGGTCAAGGCGGGCCCGGCCGAGGTGAAGATCGAAACCTACGACGTGCACGATCAAAAGAAAAAGATTGGCGCGTGATCGCGAAGGCGGACGTCCGCCTCTACTTGACGTGTCGTCCACCGTCGACGCGAATGGTCTCACCCGTAATGAAATCGCTCTCGACGAGCGCGAGGACGGCTTTGGCAATTTCAATCTCGCCGCCCCAGCGTCCAAGCGGAGTGGCTTGCTCGACCGCCGCCGCATCGGCCGCGGAGGTCCCGGGCGGCGCCACGATCGGCCCGGGCGCGATGGCATTCACCAGGATTTGATCGCTCGCCAGTTCGAGCGCCAGTGCCTCTGTCAGGGCAATCACGCCCGCTTTCGCGACGTAGTACGGCAAATACCCGCGATAGCGCGGCCGTCCGCTCCGCGCCACCCAGTCCGAAAAGTTGACGATGCGCCCCCCGCGCCCCCGGCGCATGTGAGGAATTGCGGCATGTGAGCAGAGCCAGGCCGCGCGAAGATCGACCGCCATCTGCGCGTCCCAGTCCTCGAGCGTCAGATCGTCGAGCGCTTTCTCACGATAAACCGACGCCATGTTCACGAGAACGTCGAGTCGTCCGAACTCCGTCACGGCTGCTTCGACGACACGATTGCACGCCTCGGGTTGCTGCAGGTCGCCTTGAATGACGAGGGCGCGACGACCCATCTCGCGAAGCGTGCCAGCTGTTTCTTCCGCTTCGTTCCGCGAAGCGCGATAGACCACCGCCACGTGCGCGCCCTTCCGCGCAAGCTCGGTGGCTACAACGGCGCCGATGCGCCGGCCGCCGGTGATCAACGCGGCTTTCTCAGTGAGATCCACGGCCGTTTCACGTCCTATCTTGCCTCGTAGCCGCCGTCACTCGAAAAAGTTTTCGACCAGCGCAAGGTGTTCGTCATTGAAGCACGGCTATCCTCTTGATCCCGCGTCGCATTCGAGTGGTCTGCTTCCTGCTCTGCATCTCGCCTCGGCTCAAGATTCACAACTGAAGGAGACGACGGTAATGCGAACGATTCTGTGTATCTCCGCGCTCGCGGCGGGCGCCCTGCTCGTGCAGGCCG
>Ga0065707_10082761_pt1 | contig 12281 bp, 10 predicted proteins | sample SwiRhicommuniRL3_FD_59094 | JGI IMG/M metagenome (GOLD analysis project Ga0065707, IMG submission 59094) | Switchgrass rhizosphere bacterial communities from Rose Lake, Michigan, USA - RL3 v2 (version 2) | ecosystem: Host-associated > Plants > Roots > Rhizosphere > Soil | place: East Lansing... | reverse complement strand
GGCTGCGTTGACCGTTTGGCAGGTAGTCACCGCTACCTGCCTGCACGTCCGCCTTGCCACGAGCCTTTTGAGCCTCTGTCACGCCCGCGCAATCAATAGGTCCTGACCCTAGGACCCGACCCAGTTGGAGGAATGGATATCGGCTGCCGCTGCAGTCGGAAACCGACCCCGAACACGAACGGATCGAGACTGACCTTCACACGCTGCGTTCGGGCCGCCGTCGTGCGAAGCTTGGCGGTCTTTTGGCCTTCCGGCAGCAAAATATGCGCCCGTCGAGCTATCCTCATTGATCTGGGCCAATTGATTCGCTGATCCTGGTCAATGCTCGTCCGCCACCGCGTTGATAGCCATGGCCAATGTGGCCCTATTATCCTGAATTGCTCGAGCGCCCGGTACCCCGCTACACAAGCTATCCCACGGCTGCGGATTTTCACGACCGCGTGGGCCCGGACGATCTGGGTGGCGCGCTCGACGCGATCGGGCCGGAAGAGCCTGTCTCGCTCTATGTCCACATTCCATTTTGCGAGAAGATCTGTTGGTATTGCGGATGCAACACCAGCGCCGCCAATCGCGACAGCAGGCTTTCAGCCTATCTGGAATCGCTTCGGGCGGAAGCGGCGCTGATTGCCGAACGATTGAACCGTAGGATCGAAATTGGTCAGATCGCCTTTGGAGGCGGGAGCCCCAACGCTCTGGCGATAGACGACTTCAGAGCGCTCGCCGATGATCTGGTCGAACTGTTCGACATCGCGGACCCTCAAATTTCGGTCGAGCTCGACCCACGCGGAATGACGCGCGGCTGGGCCAAAATGCTCGGCGATTTCGGGACTGCCAAAGTCAGCCTTGGTGTGCAGACCCTCTCGCCGCATGTGCAGCACGCCATCGGCCGGATTCAGCCAATCGAGATCGTCGAACGTGTATTCGACTGGCTACGCGAGGCAGATACGGGCTCGATAAATTTTGACTTGATGTACGGCCTTCCGGGTCAGTCATTGTCGGACTTATATGACACGCTTTCTTCAACCCTCGACATGAGTCCGGATCGGATCGCCCTGTTTGGCTACGCGCACGCGCCATCCATGATCCCGAGGCAGCGTCAAATCAATGCTGCGCACTTGCCTGATGGAAAGCTTCGCTTTGCTGCTGCCCAGTCGGGTTACACCACATTGGTGAATGCCGGCTATGCTCCGATCGGATTCGATCATTTTGCCCAACCTGATGATCCACTCGAGCTTGCCTCGAGGTCAGGGAAAATGCATCGCAATTTCCAGGGGTTCACGGATGATCCAGCCCGGATTCTGATTGGGCTGGGCGCCACGGCTATAAGCACGTTCCCTGACAGAATCCTGCAAAACGAGAAGAATAGCGGGACATATCGCTCGAAAATCATGGCCGGTCAGTTTGCCCCTGTGCGTGGAGTGATGCGGACCGCTGAGGACAGAGCCCGTGCAGGCATCATCGAAGATCTTCTTTGCAAGGGTGAAGCCGAGATCAGCGGCTTGCCCAATCCAGCCTTCGTCACAAACCAAGTCGAGCCTTTTCGAATGCGCGGACTGCTACAGTTGGATGGGAACCACATAAGGCTTTCCGAGAATGCCATACCCTATGCGCGCGCCATTGCAGCCTGCTTCGATCGCTTTCGCGAGCATGATTTCAAGAGTTTCAGCAATGCTATCTAGAGCCAGCCATATCGCTGCGGCGGCGGCCGCCCTGATCAATTTCAATCCGCCTGCAAGTGAAAGCGCATCGGTTCTCGTCGAGATGTGCTCGGGCAAGCAGCAGCTTGTGCATCTCCCTTCCCAAAACAAAGATCCCTTGTCGGAGAGATGTGGTAAAATATGTCACGCTCTTTGCGAAAAAAGCAAGGCTAGCCGGCGAATGAAACGCGCCGCTTAGGCATCGACGCGGCATTGTCACAGGTACTCGACCTCCTGGTCCAGCGTCGCCGCGACAGGAAGGCGGTCGTGCGGCTGATGCGCAAGATGCTGAGGAAAACCGGCGTGCCGCCCGAGCTTTTGGTGTCCGACAAGCTGCGCTCCTACGGAGCGGCTTTCCGGGAGATCGGCCTGACAGCACGCCATGAGCGGGGCTGCGAATGAACAACCGGGCGGAGAACTCACATCAGCCGGCTCGACGACGCGCACGCAAGATGCAGCGGCTCAAATCCATCGCATCGGCTCAGCGTTTCCTTTCAACTCACGCCGCCGTCTACAACCTCTTCAATACGCAGCGCCATCTCGTCTCCCGTCGCACTTTGCGGATCTACCGCGCTCAGGCGATGGCTACAGGGCAGATGGTGACTTTAGGTGGCTAAAGCTGGGTCTGGCGCTTCATATCATCTTGGGTCCGATAACGTGACAATGCCAGTCCAGCCGCAATTCCCGCTGGGCATCTCCGCGCCCCAACCTGCCGCAGCGCCCGTTCCCATCTGCCCGCGCAGCATGTAGCATGTGCCGTCGGACAAGTTCGACCATCGAAGCGCCATAGCGCGGAAGGAGAGGATATGGCGGGATTGAAAATAGAAGGCGCCATCGACATGCATTGTCATTTCGGTCCGGACACGATCGGGACCAGGACGGACTATCCGCATGCGATTACCGGACTTGAAGCAGCGCGTGAGGCGTTCGAGACCGGTCACAAGGCCATTGTTCTCAACTCGCACAGCTTTGCCACGCCGCCGGCCGATCTCGGCGCGGCGATCGAAATGACCGCGCAATGCTGCGACCACGTCTGGGGTCACCAGGGCAAGACCATAGCCCAGATGATCGCCATGATCCGCGAGATCGGCCACGAGCGCTGCACGCTGTCCACCGACTACGGGTGGAACCCCGAAGCGCCGCGCCCGGCGCCGGGGCTCAAGAACTTCCTTGAAAGGCTGTGGGCCGAGGGGCTCAGCGAGCAGCAGCTCTCCCGCATGGTGGCCGAAAATCCGGCGCGGCTGTTGGCGCTGTGACCGGCTGCGTGGTCATCACCGGCGCCGGAGGCCTGCTTGGCCGCGCCATGGCCGTGGCATTCGCCAGGGAAGGTCGCGACATCGTTCTGGCCGATATCGATCCCGGCAAGCTCGCCGCAAGTGCGGAGGCGGTGGAGCGCGCAGGGCGAGCCGCGTTGCCGGTGGTCACCGACGTAGCCGACGCCGATGCGATGGAACTGCTGGCGCAGAAAGCATACGGACGCTTCGATCGGGTCGATCGCCTGTGTCTCAATGCCGGATGCGTCGTGCTCAAGCCCTTTGCGCAACTGACGCGTGCGGATTGGGACCTGGTGCTCGGCGTGCAGTGGCAAGGCGTTCTGAACGGGGTCTTGTCATTCCTGCCGCGGCTGATCGCGCAAGGCGGCGACAGGCACGTGCTGGTCGTCTCGTCGATGTCCGGTGTCGGGCGTGCCGATCTGCGCCAGATCAACGCGCCCTATGTGGTCGCCAAGTTCGCCTGCGTGGGCCTGGCCGAGACGATGGCTCCGGCGATGCAGGAGCACGGCATCGGAGTGTCGGTGCTTTGCCCGGGAATGACCGTGGCAGACCCCGCCGCCGCCCGGGGAGCCTCCTCCTGGCCCACGCCCAGCGCGGAATGGTACAAGGACAATCTGCTCGGCGCCGACGAGGTTGCCGCCGAAGTGATCGCCGGGATCGCCGAGAAGCGCTTCTACATCTTCCCGCACCGGGCGGGCCGGCAAGAGGTCGTCGATCGCCACGAGAGGCTCATGGCAGGCTTCGACCAGGCCGAACGAACCAGTCCCGCCATGGCGAAGCCCCAGACCGCCTAGGGCCTGTTGAGATTCATCGCGAATTGATAATGACGGAGTAGAGATAGATCATGGCTTCGAAGCTTTGGTCGGTTTTGCATGCGCGCACGGCGATGCGTTTGAACTCTTTGAGTTTACAGAAGAAGTTTTCGATGAGGTGACGCCATTTGTACATCTCCTTGTCGATAGCGAGAGGCGCTGCTCGACGCGGGTGTTGAGCAATGACGATTTTGGCGCCGCGCTCGTTCAGATCATCGATGATCCAGTTGGAATCGAATGCCTTGTCGGCGATCAGGGCGTATCTTCGCTCGCCGATCCGATAATTGTGGCATCGACTAGCGTGCCGGTCTTCACCTTCGAGGGAGCGCTTGTCCTGGCAGCAATGGAACTCCGTAGCTCAGCGGCGAACAAGACGATCAGCCGTCCTCGATTGACGCGCTCAACCACTCACATGCTGTTGCAAGCGATGTGGCCGAGCGGTTGCCGGTCCGGAGCGGTCGGCCCAATCGTGCTCAAAGTAGACACTCAGAGCTACCAAGCCAGCATTGCATAAAGGCAACTTGGGCCAATCGGCCAGTTCGCGCGAGCGCCGAAACTGCCACGTATCCAGATGCCCTCGAGCATGGCCATGGCGCTGTAAACCGAAGGCTGCGACAGGTTCAGCGCCCGCGGCGCCCCGCTGATGGTCCTGACCCCCCAGACTTGGTGGAATGTCAGCAGCGCGCGCCGATTGAGGATCCGCCAGTTATCGCCTAATTGCGCCCACGCAGCAACCGCACCGGGCCGATCAGTCCGGAAGGGCGCAGCGGCGCATCGGCGCGGTAGGTCGGCATGGCTGTCCAGGTCACAGGATGCTGCACACCCGGCTGCGCATCGCCGACCAGCCGGTTTACCCAGGTGTTGGCAACGCGAATCTCGAGCCGATTGCGTCCGCTGTGCACCGCGCGCCCGATGTCGATGCGGTACGGCGCATGCCAGGCCGTCCCCACATCCACGCCATTGACGCTGACCTGGGCCAGATCGCCAACCTCCCCCAGGTCGAGCCATATTGGTCCCGTCGCAGGGACAGACTTCGGCAGCACGAAGGTGCGACGGTAGGTGGCGATGCCTGAGAAATACTTCACCCCCGGATCGGCGCTGTCCTGCAGCGGCGCGAGCTTGGGCAGGACCAGGGTTGCCGGAGCCCCCCTGCCGGGCTGAAACGCCACCGCCCAACCTTCGTCCAGTGCAGCAACCGGTTCGGGCTCAGGCCTGGGCACGCTCAGTTCCGCCGCGGCGGCGGGCTTGCGGAACACGACGAAGACCGCATCTTCCCCCCGCAGCTGGAGCGGCACGATCGTTTCGCCATCCACGATCCGGTAGCTCACCGGCTCGCTGGTGCCGGTTTCGGCGTGCCACAGCTCGGGCTGCTTGCCGGTCACCCGGAAGTGCGCTTCGATCGTCTCGGCGGCGGTGGTGCCATTGCTGAGGAAGTAGATTTCTCCCGTGTCGGTCGTGCGATGAACGAAGGGGATCTTTGCCCCGGCGCTCCCGCCAGTGAAGCGGAAGTCCGGCCGCACGCCGATCGTGGCGAGCCCCGCTTCCACATCGTCGCCGGCGATCACCTGCCCCTTGCCGACCTTGGCCGACCCGCCCCCGGGCCACAGCTTGGCGACGAGCGCGGCAAACTGCCCATCGGCATCGGCAAGGCTAGGATCGGCTACCGGAGCCCGGCCAATCACCGTCGCTCCGCCTTCCACCAGCGCGGCGAGCTTGCGCAGTGTCGGCAGGGTCATCATCCGCGTGGTCCCGCTGAGGTAAATGGCCTTGTACCGCGCGCCGGCGGGGCTCACCACCTCGGACCCGTCGTTGGCGAGCAGTCCCGTCAGGGCATCGAAATTGAGGAAGTCATAGGCGTAGGCCGTCGGCGCATCGGCCACGGGCTTATCACCATAGAGCCCCGTCAGCGGAGCCTCCTCGCCATGAAAATAGGCCACGTCGGCTACGTTGCGCCCCTGCTGGAGCAGCAACGAAGAGCGCGCAATATAGTCCACCCACGGCTTGGCTAGCTCGGCCCAGCTCTCATTGCGGTTGAAGTACTGACCGAAGATGAACAACGAAAGGCCGGGCTGCTTGTCGTCCACCGGAACATGGACCGACGTGTGGATCACCGGCCGGTTCACGCCCGTCACCAGTTCGAGATCGATGAACCGCTTGAGGTCCTTGGGGGCAAAAGCCCAGGGTGCCATCGAGGCGGTCATCGATTCCGCGGCGACCAGGTTCTGGCCGTAGAGGTGTGCGACCGACGCAGCGCCCTTCATGTCGGCGATCAGCGTCTGGCGGGGGCCTTCGGCGCGACCGAAGGTCCATAGCGCGGCCATCGGAATATCGGCGGCCCTGCGCATGGCCATGTCGTCGCCCAGCATCGGGCGGCGATCCTCCAGCGCCTCGCCGTATACAATGAGCCCGTTCTCGTGCGCCACCTTGGCGATGGTGCCGTAGTGCTCGCTCGCGAGCAGGTCGGCGAGCGTCCGTCGGAAGTCGTAGAGGAACCGGTCCGACTGTTCGCGCGTGCCGACCAGCGTCCCGGTAAGCGTGGGCAGCCAGGGTGTTGGGTCATAACCGCGCAATCGGCGGAACTGCTCGATCATCCGCGGCGTCCAGTTGGCCTCGCCCACCTCGATCGAGTCGGTCAGCAATGCCCGCACACCGCGCTGGCCGATGAGCTCCGCTCCGGCCGCGTCCTTGTACATGCCGAGGTAGTGCTCGAGGTAGGAGCGCACCGCCGGGGCGTCGTACTTGTCGACTTCCAGGCCCGTCGCTTCGGCAGGCGCAGGGTGATTGGTGGTGCCCAGCAGCGACCAGCCCAGATGCAGTACCCGCCAGACCTTCCCCTCGGGCAGGCGCGGCGCGGTCCAGTCAAGCGTACCATCCGGGCGAAGCTTGGATGAGAGATCGATCACGCTGCCCACCGGGACGCCGGCGGCGCCGTCTTCCGGTTTCGGCAGGGCATAATAGTCAGGGCTCATGACGAAGCCCGCCTTGGTCTCGAAGCGGTCGACCAGCGGATCGGCTGACAGCGCGAAAGTGCCGACCACCACCGGCCTTGTCGCCAGCGCGCCGGCGATCATCGTCTCGAATGGCGTTCCAGCCACGCCGGGGACTGGAGCGCCGAGGCCGCCTTTGGGTGGGGCAGCATTCAGCACCAGACGAAACTGCCGTGCGGTGACCGGCGCGAAGCTCGCGGTGGTCGGCACATCCGATAGTGTCAGGTCCGTCAGCTTGCGCCAACTCGTCCCGTCGTCACTGGCCTCGATCTGGCCGACAAAGGCAGGGCCGGCCAAGGGTATTGTGATATCGGGCAAAAATACCGTTGCCGAACGCACGGTAACCGCGCTCGGATAGATGAGTGTGACCGCCGGTGCGGCACCGTCGCGCCGCCCCAGCGTCACTCCCCCGCGAAGATCCGGGTCCGTCAGCTTGGCGGCGTCGAGCACCATGCCGAGGCCGTCCGACGCCTGGAGCGTGGGCAGCGCAGCTGTCGTATCCACCGGGAACGCATAGATCCCGACTTTGCCGCGGTGGCGCGGCGCATCTGGCGCGACATGCCCCGTGATGATCTCCTCGATCGCTAGGCCGGGCCGCAAGTCCTGATAGGGCCCGGTGCGATCTGGCGTTGGCGGCAGCGGCTGATTAAGCCGACGGCCGGGCGCGACGTCGACCGCGCTCCACACCAGCTTCTTGAGCCCATCCTCCAGCTTCACCCACGGACCGCCGGTCTCCGACCAGCCGGGGGAAGAGGCGATTGCCAGCTCGAGCCCGAGCCGGTCAGCCTCGCTCGCGGCAAAGCGGAACGCGTCTTTCCACTCGGGCGTCATGTAGACCAGCCGCTTTTCCACGACCTGCGGAGTCTGGAGGGTGACGTCGAAGTTCTGCAGGCCGCCAATGCCGACGCGCTTCATCCACGCAAGGTCCTTGGCAATGCCATCCTTAGTGACATTGCCGTTCATCCAGTGCCACCAAACGCGCGGCCTAGCGGATTGGGGCGGGCTGCGGAACGCATCTTCGAGGCTGAACGCGGGTGAAACGGCGGGCTCGGCCCATGCCGTTCCCAGCATCAGAGCGGTGGAGCAAAGCAGCACGGCGGTGATTATACCGGGACGGTTGGTCAGTATTGCCTGTCTCCTGATTGTTTTTGGCTCTTAATGGTTTCCGGATACGCTGGACTCGCTGATTATTCCAGACCTCCGCAATGACCCGGCAAGGCACGCGCGATCCGCGGAAGCTGTCTTAGAACTCCCTCCGCTAAACAGCAGGCGATCCCCGGTAAGCCGCCCGCCTGCTTTGATACATGGAATGGCGTGTTCTAGCGTGACCGGACCTTTACGCTATTGGCGCGGAATGACTTGAACTGGTCGGGAGCTGCCTCGACCAAACGGACAAAACCACCAACATTGTGCCATTCGAGCAGCCTCGCGCCCTACCTGTTAGCAGTTGCTCAGACCGGTCTCGAACCGCCGCGATAGAGTGGTTGGGCGGCGGTTCGAACTTTGGAAGCGCCGCCGCGAATAGCAGGCCTCGATCTTAGGCTGATCTGGGGCGCAGCCGACCCTCATAATCACGCTAGCCGAGAGGCACGCCCCACCGCAGCTTTGTGCCAGGAACTACGACCGATAACAATCTCCTGCTTCAAAAGACCTCATGCCGAGTTGAACGCCCGCGCCGATGTCCGGCGATCCTTGGGACAGCCCTGCAGTGCCGAAAACACCAAGCGACAGCCGGTTCGAAAGCCCCGCGTTGATACCGGTCGATACCTGCTTTTCGTTGGTGAGGAGACGGCTCGTGCTTCGGGATTGGCCGTAGGAAATATAGCCGCGCAGCCGCGGGGACAACATGGTCGCGATGCCACCTCGCAGCGAGAGGCTGTTGCGCAGGTCATAGCCCTTCGGATCGCCCGGAATGGTGTAGCTGACGCCGATAAAGGGGATTACGCCGGCGAGGCGCTCGGAAAATTCGGCCCCGAGGGAATAATCGGTCTCACCCGTGCCGAGATTGCCGGCCTTCGAGGCGGCTGGCAGCTTGACCTGGCCAAGCAGGCTTAGATCGACTATGGTGCTCGGCACCGTGTAGGCCGCACCCAGCTTCAAATCACCCAAGCCTTCACGACGGGTGCTTGTTGCAGGCTGATTGGGATCGATGAGGATCGGCAGGCCGAAGACACCTCCTCCTCCCCCGACGACATTCCCCGGCGCATCGATCCGCACATAGGGTAATGTGGCGCTGAACTGGAACCGGCCGGTTGTGACGCGGACGCTGGTGGGTATCGAGATTGTCTCGACCTTCTGGCCAGTGCCATATTTGCCTTTCTGATATTCGAAGCCAGTCGAGATTTCGACCGCCGGTTTTGACAACACCGGACGAACCGCTGGAGGCTGATCTCCAATTGGGTTTGCGGCCATTGCCGGCGCACTTGCCGCGACCGCGATGGTGACGATCGATACGCGCATAGATTCACTCCGCCCTGATTGTTCAGACCGGCAACGAGAGGCGGCGGCGCTTTAATCCGTGGCGGTTCGCTTTGTTCCGCATGTCTCGCCCGAAACCCTTCGAATGTCGGCCATCTTGAAGGTGTTACGCGCCACCGGAAAGCGGTCGTCCGTTCACGTGCTTCATGGTCCGGCATGTGCTATGCTCGTTCTGGCGCACTCGATCGATCGCGTCGTTGAGTGCCGTTTAAAGCGATGGGACAACAGTTCGGATCATTTCAAATGTATCAGTTGAACTTTGACGAACGGGCAGGCCTCCTTGAGATCACGCTTTCTGGATTTTGGACTGTCGAGATGGTGCGCTCGTTTCACAGGGACTATTTGGAGATGGTCTCCCGGTACCGGCTTTCTTATCCTTCTTTTCCGACCTTGAGCGATTCTCGCGAACTATCGGTCCTTTCCAGCGAAGCGAGCCAAGCGTTCATCGAAGAATCGCGCAAGGTGGCGGAACTGCATTCCGGCCGCATCGCGGTCGTTTTCGGTAGCCACCTCGCCAAGATGCAAGCGGAAAGGCGCGCTCAAGAGCTCGCGGCGAGCGGTGTTGACCGCAGCAAACAGGGCTATTTCACCGATATGGATCTCGCGCGCCGATGGGCGCTCGAAGGCGTGGGTACCTAGGTCAGCCGAATTAGAGGTGGGGTGCTATCTCGATCGCCGATGCCGGACGTTGCGTTCAGTGGTTTCGACGGCCGAAACCTACCATTTGTTCATGGAAGAGACTGAGCATCGCGCGGGCGGAGTTACTTGAGCATTTATCCAGCAAGATACCGATCTGCGGGGTGATGAGGATCTGCGATCGGCGGGAGGTGAATAGCTCGGCACGGCCATCGCGGTATCAACCGAAGACCGGACGATCGACATCAAGAAGATGAAAGCGACCGCCGACATTCATCCCGCGGCCGTATTCTCGCACACGTTAATCCGCACGAACGAGCAGGCCGACTCTTCCTCGAAAAAACCTGGCGGCTTCACCCGGCAATTTGTGCCTTCAACTCGGAACTCTTCTACGATGACAAGCTGGCCGCGAGGCCTGGCTGCGAGTTGCAGACCATCATCTCCACCGGGCCGGTTTCAGGCAACGGGTTGCGCTACTTGCCCGTGCCGCACACGGGCAACAAGAGTGCCTCTGCCGAAGAAGCTGACGCGGTGGCTCAGCTTGTCGGAGGCATTCTCGCCGCAAACACGAGTTGGACAGATCGCGACGATGATACCCACGAGCTAAACCTCGATGATATCGTCATCATCACGCCCTACAACGCGCAGGTCTTCGAGATTCAGCAACGGCTCGCCGGTGCGCGCGTCGGCACCGTCGACAAGTTCCAGGGACAGGAAGGCGTACGCACGGCATCACAAATGAAAGCTTCAGGCATCTGATTGGCCCTGCTTACACAGATTGAGACCGGCCAGGTTGCTCAGAGCGCTTATATCCAGTCCGTCGATTATCTCGATGACCTTGGCCCCGTTTACGCCGACTTCGAACACGGCGAGATCGGTGTAGACGCGCGAGACGCAGCGAAGGCCTGTCAGAGGGTAGGAACAGGCTTCGACCAGCTTGCTTTCACCCTGCTTGGTCAAGAGCTCCATCATCACGAACGTCTGCTTCGCGCCGATCGCCAGGTCCATAGCGCCCCCGACTGCCGGTATCGCTCCGGGTTCGCCCGTGTGCCAATTGGCGAGGTCTCCCCTGGTCGAAACCTGGTAAGCGCCGAGAACGCATATGTCGATGTGGCCTCCCCGCATCATAGCGAAGCTGTCAGCGTGGTGGAAATAGGAGCCACCCGCCAGCAGGGTAACGGGCTGCTTGCCGGCGTTGATCAGTTCCCAGTCCTCTTCACCGGGCGTTGGCGCCGGCCCCATGCCTAATAGACCATTCTCGCTGTGCAGCAGGATTTCACGATCCATGGGAAGATAGTTTGCGACCTTGGTGGGAAGCCCAATTCCGAGATTGACATAGGCGCCTTCCGGAATGTCCCGTGCCACCCGCGCGGCCATCTGCTCTCGGCTCCACCGGCTCATGCGAGTGTTCCCGAGGCCTGCGGGATCGCCACGACGCGCTGGACGAAGATTCCAGGCGTGACCACGACCTCGGGATCGAGACTGCCGAGAGGCACGATTTCTGACACTTGGGCGATTGTCGTTTTTGCAGCCATGGCCATGATTGGTCCGAAATTGCGGGCCGTTTTGCGGTAAACGAGGTTGCCCCAGCGATCACCGCGGTGAGCCTTGATCAGCGCAAAGTCGGCGTGGATCGGATATTCGAGGACAAAGGAGCGTCCATCGATCTCCCGGGTCTCCTTCCGGTCGGCGAGAAGTGTTCCATAGCCCGTTGGGGTGAAGATCGCTCCGAGACCGGCTCCGGCCGCCTCGATACGCGCTGCAAGGTTGCCTTGCGGCACGAGCTCGAGCTCTATTTTTCCCGCATGATACGCCGCGTCGAAATGATGGGAGTCGATCTGACGTGGGAAGGAGCAGATAATTTTCCGGACCCGTCCGGCCTTGATCAAGGCCGCCAGCCCTGTCTCCCCGTTGCCCGCATTGTTGTTGATGACAACGAGATCGCCAACGTTTTGCGCGATCAGTGCGTCAATCAGCTGGTCGGGCATGCCTGCCGTTCCAAAGCCCCCGAGCATTACCGAGGCTCCATCTTTAATGTCGGCCACGGCTTCGGCCGCCGAGGTAATGGACTTGTCCATAATGACCTTCCTACCCTGCGTGTTGATAAAGCGAACTTGCGCGCGGGTTGCTTGTCGTCAACCGATAAACGGCATAATGACCGATTATCGTTCGTAGGAGGCGTAATGGATGAGTTGAGCGCGCGTGGTGATCCGGAATTCATGACCTCGCTGGCGCGAGGGCTTACAGTTCTGCGCTGCTTCGCGGACAGAGCCGAGCCCATGACGGTCGCGCAGGCCGCGCGCATGACCGGTCTAAGCCGGCCCGCAGTGAAGCGGTGTCTCCACACCCTCGTCCGACTGGACTATGCGGCGCAGGACGGATCAAAATATGCTTTGA
>Ga0065707_10082762_pt1 | contig 12282 bp, 9 predicted proteins | sample SwiRhicommuniRL3_FD_59094 | JGI IMG/M metagenome (GOLD analysis project Ga0065707, IMG submission 59094) | Switchgrass rhizosphere bacterial communities from Rose Lake, Michigan, USA - RL3 v2 (version 2) | ecosystem: Host-associated > Plants > Roots > Rhizosphere > Soil | place: East Lansing, MI... | reverse complement strand
GGCTGACGACCCGAAGCGAACCGTCCGCCGAGAGACGGTGGCCGAGGGCGGCTCGGAGCCGCGCCTTCTGTTCGACCGTGACCGATTCCGACTCCTCGACGTTCCACACGGCCTCAACCTTCGTCTCCACCTTGTTCACGTTCTGCCCGCCCGGTCCGCCCGAGCGCGACGTCCGGAAGGAGATCTCGTGGAGGGGCGGGATCATTCGTCGCTCGGGGGTCGCTCGGGCCGTCGCTCAGGCGAGGAGGGCCGGCAGCTCGCGCTGCGGGGACGCCGGCGTCACGACGGCCTTCCCGCCGTCGATCAGGAGATTCACCTCGCTCCGGACCCCGAAGTCGTCGAGGTAGATCCCCGGCTCGACCGAAACGAGCGAACCCTCGAGGAGGCGACGCTCGTCCCGGGTTTCCAGATTATCCAGGTGGACGCCGTTCGCATGCGTCTCCTCGCCGATCGAGTGCCCGAGGCGATGGAGGAACCGGTCGCCGTATCCGGCTTCGCGCACGACGGAACGCGCCGCGTCGTCCACGTCGCAGCCCCGGATCGTCCGCCCCGCCGCGAGCGCCTCGCGCACGCAGGCTACGCCCGTGTCCCGGGCGTCGCGAACGACGGCGAACACGGCCCTCTGGCGTTCCGGCGGCGCGGCGGCGAGCGAGGCGACCTGCGTGTAGTCGGCGTAGATCGCACCCGGCGCCTTCTTCTTGGCCCACGCGTCGATCAGAAGGAAATCTCCCGCGCGAAGCGGTGCGTCGTTCTCGGAGGTGTTCGTGAAATGCGGGTCGCCCGAGTGCGCGTTCACCGCGACCGTGGGCGGCTCGGCGGAAATCAGACCCGCGGCGTCGAAGCGCTCGAGGATGAAGCGCTGCAGCCCCATCTCGGTCAGCGATCCCGACTTCGACCGGACCGCGTCGCGAGCGCGGCACAGCGCGGCGACGATGATCTCGTCGAGGAGGATTCCCGTTCGCACGTGATCGCGGCGCGCCTCGGGAACGAGGACGCCGTCGAAGCGCTGCGCCAGATCCGCCGAGGTCACGACCTGGGCGCCCGCGGCGCGGACCAGCTCCACCGTGCCCGCGTCGACCTTGGACACGTACGGAAGCCGCGCCTCGGGCGAATACTCCATGGCGATCGCGGGCGCGAATCCACCCGCGGTCGCGTGTCCCGACACCGCCCGCTCGACGAGCGCCTTGAGCTCGCGGTCGAGTTCCTCCCACGCGAGGTAGACGGCCGATTCGCCGGGCAGGTGGTCGAGGACGCGGGGCTCGATCCGGTGCACGAGCTTCCGGGGTTCGCCGCGCGCCGGCACGAAGTAGAACCAGCGGCGCGTCGTCTTCGCGGCGTTGGGCGCCGAGGCGAGGCCGAGGACGGAGCGCGCGATCGGATTCGACCCGCGAAAGTCGAAAAGCAGCCAGCCCGCGAGGCCGTCTTCCCGCAACGCCTCCTGGATTCGCTCGATGCGATCGGTTGCGACCGCCGCGACGTGGGCGCTCACTCCTCGAATTCCGCTTCCTCGGCGGCGCGGCGGATCGAAGCCGCGCGCGCGGTCATCGCGGTCCGCCCGGCCTCGCCCCGCAACAGGAGAAGGACGTCGCGGCGAAGGTCCCGAAGCCCCGTCCGCTCGACCGCCGAGACGAAGGACGCGCCGGGATAGCGGGCTCGAAGCCCGAGCATCGTGTCCTCGTCCGGAAGCGCGTCGATCTTGTTGAAGACGAGAAACCGCGGCCGCTCCAGGGCGCCGATCGACTCGAGTACCGTCTCCACGGCTTGGATGTGGGCTTCGGGATCGGGCTCCGCGGCGTCGACCACGTGGAGGAGGAGGTCGGCCTCGGCCACTTCTTCCAGCGTCGCGCGGAATGAAGCGACGAGGTGCGGCGGGAGCTTTCGAATGAATCCCACGGTGTCGGTGACCAGCGCGCGTGCCCCGTCGTCCGCGGCGAAGGCGCGGGTCGTCGGGTCGAGCGTGGCGAAGAGCTGGTCCTCGACGTAGACGTGCGCGCGCGTGAGCGCGTTGAACAGGGTCGACTTGCCGGCGTTCGTGTAGCCGACGAGCGAGACCTTGTGGCAGTCGCGGCGCCCCTTACGCTGGACGCGGCGCTCGCGCACGACCCCTTCCAGCTCGCGCTTCAGCTTGGCGATGCGCTCGCGGATCCGGCGGCGGTCGACTTCGAGCTGCGTTTCGCCGGGTCCCCGCGTTCCGATGCCGCCGCCGAGCCGCGACAAGTGGGTCCACAAGCGGGTGAGACGCGGCAGGAGGTACTCGAGCTGCGCCAACTCCACCTGGAGCCGCGCTTCCCGGGTGCGCGCGCGGCGCGCGAAGATGTCGAGGATGAGCCCGCTTCGATCCACGACCTTGATCTTGAGGTCGTCCTCGAGATTTCGGGCCTGCCCGGGAGAGAGATCGTCGTCGAGGAGGAGAAGCGTCGCTTCCTGTTCCAGCGCGAGTTCCCGCACCTCGTCCATCTTTCCCTTGCTGAGGAACGTGGAGGCGCGAATGGGGCTCCGCCGCTGGACCACCTCGCCCGCGACGACGGCGCCGGCGGTCTCGGCGAGGAGGCGGAGTTCCGTGAGCACCTCGCCTTCCGGCGCTCCCCGGGAGATGCGGCCCGCGCGTCCTGCCAGGACCGCGCGTTCGCCGCGCGCGTGCGGCATTCCGTCGCGGGGACGTTCGGGCAGGCGTGAAGGGATCGCGTGCGGTGTCGGCCCCGATTTACGCGGGGGCGATTTCGAGTTCGTAGGGAACGTTCGTGAGTGTCTCAATCGTGCCGTCTTGTTTCACGTGGACGACGTCCTCGATCCGAACGCCCAGGCCACGGGATGGGTAGTAGAGTCCCGGCTCCACGGTGAAGACAGAGCCCGGCTCGATGCGGTCCTGATTCGAAGCGCTGCCGCTCAGGTTCGGACGCTCGTGGACTTCCAGGCCGATTCCGTGCCCGAGCCCGTGGACGTAGCCCTCCTCCAGGCGCTCGTCCTGCCGAATCGTCTTGTGCCCCCGCGCTTCGAAGAGATCGCAAACAAGCTCCTGATAGGTGCGTCCCGACGCGCCGACGTGGAGCGATTCCACCGCCTTGTCCACGGCTTCCCGGACCAGCGAGTGAAGCTCCTTCAGTTCCGCGGGGGCCCGGCCCACGCAGATCGTGCGCGTGACGTCATGATAGTAGCCCCCGCCCGCCTCCGCCGGGAAGAGATCGATCACGATCGGCTTCCCTTCCTCGAGCACGTCGGCGTCGTTTCCAACGTTGTGCGGAACGCCGGCGTCGCGGCCCATGGCCACGATGTTTCCGTGCGGCTCCTCGAGACCCGCGTCGAAGAAGATCCGCCGCGTCTCGCGGCGAAGCCGTCCGACCGTAACCCAACCCTCCGCGTCCTTGAGGCGCTTGCCCTCGAGCCGTCCGCCGCGAATGATCTCCGCGATCCGCGCGTACGCGCGCGTACAAACATCCCCAACCGCACGGGCCGCCGCCACTTCGTCCTCGTCCTTCGTGATGCGGGCGAGCTGGAAGAGGCCCGGATCGGTGTCCGCCGCGATTCGAATTCCCGGCAGGTACTCGCGAAGGCGTTCGAGCGTGTGGTAGCCCTGGCCGATGTCGACGACCCCCGAGAAGAGGACGTCGCCCGTGACGCTCAGGTGTTGGAGAAGCGTCTGGAGCAGTCGCGCCGTCGCGCCGACCGGCGATGCTTCGCGCTCCCGGATCTTCGCGTAGCCCCAGTCGCCGTACTCCGATCGCTCGAAGGGCGTCTTGGCCGCGGCGTCTCGTTCCATGCCGCCGTGAAGGAGGTGCGGCTTCGAGCCGGGACGCAGCACAAGGAAGCCGACGGTCAGGTGCTGCGCCGACGGCCCCACCGCATAGCGAAACGTAGGGTTCGGATGCTCGCCCTTGACGATGACCGCCGCGGAAAGGCGGCGCTCGGCGAGGAGGGTGTCGATGTCGCGCTTCATGTCGTCTCCGATGTCAGGTGCGGAACAGGACGGCTTCGTTCGAGAAGAGCCGGGTCGCGACGACCAGCATGAGCGCCGCGATCGCGGCCGTCACGCCGATGGCCGTCATCGCGTGCAGGGGAACCACGGTGTCCGTCAGGATCTCCCGTTGCAAGAGCGCGGTATTCAGGATCGGGATCATGAATTGGCGCATCGAAGGCGCCTGCTGTCCAAAACTCCCCAGGCCGAGAAACACCGAGCCCATGTAGACGTACGAGGCGTACGTCTGCCCTTCGCGCATGCTCCGTGCGAAGCAACCGATCGCGACGAGCACCGCACTCAGGAAGACCGCGGTCGGGAGGAGCGTCAGGAAGAGAAGGACCGCCTTGTCCGGGCCGATCGCGATCTGGAGCGAGCCTTCCTCCATACCGGGAATGGCGCGGGCCACCACGTTGAACGTCAGCCAGAGCCCGGTGATGCCGGTCACGGCACCGGTGACCGAGGTCGCCAGGACCGCGAGCGCCTTCCCCATCACCAGCTCGCCTCGCGACGCCGCGGTGGAGAGGAGCGTTTCGAGTGTACTTCGCTCCTTCTCGCCGGTCGTGGCGTCGACTGCGGTCTGCATCGCGCCCGCCGCCACCATGAAGACGAGCAGATATGGGATCAAGAGCGCCGCGAAGAACCGGCCCTTGTCCGTCTTCGAGGATATGTCGTGCCGGGAGACCCGGATCGGCGCCGACGCCTCCGCCTTGGCGCCGTTCGCCCGGGCCCAGGAGAGGTTCAGCGAGCGCTCGATGTCGTCGAGGATCGGGCGCACCCGCTGGGCCGCCGCGCTCGACGTGTTGTCGGCGTCCTTGTAGAGGAGTTCCACGACGACGCTGTCGCCGCGCGCGATCGCTCCTTCGACGCCTGACGGGACCACGAACGCCGCGTCCACCTTCGCGTCCTGGAGCGTCTCCGGCGCGCGGTCGAGCGTCACCGGCGTGGCGCCCGGCACGGCGGCGATCCACTCCCGCAATCCCGGAACCTCCGCCTCGCCCACGATCCCGACCCGCACGGCGAGGAGCTTCGCGTCCTCGTCGTTCTTGCTCTCGATCCACGACATCAGCGTGAGCATCGCGGGATAGAGGAGGAACGGGAACACGAAGATCGCGAAGATCGTCCGCTGGTCCCGAAGCGTGTCGGTGATTTCCTTCCGGAAGACGGCCATCGTCTTAGCGGTCACCGTTCGCCCCTCCCCCCGCACCGGTCACGACCTGCACGAACACGTCCTCGACGGACCGGCTCGGCGCCTGGCTCCGAATCGATTCGAGGGAGCCGTGCGCCAGGATCTCGCCGCGCTCGATGATCGCGACCTCGTCGCAGATCCGCTCCGCCTCGGTCATGATGTGCGTCGAATAGATGATGGTCCGTCCCTGCTTCTTGAGGTCCTGGATCAGCGCCAGGACGCCGCGCGCCGCGATCACGTCGAGGCCCGCCGTCGGCTCGTCGAAGATCATGACCTCCGGGTCGTGGAACACCACGCGGGCGATCGAGAGTCGCTGCTTCATCCCGGTCGACATCTTCCCGACGCGCACGTCGAGCAACTCGGCCAAGGCGAAGCGCTCGGTCAGGGCGTCGATCCGCGCCGCGATCGCCGGAGCGGGCATCGCGGCCAGCGAGCCGAAGTAGTTGAGCAGCTCGCGCCCGGTGAGCCGGTCGTAGAGCTTGGTCTCGCCGGAGAGGTACCCGATGCGCCGCCGCACCTCCGCCGACTTCTGGATGATGTCGAAACCCGCGACGGTCGCCGTGCCTCCCGTCGGGACGAGGATCGTGGCGAGCATGCGGAGAGTGGTCGTCTTGCCGGCGCCGTTTCGCCCGAGCAGTCCGAACACCTGGCCCGGTTTGCACGTGAAGGAGATGCCGCGTACGGCGTGGGTGTCGCCCTTCTTTCGATCGTGAAACGTCTTCTGGAGGCCGGATACCTGGATCAACGATTCCTCATGGGCGGGAGGCGCTGGCGGATCGGACCGTAGCCGCCGAGTCTATGCGACCGTTCGAGGGGGTGTCAACGCGAGGGCCGAATCTCGCCTTGCGCCGTGGCGTCTAAAGAGTTACGGTTCTACCGGCGGCTCGGTCGGAAGCCGCAACTACTTCCCACATCTCATCTTCGAAGGAGCTGGTGCTTCATGTCCGAGACCGTCAAGCAGGTAACCGACAGCACGTTCGACGCGGAAGTCCTGAAGTCGAACATCCCCGTTCTGGTCGATTTTTGGGCCGAGTGGTGTGGCCCCTGCCGAATGGTCGCGCCGGTGGTCGAGGAAGTGTCCCGGCTCTACGAAGGTCGCGTGAAGTTCGCGAAGGTGGACGTGGATTCGAACCAGCGCATCGCGACCCAGTACCAGATCCGCAGCATCCCCAGCCTCTACCTCTTCAAGGATGGACGGGTGGCGGGCCAGATCGTGGGCGCCGTTCCCAAGCAGCAGATCACGACCGCGCTCGACAAGCTGCTCGTCTGACGTCGGCGGGGCGTCCCGAGGCGCCCCGCGGCCCTACCGAACCCGGCGAAACGAGATCACGCATGCGGGCGCGCCTCGATGCATGCAGGCGCTCTCACTGATCTCGATCGTCTCGTGGAAGTGCAGCGCGAGCCCGCGAGCGATTCCCTTCGCGACCGCGCACATCTTCCTCGGCGAATCGTAGGTCAAAATGACCTGGTCGGGTCCCGTCCGAACTGCCTTGAGTTCGGGCGGGGTCGCCCCGCGGCTCTTCATCCGCACCACCGTGTGCACGTTCCGTTCGGTGTTCAGGATCACGTCGAGCGTGCGCCACTCCGGCCGAATCAGCGCGCTGTAGATTTCGAGCAGGTTCGGCGCGATGAACTCACCGAAATCTTCCAGGAGCGCCTGCGCGTCGACGCCGGTCATCGCGGACGCCGCCCCCACGATCGCCACGACGTCCCGATCGGGGTAGGTTTCGTTCGCCAGGTAGCGTGCATCGCCGAGCCCCGCCTTCTCGAGGAGCAGCGGCCACGCGGCCGCTCCCTTCCTCGCTTCCACGTAGCGTTTCAATTCGGAGAGAATGATGCCGTGCATGGTGGGTGCCTTCCTGGCGCGCCCGCTCGCGCGGGCCGGGACTAGACTGCCGATTCCCTGCAGATCGGGCGACACACGCAGATGGAGCAGGACCGCTCGCTGGGCCGGGCCTGGAAATTCCCCGCCCGGATCGCCCTCGCGATGTCCGCGATCTTCACGAGCGTCCGGTCCAGGCGCTCTTCGGTGACGTCCGCGCTCCCGATCTCCCCCGTCAGGACGTAGCGTAACTCGACTCGATCCGGCATGCGCCCCGTCATTTCCCGGTAGGCGAGCGCGTAGACCGAGAGCTGGAGGCTCTTTCGCGCCTCGTCTTCGGCCTTGCCCGGGTCGTCCACGTCGGTCGTCTTGTAGTCGATCAGCACGATCTCGCCGGGCCCTTCGTCGACCCGGTCGATGCTTCCGGTCACGACGACGTCGTCGAGCTTGATCCGGAAGTGCCGTTCCACGGCGCTCGCCGGCGGACCGTGTTCCACTTCGCGCACGAGGAACTCGCGAATCGCGGCCGTGCCCTGCTCGAATCGCCGCCGCTCGTGCTCCTCCGAATGGAACCCCTCGTGCCGCCACGCGGAGCCGAAGACAGACAGCACCTCGTCTTCGGTCGGTCCATAGCCCTCGGCGCGCCGGAGGAGCGCGTAGGCGACGGCGCGGTGCACGGCCGTTCCGAAATTGATGCGGTGGTCCGAGGTGAGGATCGGCGCGACCGCGAGACCGTGGAGGAACCGATACTTGAGCGGGCACGTCTCGTAGTCTTGAAGACGCTGGAATGAGAGCTGGAGCGGCTCGTGGCGTCGCGGCGGTCCGGGAGACGGCGCGTCGCCCTCGCCCGGCCGGTGCTCCTCGAGCGCCTCGAGCACTTGCCGCCGTCTGCGCCCCGCGACCGGCTTCCCCAGATCGAACGCCTCCGATAGAAACTGGCTCCGCGTCCGTTCGATCCGGGTCCCGTAATCGCGCGCGTAGGTCGTGAACAATTCCTCGCGCGCGCGGGTCAGGGCGACGTAGCAGAGGCGGCGCTCTTCCTCGCGATGCAATTCGCCGGGGGAGAGGTGGCTCGGGCTCTTCAGGTCGCCGGGCAGCTCGAGCGCGCTGCTCTGGTACCGGGTCGGGAACCGGTCGCTCGCCACCTGCACGAGAAACACGACGGGGAACTCGAGCCCCTTCGCCTTGTGGATCGTCTGCACCTGCACCACGTCTGACGCCGCGTCGATCTCCGCGACCGCCGGATCCTCCCCGTATTCCTGAACGGCCTCGAGGTGGCGCAAGAAGAGCGCGACCCGATCCGAGACCGCCACCTTCTCGAACGAGCGGATGATCGCGAAGAACTTCACGATGTTCCGCGCTCGCGCCTCATCCTCGAACGAATGCGACGCCATGAGGTTCTTGAGCGCCCCGCGACGCTCCAGGTACTCGTACAGCACCTCGCCCGTGCGGTGCCCACGCGCGAATTCCTCGAGGGCGTGGAGGTCGGCGTCGAGGCGGGTGAGCCGTTCGCGTCCATCCTCGGAGATTTCCTCGCTTAAACGACCTGCGGCGGCGCGGCGATAAAGCGTGCGCAGCGATACCGGCTGCGATCGGAGCACGTGCATCAGGCGCGTGAGGTCGTCCTCGGGAACTTCGTATCCTTCCGATGCCAGGAGGTAGAGGTACTCGGGCCGTGACTCCTGGTAGAGCGACTGAAGGACCGCGATCAGCTCCTTCACTTCGGGGCGCTGGAAGAGGCCGCGGCTCCCCGAGAAGTAGTAGGAGATGCCCCGCTCGTCGAGCGCGCGGAGGAACGGCTCGGCATGCTTGTTGTTCCGGACCAGGATCGCGAAGTCGCGCCAGCGGCGGCGCCCCTGCGTGACGGCGGCGGCAATCTCGGCGGCCACCCAATCCGCCTCCTCCGACTCGGTTCCGAACTCCTTCACCACCGGGACCGGCCCTTCCTTCTCGGTGATCAGCTCCTTCGAGATGCCGTAGCGCGTCTCGAGGCGCTCGCGGTTCACGGTGATGAGCCGGCGCGACACCTCGAGGATTTGGCGCGTGCTCCGGTAGTTCCGTCGAAGAACGATTTCCTTGGTGTCCGGATAGTGCTCGCGGAAATCGAGGATGTTCTTCAGATGCGCGCCCCGGAACCGGTAGATGCTCTGGTCATCGTCGCCGACCACGACCAGGTTCCGGTGGCGCTCGGCCAGGCGCCGGACGATCTTGAATTGCACCGGGTTCGTGTCCTGGAATTCATCCACGAGGAGGTAGCGGTATCGCTCCTGGAAGTGCCGGAGTGTCGCCGGGCTCTCCTCGAAGAGGCGAAGCGTCAGGGCCAGGAGATCTCCGAAGTCGACAAAGCCCGCCTTCCAGAGCATCCGGTCGTAGGTCTCGTACGCGGCCGCGAGTTCCAATTCGCGCTCGGCTCGATCCCGGAGCGCCGGATCCTCCGCGTCCAGATACCGCTCGGCCGCGTGCCGGATCTCGTCCGGACGGTAGGGCTCGTCCTTGGCGCGGTCGAAGTAGCCCGCCAGTTCCGCGAGATACCGGGTCGGATCCGAGAGCGGCGCGTATCGCACCAGGTCCAGCGACTCCAACCGCTCCGCCAGGAAAAGCGCCTGCGCGGTCTTGTCGAGGACCGTGAACCCCGGCGCGATGCCGATCTCCATCCCGTGTCCCGCGAGCACGTCCTCACCGAACGAGTGGAACGTCGCGATCGTGACGTCCGCGTAGCCGTACGGCACGAGAAGGTCCACGCGCTCCTGCATCTCGACCGCGGCCTTGTCGTTGAACGCGAGCGCGAGGATCTCGGACGGTCGCGCACGCTTGGTCTCGATGAGCCGCGCGATGCGGCGTGCGATCACAGTGGTCTTGCCGGTGCCGGCGCCGGCCACGATCAGGAGCGGCCCGTCCTCGTGTTCGGTGGCGGCGCGCTGCTCGTCGTCGAGGGCGAAGGTCGGCTCGAGGGTCTCGGTGGCGGGCGGCGGCACGGGCGGCGGTGGTGGCGTGGGCGGCGTCATCGCGGGAAGAGCAGGAACGCCAGCGACACCACCGGCACGTAGATGCAGAAGAGGATCATGCAGAAGCCCAGGATCTGCCGGAAGTCGAGGCGTGCCGCCGCCAGGAGCGGGATCGCCCAGAACGGCTGGATGATGTCGGTCATCATGTCTCCCCAGGCGTAGGCCGTCACGACCTTCGCCGCCGGCACGTGGAGCGAATGCCCCGCCGACAGAATGTATGGCGCTTCGATCGCCCACTTCGAGCCGCCCGAGGGGACGAAGTAGTTCACGATGCCGGAGTACCAGTAGACGATGAGCGGATAGGTCTGCGCGGTCGCCACGTTGAGGAACCCCTGCGCCAGCGCCTCCGCCAGGTGCGTCCCCTGAATGATCCCATACATTCCCGCGTAGAGCGGGAATTGGAGGATGATTCCGAAAACGAGCCGCCCCGCCTCCTCCGCGGCGGCGACGAGCGACGCCGCCGAAGGATGAAGCGCGATCGCGAGGCCCAGCATGGCGAAGTTGAGCGCGTTCAGCGTGATCGGGTGCTCCGGCCGCGCGAGGTAGATGGCGATCCAGACGAGCGCCAGCCCGCCGAACGTCCAGTTCACCCACCGGGAGTGCTCGAGGCGGGCCGCGAACGACCGGCCGGCTTCGCCCTCGGGCGCCTCGGGCGGCGCGAAGGTCTGGATCGCGTCGAGTTGCTCCGGCGTGGCGACGATCGTGCGGTCCGGGGGCGGATGAAGGAGCGGCGTGATCACGGCGAAGAGGACGATCGTGACCGCGGCGAGGATCAGGTTGAACGGCGCGAAGAGGGTCTGCGCCACGGGGATGATGCCGATCTCGGCCTCGAGGAAGTGCCCGGGCGTGGCGACCAGGAGCGGCGCCGACGCCGAGAGACCGGCGTGCCAGACGGTCCCCATGCCGAGATAGGCCGCCGCCACGAGGAGGCGGTAGTCGGCGCCCGTCCGCCGTCGCCCGATTTCGCGAACGAGCATCGCGCTGCCGACGATGCTCAGCCCCCAGTGGAAGAGCGCGAGGAGCATCGAGAGGAGCGCCATGAGGAGGATCGCCTGGCGTGGGGTTTGGGCGCGAGCGGCAAGCCACGCGAGTGCGCGGGCGAAGGGAGGCGAAACCGCCACGATGCTCCCCGTGAACATCACGAGGCACATCTGCATGGAGAAGAGGTTCAGCTCCCAGAACCCGTCTCCCCAGTAGCGGACCGAGTCCAGGAACGACGCGTGGCCGACCGTCCACGCGAGAGCGAAGACGATCAGGGTCAGGAGCCACGCGATCGTGAAGGCGCCGGGGACCCAGCGCTGCGTCCAGTCGTTCAGGCGGACGGCAGCCCTCGAAAACGCGCTCAGGCTCGACATGTCCGCACGCTAGCAGATGGGCGGTGCGCGGGCAACGCGGCGGCGCTACAATGCGGCGCATGGAGCCGAACCCCGCGCCGCACGCTCCGCCGAACCCCATGCCGCACGCCGTGCGTCGGCCGCTCCCTCCGGTCAGCACGTTTCTGCGCGAGGTGCTCTCGCTCGGAGTCCGCTCGATCGGCCCCGCGATCTCCGCGCTCATCCTGCTCTGCTTCTACCGTTTCGGGATGGGCCTCTACATGGAATTCGCCGTAAAGCAGACGTCGCCGCTCGGCTTTCCCGACGAGCGCGCGCGGGCCGCGTATTGGATCCTGACCGCCTCCGCATACCTCCCGCTCCTGGCGCTGGTCTACACGCCGTTCCTTCCCCTTCAGGACGCGATCCTTCGCGGCGGGCGGAAGAGCTTCCTCAACTCGGTTCGGCAGGTTCTCGAGTGCATGGTGCCGTTCGGGATTTCCTCGATCGTCCAGGTGGTCATCCTGGCGACGCCGGTATTCTTGATGCTCGTGCTCGCGACCGCCGCACTCTCGTCGGTTCCCGAGGCGCCCAAGGAGGTGATCGGGGGAACGGTGCTGTTGCTCCTGATACCCGCGTGCGTCTGGGTGGCGATCGCGGCGCTTTTCCTGCTGTTCGCCACGCCGGCTTTGGTCCTCGACGGGCTCGGTCCGATCCGGTCGATTCGATTCAGCGTGGCCGAGGTGGCCCGGCACCTCTGGGGAATCATCGGACGCCTCATTGCCGGGGGCGCGATGATCGTCGTCGGCGTGGTGCTCGCATCCTTCCCGGCCAGCATGCTCGCGATGGCGGCGATGGTGTCGGGGAGCGACTTGCCCGCGCTCAAGATCGCGAGGGTGCTGTGGACCAGCGTCGTCACGGCGCTCGCGTTCCCGTTCTCGGTCGCGTTACTGATGTCGCTGTATCGCGCGGTGGCGCCGGCGCCGGTCGTGGGGGGCGCGGGG
>Ga0065707_10082760_pt1 | contig 12288 bp, 8 predicted proteins | sample SwiRhicommuniRL3_FD_59094 | JGI IMG/M metagenome (GOLD analysis project Ga0065707, IMG submission 59094) | Switchgrass rhizosphere bacterial communities from Rose Lake, Michigan, USA - RL3 v2 (version 2) | ecosystem: Host-associated > Plants > Roots > Rhizosphere > Soil | place: East Lansing, MI... | reverse complement strand
TCGATAATTTGAGAATCCCGCGTGGTGCCGAGGGTGGTCACGACCAGCGCTTGGGTTTCACCGCGCGTAAACAGCGCCGAGCCGTGGGTGCGCGGCAATACGCCGACTTTCACGGTGATCGGGCGAACGGTGGTGAGATTGCGGCCGTCGATGCGTGGCTCGCCGTTCAGTATCTTCTGGCGCACGAGATTGCTCTCGAGCTTGAAGAAGGCGTCTTCCACCTGCTCCGCTTTCCATTTGGGCGCTTCGCCGCCGCTCAATGCCGCTTGCGTTTGAGTTTTGATCTCGGCGATCTGGTCGCGCCGTTTCAATTTTTCCGTGACGGCGTACGCCTTGCCCAAGGCGGCCTGAGCATGCAGCGCTACCGCGCTTGCCAGCTCGGCATTTTCCGCAGGCGGCAGCCAGGTCCAGCGGGGCTTGCCCGCCTGTTTAGCCAGTTCTTTGATGGCGCCGACAGCCACCTGCATCTGCTGATGGCCGAACACCACCGCGCCGAGCATTACTTCTTCCGACAGCCCTTGCGCTTCGGATTCAACCATCAACACCGCATGCTCGGTGCCCGCCACAACGAGCTCGAGCTGCGATTCCGCCAGCTCTTTGGCCGGCGGGTTGAGCAAATACTGCCCATTCTTCCAACCCACACGCGCCGCGCCGATGGGGCCGTTGAATGGAATGCCCGACAGCGTCAAAGCCGCCGAAGCGCCCAGCAAGGCGGGAATGTCCGAGTCGATCTCCGGGTCTACCGACAGCACGGTGGCGACCACCTGCACGTCGTTATAGAAGTTGTCGGGAAACAGCGGACGGATCGGCCTATCGATGAGGCGCGAGGTCAGCGTCTCTTTTTCGGTAGGCCGCCCTTCGCGCTTGAAAAACCCGCCGGGGATACGGCCCGCAGCATAGGTTTTTTCAATGTAGTTCACCGTCAGCGGCAGGAAGTCGCGCCCCGGAGCGGCTTCCTGCTTGGCGCAAACGGTGACGAGGACGATGGTGTCCCCCATCGACACGCGCACAGCGGCGTCGGTCTGGCGCGCCAGCTCGCCGGTCTCGAGGGTGACGGTATGGGGTCCATAGGCAAAAGACTTGGTGACAGCGCTCACGCTTCTATCCTCAATAAGAAATTCGGATTTGGAAAACTAAAAGGCCGCGCGTGAAACACAGCGCGGCCTTTTTCGGATGGGGTCAACGACGCAGCCCCAGGCGCTCGACGAGCTCCTGGTATTTCTGCGGTTGGGTCGCCTTGAGGTAATCGAGATGCTTGCGGCGCTGATTTACGAGCTTGACCAGCCCGCGCCGCGACGAATGATCGCGCTTGTGCGCCGTGAAATGTTCGGAAAGTCCGTTGATGCGCTCGGAAAGCAGCGCCACCTGCACTTCGGCAGAGCCGGTGTCCTGCGGGCTGCGCTGGAACTGCGCCAGCACGCCGTCCTTTTTCTCAGTCGATAAAGCCATTATCTCGTTACCCTATTTTCAAGGCGCGCGATTCTACTCGCTGCGCCCTCTGACCCACAAGCGGCGTGGCCTGACCGCGCCGTCCAAAGACTCGCCGATGCCTAAAAACTGCCCCGCCTCATCATAAAGACGCACCCGGCCAACCGGCGCCTCGCTCGCGGGCGCGACGGCCTGGCCATGCATCAGCCGCTCGGTCGCCTCTGCGGTGAGCCGGACCGCTGGCATATGCGGCACACCGCCATCGGCCGGCAGGATCCGGGGGCCTTGCTCGATCTCTTCCAGCGTCTGCATTGCCTCCTCTTCGAAAGGCTCAACATAGGTGCGCCGCAATCGAGTGACGTGCCCGCAGGTGCCGAGGGCGCGTGCGATATCCTCGGCGAGCACGCGGACATAAGTCCCCTTGGCGCAGAGCGTCGCGAGCGCGAGCTCGGCTCCGTCAAGCCTTTCGAGCGACAACTCAAAAATCACGATGTCGCGCGCCGCTCTTTCAATCTCTATTCCGGCCCGGGCGAGCTTATAGAGCGGCTGCCCGTCCTTCTTGATGGCCGAAAACATCGGCGGAGTCTGTTTTTGCGGCCCGACAAACCGCTGCAGCGCCGCCTCGATTTCCGTTGGCCCCAGTGTTGGGATGCTGCAGGTTTCCACCACCGCGCCTTCGACGTCTCCCGTGGCTGTGCGCTCGCCCAGTTTTACGGTGAACTGATAGCGCTTACGCTGCGAGACGATTTCTCCAGCGATTTTCGTGGCCTCGCCCAGGCAGATAGGCAGCATCCCGGTCGCAAGTGGATCGAGGCTGCCGACATGCCCGGCTTTATCGGCTCCGAGCATGCGTTTCACGCGCTGCAGGGCATGATTCGACGAAAGCCCCAAGGGCTTGTCCAACAGCACGATGCCATCTATTGGTGCCACTATCATTTGTGCGGAGCCTCGTGCTGGAAGATGTTTTGGGGAGCGTAAAAAACAGGGATGTTTTTTCCGCAGCCCTACAGGGATGTACTTGTGGGCGGTCCCCAAAATATCTTCCAGTGCGGGGCTCCGCTCTTCGTTGCGCCGGCTAGTGGTTAGCCTTCTCAATAAGGTCCGTCAACCGCGCGGCCCGATCGATGGACTCGTCAAACACAAATTCCAGCCGTGGCATATATCTCAACCCCAACCGCCGGGCGAGCTCCCCCCGCAAAAAACCGGAAGCGCGTTGCAGCCCCGCCTGCACCATCTCCTTGGGATTCTTCGACGCAAACGGCACGAAATAGATACGCGCGGCCTTCATATCCGGCGATACGCTCACAGCGGTAACGGTGACATTGCCCACCCGCGGATCGTTGACCTCCCGCGAAATCACCTCGGATAGCGCCCGCTGCATTTCCGCTTCTATCCTGCGCCTTCTTGTCACGGGCTGCGCCCGGGACTTACAGGGTCGCGGCGGACCGCGACCCTGTACATATAGCGGCGCGCAACGCGCCGGAAGACCACAATTTCATTGCAGCGTCCGGGCGACTTCCACCCGCGAGTAGCATTCGATCTGATCGCCGACGCGCACATCCTGGTAGTTCTTGACGCCGATGCCGCACTCCGTGCCGGCGCGCACCTCGCCCGCATCGTCTTTGAACCGGCGCAGAGACTCGAGCGCCCCTTCGAAGATGACCACGCTGTCGCGCAACACACGGATCGGGCTGTTGCGTTTGACCACGCCTTCCGTCACCAGGCAGCCCGCGACCACGCCGAACTTGCTGGAGCGGAACACGTCGCGCACCTGCGCGGTGCCGAGGATCTGCTCCTTGATTTCAGGCTGCAGCATGCCTGTCATCATCTGCTTCACATCGTCGATGGCTTCGTAAATGATGCTGTAGTAGCGGATTTCGACGCCGCTATCCTTCACGGCATCGCGCGCGCCCGCATCCGCGCGCACATTGAACCCGATGATGAGGCCCTTCGACGCCGCTGCAAGCTGCACATCCGACACAGTGATGCCGCCGACGCCGCTCGCGAGAATTTTGACCTGCACTTCGTCCGTCGAGAGCTTGTTCAAGGCGTCGCGCAACGCTTCCGCGCTGCCCTGCACATCGGTCTTCAGCAGCACCGGCACGACACCGGCCTTGTCGTCACCCATCTGTGAAAACGCATCTTCGGGGCGGGCGGAGGTGCGCGCGAGCTTCACATCGCGGAACTTGCCTTGGCGATACAGCGCGACTTCGCGCGCCTTGCGCTCGCTTTCCATAGCCAGCACTTCTTCGCCGGCGTTCGGCGCGCCGGACAAGCCCAACACCACCACTGGCATGGACGGCGGCGCTTCCTGCACCGGCTGCCCGGTTTCATCGAACATGGCGCGCACGCGCCCGAATTCCGATCCTGCAATGATGGGATCGCCCAAGCGCAACACGCCGCGCTTGACCAGTACGGTGGCTACCGCACCGCGGCCCTTTTCCATGGTTGATTCAATGACTACACCCACCGCGAGGCCGGTGCGCGGCGCCTGCAATTCCAGCACTTCCGCCTGCAGCGAAATGGCGTCGAGCAGCTGATCGATGCCGGCCCCCGAGCGCGCGGACACATTCACGAACATGTTCTGGCCGCCCCAATCCTCGGGTATGACTTCCTGTTTGGCGAGCTCGGTGCGCACGCGCTCCGGATCCGCATCGCTTTTATCGATCTTGTTGACCGCGACGACGATCGGCACGCCGGCCGCCTTCGCATGTTGAATGGCTTCAATGGTCTGTGGCATCACGCCGTCATCCGCTGCAACGACCAATACGACAACGTCCGTCGCCTTGGCGCCGCGCGCGCGCATTGCGGTGAACGCTGCATGGCCAGGCGTGTCGAGAAAAGTGATGCCGCCTTTAGAGGTTTGCACGTGATACGCACCGATGTGCTGCGTAATTCCGCCTGCCTCGCCCGCGGCTACTTTCGTGGTGCGGATGTAATCGAGCAACGATGTCTTGCCGTGATCGACGTGGCCCATCACGGTGACCACCGGCGGGCGCGGCTCATGCTGTTCCGCATCGTCCGCAGCGCCCTGCAGATTGACTTCGAGCTGATTCTCCGCGAGCAGCTTTGGCGTATGGCCCAGCTCTTCCACCACCAGTACGGCGGTGTCGCGGTCGAGAACCTGATTGATGGTGGCCATGACGCCGGCGTTCATCAATACCTTGATGACTTCATTGCCTTTCACCGCCATTTTCTGCGCGAGCTCGGCAACCGTAATGGTCTCGCCTATGCCGACCTCACGAACCACCGGAGCGGTGGGCATTTCAAATCCATGCAGCGCATCCGAGCCTGCGCCCGATGGCCGGGATTTGAGGCGGCGCTTTTTCTTGTAGCGGGAGCTGACGTCCCCGGCGACGTGCAACTCCTGTCGGCCATAGCGCGTGGGCTGCTGTTTGTCAGGCGCCTGCTTGACCGGCTTGGCGACCACGGGCTCCACCCGTGCCCGCTCCACACGGACCGGAGCTGGCTCGGCCGCGCGACGCTGTTCGCGGTCGCGATGGTCGCTTTCTTCGCGCGTGCGCGCTTCCGTTTGACGGCGCGCATCGTCCTGCGCGGCCTTCTTGCGATTCTGTTCCTCTTCGACGCGGCGGCGGTTTTCCAATTCCACGCGCTCGTGCTCGCGGCGCTCGGCTTCGAGCCGCTCGTTTTCCAAGCGCACGGCGTCTTCGGCTTCGCGGCGCTTCTGATCGAGATCGTCCTGGTGCTGACGCGCCTGGCCCTCGAGCACATCGCGCTTGACGTAGGTGCGCTTCTGGCGAACCTCGACGTTCACGGTGCGCGAACGCCCCTGTACGCTCGCGAGCTTCAAGGCGCTTTGCGTTTTTCTACGCAGCGTAATCTTGCTCGGCGCGCTGCCTTCCTGTTCGCTGCCGTGGCTGCGGCGCAGATGCGTGAGGAGTTCGAGCTTTGCATCGTCGCTGATCTGATCGTCGGGCCCAGCGACCTTGATGCCTGCCTGATCGAGCTGCACCAGCAGCCGGTCCACCGGGACCTTCAATACTTCAGCGAATTGCGTAACGGTTACTTCTGCCATAAAAAAACCTCAATCGACCAGTTCCTCACCCTCCCCCGTTCCACGGGGGAGGGCCGGGGTGGGGGCATCTTTACTGCCCTGCTTCAAACCAATGCTCGCGCGCCTTCATGATGAGCTTGCCGGCTTCTTCGGCGGCGAGCCCTTCGATATCCGCAATATCATCCACCGCCTGTTCCGCCAGCTCTTCACGCGTACGCACGCCGCGCCGCGCGAGCGCGAGCGCCAGGTCCGGGCTCATGCCTTCGAGCACGAGGAGATCCTCTGCCGGCATGGCCTGATCCAGGCTCTCCTCACTGGCGATCGCCTGCGTCAAAAGCATGTCGCGCGCGCGATTGCGCAGCTCTTTGACCATGTCCGCGTCGAACTCGGCAATTGAAATCAATTCCGACTGCGGCACATAGGCGATTTCCTCGATGGTGGAGAAGCCTTCCTGCGCGAGGATGGTGGCGACGTCTTCGTCCACGTCCAAGCCTTTCATAAAATTCTGCACCAGCACTTTGGATTCGGTCTCGCTCTTGGCTTCGGCGTCCGACTCGGTCATCACATTCAAATCCCAGCCGGTGAGCTGGCTTGCGAGGCGGATGTTCTGCCCGCCGCGGCCGATCGCCTGCGAGAGTTTGTCTTCCGCCACGGCGATATCCATGCTGTGGGAATCTTCATCCACCACGATAGACAGCACTTCTGCCGGCGACATGGCATTGATGACGAACTGCGCCTGGTTCTCATCGTAAGGAATGATGTCCACACGCTCGCCCGCGATTTCGTTCGAAACCGCCTGCACGCGCGAGCCGCGCATGCCGACGCAGGCGCCGACGGGATCGATGCGCGGATCGTTGCTGCGCACGGCGATCTTGGCGCGGATGCCGGCGTCGCGCGCGGCGCCGAGAATTTGAATGAGGCCCTGCCCCACTTCCGGCACTTCGAGCTTGAAGAGCTCGATGAGGAATTCAGGCGCCGTACGGCTGAGGAACAGCTGCGGCCCGCGCGGCTGGTCGCCTTTCACTTCTTTCAAAAAGGCCTTGATGCGGTCCTGCGGTTTGGCCTGCTCGCGCGGGATCATGTCCGTGCGCGACACGAAGCCTTCGGCGTTATTGCCCAAGTCTACGAAAATGCCGTTGCGGTCCACACGCTTGACGACGCCGCTGACCAGCGTGTTCACGCGATCCTTGTAGGCATCGACCACTTGCGCGCGCTCGGCCTCGCGCACTTTCTGCACGATGACCTGCTTCGCCTGCTGGGCCGCGATGCGGCCGAAGGCCACGGATTCCATCGGCTCTTCGACGTAGCCGCCTGGCTCAATATTGGGGTTCATGTCCCGCGCGTCGTCCATGCGCAGCTCGCGCTCGGGCGTTTCAAGCTCGGTGGAATCGTCCGCGAACACTTTCCAGCGGCGGAACGTGTCGTAATCGCCGCTCTTCCTGTCTATGGCGACGCGAACGTCCCATTCTTCGCCGTGTTTCTTGCGGGCAGCCGCGGCCAGCGCCGCCTCCAGCGCTTCGAAGATCACTTCCTTGTCGACGCCTTTCTCGTTGGAGACGGCATCCACCACCATCAGGATTTCCTTGTTCACGTGCACCTCATCATGGGCTGCGCCCAGGTTCCACAGGGTTCGCGTAGCGAACCCTGTACATTAAGCGGCGCGAAGCGCGCCGTAATCACGGGGCGAGCCTCGCTTTGCCAATTTCAGCAAATGGCAAGTTCACCATCTGCCGGTCTATTTCCAGTTCAATGCCTGCGTCCTCGACGGCGCGCAGCATCCCCGTAAATCGCTTGCGCCCATCGCGCGGCGCTTTCAACTCAACAAACACCCGCTCGCCCGTGAAGCGCTCGAAATGCGGCTTCGTGCGCAGCACCCGGTCGAACCCGGGAGAAGACACCTCGAGGCGATAAGCGTTCGGAATCGGGTCTTCGACATCGAACAGTGCGGAAATTTCGCGGCTCACCCGCTCGCAGTCTTCCACCCGGATGCCGTCGGCCTTATCGATGAAGATACGCACCACCCCGCTAGAGCGGCCGGCGGCGTACTCGAGCTCCACGAGTTCATAGCCCAGCTGAGCCAGAAGAGGCTCAATGAGGGCTACCAGCCGGTCGCGCAAGATCCCTGCCATGCCTTAAAACACCATCGCCACAAATAAAAATGGGCCTAAAGGGCCCAGAAAAAAGAAAAGCCCCTCGGGGGGCTTATCAGTCAAGCTCTTCAGGCCACGCCTACGGCAGGGCCTGCTCCCATGGCCGAGGCCCATGAGGGGCGCGGATTCTACCGAAATCGGTTGGGGAAGGGAATGGAAAAGGCGCGAAAGCCGGGGCAGCCGCTTGCAGGTTGGCAGTCTAAGAACCCGTTTTGGCAAGGGCCCCGGCGCGCTCGACGATCTCCAGCAGCGCGGCGCCATAGCGTTCGAGTTTGGTCGTACCAACGCCTGAGATGGCATGCAGGTTGCCGATCGAGCGAGGCATCGCCCGCGCAATCTCATGCAAGGTTTTGTCATGGAAGATTGTATAAGCCGGAACGCCGTGCTCACGCGCCATTTCCGCCCGCCATTTACGCAAAGCCTCAAACACGGCGGTATTTTCAGGGCCCGCATCAATTTCAATGCGCGTGGCATCGACCGGACGACGCGCGGGACGCTTGATGGCAGGCGTATGCACTTCCCGTCGCACCACCACGCGACGCTCGCCTTTGAACACTTCGCGAGCCGCCGGGGTGAGCCGCAAAACGTTGTAATTCACATGATCCACGCGGATTAATCGCAACATCACGAGCTGACGCAGTACCGAACGCCATTGCGCGGCGTCGAGATCGGCGCCGATGCCGAAAGTGCTAAGGCGCTGGTGAGCATACTGTTCCACTTTCGCAGTCTGCTTGCCGCGCAGGATATCGATGGTGTGCTGCGCGCCAAAGCCGAAACCGCTCATTTGCGAGCAGCGATACACGCAGGAGAGTAATTTTTTCGCCGCCTCCGTCGCATCCCAAATTTCCGGCGGCGCCAGACAGTTGTCGCAGTTGCCGCAAGGCTGGCTCGCTTCGCCAAAATAATCCAACAGCTGCACGCGGCGGCATCCGGTGGTTTCACATAGACCGAGAATGGCGTCCAACTTCGAGTTGACGACGCGCTTGTGTTCCTCGCCCGCCTCAGATTGCTCGATCAACATGCGGTGCTGCACCACGTCGGACAAGCCGTACAACATCCACGCATCGGCTGGCAAGCCATCGCGGCCCGCACGACCTGTTTCCTGGTAGTACCCTTCGATGCTCTTCGGTAAATTCAAGTGAGCGACAAAGCGCACGTCCGGCTTGTCGATGCCCATCCCAAAAGCAATGGTCGCCACCATCACCACCCCATCCTCGCGAATGAAACGGTTCTGATGCTTTTCGCGCACTTTATTCTCCATGCCGGCGTGGTACGGCAAGGCATCCAGGCCATGCTGCTTGAGAGTGGCCGCCGTTTCCTCAACCTTGGCGCGCGTGAGGCAGTAGACGATGCCGGACTCGCCCGGGTGCTCCGTGCGAATAAAACTTAATAGCTGTTTGACTGCACTGTCTTTCTCTGCAATGCGATAGCGGATATTGGGGCGGTCGAAACTCGAAACGAACATCCGCGCCCGCGTCAGCTGCAGCTTCTCGATAATTTCCTGGCGCGTAAGGGAATCCGCAGTGGCCGTGAGCGCAATGCGCGGCACGCTGGGATACCGCGCCGCGAGCGCCGCTAGCCTGATGTACTCCGGCCGAAAATCATGTCCCCATTGGGAAACGCAATGCGCCTCATCGATAGCGAACAACGCCAGCGGCGTTGCATCGAGCAACGCGAGGCAGCGCTCGGTCAGCAGCCGTTCCGGCGCTACATATAGAAGATCGAGCTGCCCCGCCTTCACCTTGCGCTCGATCGCCTCTGCCTGATCCCAACTCAACGCCGAGTTGAGCGCAGCCGCCCGCACGCCCGCCTCGAGTAAGGCAGCGACCTGATCCTGCATTAGCGCAATTAACGGCGAGATCACTACGGCTACGCCATTACGCAGCAAGGCTGGAATCTGAAAGCAGAGAGATTTGCCGCCCCCTGTAGGCATCAGCACCAAGGCATCGCCGCCTTCCGCCACGTGCGCGACAACTTCAGCCTGCTCGCCGCGAAACGCGCCATAGCCAAAAACGTCCCTGAGCACCTTCGCGGCGCGTTGTCCTGTGTCCTGCATTTCATCTGTCCTCATGCAAGCGCAGAAGAATAAACGAGTACGCCTGCATTTAGCTAAAGCTTGGATTTCGCGGGGTATGGCGTTTGCTACCTGACCTGAACTAGGTCTGTGCGCTAACCGCCACAACACCAGAGGGGATTTTTAGAATGACAACTTCGGGGATTCGCGCTCCTCGCATGCTCCTGATGGGCCCGTACGATCCGCACTGCGGCGAGTACACTTTTCTCGCGCCGCCCCTCGGCGTGTGGCGTCTGGCCGGCGTGCTCGAAGCGGCGGGAATCGACGTTAAAGTTTTCGACCCCAATTGCTGCACCGGCGCGCCGCAGCGGGCATTGGAGCGGGAAATCTTACGCGGTAAATGGGACGTCATCGGCGTCTCAACTACGGGCATGACCCTGCGCTTCGATCTCGAGCTCGCCCACCTTGCGCGCCGCCTGGCTCCTCAGGCCATCATCGTAGCGGGGGGCATGGAAGCCACTTTCCGGCCTGAGCTCATGTTTGAACTGGGCCCTTTCGATCGCGTAGTGCTGGGAGAAGGCGAGCGGCCCCTGCTCGATCTCGCGTCGCGGCTGCGCTCGGGGCAAAGCATCGATGGAATCAGCGGCACTGCCGAGCGGCGTGCGGACGGTTCGGTGCTGAAAATACCGCAGGCCGCTCTCGATCGTTGCGAGTTGCGCGATGCCATCTTCAGCACGCCGTACGAAAAAATGCCCTACGAGACTTATTGGGACCGCCTCGAAGCCGCCTATCGGGTAGGCGCCTTGCCGAGCAAGGCTGCGCGTGAAGCGCATCTTGCGGAAATCCGCTCGGTGCGCCTAATCACACTCAACTATTGCCCCATGGGCTGCACTTTTTGCTCGGCGACGAACTTCCTGCATGAGGCGCAGGGCAGCGTTGCGCCCATCGCGCGCCTGGAAGCGGAAGAATGCGTCCGCATGATCGAACGCATCGTCGCGGCGCATCCCGGCGTGCGCACCATTATTTTCCAGGACGATATTTTTGTCTTCACGCGCGACAAGCGGGTCCTGCCTCTGTGCGAGGCAATCGTTGCGGGGAAAGAGGCAGGCACGATTCCACACGATCTACAGTTCATCAGCACCAATCGCATCGATGCGATGACGGTGGAACGGCTCGCGGCCATGCGCCGCGCTGGATTTCGGGTGCTGGGCTTCGGCATCGAGAACTTCTCGCCCAATATTCTGGCTGAATTCAACAAGGCGCAGATCCATCGCCACATCGAGCCCATGCTCACCGCCGCACTGGAGCTCGGCATCACGCCCTTTCTCGATCTCATTTTGAGCTCGCCGCGCGCCGCGCTGAGCGATGTAGCCGACACGCTGCGCGAAGCTTATCGCTGGCTGCGGCAAGGCTGCGAGATCGGCATGTATCCCTATGTGATTCCGTTTTCCGGCGCCGAGCTGGCGCGCGATCCCGCGTTGGCGCCGTACACCATCTATGCGCACCGCGAGGTGGCGGGCACGAACATTCAATGGGAGCAGCCGGCGAAGATATTGCCTCTCGACGCCAACGTCAGAGATGTCATTCTGCGCATAGAGCGGGATTTCGAGGACAAGCTCGCGACGCTGGAGGGAGAGGTGGCGCATCTGCCTTCGCGCGTACGCTCGCTCATATGGATTTTGAGCTCGCTGCCCGTGATGGCTAGCGAAGGCGTCTGGATTGCAGACGAACGTGAAGTGCGCGCCGAGCTCCATGCCCGGTTGCCGCAGGTACGGAGAACGACGGCGCGGCCCGCTGTCGCAGTTGCCTGATGGCGGGACGATCCTGGACATTGCTCGCACCGCTCGGAGTCTGTGCGCTGCTCACAGGATGGATTGCGCTATCGGCGGCCAACATCCAGGCGGCAAGCTTCTCCCTGTTGGTTTACGGGCTCGCCAATCTCATTGTCTATACAGATGCGCTGGATTTTGTGTTGCGCCTGTATGTCCGCCGCCGCAACACCGCCACGGCGACGCCTACCGATGACAATCGCAATGTATCCATAGACCTCGCCGGGACGCTGCCCGTGGAAGCGCGTCGCGCGCCTGTGCAGCCTTACGCCATCGTCGCCTCGATTTTCAATCTCGAAGATCAGCTCGATGAGTTCATGGATATGTTCGCGGCGTACCGCGAGCGGATGTGGCTGATCAGCGATGGCTCCACGGACGAGACGGTCAAGCGTTTGCGCCTGGCGGGATGGCGCTGTTTCGACGATGGCATCAACCGACGCAAGCCCGCCGCGCTGACGCGCCTGCTCGAGAAACTGCCGGCTCATATTGAGACAGTAATGGTCGTGGATCCCGACATTCGCATTCGCGGCAGCGATGGCGGCAGCACCATCGATCTCGAGCGTCTGGTCGGCGATTTCCAGCGGTCGGGCGCCGCCGCCGTATGCCCGCGCATCATGATCGAGCCGGACGGCTTTCTTGCCCGCTTCCAGGCGTTTGAATATGCCCTGGCATTCCGCGTCGGACGCGAAAGCCTGGCGGATTTCAGCATCACCTCCGGCGTTTCTTTCTATCGTCGCGACGCCTTGGCCCTGGCGCTGCAAGAGCATTCGCATTCGGTGTACGCCGAAGATTTCGAGAACGCCGTTATTTTATTGAGCCGTGGCGAGCGCATCTATTACGACGGCCGCCTCG
>Ga0065707_10000984_pt1 | contig 12294 bp, 8 predicted proteins | sample SwiRhicommuniRL3_FD_59094 | JGI IMG/M metagenome (GOLD analysis project Ga0065707, IMG submission 59094) | Switchgrass rhizosphere bacterial communities from Rose Lake, Michigan, USA - RL3 v2 (version 2) | ecosystem: Host-associated > Plants > Roots > Rhizosphere > Soil | place: East Lansing, MI... | reverse complement strand
GCTCGTTCTCCAGCCAGGTGGCCACGCGTTCGTAGGTCGCGTTGTCGGGCCGTCGCGCGGCTGGTGGCGGCATCGCGCGGCTTCGGAGTTTGACGACGACTTTTTCCCAGGCGTCGGCAGAGTTGGCGACGTGTTCGCTGTCCACGAGGTCGAGCGCGAGTCCGGCAGTCTTGGCCTTCTGGTTGTGACACGTCACGCAATACGTGGTCACCAGCTCTCGAGCCGGAGTGGCCGGCGGCGCAGACGCCGCATTCTGCGCAGGCGCTGGCGCCGGCGTTGGGGTTTGGTCTGCGGATAAGGTCACCGAGATCGTCGCGACGAGCGCGATCGACGCGCACGCCATCATGAGCATCAACTGTTTCTGCCGGGTTCGCATTCCCATTACTCCGGACGACACCGGTTCTGCGCCTGGCACGGATGACCGAGCTTCGGATCCGCGCCGTGCTTGAGCAGGATGTCGGCGCCCGCTTTGTTGAAGAGTACGCCGCCGAGCCGATCGCCGAAACCCGAGGCGGCCAGCCACGGCGTGACGCCGGCCTTGTTCGCCATGTTCACCTCGACGCCCTTTTCGATGAGGAGCTCGATCATCCTGTTCCAGCCGCGATAGGCGGGACCGAACAGCGCATTTTCGTCGTAGGTGGTGACGGCCTTGGGATCGACGCCGACGTCGAGCAGGAATGTGACGGCCTTCAGCGCGCGCTCTTCGTCGTCGATGATTTCACCGATGCCGCGGTTGAGGCCCGTCGCGGCGAGCAGCGCATTGGACTTGGTTCTGGTGACAAGATGCGGATCCGCGCCGGCGGCGAGCAGCATGCGCATCATCTCCACATCCGCGGCGTTGGCCGCGAGGATGAAGGGCGTCGCGCCGGGCGCGTCGTTGTACCCACCGGTTCCCGTGCCGCCGTATCCCGGTGGACGGGCCGTCATCTGAATATTCGGTTTGGCGCCGTGAGCCAGCAGGGACTGGACGAGCTGCAGTTTTGCCTGACGATCGGGAATCCCGCCAATCGGATCGACAAAGCCATACACGGGGTTCGCCAGCCCGTTTTCCCACGTGCCTGACGCCCAATGCAGCGGGGTAAACCCCGCCTCGTTAATGTTGGGATCTGCGCCGTGATCCAGCAGGAACAGCGCGAGCGGCACATGACCTCGCACGGTCGCGACCAGCAGCGCCGTGCTGCCGCCAAAATTGGACTCTCCGCGTGCGCCGGCTCCACCACCTGCGCCCCGGGCGGCGCCACGCCCCGCTGCGGCGCCCGTACCGGCGCCGGCGACGCCTGCGCCTCGTCCCCGGCCAGTCGCCGGATCGGGCTGGGATTGGATGTTCACGTCGACGCCGGCACTTAACAGCGCCTGAATCGACTCCATGTCTCCAACCCTTGCGGCAAAGTGCATCGCGGTAAATCCTGCCTTGGTGTGGGCCTGGAGATCCGCATTCGCCTCGATCAGGGCCTGCGCGACTTTCGCATGGCGTTCGGCGACGGCCCACATCAGCGCGGTTTGATTCTGGGTTGGCTCTTTGGCGTTCACGTTCGCGCCGCGAACGAGCAGCATGCGAACGGCGTCGGCGTTGCCGGTCCTTGCGCACGTCATCAGCGGAGTCTCGCCCGTTTCGATCGGCGTGTCAGGGGTTGCACCGGCTTTCAGCAGCAGGTCAACGAGCTCGGCGCTTCCGTTGGTGCACGCGCGCGAGAGCGGCGTCATCCGCAAATCGTTCGCCAGGTTGGCATCGGCGCCGGCTCGAACCAGCAACTGCGCCATCTGGAGGTCGTTCCAATGGGCCGCCCACAAGAGCGCCGTCGAGCCATCTTCGGATCGAAGATTCACGTCAGGACGTGCGCGCAGCAACGTGCGCACCTGCGCCAGATCCTGATCTTTCGCGGCGTTCACGAGCCGGAGATCCCCGGGTGCGGCCGCCGTGCCGGCAACCATGAGCACCGTCAGTGACAGCGCCCACACGAAGCCTCGGCGATTACGGTGGTCTGACATATCTGAGCCCTCTGTCAGCCGATGAGCAGATACACGAGTCTTTAGATTAGTTTACAGAGATCGACGGCTTCCAGGGAGGATTTCGCAGGAACTAACGTGCAGATAACGCGGCCGCCAATTCGAATGCCTGGAGGCATTTACGGAGGCCGCTGGGGTGAGAACGAGCCGCCGGGATCCACAGATCCCAGCGGCTCACGATTGCTACCAGCGCGATTCGCGGCGCCCGCGCGGACCGTCAGAGCTGCCGCCTCGCGGCTCCTGCGGTCTGGCTTCGTTGACCGTCAGGCGACGGCCCTCGAACTCGCGCTGATTGAGCGCGGTCACGGCCGCCGCGGCCTGCGACGCGTCAGCCATTTCCACGAACGCAAACCCGCGCGACTGGCCGGTGGCGCGATCGCGGACCAGGCTCACCGAGGACACCTGACCGACCGAAGCAAACAGCGCTTCGAGTTCCTGCTCTTCCGTTCTAAACGAGAGGTTTCCGACGTACAGTTTCATTGAACACGTTCCTTTAAAAAGTTGGAGCAGCAGGCTTGAGGCTTCTGGAGCGTGCAAACAAAGAACTGAACGCAGGCAGAACAAACGCGGCAGGATCCAACGAGACGCACGGATCCTACCACACAGTGACTGATGCTACCTAACAACCTCGAAAACACCGATCGCGCGGCAGCCCCTTTCGATCGGTTCGTCACCGTCTTTCGGCTCGGACCCGATCGCCGCGGGCATGCCTCCGAGCATGCGCGGCATCAACTGTTTGTCGGGCGCGACCGGCAGACTGGCATGGACCTGCTCATCAAGCTGGTGACCAAGCCTGGTAAGGTCTACCAACAGGACCTCGAGAACGAGATCGCGACCTTGTCGACGATCAATCGTGAGTTGCCCGATTCGCGGTATTTCCCGGTCGTCGACGATCATGGGCACTGCGGGGACGGACGCGCGTACCTCGTCAGTACCTTCTTCAACGAACTGCCGCTGGCCACCGCGATTGGAACCGAATGGGTGCCCGACCGGCTCGTCACGCATCTCAGGACGGCGCTCGAGGTCACACAGGCGGTGGTCGAGCTGCACGGCTTGCAGATCTTCCACGTCGATCTCAACCCCATGAACATCCTGCAGCGTGTGGAGAGAAGCCGCCCGATCGTCAGGATCATCGACTTCGAATCGTCGTACGAGGTGGCGCGACACACAGGGGCGTTCTACAGTCCGCCGACGACAACGGGATACTCCGCCCCTGAAGTTGCGCAGCAACGGCCGGATGCGCGCGCCGATGTCTTCTCGCTGGGCGCGGTGCTCTACACGATGCTGGAGGGCTACAGGTGGCCGGCGAGCGGCGAGCCGCGGACACGCATCGAGGCCGACCGCAACCTCGATCCGGAGCTTCGGGACATCCTGCTGAAGGCGGTCGCGCCCGGTCCGGACGAACGGTATGGATCCGCCGCGGATTTTGCTACCGCCCTTGGCGGGTACCTGGAACGAATCTGGCCGGGGCGGCCGCGGTAGGACTGCGTGACTTCAATTCTGCCTGAGCGTGCGAGCTGGATCGATCTGCGCGGCCCGCAGCGCTGGAATCAGGCACGCGCAAGTGCACGCGACGATGATGCACAGTGTGCTTCCTGCGTAGGCGAGCGGATCGAAGAGACGCACGATCGATCCGATGTATTCGGCGGCCGGCGTAGCCAGAAGCAAGCCGCCGAGCGCGGCCGCAAGGCTTCCACCAACGAGCAGCCCGATACCCACGGGACGAGCCGCTTGTGTCAGCACGAGCGCGGCGATACGGCGCGGGGTCGCGCCCAGCGCCATCCGTACGCCGATCTCCTTCTTGCGCTGCTCGACGAGATAGGAGAGCACGCTGAACACCCCTGACAACGTCAGCAGAAGCGCCAGCGCTCCAAGCATCAGCGTCAGCCAGAACGGAATCTTCAAGAGATACGCGCCCGCGCGCACCATCGTCTCGAGCACGGAAACCTCGCTCATGTTGGGATCGATCGCCGCCAGCCGATTGATGAGTGCATCGCGAGCGCGCTGCACATCGCCACGTGCTCGCAGCGTCAGCAACGTTCTGGCCGTCTCGGCGCCGATCGGCACGTACACACCTGCACCAGGCAGCGTGAAACCGCCCACCCGAAAGCCCGGCACATCCCGTGCAATGCCGACCACGGTGAAGCTCCGGGAAACGAGCTGGGCCGGGTCTGGCTTCCGCGACTGCGTTTGCGTGTCGGACTCGAGCCGCAGAACCTGTCCGATGGCGTCGGTACCTGGCCACAACTGGCGCGCGACGCTTTCGGCCACGACTGCGACCGCGGCGTTTGTGCTGCGCTCGGTCTCTACGAAGCCGCGTCCGCGTACGAGATCGATATCGAAGACCCCAAAATGCTCTGGCGAGACGAACTGGTACGTGACACTCGACTTGCCACTCGCGCCTTCCGCGAATGCAGGGAGCCCGCCCAGAAAGGCGGGCAGCGAGGCCGCAACCGACGCGATCAAGGGTTCGCTCCTCGCGACTTCGAGGATGGCCCCGCGCCTCTGCTCGTTCAGGACGGTGACATTGAGGATGCCGGCCGTGCGCACACCAGGATCGAGCGACGCGGCTCGTATCGAGCTGCGCAGGAAGATAGCCGCACAGATGAGCAACAGCACGGAGCCCGTCACCTGTAGCGCCACGAGCGCATCCCGGGCTCGGCTGGGACGGCCATCACGCACGACCTCGCCGCGCATCGCCCTTACCAGTTCCACGCGGGTCGCCTGACGCGCCGGTGCGAACGCGAAGAACCCGGTGGAGACGATGGCGCCGCCGACGAGGAACAACGCGACGCGCCAGTCCGCTGGTGGCACCGAGACACGAAGGTGGCCGATTTCCGGCGGGAAAGTGCTCGTCACCATGTCGACGATGCGTTCGAGCACAAACTGTGAAATGCCGAACGCAAGCGCAGCGGAGACGAGTGCGAGCAACAGACTTTCGGTGAGCAACTGCCCGACGACGCGGTGCCGCGACGCGCCGACGGCGAGCCGGATACCAATCTCGCGCTGGCGCGCGACCCCGCGCGCGAGCAGCAGATTGGCGACGTTCGCGCAGCCGATCATCAAGATGAGGCCGAAGGCAAAAAAGAGCGGCATGAAGAGCGGCATCGCGTCGGCCGAGAGTGGAACCGTGCCGCGGCTCGGTTCGAGCACGAGGCTCGCGAGGGGCCGCTCGACTCCGCGCGCGACAGGCCGCTCTGCGGAATGTTCAGCCGCACGCCGAGAGTCCCACACGACGAGTTGCGCCTGCGCCTGGCCGCGCGAGAGACCGGGCTTTAGCCGCCCAATAATGTGAAGCCCGACAGAGTCCGGCGCTCCCTCAGGGGTCCGGCGGAACTCGCCAAGAAGGGAGAGTGGCGCCCAGTAGTCCGACGCAAAAACCTCGAGGCCTCGAAAACCCTCCGGCATCACGCCGACAACATGAAACGACGTTCCGTTCACCCGGACCGTTCGGTTGAGCACGCCGGGATCGCTCGCAAAATGCTGAGACCAGGCTTGATGGCTGAGGACGATGGCGGGAGGTTGGCCCGCTTCGTCGTCCAGGGGCGTGAGCGTGCGCCCGCGCGCGGCGCTGACGCCGAGGACGTCAAAGAAATTGCCCGTGACGAGCGGGCCTTCCAACCGTGTGCCCTCGATCCAGGCGGCGATCTCTGCCGTTTTCGCGAAGGCATCGGCGAACACGGTGGTCTCGCGAACGAGCGTTTCATATTGCTCACGCGTGAACCTCTCGGGCGGCGCGTCGGCCGATCGCAGTCGTTCCACCGCGAACAACTGGTCAGGGTTGCGCACGTCGTCCACGCGAAAGATGAACGCGTTGAGAACCGTGAACACGACGGCCACCAGCCCAAGGCCCAGTGCCACCGTCAGCACGATCGTCAGCGCTGCCAGCGGCGCCCGCAGGAACGAGCGCCAGGTGTAGCGGATGTCTCGCAGCAAATTGTCGACAATCGCGACGACACCGATCTTATCCACGCGCATGACGAAGGAGACGGAGCCGACTGGCGAAAAGTTCAATCGAATCGGGCGACAACGCTATGGCGTTGTATCCTTGGTGGCGGAGGCGCGATCGTTCATGAGAAAGCACGCACTGGGACTAGCTGCCATCGTGGCCGTTGTCGCCGGCTTCGCCGTCGTCTCGGGGCAATCGACGCCCACGACGATGGACGGTCTGGTGTCGGCCGCGAAGGTCGCTGCAGGTACTGATTGGTCCGGCACATTCACCCGTTTGTGCATTCCGCCGCCGGCGTCCGGAGGGCGCGGGGGCGGGCGTGGAGGCGGGCGGGGCGGGGCGCCTCAGGGTCCGCCGGCGCGCGAGCTCTGGCACGTCGAGCCGGCCAAGGTTGCCGACAACCTCTACTTCGTCGGCGAAAAGGCCCACCACTCCTGGGCGCTCGTAGGCAGCCAGGGGATCATCGTGATCGAGGCGCTCTACGATTACATGGTGGCCGATGAAGTGACCGGTGGCTTCAGGAAGCTCGGCCTCGACATCAATAAGGTGAAGTACGCCGTCATGTCGCACGCACACGGAGACCACGACGGCGGTGCGGCGTATCTGCAGGACTCGATACCAGGCGTGCGCCTCGTCTACGGCGCCCCCGACTGGGACGCCGTAGACAAATCGACAGACCGTCCGGGCGGCAAGCCGAAGCGCGACATGGTCGGCACCGACGGCATGACGCTGTCGGTCGGCGACGCCTCGCTTCAGATCGTGACGATGCCGGGGCACACGGCCGGCACGCTGTCGTACCTCTTCGAGATTCGCGATAACGGCAAACCTCTGCGCGTTGCGTACGTCGGCGGCACGGCCATCCCGTTCGACGGCACCGCTGCCTACTACGACGAGTACATCGCGTCGTCCAGGAAGTTCGCGAAAGCGGCGGCCGATTACGGCGCCACGATCCTGTTGTCGAACCACACGGAATTCGATAATGGGTACTACAAGGCGCACACCGCCGCGAATCGCAAGCCGGGCGAGTCGAACCCGTTCGATGTGGGCAGAGACGGTGTAGCGCGTTACTTTGCCGTCGTGGAAGGCTGTGCGACGGCCGCGAAAATGCGGGCTACCAAGTCAATGTAGGAAGTTGTCGATAGAAGGAGACCCATGAAGACGATCCTGAAAGCGGCGCTGCTCGTCACCCTCTTGCCGGTTACTGCGCGGGCGCAGTTCAACGCGGGCGAACAGCCGCCGGAATCCAGCCTGCCGTTCACGATGACCCAGGTCGCGACGTTCAACCTGCCCTGGCGCATTGCGTTTCTGCCCGATGGCCGCATGCTCGTCACCGAGAAGGTCGGCCCGGTCTGGCTGGTTACACAGCAGGGGCAGAAGACGCCGATCGACAACGTTCCCGCTGTCCTTCACCAGGGGCAGGGCGGCATGCTGGGCGTGTTCGTGTCGCCGCACTACGCGAAAGACCAGAGCGTCTACCTGACGTATGCGGAACCGAACGAGGATCGAACGGGATCGAGCCTGGCGCTGGCGCGGGCGCGCCTGGCGATCGGCGCGAGCTCTGCCAGCCTCGAGGGGTTGCAGGTGATCTGGCGCCAGATGCCCAAGGGACGAGGCGGACAGTTCGGCGCGGCGATCGCGTTTTCGCCCGACGGTCAGTACCTGTTCCTGACGGTCGGCGATCGTCAGCGCATGACGCCCGCACAGGATCCGAATCAGGAGTTAGGGAAGATCCTTCGACTCACGCTCGACGGCAAGCCCGCACCGGGAAATCCTTTGGCTGGGAAGACCGGCGCGGCAACTGTCACTCTGATCAATCCGCCGCGCGACACCGAACTCGCCAAGACGGCCCCGGTGGTCAGCGAGTACACGTTCCCCGGACCGAACATCACGCCTGCTGAGACGTGGACCACCGGTCATCGCACGCCGTACGGTCTCGCGTTCGCGCCCGACGGCCGGCTGTGGGAGATCGAGCACGGCCCGAGAGGCGGCGACGAGCTGAATCTGATCGAGCCCACCAAGAATTACGGCTGGCCGCTCGTGTCTTACGCGACGAACTACAACCAAACGCCGATCCCGCACCCGGACACACGGCCGGATTTGACCAAGCCGGTGATCTACTGGACGCCCATCATCGGGCCGGGCAATCTCATGTTCTACAAGGGCGCGATGTTCCCGCAGTGGCAGGGCTCGGCATTGGTCGGTGGGATGGAGACGAAGACCCTCAACCGCATCACCTTCGACGGTAAAGGCGGAGCGAAGCCGGCCGAACGGTGGAACGTCGGCCATCGCGCTCGCGACGTCGAGGTCGCGCCGGACGGCGCGTTGTGGATAGCCGAAGACGCCAATCCCGGCGGGCTGTTCCGCGTGACGCCGAAGTAGATTGGCGAGGCGGCTGTGCGCGCTGCTTGCAGCGCTGATCGTGACGGCCTGCGGGGGGAAGCAGTCTCCCCCCGGAGGGCCGTCACCAGTCGGCGCGACCGACGCGCTCGTCCTTCGCGCCTCGCTGGTCGATCCGGCCGTCGTCGATTTCATTCTTCCGCTCGGCAACCTCAACCCGCCCGGTCACACGCTGCCGACCGATCACATCTATTTCTATGTCGGGTTCACGCGTCCCCAGAATCGTGGGGTCACGGTTGTCGCGCCGGGTGAGGGCACGGTCCAGGGGATTTTTAGAAACGCCTCCGACGCGAAACTCTTCGTCCGCGTGAACGGCACGTTCGCGTACTACGTGGACCACGTGGTGCTCGATGCCGACATTCGTGAGGGGATACGGTTGGCCGCCGGTCAGCGCCTTGGCACCAGCGGGCTCAACAGCTTTGGCGTCGATCTCGGCGTCACGAACGCTTCGCGAACCCTGTCCTTCATTACACCCGCGCGCTATTCCGGAGACACACTCAACGCAGACGCGCCGCTGAAGTACTACGACGAGCCGCTGCGCGGCCAGCTCTATGCGATGGTGCGCCGCGACGGTGCCGACAAAGACGGCAAGATCGACTTCGATGTGGCCGGCCACCTATCCGGCAACTGGTTTCACGAGAGCCTGGCGATGTCCGAGAGCACGCAGCCGGCCGGGTGGCCGCGGCATCTCGCGTTCGTGTACGACAACGTGCAGCCGAGCCAGCCGCGCATCTCGATTGGCGGGACGCTCAGCCTCGCCGGTGTCTTCGCCGTGGATCCAGCCGACCCGCCGTTCGAGGCCGTGGGGCCCGAGAGTGGACTCGTGAGATACACATTGCGCGTCGGCGGCCTCCTCGGCGCGCCGGCGGGAGCCGCTACGGGAACGCTGCTCGTGCAGATGCTCGATGGCTCACGGATCCGCGTCGAAGCCCTCTCGGGCGCCAATCCGTCGGGAGCATTCAGCAGCGCCGCGCAGGTCTACGTACGCTGAGTCGACAGTTCTCAGTTGTCAGTTTGCAGTCTTCAGTTTTCAGTCTTCAGTTTTAGTCGACAGTTTACAGTGCGGCCTGCACCACCGTTGACCAACTGACGACTGTGAACTGACGACTGTGAACTGATGACCGACGACTCCTCTGGACATCGCAAAGGTGTCGTGCTAGCGTCATATGCGGTGACCAAAGGTCAGACGAACGCCGGGACGAGGCTCGAGGTGTTGCAAGGCACGCTCGATCTGATGGTGCTGCAGACGCTCGACAGCATGGGCCCGCAGCACGGCTACGGCATCGCCCGGCGCATCGAGCAGGTGAGCGACGACATCCTGAAGCTGAACGAGGGAACCGTGTACGCGGCCCTCATGCGGCTGCAGCACCGGCGCTGGATCTCGGCCAGCTGGGGCACGTCGGACAACAACCGCAAGGCCAAGTTCTACGCGATTACGGCGGCCGGTAAGCGTCAGCTGGCGCGAGAGGTGGAGACATGGGACCGGCTTGCGAGCCTCATCGCCCGCCTCCGCGAGCCGGAGGAGGCCTGACATGTGGATGCGGCTCCGCGCGCATGTCTCGCGATTGTGCTTCATGCTGGCCCGCCGGCGTCTGGACGAGGACGCACGGCTGGAGATTGACGCGCACCTCGACCTGCTTACCGAGCGCTATTTCCAGCAAGGCATGTCGTCCGACGAAGCGTATGTCAACGCCCGGCGCCAATTCGGCAACGTCGCGCTCATGCGGCAGGACATCCACGAGATGAACAGCCTCGGTTGGCTGGAGCAGGTCACTCGCGATCTGCGCTACGCGTGTCGTCAGTTGCTCCGTAGCCCTGGTTTTACCGTCGTGGTGGTCGCCACGCTCGGCCTGGGCATTGGCGGCGCGACCGCCGTGTTCAGCGTCGTCCAGGCGGTAATGCTGGCGCCGCTGCCGTACGAAGAGCCGGCACAACTGGTCCGCTTCTATCAGCAGGAGCCGGACAGACCCGACACGCGCGACGTGCTCTCGGCCACGCACTTCACGTTCCTCCGTGAACAGGCGGCGTCTTTTGCAGACGTCGCCGCGCTCGCCCACTACTCCGAGACCGGCCTCGACCTCGTGACCGATGGGCGAGCCGAGCGGCTTCGCGTCCTGCGCGTGTCGAGCGGCTACTTCGGCACCCTCCGCTCTCAACCTCGGATTGGCCACGACTTCACGCGCGAAGACGAAACGGGCCGGCGCCGCGTTGTGCTCAGCGACACCGTGTGGCGAACGCGCTTTGGCGGCGATCCGTCGATCGTCGGTACGACGATTCGGCTCAGTGCCGACTCCTACGAGGTGGCCGGCATCGCGCCGCCTGGCTTCGAGGATCCCATTGCGCCGGATGTCTCGGCGTGGATCCCGTATGCCCTGACAAGGGACACCGACGCCGAGAACAACTCGCTGACCGCGATCGGCAGGCTGCGGAATGGAGTCACGCTGGAGCGCGCGCGCGCGGAGTTGGTCGCGCTGAGTCGGCCCATGCGCGAACGCTGGCCGGCCGCAAAAAAGGGTGCCATCGTCGCACTGCCGCTGCACGAAGAGCTCGTGGCGATCGCGCGAGGACCCCTCCGCCTGGTGTTTGCCGCGGTCGGGCTCGTTCTCCTCGTAGCCTGTGTAAACGTCGCGAACCTCATGCTCGTGCGCGCCACCGGTCGCGTGCACGAATTTGCCGTGCGCGCCGCGCTGGGCTCCAACCGGAACCGGCTTGCGCGCCAGCTCCTGGTCGAGAGCCTGCTCGTCGGGATGCTCGGTGGCGTGGCCGGTCTGGTACTCGCCGGCGCCGGAGTGCGAGGGCTGCAGGCGCTCGGTCGCGACGCGCTGCCGCGGCTCGACCACATCGGCCTCGACGCGGGCGTGCTGACGTTCGCTCTGGTGGTGACGGCTGCGACCGCTGTGGCGTTCGGGATCGTCCCGGCTCTTCGGCTGGCGGGGACCTCGCCGATCGAAGCGCTGCGTCAGCAGTCGCGCTCGACGACGGGCACCCGCGGACTGGCGAGGCTGCGCGGTACGCTGGCTGCCGCGCAGGTGGCGCTCGCAGTTACGCTCGTCGCGGGAGCGGGCATCCTGCTGGCCAGCTTCTATCAACTGCAGCAGGTGGATGTCGGGTTTCGAGTCGATCGCGTGCTCACCTTCGAAGTGCATTTGCCGGGGGCTCGCTACGACGCGGCACGACGGGCGGCCTTTCAGGAAACGCTGGCCGGCCGGCTCGAGTCCATTCCGGGCGTGACGGCCGCTGGTGGCATCTCCCGTCTTCCGGCAACAGGCAGCTATCACCCGTGGAACACCTACATCCGCACCGGACCGCTGGCCGGCACGCTGATCGACCGAAGCCGCTTCGCGATGCAGCAAAGGATCATCAGCGGCGATCTCCTTGCTGCACTCGGAATCCCCGTGCTCGCCGGCCGCAGCTTCGACGCTCGCGACGAAGCGAGTGCGCCCGCCCGGGCCGTGGTCAGCGCGAACTTCGTGCGGGCCGCGTTTCCGGGCGTTTCGCCTGAGGCGGTACTCGGCCAGCGGATTGCCGTTGGCGGGCTCGACCGCGAGATCGTCGGGGTGGTCGGCGACGTGGCGCTCGATGTCTATGGTGCGCCGACGATGGTCGTCTACCACGCGCATCGTCAGTTTGCCGACAACAGGAACTGGGCTCTTACGCAAGTGGTCGCCGCCAAGCGAACGCCGGAAGAGATGCTGAGGGTCGTGCGTGAAGAGGTCGCTCGACTGGATCCGGAGCTCGTGGTGCATCGTCCGGCGCCCATGGCCGAGGTCGTGGACCGCGGCACGAGCCGGGAACGATTCGCGCTCGTACTGATGGGAGTGTTTGCCGTCGTCGCGCTCGCACTCGCCGCGCTTGGTCTCTACGGCGTGCTCGCGTACGCGGTGCGCCAGCGTGCGCCGGAGATTGGGATTCGGCTGGCCCTCGGGGCGACCGGCGCCGAG
>Ga0065707_10082759_pt1 | contig 12308 bp, 8 predicted proteins | sample SwiRhicommuniRL3_FD_59094 | JGI IMG/M metagenome (GOLD analysis project Ga0065707, IMG submission 59094) | Switchgrass rhizosphere bacterial communities from Rose Lake, Michigan, USA - RL3 v2 (version 2) | ecosystem: Host-associated > Plants > Roots > Rhizosphere > Soil | place: East Lansing, MI... | reverse complement strand
CCGGCCATCACGGCGGCGCCACGACTGTTCCTTTACGATGCTCGATCCTCAAACGGTCTCGGTGGCCTGCTTCGGTTCGTCGGTCGCGCTGGTCCCCTTGAGTCGATCGTCCGTCACAGGTTCCAGGCGCAGAGCCCGCAGCACTCCTTCACCGTAAGCCGGATCGCACTTCGCGAACAGTGCGATCTGGCGGCGTTGGATCGTTTCAGGAACACCTTGCATGGCCGCGGCGATGTTTTCGACCAACCGCTGCCGCTGGCCCGCATCGAACAGGCGGAACAGGTTACCCGGTTGCGTATAGTCGTCGTTGCCGTCGCGATGGCTGTAACGATCCGCATTGCCATGCAGGGCCAGGGCCGGCTCCGCATACCGTTCGCTTTGCGCCGGGCCGCCGACTGAATTCGGTTCGTAGTAGGCATCGGCGTTGCCGGTATCGTTCCTGAAGAACCGCATCGCGCCATCCTTGTGGTAATGGTTCACAGGGCAGCGCGGCGCATTCACCGGCAGTGCTTCGTAGTGCGTTCCGAGCCGGTAGCGATGAGCATCTGCGTAACTGAAGATACGTCCCTGCAGCATCTTGTCGGGCGAGAAGCCGATGCCGGGCACGATGTTCGACGGCGACATCGCCACCTGCTCGATCTCGGCGAAGTAGTTGTCGGGATTGCGATCGAGTTCGAGCACGCCGACGTCGATCGGCGGCACGTCCGCATGCGGCCAGACCTTGGTCAGGTCGAACGGATTCCAGCCGGTACGCTGCGACCAGGCATCGGCCTGCGATTCGCTCATGACCTGTACCCGCAGGGTCCAGCGCGGGAAATTGCCTTTCGCGATCGCTTCATACAGGTCTTCCTGCGTGCTCTCGCGGGTCTTGCCGACGACCTGTACCGCTTCCGCATTGCTCCAGTGCCGATGTCCCTGCTGGGTCTTGAAATGGAATTTCACCCAGAAGCGCTCGCCGGCGGCGTTGATCAGGCTGAAAGTATGGGATCCATAGCCGTTGATGTGGCGCACGTCGGTTGGCAGGCCGCGATCGGAGAACAGCGTGGTGATCTGGTGCAGGCTCTCGGGCGAGAGCGACCAGAAATCCCACATCGCCGTCGGGGATCGCAGGTTGGTGCGTGGATGGCGCTTCTGCGTGTGAATGAAATCCGGAAACTTGAGCGGATCGCGTACGAAGAACACCGGAGTGTTGTTGCCCACCAGGTCCCAGTTGCCCTCGGGCGTATAGAACTTCAATGCAAAGCCACGGACGTCGCGTTCCGCGTCGGCAGCCCCTTGTTCGCCAGCAACGGTCGAGAAGCGGGCGATCATCTCGGTCTTCGCTCCGGGCTGCAGCACCTTCGCTTTGGTATACCGGGAAATATCTGCGGTGATCGTCAGGGTGCCGTAGGCGCCCCAGCCCTTCGCGTGCACGACTCGCTCCGGAATACGCTCTCGATTCTGGTGCGCCAGCTTTTCGATCAACTGGTAGTCCTGCAGCAGCAGCGGCCCGCGTGCACCGGCGCTCAAGGAATTCTGATTGTCGGCGATGGGATTGCCGGCGGTGGTGGTAATGGTTGCGGGAGGCTGCTTGCTCATCGGGACCTCTGGAGGCGTTACTCGGTAGGCACAGCTTGGCGGTTTCGCGGCGAGAGGTTAAATCGATTGATGTAATGATTCGGATAGAGAACCTCTGTCGGAGCAAGCTAACAGCCAGTTAATGGATCCGTGCGGCGACCCATGCGTTCATTCACCGCGATTCGCACCCCTCCACCAGAAAAAGCATCGCGAGGATCCCATGCTGCACTCCCTCGTTCGACTCGTATCCATTGCGTCCCTGACCTCGGCGCTCCTCGTGGGCCCGGCTCTCGTAGGCACAGCCCAGGCCGCCAACTCCCAGCAGGACAAGATGAAGGCTTGCAACGCGCAGGCGAAAGAAAAGAACCTGGCCGGCGATCAGCGCAAGGACTTCATGAAGACCTGCCTGTCCGGTGCGGACGCTGCGGCGTCAACCATGACCCCGCAGCAGCAGAAGATGAAGTCCTGCAATGCCGATGCGAAGACCAAGGGACTCGCAGGCGATGATCGCAAGGCGTTCATGAAGACCTGTTTGTCCGCACCGCATTGACTGCGATGTAGGTACTCCGAAACTACGGATTTGCATGTCGATCTGGAGACATGCGATGTAGGTTGCGTTTCGGTTGTGGCGGCTCCTCGCCCGGGCTGCCATGACCGAGCCACCAATACTATTCATCTGCTACTATCGCTTCGGTAACAACTACGATCGGTGGGACGCGCTTGGACGAGTGTTGCCCCTAATGAGATATCCGCATTCACGCGAACAGAGTCTGACGATCCTCCGTGAAACCGTCAGGCAGATGTCGCAGCAGTCGGCGGCGCTGCATCCCTTAAGCTACACGATCTGGTACGAACACCTGGCGGGGATGAACCAGGAACTGTCCAGCGCACTGTCGCAGCGGCTGGCAAAAGGGGCGCTCGACGACGCCAGCACCCTCGAAATGTACGAGAACTTCGTCAGCCGCGGCGACTCCGAGCCGGCGCTGGCCAAAGTATTGGCCAGCGTCATGCAGGAAGTGCTGGAGGCCGTGCAGAGCGTGGGCGTGGACCTCGCCCGATTCAGAGAAACGCTGGAGAGCCGCAATCGAGAGTTGGCATCGCCGCTCGAGCAGATGGCGGTACGCGCGATCGTAGCAGGCCTGGTCGGCGACACTCAGCGCATGCATATGGCGACTGGCGATTTGACGACGTCGCTGACGACCAACCTGCGTGCGGTCGACGATCTGAAGGTGCAACTGGAGCAGGCTAGAAAGGATGCCCAGCGCGATATCCTGAGCGGACTGGCGAATCGGCGCGGCTTCGAAAACGCGGTTCAGTCGCTCGAGCGAGAGGGCTACGCACTGGCGGACTGTTCGCTCCTGTTCATCGATATCGACCATTTCAAACGCATCAACGATACCTACGGTCACGCGCTCGGCGATCGGGTCCTGCAGACGGTGGGTTCCATTCTGCAAAAGACTACCAAGGGCCAGGACCTCGCAGCCCGCCTGGGCGGCGAGGAATTTGCCGTGCTCCTGCCTGAGACCCGGCTGCCGGGCGCCATGACCGTTGCCGAGCGGGTTCGGACATCGGTAGCACGTTGCTGTATACGTCTGCGCGACGGCAGATCGATGGATACCGTTACGGTGTCCATCGGCGCAGCCGAAGGTAAGGTGCCTCAGCAGTTGGAAGAACTGCTGGAACGGGCGGACCGCGCAATGTATGCGGCGAAAGCCTCGGGGCGCAATCGCATCCACGGTGAGTGAGCGCCGCGTCGCCAGCGGCAGCGCAACAATCCAGCCGAATCTAGATTTGCTCTCTGTCTCGGCAGCCATGCAGGATCGAGCATCTGCAGTGCGGTGATTGTGCGCTCACCAAAGTCAGTACCGTCCGCTCACCTTGTCGCGTTTTGAACGATGTTAGAGTTCTTGCAGACTCATTCTCGTCACGAGAGGCAGGCAGCATGCACACGCAACCGGGATCGGCGGCTATGGAGATGAGCTATGTGCACGGCAGCAGCGAGACGCCGCTGCTCGGTGCGACTTTGGGCGAGTATTTCGATCGTATCGTCGAGCGCTACGCGGCGCGTGAAGCGCTGATCGTCAGGCACCAGCACATTCGCTGGACCTGGCGTGAGCTGCAGAAGCGGGTGAACAACCTGGCCGTCGGATTGATCCGGCTCGGTCTGAAGCCCGGCGATCGCATCGGCATCTGGTCGCAGAACAATGCGGAGTGGGTGCTGACGCAGTTCGCTACGGCGAAGGCGGGATTGATCCTGGTCAATATCAATCCGGCGTATCGACGCACGGAGCTGATGCATGCGCTGTCGCTGGTCCAGTGTCGTGCGTTGATCCTGTCGCCCAGCTTCAAGTCGAGCGACTACCTGGCGATCCTCAACGAACTACTGCCGCACCTGGCGGCGGGCGGCGATGCGACGCTGCAATCTGCAATGCAATCTGCAACGCTGCCGTCGCTCGAGTTCGTGATTCGGCTGGGTACCGATGCAACGCCCGGCATGCTCAATTTCGACGATCTGCTCAGGCCTGCCAGCGATGCGGAATTGAACCAGCTCACCGCATTGGGACGCGGCCTGCAGTTCGACGATCCGATCAATATCCAGTTCACGTCCGGCACCACCGGTGCACCCAAGGGAGCAACGCTCACCCATCACAACATTCTCAACAACGGCTACTTCGTCGCCAGGGCGATGCACCTGACCGAGCGGGACCGCCTGTGCATTCCGGTGCCGCTGTATCACTGTTTCGGCATGGTGCTCGGCAATCTCGCCTGCATGACGCAGGGCGCCGCGATGGTGTTTCCGGATGAGGGTTTCAATGCCGGGACGGTGCTCGAAACCGTGGAGGCCGAGGCTTGCACGGTGCTGCACGGCGTGCCGACGATGTTCATCGCCGTGCTCGATCATCCCGACTTCGGGCGCTACGACCTGTCTACGTTGCGGACCGGCATCATGGCCGGCGCGCCTTGTCCCATCGAAGTGATGAAGCAGGTGATGGATCGCATGCACATGCGCGAAGTCACCATCTGCTACGGCATGACCGAGACGTCGCCGGTCTCGTTCCAGAGTGCGATCGACGATCCCCAGCAACTGCGCGTCTCGACAGTCGGCCGCGTGCAGCCGCATCTCGAAGTGAAGATCGTGGATGAAGCAGGCCGCATCGTTCCCCGCGGCGTGACCGGCGAACTGCTCACTCGCGGCTATTCGGTCATGCTCGGCTACTGGGCGAATGAAGACAAGACTCGCGAAGCCATCGACCGGGGCGGCTGGATGCACACCGGCGACCTCGCAACTCTCGATGCGAATGGCTACTGCACCATCGTCGGGCGGTCGAAGGACATGGTGATTCGCGGCGGCGAGAACATCTATCCTCGCGAGATCGAGGAGTTCCTGTATCGCCATCCGAAGATTCTCGATGTGCAATGCGTGGGCGTGCCCGATCCGAAGTTCGGCGAGGAAATCTGCGCCTGCGTGGTGTTGCGGCCTGGCGTAGACACGACGGAGGAGGAAATCCGCGAGTTCTGCCGCGGCCAGATTGCTCATTTCAAGATTCCGCGCCACGTGCAATTCATGGAATCTTTTCCGATGACGATCACGGGGAAGATCCGCAAGAACGAGTTGCGCGAACAGATGGCCAAGCGGCTGGGACTGGTGCGGGTGTGTGCCGCATGACTTCGCTCACGCAGTCGCTATGCGACTGCATGTTTGCTACTTCCCCGAATTCGCTTCCATCACCGTGAGCGCCGTCATGTTGACGATGCGTCTCACCGTCGCCGAAGGGGTCAGGATGTGCACCGGCGCCGCTGCTCCCAACAGGATGGGCCCGACAGCGACGTTGTTGCCGGCGGCGGTCTTCAGCAGGTTGTAGGCAATGTTGGCGGCGTCCAGGTTCGGCATGACCAGCAGATTGGCCGGACCGTTCAGCGTCGTCTCGGGCAGGACCTTGCGTCGCAGGGTTTCATCGAGAGCCGAGTCGCCATGCATTTCGCCGTCGACTTCCAGGGCCGGCGCCTGTTCGCGCAACAGCGCCAGTGTCTCGCGCATCTTGAGAACGGAAGCATCGTCGTGCGAGCCGAAATTCGAATGCGACAACAGCGCGACCTTGGGAATCAATCCGAAGCGGCGCAGGACTTCCGCTGCCATTTGCGTAATTTCCGCGAGTTGCGCGGCAGTCGGATCCAGGTTCACGTGCGTGTCGACGAGGAATATCTGCCTGTTCGGGAGGATCAGGGCGTTCATTGCGGCATAGACGTTGACGCCCGGACGCTTGCCGAGCACGCTGTCTATGTATTCGAGATGGCGCGCCGTCGTGCTGATCGTGCCGCAGATCATGCCGTCGGCAGCGCCTTTGCGCAGCAGCATCGCCGCAATCAACGTAGTGCGACGGCGCATCTCCAGCTTGGCGAACTGAGCCGTGACGCCACGTCGCATCATCAGGCGGTGATACTCCATCCAGAACTCGCGGTGCCGTTCGTCGTGTTCGACGTTGACGATGGTGAAATCGCGGCCGGGCTGCAGCGGCAGGCCATAGCGGCGGATGCGGTTTTCGATAGCGGCCGGCCTGCCGATGAGAATGGGCTGGGCGAGTTTCTCTTCGGCAAGAATCTGTACGGCACGCAGTACGCGTTCGTCTTCGCCTTCCGCGAACACGATGCGCGATTTCTCTGGAGGCACCTTGCGAGCCGCCGCGTAGACGGGCTTCATCATCGTGCCGGACTGGTAGACGAACTGTTGCAGCTGCTGGCGATACGTATCGAAATCGGCGATCGGGCGTTGCGCGACACCTGACTCCATCGCTGCCTTCGCCACCGCGGGCGCGATGTGAACGATGAGCCGGGGATCGAACGGTTTGGGAATCAGGTATTCGGGGCCGAACGACAGGTCGTCGATGCCGTACGCGTCCTTCACGTCTTCGTTCAGTCCCATGCGTGCGAGATTGGCGATGGCATGCACTGCTGCAATCTCCATCTGGCGCGTGATCGTGGTAGAGCCTGCGTCCAACGCGCCGCGGAAAATGAAAGGGAAACACAGCACGTTATTGACCTGGTTCGGATAGTCCGAGCGCCCGGTAGCGATCACGGCATCGGTGCGCACCGCCTTCACTTCAGCAGGCAGGATCTCCGGCGTCGGATTGGCGAGCGCGAAAATCAGCGGACGCGCCGCCATCGTTTTCACCATGTCCTGTTTGAGCACGCCGCCTGCCGACAGGCCCAGGAAGATGTCTGCGTCGGCGATGACTTCATGCAAGGTGCGTTGCGTGGTGGGCTGTGCGAAGCGCTCCTTGTCCGGGTCCATCAGCTCGGTGCGGCCGTGATAGACGACACCGGCGAGATCGGTCAGCCAGATGTGTTCCTTCGGCAATCCCAGGTCGATGAGGAGTTCCACGCAGGCAAGCGCCGCCGCGCCGGCTCCGCTCACGACCAGCTTCACCTCGGCGATCTTCTTGCCAACGATGGTGAGTCCGTTGAGCACCGCTGCGCCTACGATGATCGCCGTGCCGTGCTGGTCGTCGTGAAACACCGGGATGCGCATGCGGGCCCGCAGTTTGCGTTCGATCTCGAAGCATTCGGGGGCCTTGATGTCTTCGAGATTGATGCCGCCGAACGTGGGTTCGAGGGCCGCGATGATCTCCACCAGCTTGTCGGGGTCGCGCTCGTTCACTTCGATGTCGAACACGTCGATGCCGGCGAATTTCTTGAACAGCACCGCCTTGCCTTCCATCACGGGTTTGGCGGCGAGCGGGCCGATGCTTCCCAGGCCGAGCACTGCCGTGCCGTTCGTGATCACGCCGACGAGATTGCCGCGGGCCGTGTAACGCAGGGCTTTGACCGGATCGGCAGCGATTTCCTCGCATGCCGCGGCGACGCCGGGCGAGTAGGCGAGGGCCAGGTCGTGCTGATTCGACAGCTTCTTGGTCGGAACCACCGACAACTTTCCCGGCACCGGGAATTCGTGATATGCGAGCGCCGCTTCGCGCAGGCTGTCGGTCACTTTGGGATTGTTGGAATCTTCACTCATTGTTCTGCAGCCGTGCATCGCCCCTGAAAGGCGCGATGTTCGCACATCCCCAGAGCAATAGCAGAGCAATAGCAGAGCAATGCTAGCCCGGTTGCATCTCGCCCAACACCGTGGGCAGCAGTTCCGACACGGTCGGATGAATGGGCGTGGCCCGCTGCAGGACGGAGTAGGGAGCATCGGCGTTCATCAGCGTCAGGATGCTGTGAATCGCCTCGTCGCCGCTCAAGCCGAGGATGGCAGCGCCGAGCACTTTGCGGGTCTGCGCATCGGCGATGATTTTCATGAAGCCCTGGTTTTCGGCCTTTTCGTTGGCTCGCCCGACACGGGTCATGGGCCGGCGCCCGATCAGCAAGGGCCGTCCCGAGGCTCGTGCCTGCGTTTCCGTCATGCCGACGCGACCCAGCGGTGGGTCGATGTACAGCGCATAGCCCAGCACGCGTTCGCTCAAGCGGCGGCGATCGCCATCGAGCAGGTTGGCGGCGACGATTTCGAAATCGTTATAAGCGGTGTGCGTGAACGCTGCACGTCCATTGCAATCGCCCAGCGCCCAGATACCAGGCACATTGGTGGCCAGCGTGTCGTCGACTGAAATGTAGCCATGCGCGTCGGTTGCAATGCCTGCTTTATCGAGTCCCAGGTCGTCGGTATTGGGCCGGCGGCCCACCGCGAGCAGGGCGTGGGAACCGATGACTTCCGGTTCACCGTCGGTGCAATTCACGTGAACGCCAATGCCGCCGGGACGGCGTGCGAGGCTGATGCACTCCGCACCGGTGCGAACGGCGATCCCTTCGCTTTCTACGATCTCGCGGATCGCCGTCGAAATGTCTTCGTCTTCGCGGCTGACCAGGCGCGGCCCTTTTTCTACGACGGTGACTTTCGCGCCGAAGCGCCGATACATCTGTGCGAATTCGAGACCGATGTAGCTGCCACCGACGACGACCAGGTGTTCGGGCAGTTCGTCGAGCGCGAGCATCGATGTATTGGTGAGGTAGGAGACGTCACCGACGCCGGGAAAGTTGGGGATATGAGCCCGGCCCCCGACATTGATGAAGATGCGCGGTGCGGTGAGCTGCTGGCCGTCGACGACAATCGTATTGGACGATTCGAAGCGAGCGTGGCCTTTCAGCACCGTGCAATTCGCCATGCCTTGCAGCCACTTCTCGATATTGTTGCGAGCCGTGGTCGATATGGCGTCGGCGCGAGCCTTTACCCGCTTCATGTCGATCTGCACTTCGCCGCTGAAACTAAAGCCGAATTCAGCGCCACGCCGGGCGAGATGCGCCGCATAGGCGCTGGCGACCAGCGTCTTGGTCGGCATGCAGCCGGTGTTGACGCAGGTTCCGCCGAACAGGTGACGCTCGATCAGCGCGACCTTCATGCCCGCCGTAGTCAGGCGACCCGCGAGCGCTGGGCCGGCCTGGCCTGCACCGATGACGATCGCGTCGTATGACTGGGTCATGACAATGTGACGATTGCTGCCGCAGCGCCAATGGCTACGGCGTCTTCGATCAATGCTGCGGGAGTGTCTTTGCCGAAGGCTGCGGCTAGTTTGCCTCGTGCGGCGGCGCCACCCAGCGTACCGATGATCGCACCGATCGCTCCGGCAACCACGCCACCGATCAGCGAGCCTGCGGGGATTCCAATCGCTGCGCCCGAGAGTGCGCCAGCGAGAATCCGCGTGCCGAACTGCACCGGCACCTTACGGCTCGGCGTCGTCGGCAGCTGGTCGGTGATCAGTTCGCCGATCGCAAATACGGTAAGAATCCAGGGCGTCCAGGCGTAACCGAGCCATGCCAGCACCGATCCCTGCAGATTGAGCAGGCCCGCATGCGCCGCCCAACTCACCGCTGCCGGCGCCGTCATCGCCCGCAAGCCTGCAACCACGCCGATCAGCAATGCCAGCAACAGAACCATGGTCGTCCCCCTCGGGCTTGTTATATCGAACCCGGATTCTAGTGTCGGGGCCTTCTACTACCGCCAGAAGATTTCGTGCAACGATATAACAGTCTATTCTCTTCTTCGAATTTATTTATCTATCTCCTCTCTGCCCCGCGTTCCCCGCGTTCTCCGCGCGCCATATTCTTGAAGCCCTTTCATTTGGCACTGCCGGCAGGCTATTGCCGCCATCCGTGGACGCAGCAGTCACCAGTGTCGCTTATACGGCTCGACGTTCGAAAGAGAAAGGCGCGCGGAGAACGCGGGGCAGAGAAGAGAAATGGAATACAAACTGCTCGGCGAGAACATCCAAGCACTAGCCCTTGCTGATCTCCACGAACCAGTCGACGCCGGAGCTGATTTTGTGCGCGGCGGCGTAGTCGCCTTGGTTCAGCGCGAGGGCGACGTTGAGCAGGCTGTTGATGTAGACGACGGGGGCGCCGATGGCGACGTTGCCGAAAGTCTTCTGGTACGGAGCGCGAACGTCGTCGACCAGTCGATCGCCATGGAAGATGCGGATGTGGACCGGGTCGCCATGAGCCAGGTGCAGCTGTTCGAACAGGGCCTGCGGAATATTGGTCCACACGTTGCCGTACTGAACGTCGAGTACCGGAATGATGCCGGTGATCTTGTTATCGGCGAACGCCGGTTTGCGATACGGAATCGAGACCAGTTTCGCCGCGGACAATTTCGGTCCTACCTGCGCGAAAGTGATCACGCCGGCAGCGAGGCGGGCGCCGGTATAGGCGAAGACGTCGCGGCCATGGAACGTGTGGGAATTCTCGGAGCCGGGCCGGCGATTCACTTTCTCATCGATCTGGCGGACTTCCTCGACGCCGTCCTGCTCGGCGACGAAAGTGAACACGCCGTTGTCGGGACCGACGAAGTAGTGGCCGTTGCGGGTCTTGATAACGATGGACAGGCGGTCGGTGCCGACGCCGGGATCGATGACGGTGACGAACACCGAACCGGCGGGCCAGAACTCTTCGGCCTGGTAGAGCCGATAGGCGCCCGCGAAAATGCCGTCGTTATTGTCGTGCGACAGGTCGGCGACCAGCAGCTTCTGCGACACGCTATAGGCAACGCCTTTCATGGCGGCGACGGCGCCGTCGCGTGTTCCGAAGTCGCTCATCAACACCAAGGGCGCTGCCGCATTGGCGGCGGCGGCAACCATCAATAGACAGGCAAGGAAATGCCGTGCGAACAAGGCTTTCAACAGCGCGATCTCCGGGATGCTGGCGGTTCGTGAGCATACTAAATCTTTGTAGCTTTCCACGAATGGAAGCGTCGCTGCACTCTGAATGGTGCAGATAGCATCTATTTCGGTCTGTATTGGTGCAGGCGGCGCAGCGATGAACTGCGAATGAAAAAATCTCAGCTGCCTGCGTTACTCAATTGCGGAGCAGTTCTCAGTCGTAGATGCTGGCATCCCTAGTATTCCGCCAATACTTTACGGAGCAATCTGGATGGCCACTGCACAACGCGTCGGCGCGACGGGTCCGGGAGAAATCAGCCACGCCCCTGGCAACTCTCCTGGGACACTCGATCGAAAGCACTCCCCGCTGCTGGTGTTGAGCCGCGATGCGCAACTGGTCGATACGGTGCGCCGGGCGGCGCCGAGCCACATGCCGATCACTCATGCGGCCAATCTCGATCGCATCGCCGACGATCTGCTCAAGCTGCAACCTGCCGTGCTGCTGATCGACATGGCGGGGACGTCGGACGCTCCTGCACTGCTGGCGCAGTTGACGCAGCACTTTCCGGATCTCGTCGTCATCGTTGCCGGTAAACGCGAGGACAGCGCCTCGCTGATGCAGCTCACGGCGTCCGGACGCATCTTCCGCTTTCTGCTGACGCCGATCTCGCATGGACAGGCGCGTCTCGCATTCGAAGCGGCTGCGAACCAGTATGTCGAGCAGGTGGCGGCCGGCAAACGCATGGCCGATGCGGGGTCGAGCGGCGGCGGCTCTCGCAACTACGTGATGACTTACGGCGCGCTGGGCCTTGGCCTGCTGGTAGCGATCGGCGGGATCTGGACCGGTGTAAGAAAGTTTACCGAGCAACCTGAGGCTCCCTCGACTGCGGCGATTGCCACCACGCAGACCAATCTTCCAGACAAGCCGGATCCACTGCAGGCCGAACTGTCGCTCGCGAAGGAAGCCTTCGACAAGGGCCGTTACCTGGAGCCGAGAGGCGAGAGTGCGCTCGATCTCTATCGCAGCGCGTTGACTATCGATCCGCGCAGCGAAGCGGCCAAGGCCGGCGTGCGTGCGGTCGTCGATAGAATCCTGGAACGCGCCGAAGCTGCGCTGACGGCGGAGCGAATGGAAGAAGCCGTTCGCACCATAGAAACCGCCAGGGACATCGATCCGAAACATCCGCGGCTGACGTTTCTCGATACGCAGGTGGCTCGCGAACACGAGCGGATGAAATTGAGCCAGGCGCGCGACGTCGGCAATCGCGTTCGTACGCTGGTGGCGCAGGCGGCGACACGCATGCAGGACGGTCAATTGATCGCTCCTGCAGGCGCCAATGCACGCGATACGTTGTTCGATGCACGCAGGCTCGATCCGACCGATCCGACCATTGCACAGGGCTTTCGCGAGCTGAACGGCAAGCTGGCGGAAGCAGCCCAGGCAGCATTGACAGTTGGAAGAAACGACGAGGCGCGAGCCTACGTGAATGCGGCTCGACAGCTTGGCGCGGCAGGTCCGGCGCTCGCGTCGGTCGAGCGAGCATTGGCGGAAGCATCGCGGCCGGCGCCAGCGGCGACGGTAGCCAGGCAGATTGCGGCGCCGCCGCC
>Ga0065707_10082756_pt1 | contig 12316 bp, 10 predicted proteins | sample SwiRhicommuniRL3_FD_59094 | JGI IMG/M metagenome (GOLD analysis project Ga0065707, IMG submission 59094) | Switchgrass rhizosphere bacterial communities from Rose Lake, Michigan, USA - RL3 v2 (version 2) | ecosystem: Host-associated > Plants > Roots > Rhizosphere > Soil | place: East Lansing... | reverse complement strand
AGGCGTCTGCTCGAATATTTACGTGAGCGGATTGTCGGTAGCGGATTGCGTATTCTCGGGTCGACGCGCGGCGGTGGCGGCGGCTTCAGCGCAAGGCGAGCGAGCGTATGGACATCTTTGATGTCCACCACTTCTTCAATTGTCACGGATGATCTTACCCCGGAATTTCGGACACCTGTCTAAGCACGTTTGGCGTGCATCTGTTCGAATCGCTCTGGGCTGAGATAGCCCAGTGTTGAATGCACGCGTCGTTGTGCCACATGGAAGGAGCGGCAGTGCCCATGAAGGAGCACTGACAATTCGCTTCGACGGATACTCCAGTTCCAGCTCACAGACGTAGCCAAATGAAAGACTGGTCGATTAAGTTCGTTTGGTATCAGATCGATTGAGTGCTCTGGCATAGGTGTCCACCTTCACAGCATAGGTGTACACATCCTTAGCACTCGGAGTATCGATGATAAGGTGGCCTTGAGAGGCTTTCAATTACCCACAAGTTCAGTGAACGGTTAGATCGTCGCCGAAACATCTTGCATGAGTGCCGAAGGTTTGAGCTGTGGAGCATCCGTGTATGGCTGCCACACGGTGCTGCATGTCGAACAACCATTGGGTGGCTTGAGAACTGGTTGAATGCACCTTCAAAGAGGCGCCACCCAACTATCGCGGGCGAGCGGCCTGTTTGTTTACGTGTTTGCCACCGATATCCTGGCTGACGAATACGTGGATATGGCTGATTTGGTGACTTAAAGCAGCCGCTCCAGTGACTGTTATCGAGAAAATTTAACCGGCGGTTCGAATGTCTCTTAAGGGCCGCCTTTGACTCTTACTGACAATCACGCATTGCGGACGTCACCACCGTTGGCGGGATTGGACTGGAATCGATGCTCTGCTTGAACCGGAATGGATGGTGGATTGTTCCGAGTTACGCAAATGCATTACCCTCAACGCGAAGCCGACTCTTTGGTTTTGATCCAAATTTCAGACGCACGTTTTATCTGGCTGGCTCGATATTCTTTTTCTGTCCGTGCAGGTGCCAGATTTTCTACATAGCGACCGATCGACCCAGCCAACTTATCGTTGCCTCGCTCTGCCAACAGGTCGCGTACAGCCCGCCAACCACGCTCCACCTCTCTTCTCGTCGAAATCAGTTTGGAGGTAGCGACGTCAGCGATCATTGTTCCGCGTGAGAGTTCACCGGCTACGCGCTCAACCCGTTCGCGCATATGAGTTGATTCGCCGCGTAACGTCGCGCGATAGATCCCGTCCAGCTTGGGTGTTCGATTTTCGCCGCGGACAGCACGCTCGGTGGCATTAGCGGGCACCCCAAGATCTCGGAGGTGGCGTGCAAACTCGCTGCGCCATTCCCGCAACGTAGCCTTCTTGATGTTGAGACGGACGCCCTGCTCGCTCACGGCTTTGACGACCATGTGAACATGTGGGTGCGGTTCATCAGTGTGCAGCACCATGGCATAGCGGTGCATGAGCGCGAACTCTTCACGGGCAAAGTTGCGGACGGCTTGGAGCACTTTGTCAGGTGGTGTGCCTGGCGGCATGGAGAACAGGAGCTTGTGAACCAGCTTGGGTGGTTGACGGTTATTGGTCGCAGCGAGGTTGGCTTGGCGACGATCGGTCTCGATGTCCAAGTCCCAATCTTTGAGCAGCGCAGCCTCCGCACCATTCCCACTCACTGATTGACCATCATCGGTTTCGAGGTTGAGTTCGCCCTTGCGACTGAGGTAGGCCAGATGGTTCTGCACGGCCTTTAGATTCTGCCCTCCTCGGCTGAGCACCTTGATCATGACTTCCGGAGTACGAGTGACGGTGCGTTCAATCAACTCGATGTCTGTTTGCGACAGATGATCGCGCCGTCCCGGTCCTCGACGAGCGTAGCTGGCAATGTCCAGCAGCGGTCGACCATCGAACTTAATCACCTGCTTTGGCATCACCTGTCTCCCAGCTACTGACGTTGGCTTTGACCACCGATTTCACATGATCGCGTAGGCCTTCGCAGACTTTGAGCATGGCGCGCAAGTCGTCACGCACAGGTACAACTCGACCGCCCGCATTGGCTGCCTTTGCCATCTGGTTCAATTTGCGACCGATGGCCCCTAATTCCGCCACGGAACGTTTGAGTGCCAGCAGTTCCTCTTTGGGCAGTGGTGCTAGGTGTAAGTGCGAGCGCACCAGCACGGACACATAGGTGGCCGGTGCCATGCTGCGAGCGGCAGCTCGCTCTCTAAGTAGGCGTTGGTCGTCGGATCGCAAGCGCACGCACAGCCGTGCATCACGTGCCGTCCGTCGCGTAGGTCGTGCATCGAGACTAGCAACATTCGTGCTCTGCAAAGTCAGCACGACTAACCGCTTCAACAACGCCGATTCCGACAACTCCTGCATCCGCGCCAATGCAGCGAAACGTTGTTTAGTTTCAGGGGTGACCCATGTCGCCAGATGTGTGCCCGTAACTGCCATGGGCCAACTTTGTTACAAACAGCCGCCGCGAGGCTATCCTGCCTATTAAGGAAAATTGCACCAATACTCACGGCTCTTCGCAGGCAACAAAGGGGTATTTCGCCGCCCAATGACTGGTTGCTTTACGTAGAGAGCTAAAAAAAGGAAGGGGCGCCGAAGCGCTCCCTCCCCACTGAACATTCAGCAAACCGTCTCACGTTCCAGCAGCCCAGCTGCCAGATCCCATAAGCCACCGTTCAACCGTATGTCCTCTCGAATCGACGTGATGCCACGCGTCCGGATCAATCGACCGCCGGTTGCATGGCGAATGAACCTGCCTTGCGAAGTCTGCATGCCACTCTGGATCAGATCCGGATACCGCAGCAACCATGCTTGCTCCGCAAAGTGAATCTACTCGTCCCGGAACAGAATCCGTTGCTCCATCAGCGTGACCTGATCGGCTAATTGTTCAGAGCGTTCCACCAACTCGACCGCACCACCAAAACTCAGCATCCGCCAAAGACGCCTGCTTCGGTATAGGTGAGCTGTCCGCGTCACAGTCGCTTATCGTGAATGAGGTTTGTGACCTTGCCCCGGGCCGCTAGGCATCTTATCGAGCAAAAAAGAGCGCGCCGCAACATCCCATAATCTATGAACATGAGGTCGCAAGAAGAATGCAGCTGTTGATCGTGGCCGGTTCCGCCACGGGACAGATTCTGTTGCAGCCACGTGGGGTCAGAGCCGATGCTCTTTACAGTGTTCGAAGACATCTAAGATAAGGGCAACATCGAATTCAACATTAATAGCAGCTGGAGTATCGGGATGTTTTGCGGCGAAACTCTAATATCGCCTGATGAACTGCCGTCATAACCACCGAAAAAGATCTGTACGACATCTTACACAGCGCCGTCGTGATGTTTCGCTTGTGCAGAGTTTTGACGAAAATTGCCGCGAATCTCGGCGTGATGTTTTGCACGGTTGAGAATAATTTATATCGAGTGACGACGCGCCTAAACGACCGAATGTAGAGTTGGAGCTCGTTGATGAGTACTCGAGTTTCATTGGGAACCACGCTGCCTGTGGCGACCCCACGCTTTATTCGTCTGCGCGATGCGCCCTCGTACTTGGGGATGGATAAGAACCGCTTCAACAGCCTAGTACGGCCCCATCTCATCGTCATCCGCATCGGCACACAAGGCGTCGCCTTTGATCGCATTGACCTGGATGCCTGGGCCGAGGAATATAAACGGCGCAACGGTGTCCCTGCGGCTCAATCTGAGAGGAGAAAGCCAACATGGGTACACAACGAACGTCAGGTCTCACCAAACGTGGTGGCATCTGGCATGCAGATAAGCAGTTCCGAGGAGAACGCATTCGCGGAAGCACTGGCACAAGCGATCTCGCCGAAGCCCAAGCCTACTTAGCCAAACGCATGACCGAAGTGCGCGAGGCAAAGTTATTCGGCCTTCGACCCGAACGTACGTTCCGTGCTGCTGCGACAAAGTATCTGAAGGAACGGCAACCCAAGAAACGCATCCGAGACGATGCGATGCAACTGAGACAGCTCGATCCGTTCATCGGAACGCTCGAATTGAAACAGGTGCATATGGGTTCGCTACAGAAGTTCATTGAGAAGCGGCGAACGGAGGGCGTGAAGACCATGACCATTAACGCGGCGCTGGCCGTCGTGCGCAGGATCGTGAATCTCGCGTCTTCCGAGTGGATGGATGAGCAAGGCATGACCTGGTTGGAAACAGCACCCAAGATCAAACTGTTTCCAGTCAAAGATGCCCGACCTCCCTATCCGCTTGCGCAAGAGGAACAGGCACTCTTGTTTCAAGAGTTGCCGGATCACCTCGCGCGCATGGCGCTGTTCAAAGTGAACACGGGATGTCGGGAGCAGGAAGTTTGTCGGCTGAAGTGGAGTTATGAGGTCAAAGTGCCAGAGCTTGAAACGTCGGTCTTTATCATTCCGGCAGAGGGAGTGAAGAACGGCATGGAGCGCCTGGTTGTGTTGAATCGAGTTGCCAGGTCGGTCGTCGAGAGTTTTCGTGGTCGGCATCCGACGCATGTGTTCGTTCGCAGTTACAAGAGCGATGAAACGCGTCCGGTGACGAAGATGAATAACACTGCGTGGAAGGCGGCACGACAACGGGCGGCGGAGGTGTGGCAGGAACGGCACGGAGAATCGGCACCAGAGGGCTTCAGGAGCGTACGCGTTCATGACCTCAAACACACGTTCGGACGGCGACTGAGAGCCGCCGGCGTGAGCTTCGAGGATCGTCAGGATTTGCTCGGACACAAGAGTGGACGCATTACCACGCACTACTCGCAGGCCGAGCTTGCAAACCTGATCGCGGCGGCGGAGAAAGCGTGTGGAACAGACTCCCACAATTTCCCCGCAACCACATGGTTACGACGCAAGAATGGTTAGCGTGAAGACGCTAACCGTTTGATAGGAAAGGAAGGGATGGTGCCGATTGAGGGATTCGAACCCCCGACCCCCTCATTACGAATGAGATGCTCTACCAGCTGAGCTAAATCGGCGACTGTGCAAGGGGCGCGCAGTATACGGATTCGGTCGGCTGGCGAAAAGCCTGTTGCGCGACACTGTGAAGTCCTGTGTTACTGCCCAGCTTCCCAGATTCGGGTGCAATCGCTAGCCTTGCCGGATGCCTACACAATCGCTGTTTCCTACCTTGATCCATACCGCTCGCCTGCCTGCTACCGGCTGGCGAACATTCAACCAACAACTGTTGCGCGAGTGCCGTCAATTGCAGCACGACGATGTGGCGGGACAGCGCTGGTCGGCCAAGAGTTATCCCGGCGGCTACACCTCGTACAACTCAGTGCATCGTATGCAGCAGATCTCACCGACCTTTGCGCAGCTGGAACGCAAGCTGAATCGCCAGGTGAAAACGTTTGCGCGCGCCTTGGAACTGGATCTCGCTGGACGCGAACTGAGCATGACCGACTGCTGGGTAAACATCATGCCGCAGGGCGTGGTGCACAGCCTGCACCTGCATCCGCTGGCGACGATCAGCGGCACTTACTTTGTACAAACGCCGAAGGGCAGCTCGGCGCTGAAATTTGAAGACCCACGCCTGGATCGCTTCATGGCCGCGCCACCGAAACGCAGCGATTGCAAACCCGAGCATCGTCCCTGGTTCACGGTGGCCGCAGAGGCCGGCAAGCTGGTGTTGTTCGAAAGCTGGCTGCGTCATGAAGTTGCACCCAATCCAGCGAAGACCGAGCGCATCAGCATCAGCTTCAATTACAACTGGTTTTGATTTTCACGTGGGTCAGTGCCATTGCACTACCGCAGGCCTCCCCTGCTGCATTTCTGGGTGCAGAACCAAGAAATGCACAATCTGCTGATTCAACCGCTGCCTTACTCTGTGAGTCATCCACTCACTATGCAGGGAACGCAGCATGGCTTCTACGCGGCAACACCAATTTGGCTTCACATTGATCGAACTGATGATCACCTTGAGCATCGTCGCAATTCTCGCGACCGCCGCCATCCCCAGCTTCGACAACATGATCAAGAATGCCCGCCGCCGACAAAGCGTCGACAACGTCTGGCACGCGATCTTTCTGGCGCGCAGCGAAGCCATCAAACGCAACAGCGTCGTGGTGCTGTGCAAAAGTCGCAATGGCACGCAATGCGACAACAGCTTCGGCAACTGGGCCAATGGCTGGCTGGTGTTCGAGAATCTGGATCATGACGAACCGGCGCAGGTCGATGCGGATGAGCCCATATTGCGGGTGTACAACGCGAACAAGCATGTTTCCGTGACGTCGAATCGCGGTCGACAGACGTTCGCATTTCGACCCATGGCGCAGGGTGGCGTGACCGGCACGATAGTCTTCTGCGATGCACGTGGCAGCAGCGAGGCGCGTGCGATTATCATCAGTCAGACCGGGCGACCCAGGCAGTCCACACGCGACGCCAGCAATCGCCCGCTGAATTGTTCCAATACCTGATCGATGCGAAGTATCCATGCCGATTACGCAACCCGCACGTCACTACCACACTGGTGTCACACTGCTCGACACCGTCGTTGCGTTGTTGCTGCTGGCTAGCTGCACGATTGGCATTGCAGCGATCTATGCCGAGCGACAGAACACCGCGCGCGGCGGCAGGTTGCATGAACACGCGGTGAAACTCGCGCAGCAAATGGCAAAGGAAATACGCGACAGCAGCGACAGTGCTGCCAGTTTTGAAACTACACTCGGCGCGACTTGCGACGAGCCAGCGAATCAAGCGAGCGAATCGAAGCAACCCAAAAAATACAGCAGGAAGAAAAACAGTCAGACCGTCAACGCAGTAGCGTGCTGGCAAGACGCCATTGAACAGGATCTGACCGACGGCACCGGCAACATTTCGCTGGATCGCAGCAGCGTGCCGGCGCAGTACGTCATCATCGTGAGCTGGTCAGAGCCGCGCAGCGGCACGGCGAGTTATGTACTGCGCGTTACACCGGGGACGGCGAAGACAGATACAGTGTCTTCTAAACCTGGCGACGCAGTTCACGCGGCAGGCTGAACATGACATGCTCAGCTTGACCGTCGGCTTCCACCGGCACTTGCCCGCCCCATTCGCGAATCTGCGCCACCACGCGTTGCACCAACACTTCGGGCGCTGAAGCACCGGCGGTCAAACCGATATGCTGCTTGCCAGCGAACCATTCGCGCTGCAGATCTTCAGGACCATCGATGAGATAACCGGGAATGCCGGCTTTCTCGGCAATTTCACGCAAGCGATTGGAATTGGAACTCGATGGCGAACCCACCACCAAAATCAGATCGCAGCGTTGCACCAGACGCTTCACTGCGTCCTGACGATTCTGCGTGGCGTAACAAATGTCTTCCTTGCGTGGACTGCGCAATGTCGGAAAGCGTTGCTTCAACGCGAACACCACTTTCTCCGTATCATCAACTGACAAGGTCGTTTGCGTAACAAACGCCAGTTGCGTTGGATCGCTAACGTGCAATTGCGCCACATCTTCCGGCGTCTCCACCAGATAAATACGACCACCCAGCGAATCATCGAACTGTCCCATGGTGCCTTCCACTTCGGGATGGCCTTCATGCCCAATCAACACCACTTCGCGAGCCTCGCGTGCATACCGCGTCACTTCCATATGCACCTTGGTCACCAGCGGGCAGGTGGCATCGAACACTTTCAAGCCGCGACGCTTGGCTTCTTCCTGCACGGCACGCGACACACCGTGCGCGCTGAAGATGACATACGCATCGTCCGGCACATCGCTGAGCTCTTCGACAAACACCGCGCCCATGTTGCGCAGTTGATCCACCACGTAACGATTGTGAACCACTTCATGACGCACATAGATCGGCGCGCCAAATAATTCTATCGCGCGCTCGACGATTTCAATGGCACGATCGACGCCGGCACAAAAACCACGGGGATTGGCGAGCAGAATTTGCATGCTTAATTAACCGACAATGGATAATTGAAAATTGACAACGACGAACGACTGCACGAGTTAATTGCAGCAATTGCCATCCCTGTTTCCGTTATCGATTGTCCATCATCCATTGTCAATTCTTCTTCCGCCCTTCCAGCAACCCATCCAGCAACAAACACCCGGCGCCCACGCAGATCGCCGAGTCGGCGACGTTGAACGCGGCAAAGCTGAAGCCGATGCGATCCCAGTGCACATGCACGAAGTCAACCACATAGCCCAACCAAACACGATCGATCACATTGCCAAGCGCACCGCCGAGCACTAACGCCAAACCAATCGCAAGCAACGGCTGATCGTTATTTTTGATGCGTCGCAGCCACACCATCAGTGCCACGCTGACCACCAGCGCCAACACGATAAAGAACCAGCGCTGCCAACCGGGTGCATCAGCCAGCATGCTGAATGCTGCGCCGGTGTTATGCAGATGCGTCAAGCTCAACACCGGCAACAGATCGATGCTCTCATAGAGATTCAAGCTGCGAGTGACCAACGCCTTGGTAATTTGATCCAGCACGATCACGATCACCGACACCCACAACCAGCCCGTCGCGCCACGCGTCGGCGTGAACCATGGCTTGCGAACAGTCGACACGGACGCGGGCGATTCAACAGATTGATTCACATCAGGCATAACGACGCGTCTCCCCGGAACCGGCCACATTGATGGCGCAACGTGCGCACAGCAGTGGATGCTCAGCATTCGTGCCGACATCAGGACGCTTGTGCCAGCAACGCACGCACTTCGTATAGGTTACTGCATGCGCCTTGATCCACACTGCGTTGCCGCTATCGCTGGCAGGCGTGGCGTCGTCGGGACGCGATGCAGCCGGCAGCACCTGCGCTTCCGAGGTGATGAAGACAAACCGCAATTCTTCGCCCAGACCTTTGAGCAAACTGAACACCGGTTCGTTTGCATACAACGTGATCCCTGCATCCAGCGGCGCACCGATCGCGCCATCGACACGCAGCTTTTCAAGTTCGCGCGCCACTGCACCGCGCAATTCCAGCATCTGGTTCCAATCGATGTTCGGCGCGACAACTTCAGGAAACGCAAGCCAGGTGTTCAAGAACACCGACTCTGGATGTTGCGCTGCGGCCGGCATGAACTTCCAGATTTCATCGGCAGTAAACGACAAGATGGGCGCAAGCCAACGCACCATGGCATCGGTGATCAAGTACATCGCGCTTTGTGCCGAACGACGTGCATGACTTTGCGTTGGCATGGTGTACATACGATCCTTCAGCACATCGAGATAAAACGCGCCGAGATCAACGCTGCAGAAGTTGTGCACCTTCTGATAAATCAAATGGAATTCATAGCGACGATATGCTTCAAGCATTTCCTGCTGCAATTGCTGCGCGCGCCACACCACCCAGCGATCCAGATCCACCATGTCCTTGATGGCGACTTGATGTTGCGCTGGATCGAAACCGGCAAGATTGCCCAACAAGAAGCGCGCCGTGTTACGAATGCGTCGATATGAATCGGTCACGCGTTTGAGAATTTCATCCGACAAACTCATTTCATTCGAGTAATCGGTCGCGGCCACCCACAGACGCAGCACATCGGCGCCCAACGTACCCACCACTTTCTGCGGCGCGATCACATTTCCCAACGACTTGGACATCTTGCGTCCTTTCTCGTCGATGGTGAAGCCATGCGTTAATACCGCCTTGTATGGCGCGCGATCGTGCAACGCCACTGAAGTCAGCAACGAGCTATGAAACCAGCCGCGATGTTGGTCCGAACCTTCGAGATACAAATCCGCAGGTGCAAATATTTCAGGGCGCATGGCCGGCACGCAGTGATGCACCACACCCGAGTCGAACCACACATCCATGATGTCAGTGACTTTCTCGTAGTGCTCGGCCTCAGCGCCTAGCAGTTGTTTGGCATCCAGTTCAAACCACACATCGATGCCTTGCTGCTCGACCAGCTTAGCAACCTTGTCTACTAAGTTCGCTGAATCAGGATGCAACTCGCCCGTGACCTTGTGAATGAACAAAGCAATTGGCACGCCCCACATGCGCTGCCGCGAGATCACCCAATCGGGACGACTGGCAATCATGTTGCCGATGCGGCTTTGTCCCCAGCTTGGTATCCATTGCACTTTGTCGATTTCGCGCAACGCACCGACGCGCAAACCGGCTTGTTCCATGCTGATGAACCATTGCGGCGTGGCGCGAAAAATGATCGGCGTTTTATGCCGCCAGCAATGTGGATAGCTGTGACGCAACTTTTCTTCATGCAACAGCTTGCCGCGTTGTTGCAGCACTTCGCTGACCTTGGGATTGGCATCGAACACTTTCTCGCCGGCAAACAAGGGCGTGTTCGGCAAGAAGCGACCATCGCCACCAACGGGATTGTCGATGGCGAGTTTGTACTTCACGCCCACCACATAGTCTTCCTGACCATGACCCGGCGCAGTGTGCACCGCACCCGTACCGGCATCGAGCGTGACGTGATGGCCAAGAATGACCGGCACCACGCGTTCGTAGAAGGGATGTTGCAACTGCAAGCCTTCGAGCACTTCACCGTTGAACTCAGCAATCAATTTCGCGCCATCAACTTTCGCGCGTTGAAAAACACTGGCAGACAACTCAACAGCGAGCACCAGTACTTCATCGGCGAGTTCATAAGCGCCGTAGCGAATCTCTGGTCCCAATGCGACCGCTTGATTGGCAGGCAAAGTCCAGGGTGTGGTGGTCCAGATGACGATGCTGGTGGGTTTTCCCTTTAACTCCCTCTCCCTCAGGGAGAGGGTTGGGGTGAGGGTGTTCGCGGATGAAGAGGGTGAAGAAGCGGCGTGTTGCAAACGCTTCAAGAAATCAGCTTGATCAACCACCGAGAAGCGCACATCAATCGCCGGTGAAGTGCGATCTTCATATTCCACTTCGGCTTCCGCCAAGGCCGAGCCGCAGGCCATGCACCAATGCACGGGCTTCAAGCCTTTGTAGACATGACCGTTACGAATGATCTGCGCAAAGGCGCGCAACTGTTCGGCTTCAAAACCCGGCTGCATGGTCAGATAAGGGTTATCCCAATCGGCCATCACGCCAAGTCGTTTGAAGTCTTCACGCTGTCCATCGATTTGCATGGCTGCATATTCGCGGCACGCCTGACGGAACGCTCGTGGTTCCAGCATCTTCACTTCCTTGCCGCGTTCTTTCTCGATCTGATTTTCGATCGGCAGGCCATGACAATCCCAGCCGGGAATAAATGGCGCATCGAAGCCATCGAGGCTGCGTGATTTAACGACGATGTCCTTGAGAATCTTGTTGATTGCATGACCTAAGTGAATGGCGCCGTTCGCATACGGCGGCCCATCCTGGAAAATAAATTTTGGACGGCCTTTCGCGACCGTGCGCAGCTTTTGATAAATGTCCTGCTGCTGCCATGCTTTCAGTTGCTCAGGCTCGCGCCGCGCAAGATCCGCCTTCATCGGAAAATCCGTGCTCGGCAGATTGATGGTTGCTTTGTAGTCGGTCATCGGAGTCGTCGATTGGGTCATCAAATCTCAGCCTATTCCTCTCGAACTAATATCTCGCGCGCCTGCGCTGCGTCTTTATTCATCTGCACGACCATGTCATCCAGCGTGGGAAACCAGAGTTCATCGCGCAAGCGGGCAATAAAATCTACTTGCAGATGCCGCCCGTATAAATCGCCGTTGAAGTCGAACACACAGACTTCCAACAACGGTTCGACACCATTCACCACCGGTCGTGTTCCCAGACTTGCAACGGCCGGCGCCGATTGCAAACCAGCGCCGGTTACCCGCACTGCGAAAATGCCTTTCAATGGAATCACACGCCGACGCAAACGCATATTCGCCGTGGGGAAGCCCAGTGTTCTACCCAACTGCTGGCCGCGCACCACCCGCCCGGAAATACCATACGGTCGTCCGAGCAGCTGCGCGGCGCGTTTCAGATCCCCGGCAGCCAACGCTTCACGTACTAACGTGCTGCTGACACGCTCATTATCAAGCACGTAGGGATTGAATACATCGACACCGAAATTAAAACGTCGGCCCATTTCTTCAAGATTGGCAACGCCGCCTTCGCGCGCACGCCCGAAGTGAAAATCATGACCGACTACCAGCCAGCGCACGTCCAAGGCATCGCGCAAGACACGTTGAACAAATTGCTCCGGGCCAAGACTGCGCATGTGTTCGTCAAAGCGCAGACAGACAAACTGATCGACACCACAAGCCTGCAAGGCTATAAATTTTTCGCGAAAGCGCTGCAACCGAGCCGGCGCTGCTTCGCCCAGAAAAAATTCGCGCGGGCTCGGTTCGAAGGATACGACGGTCGCCGGCAAGCTCAGTTCATCGGCCCTGCGTTTTACCGTCGCCAGCAGCGCCTGATGACCACGATGC
>Ga0065707_10082755_pt1 | contig 12322 bp, 10 predicted proteins | sample SwiRhicommuniRL3_FD_59094 | JGI IMG/M metagenome (GOLD analysis project Ga0065707, IMG submission 59094) | Switchgrass rhizosphere bacterial communities from Rose Lake, Michigan, USA - RL3 v2 (version 2) | ecosystem: Host-associated > Plants > Roots > Rhizosphere > Soil | place: East Lansing... | reverse complement strand
GGTAGCCGATGAAGCGGGCCGGCTGGCGCGGCTGCTCGATTGGATACGAGCGAACCTGCGCGCCGAACATTCGATTGCCACGCTGTCACGCCGTGCCAGCATGAGTCCCCGTACATTGCTTCGGCGTTTCAAGGAAGCGACCGGCCAGGCGCCGAACGAGTGGCTGGTCCGCGAACGAGTGGCAGTGGCTCGCGAAATGCTCGAATCGGGGCGAGTGAGCGTGGAGCAGGTCAGCGAACGAGCCGGCTTCGGTTCGCAGGAATCGTTCCGGCGGCACTTCCGTCTACTGGTCGGCGTGGCGCCGGCGGCCTATCAGCGTCGCTTCCTTCATTCGCACAGTGCGAAGTAGCTCGCAGTCTCGAGGTTTGCACGGCGGCAAGAATCGCTGCGTGAGTGCTACCATTCGGCCCCTATGACCAAGCTACTAGACACCACGCCGGCGGCCGACGGATTTCACATGCCGGCGGAGTTCGATCCGCATGCCGGCTGCTGGATGCTCTGGCCGGAGCGCAAGGACAACTGGCGTCTCGGAGCACGGCCCGCTCAGGCTGCGTTTGCATCGGTTGCAACGGCAATCGCAACCAGCGAGCCCGTGACAGTAGGTGCGTCGGCTGCAGAGTTCGTCCAAGCGCGCTCCATGTTGCCCGATGCCATCCGCGTGGTGGAGATGTCGAGCAACGATGCCTGGATGCGCGACGTCGGACCGACATTCGTCGTGGGCAAACGCGGTGGGCTGCGGGCCGTCGACTGGTCGTTCAATGCCTGGGGCGGGTTGAATGGCGGGCTGTATTTTCCCTGGGACCAGGACGACCTGGTCGCTCGCAAGGTCGCCGAGATCGAAGGCAGCGACCGGTATCGTGCACCGCTGATCCTCGAAGGCGGCTCCATTCACGTCGACGGCGCCGGCACGCTCATCACTACCGAAGAGTGCCTCACCAATCCGAATCGCAATGCGCACATGGACAAGGGGCAGCTGGAGATCCTGCTGCATGAATACCTGGGCGTGACCCATGTGATCTGGCTGGGCAAGGGCGTGGTCGACGATGAGACCGATGGCCACGTCGACAATCTCTGCGCCTTCGTGCGTCCCGGCGAAGTGGTGCTCACGTGGACCGACAACAAGCGCGACCCGCAGTACAAGATTTCGCTCGATGCCTATGAGCGTTTGATGGAAGCGCGCGATTCGCAGGATCGCCGTCTCAAGGTGCACAAGTTGATTCAACCCGGTCCGCTTTCGCGCACGGCGAAGGAAGCGGAAGGTCTGGATACCAATGACCACGTAGCGCCGCGTCCGGCAGGGCAGCGCCTGGCCGGATCCTATGTGAATTTCTATATCGGCAATTCCGTCATCGTCATGCCGCTGCTCGATCCCAAGCACGACAAGGTGGCGGCGAAGCAGCTGCAGCGCTTGTTCCCGGAACGTCGCCTCATCGGCGTGCAGTCGCGCGAAATCCTGCTCGGCGGCGGCAACATCCATTGCATCACTCAGCAAGTGCCCCTGGTAAAAAAAGCCGCGCGCTGACGGCCGGAGAATGACGATGGCGCGGAATGTGTCGCGTAGCCAGTCGAAGAAGCAAGACTACGCCAGCTGTTTGCCTCCTTTGCGGGACGCACTGCTGCACGCCCAGGTGCTGCTGCAGAAAGACAAACCGTTCGCCATCGCACTCATCGTGACCGGCATTCCTACCGCTGGCCGCAGCGAGACGGCGAATCAGTTCCTCGAATGGATGAATCCGAAGCACATCAAGGTGCATGCGCTCGATGAGCTGCATGAAGCGACACGTCCGCCCATGTGGCGCTTCTGGACTACGATGCCGGCCCGCGGCGAAATCGCCATCTACTTCGCGGGATGGTATGAGGACTATCTGGCGCCGGTCCTGCTCGACCATAAGAAAGTCGATGGCAAGAAGGTGCAGCGTGACGAGCGTCGCGCCATCGAACGGATCCGCCAGCTCGAAGCGATGCTGATCCGCGATCGCGTGCGTGTGGTCAAGCTGCACATGCATGTCGATCAGAAGCTGCAGAAAGAGCGCATCCGCAAGCTGCGCAAAAGCAAGCTGACGCAATGGCGACTCACCGGGGAAGACCTGTGGCTCGCCAGGCACTACAAGAAAGTCGATCGCGTCTATGCCCGCTGCCTGACGGCGACCAGTACTCCGGTCGTGCCGTGGCACGTCATCGACGGTTCGGATCCGAACCGCCGTGCCTTCGAGACGGGTACGTTGTTGTTGAACGAAATCGAACTGGCATTGCAGCGCCCCAAGCGGGCCGCTGCGCCTGCGAAGGCGGTCAAGACGAGCGAGGCCGTGAAGATCTATCCATCGCACCAGGATGGCGGCGACGTTGCCGACAAAGAGTACGATGCGGAACTCGAGAGGCTGAAAGGCCGCCTGGCGCTGCTCACGCGGGAGAAGAAATTCGCCAAGCACGGCGCGGTGCTGGCGTTCGAAGGCATGGACGCGGCCGGCAAGGGCGGTGCAATCCAACGAGTCACCGGTGCTCTCGATGCCCGTCAGTACCAGGTTGTTCCGGTGTCTGCGCCGTCGCCTGAGGAAGCCGCGCGGCCTTACCTGTGGCGCTTCTGGTTGCCCGTGCCTCGCCGGGGCAAACTCACTTTATACGATCGTTCCTGGTACGGACGCGTGCTCGTCGAACGCGTGCGCGATCTCGCCTCCGATGCCGACTGGCGCCGTGCCTACGATGAGATCAACGAATTCGAATTGCAGCTCGCCGAGTCCGGACTCATCGTGATGAAGTTCTGGCTGGTGGTGAGCAAGGAAGAGCAGTTGAAGCGCTTCAAGGCCCGCGACGACGATCCGTTGAAAGCCTTCAAGGTCGATCCGGAAGACTGGGCCAATCGCCGCTTCTACGACGAGTACCAGGCCGCCGCAAGCGACATGATCAAGAAGACCGACACCAGGCACGCGCCCTGGGTGGTCGTGGAAGCGGACGATAAGAAGTACGCGCGGTTGAAAGTGCTGCGCTCGGTGTGTGAGGGGATCGAAAAGGCGCTCGGGTGATTTAATCCCTCTTGATCCCTTTGCGCACGCCGACGATGAATACGACATCCGGCGACGCGGCGACCATCACGTCCTCGCTGATGCCCAGCGACAGCTCCAAGCCATTGTCGAAGTGCCAGGCGCCGCCGAGGTTCAGGATCACTGCCTCGCCCAGATAGTCGAGCCGCGAATCGAAAGCGGCTGTGTGGCCATCGAACTGGAGCGTGAGATCGAGCGATCTCCAGAATCTCCCGGTCACGCCGGCAGTCGCACTCCCGATCCATTGACGCTGAATATCCGGCAGCAGGTCGCCATCACCGAGATAGGTGGCGCCGGCTTGCCCGAACACCGACCAGCGCCCCGCGAATTTGTGTTCGCCTGCCACGACGATGGAGAGATCGGTCGCACCGCTGCTGTTGAGATCGGAGGCACTCCCGGTCGGGAGCTTGGCATCGAACCATGCCGCGAGTGACGATTGCGGTGTCGCGATGACCTGCAGGCCCGCAGCGATATCGACATCGCCGATGCCTGACATCGAAGTGCGGCGATCGAAGCGGCTGCCGGTGCCATCGCGGTAAGACACCCGCAAAGCATCCGTGGACAGCTGCGTGCGGTTCCCGGTGGGCAGGTTGAAGAAGTCGTGCCACCGGTCGATGAAATGGTCGAGCGATCCCGCGCTGGTCGAGCGCCAAGGCACGCTCGCTGTGATCAGCCAGCGATCCGCCACTTTGCCGTCCAGCGAGACACGCACTTCGCGGGTCTCGGCGTCAACGATGAGTTGTTCACCGGGGGCGTCCTGGATAATGGCGGAGTTGCCCCAGTTGAAGTCCGCGCTCCATTGCCAGCCTTCGATTCGCGCTGGCATGGGACGCGGCAAACCGAATCCCGCGAGCAGTGGATTCTGATCGCGTGTCGGCAACGGCGCGGCGAAGGCGGCGTTACACGCAAGCAGCAGGCAACCGGCGATGGAGGAGGCAGTTCTTGTTCTGGCCACGCCGGCCAGTGTACCCGGTTCAGCCGCTAGAACCAGACCGACACGAAGACCTGGTAGACGTTCGCTCCGTACTCGTACAGCGGCTCCGTGCCGGCAGGGACGCTCGTATCGCGGGCATCGCGGAAGTCGTCGAATTTGAACTGCATGCGATCGTAGAACACGTTGAACGTGCCCTTCTTGACGAAGCCCCAGCCCTGTTTCGCGAACTCGTAGCTCGCGCCGAGGTGCACGGCCTGGTCGCTGAACGTGGACAATTCCTTGTCGCGGCCCATGAAGTTCTGGAAGTCGATGCGCGGGAACAGGTCGGAGTAGAAGTCCGCGTGATCCTGCTGGTAGTAGCGATAGCTGGCCTCGAGCGTCCAGGGCGTGTTCTTCAACGGATACACGTAACCGATCTCGCCGGTATTGGAGCGGATGCCCCACGTATCGGTATAGAAGCGGTAAGTGCCGTAGACGGAGGCGCGCCAGGGCAGGAAATAGCGGCTAGTGATCGAGGCCGAGTTGCTGGTGTGCGTATGCGGATACTTCTCGGTCGCCAGCCTGAACTTCAGCGAATTCTCCGGATCGACGTAACGGAAGGCGCGATAGGGATTGTTCAGGTACCCCTCGTCGGTGATGGTCTCCACGTTCAGCGCGGCGATCAGGCTCTTGGTCAGGATCTGCGTGAGCCCGACGCGATAGCTCCAGCGATCGACGTCTTCCTTGAAGCTGGGATCGACGATGCGGCGGTTCGGATCGGTGGGATCGGTTGTCGTGCGCTGCACGGTGTCCGCGCCCTTGGAAAAGCCCATCGAAACCGTGGTCAGGTCGCCGAACAGGTCCTGGCTGATGCCGAAGCTCGCGGTGGTCGCGTGATAGTCGTTCTCTTTACTGTCGGTATAGCCGAGGCTGTACGTGGTCTTGCCGCGCAGGTAATCGAAGCCGAGGCTCCACTGCTTGCGCTCTTCCTTGTACTGGCTGGCGCCGCTCACCTGCACGTCGATGGACGCGCTGGTCACATAGTCCATGTAGTAGTTGGCGCTGACCGAATACTTCTCGGCCAGCTTCTTGCGCACCAGTACCGACGGACCGTGAATGGTCACGCCACCGCCTTCGAATCGGTGATAGAGCACGTCGGCGCGATCGTCGGGAAGGACACCGGCGGACGCCGTGACCGACAGCAGCATCGCCAGGAATGCTGCCAGCAGCGCGAATGCGAAGCGCATCGGCGATCCCATCAGTTACAACCGCAGCCGCCGCCGGCGCTGCCGGTAGCGCCCCGAGAGCCTTCACGCGCTTCGAACACGTGATCCTTGTACGCTGACGAAACGGGATTGGCATCGAACGCCATGATGGGGTCCGCGATCTGCTGGCGCTCGTACGGCTTGACCCAGGGTTCGATGTTGCCGCAGCCGGTGAAGGCTGCGGCAAGCGACGCAATAACAGAGGCTTTCGCGACGGCGAGTTTCAGCCGCTGCTGCCAGCGGACGGTGCTGCTTGCTTCGGTACTCGTCGTCATCTGCCATCTGCCGTTCATTCGAGCTCCTTCTTCCTCCCCCGCCCGCGGGGGAGGACCGAGGTGGGGGCGCTGCCTCACTCTTTGAGCAATGCGCGAATCTGGTTGAGGTATTCGCTCTCGTCACCGTTCTTGTAGCCACGATGCAGGTAGCGCACATTGCCTTTGCGATCGATGAACACCGAGCTGGGCATGGCGTTCACGTCATACATCTTGCTGACCTTGCTCTCGCGATCGAAGACCACCGGAAACGTCACCGGCGTGGAGGCCAGCAGCTTCTCCGCATCCTTGGTGTCCGCTTCGACGTTCACGCCGATCAGCGTGAAGCCCAGCGAACTGTAACGCTTATACATCTGGTCGAGCAGCGGCATCTCGGTCCGGCACGGACCGCACCAGCTCGCCCAGAAATTGATCATCACCACCTGGCCCTTGAGCTTGTCGAGTGCGACTATGTCTCCAGCTCGCGACGGCAAGCTGAAACCCGGAGCGATCGACGAACTCGCGCCGACGAACGAAGACACTGCCATCGTCGCAGCCAACGCGCTGACGCGCAGCAACGACATGAATCGGGAAGAACGCATCGCGATTACCTCTTGCAAGAGCGAATGCCCGCCGTGCATCGTCTCTCAGAAGAATACGGATAATCCGAGATGCGCCTCCAGGTTATTGACGATCTTCTTTTCGCCGAGCAAATCGATGTCGTAAACGTGATCCCGAACGTCGAAATGTACCGCGAGCCAGTCAGTAGGCAAAACCCGATAACCGAATCCGCCGCTCACTGTAAAGCGATCGTCGCCGGCGAAGTTGGTGCTGCCGATGCCTGCCACTACATAGAAAGCGGTGTTGTACGCGCGGTTCTTGCCAATGAACACTTCGCCCGGCAGCACGTTCCAGCCGAGCGATAAGGCGTAGTACGTGTAATCGCGCTCGTCGTCAGTGAGAAGCTCAGCCGAGCCTGAGAGAGTCTCGTAGCTGGTGCGGCCGGCGCGTGTCTGGCCCAGCGTCGCTTCGATGAAGAAATCTTCGGTGAGATGATAGGCGAGCCGTCCGCCGTACACCGCATGGCTCTCGAAATCCTCGATGCTGAGAATGCCGTAGTAGGCGCCGATCTCGAAATCCTCGGTGTCGATCTGGGCGCGGCGGATCTGGCGGCGCTCGACCTGGGGATCGATGATGGGCTTGGTGTCGGGCTGGCCGGTCGTGACCGCCTCGGCGCTGCCGCTATTGGGAGCACTATTCGGGGCACTCTGTGGAGCTTCCGCGGCCGGCGTAGACGCAGGCACGGCTTCCGGCGCGGCATCGCCGCCGCGGCTGAAGAGTCCGCAACCCTGCAAAGCGGTTGCTGCGACCGCCGTCAGAAAAAGAAGGCGAAGCCTAGATACTTCCATTCGTTCACTTCCTCGTTATTGTCGCGGCTCGTAAATATCACGTTTTTACGGTATTCCGAGCGCAACATGAAACGGCGGGTGAGATAGAACTGGAGTCCGCCCCCCACGTAGCCGACTTGATCGGTGCGATCCGCAGAGCGTACCAGCGTGCTCTTCGGATCGGTGTAGATGATGCCGGTGCCCATCGTGAAATACGGCGACAGGCGCCACTCCGGCGCGAAGACGTGCATCAGCCCGAGCGTGGCGCTGACGCCGTTGGAGAACTCGCCGAGAATGTGGTTGACGGTGAGTTCGACCGAGAGATTGTCGCTGAAGGAGTAGCCGCCGAACGCCGAGATCAGGCTGGCGCCGCCGAAATCTCCGGCCATGACGCCGCCCTGCCAGCGGCGGCTCATATAGTTTTCACGCGTGGGTTCCTGCAGGTCGACCGGTTCGCCGGTAGGCACCAGGGTCGCCGCCATCTGCTGGCGCGAGACCCAGCCTTCGACGTCCTGATCGGTCCGGACCTCGTACCAGTCGGTGCGCCGCTTCACGATCTCCACTTCGCGGCCGCGCTCGACCACGTGGAATATCGGGTAGCCGCGGCCCGGCCCCGTATGCAGTTCGATGAACGGGTCGGCCACCAGGATCTTTTGCTTCAGGTCGTCGGCCTGCGCAACTGCTGCAAAGGCGAATCCTATGAAGACCAGCAGGCGCAGTAGACGTCGCATCAATTCTCCGGAGCAACGAACGGATCGTTGTAGTACTGCGCGCCGACATTGAGCCATTCGGCAATCAATTTGAGCTCCGCCCGATTCATGAAGCCGCGATGATCTACGGTCGCGCTACCGGCGTCAAACACCTGGAAGAACCGCGAGCCGCGCGGATTGCCGACATTCAGGCTCGCCGGCACGTTGCGAAACTCCACGCAGACGGCCACGTTGGTGACGGGGTCGACTTCGGTGCGGACGCAGTCGTCCACCAGCACTCCGTTGGCGTCGATGATGTTGCCGCGGTCTGCGAACAGCAGCTCGCGGTAGGCGCGCTTCTGGTCGGCTTCCTCATCGGACGGACCGTCGGTGAGGTCCAGGTCGCCGGCAGGGATCTGCGGCGAACCGTCTGCCTGGGCGGTGTTGTGGCAGGTATCGCAGCGATTGTTGAGCGGCACCCCGGCGCCATCGACGTCGTTGACGCCATCGCCGTTGGCATCGACGAAGCGGTCGAGGCTCCACAACGGATGAATGTTCTTTTCATAGTGGATGGTGACCCGGCAACGGCCGGTCCAGTTGCGCACGCACGATTCGGCAGTAGGCAGCGGTGTTTTCAGGGCATCGCCGGTGCAGGTGTGGAACGAGCCGAGGTTCGCCGGATTGTTGAGGATGTCCGTGAGACCGGTGCTGTAGCAGGCATCGGACGGCGTGGCAGTCGGAGCGACCCAGTAATCGTACGGCACCAGGTTGACGGTTGGCTTACAAGCGCCACCGCACATGACGCGATTGCGCACCTGTGCCATGGTTTCACCGCTGTTCGCGGGTAACGCGGCGGTAGTGTTGGGAAACGGTGCGCCGGTGGTCGGAGCGCCCGTATTGGCTGCCGTGTACAGGCCACGGCGTCCATGCGCACGCGGCGCATTGGTGTTTCTCACGTGGCAGCCGTTGCACTGCAGGGTTTCACCCGCCGTGACCTGCAACCAGTTGGTATGGCGTCCGCCGAGACGGCGGCCATCCTTGTCGAGCACGCTGATCGCGAACGCCACGTTCGCCGGCACTTTGACTTTGACCGAGCCGTCGGGCTCGACTGGCGCATAGCCGAGAATGTCGCGCATGCCGAACGCTCGTCCGAGCGGTCCGAAGGCAGTGTTGGGCACATCGCGGGTATCGCGGTCCGGCTGCGACACGACTTTTTCCAGCAACAGGAACCGTGCGCTGTTGGGGATCTTGGTCTGATAACCCGCAGCGGCTGGATTGCGCACGGTGGCGATGCCACCCGGTGCATTGTCGACGCCATCGAAATCGTAGACGCTGCGGATGTCGAGAACGCCGACGTTCTCGGCTTCGAGCGATTGCGGAAAGTCCACGCCGGCCAGGTGGTCGAAAATCACCGGCGGCAGCGCGCGCGCCGAACCGGCAACGACTTCCGTGAAAATGAAACCTTCCTGCGGAGCGACGATGGGCTTCTGCGTGTTGTCGCGCACGTCGTAAATGTAGACGCCGTACAGCGGCGGCGCTTCCACTGCGTCGGGGTTGGCCAGCCGGTCGGTGGTGCACGGCACGATGCGGCCGGCTTCGAGCAGGCGGCACTGCGACCAGCTCACCAGCAGGCGATTGGTGCCGTCGAACAGCGGCGAAGCGGAGCGGTAACGGCCGCCGGGTGACGGTCCGGGAATGGTCTTGACCTGCGTCGGCAAGGCGCGAGTCTGCGCAGTGCACAGTGTCGACGTACTGACGAAGGTCGTCGGCACCGTCTGGTTGCACTCCACGTAGTTGGTCGTATCGATCAGCACCAGGTCGCCACCTTCGTTGGTGCCGGTGAACGGACGGACGATGGACAGCACGCGGCTGTCCATCATCGGATGCGGATTCAGGAACTGGATGGTCGTCGGCAGCCCTGTTGCGGGGTCCACGGTGCCGGTGTTGTGGCTGTTCGCGCCGTAGAGCAGCTGCAGGTCGCTACCGTCCGGGTTCAGGCTGTACAGATCCATCTGGTTGTTGTCGATCGCCTTCTCCCAGCGGGTATAGACGATGCGCCCGTCGTTCGAGACATCCGGATCGAGATCGTGCGCCTGGTTGAACGAGATCTGCTTGATGTTGGTGCCGTCGGCATCCATCACGTGCAGGTTGTAGGCAGGCTGGTTGTCGCCTTCCACCTGCGCTGCATATTGCGGTTTGTTCTCATCCAGCAGGATGGCGCGGGAAGCACGCTGCCGCGTCGAGGAAAATACGATGCGTCCATCGGGAAGGTAGTGCGGCATGATGTCCTGGCCTTCTTCCTCGATGGTGTCGGACTGGATCAGGCGGCGCAGCACCTTGGTCGTCGCGTCGTATTCCCAGATGTTCCAGGTGGGCTGATCTTCGTCGTCGGCGTCTTCGATGAAGCGTGCACGCATGGCGAACACGACCTTGGTGCCGTCGAAATTGATGTGCACGTCGCGGATGTCGCCGAGGCCCTGGGTCTCGGCAGCGGTGATATTCGTTTCGGGTGCGGAAGGCGATGCGGAGGGGCGCGTATATAGATCCGCTCCGATCTCGAAACGCACCAGCTCGCGCACGTCGTCGACCGTAGTCTTGGAGTCGGGATCGGGCACCGGGCGCTTTACGTAGAACACCGGATAGTCCACCGCCACCGGATCGCCTCCAGTGCTGCCCGTGGCTCCGCCACCGGCGCTCTGGCCGGTGCCGATAGTGACATCGGTGCCGCCGTCGCCGCTGCTGCAGGCAGCGAGGACTGCCATGACTGCGGTGAGCGCAACAGCGTGAATGCAACGTGCCAGCGGCCACATGGGCCTTTGGGGCCCCGTCGTCCTGCAAGGGGCGACCGCGGTCTGCGCCAGATCATTCATGGTGTTCACTCCGGTGTTCATCGGCTCGGTCATTGCGGTTGTCTTGCCTGCATCTGTCGCTTTCCGTTGGTCCGAAGTGGCGCACTGTATCTGCCCGAAATGACCTGCCCGAGGTGACAAACACTCATGACAGCTCGCGACCGCACAGGCGTCGTTCGAGCTGTCTTCAGCAGGCGCGACATCATCGACGCGACATATTGCGCTATCCGTTAACCGGTTCACAGAAGCCGGTTCATGCAGGACATGTCCGATGGTTTCGTGACGCATCCGTTCGTAGCTTATGTATCACGCGCGTGATGCTGCTCACATACGGATGCGCACTGCGTGGTGTGACTGCGAATGCAACCACGGCGCGGCCATCGTGGAGGCAAGACTACGCGCGCGTGAGATGCCTTCTATTGTCTGCGGAGTGCGACGTCTTGCTGCTGAGACAGTTCGTCACCGATCGGTTGCCACCTATAGTCCGCTGCGCATCGTCGGGAGAGTGCCGACCATGCGTCAAGTCGATGTCTTGGTCTTGCGTCGATGTGTCTTGCGATGGACTCGAGTCAACCCAGGTAGACCCAGGTAACGCGGATGAGCAACATGAACCAGACGAAGGAAACGGACCGCGGGGGCGCGCTGCGGCGTCACGTGGCCAGGTCTACTGCCCGCTCGACGGCCCATTCCACGGCCCGCTCGACAGCAAGAGCAGTGGCACTGGCGCTGGCGATAGCATCGTTCGCTTTCGCCCAGCCCGATGCGCACGCCGGCAATCGCGAACAGGCCAAGCGCATGTTCGATCGACTCACCGGCACGCCGCCCTCGGATGCCAAGCTCACCGAACTCACCAACATGATGACCGGCGGCAGCACTCCGCAACAGGTCGCGCTGTTCATCATGGACAAGGACCAGGCGCATTCGAGTCCCTTCTACAGCGTCACGCTCAAGAACTTCGCCACGCCGTGGACCAATCGCGACCAGACGGTGTTCGCGCCGCTGAACGATTACACCGCCACCGTCATCGGCGTAGTGCGCGATGACGGAGATTTTCGCGACATCCTGTCCGAGGACGTGCTCTATGTCGGCGAAGGCGTGACGCCTGCCTACTCGACGACGAGCAACGCCCACTACGACACGCTCGAAGGCAGCAACATGGACCTGCGCACGGTGCTGTCGAAGAAAACGCAGTCGTCATTGAACGGCCTGCCGCCGGCCGCTACCGCCGGTGTGATCACGTCGCGCGCCGCTGCCGAAGCGTTCTTCATCGACGGCACCAACCGCGCGATGTTCCGCTTCACGTTGCTCAATCACTTGTGCCGCGACATGGAACAGGTGCACGACACGACGCGTCCGCCGGATCGCATTCGCCAGGACGTGACGCGTAGCCCTGGCGGCGACAGCAGCGTCTTCCTGAACAACTGCATCGGTTGCCACAGCGGCATGGATCCGCTCGCGCAGGCGTTCGCTTACTACGACTTCGACGAAACGCAGGGCAAGCTGGTGTACACCCAGGGCGCGGTGCAGCCGAAGTACCTGATCAATTCGGACAACTTCAAGCCGGGCTATGTGACGCCCGACGATCACTGGGACAACCGCTGGCGCCTGCCGGGCCATAACACTCCGATCGGCTGGTCCAGCAGCTTGCCTGGCACGGGTAACGGTGCGAAGTCGCTCGGCCAGGAACTGGCGGGCAGCGATGCCTTCGCCGAATGCCAGGTGCAGAAAGTATTCCGCACGGTGTGTTTCCGTTCGCCCAGCGACACGGCGGACATCGGCAAGGTCAAGGACATCACCGCGGCGTTCCGCGGCAGCGGCTACAAACTCAAGACCGTGTTCGCAGAGACCGCTGCGTACTGCGCGGCCGGCCAATAAGGAACACCGCCATGAAACGTAAATTCCGTTCGAACGTATTGCAGCTCGCCGCCC
>Ga0065707_10082754_pt1 | contig 12329 bp, 9 predicted proteins | sample SwiRhicommuniRL3_FD_59094 | JGI IMG/M metagenome (GOLD analysis project Ga0065707, IMG submission 59094) | Switchgrass rhizosphere bacterial communities from Rose Lake, Michigan, USA - RL3 v2 (version 2) | ecosystem: Host-associated > Plants > Roots > Rhizosphere > Soil | place: East Lansing, MI... | reverse complement strand
CTATCTTTCGGATCGTTGAACTGCCAGCCGCTCCACGAGGCGAGATCAATTGGCTGAGGGGAAAGCGGATAATAATCCTCCAGCAGATAGCGCCGCAGCGTCTTGAATGTGGCGAAATGCAGCCGAGCCTTGTCTTTCATTTCTGGCGGCCAGCGTTCGAGATGGCCGCTGGCGCCGAGCGCCCCGCCGAACAGGCTTTGGAAGCCGAGATCGTCGAGGTGAAAATTCTTGTTGGAGGGCTCCTGCGTATACAGCGTGTAGTTGTAATTGCCCGGCAGGAAGTGGTTGATGCCGAAGAGATGAAAGCGGAGGATCGCCGGATCGTGGCTGTAATCGCTGATCCAGAAAGCATGAAACCGCTTCACGGTTTCCAGATCTATCCTCAGGCCGCCGCTCGCGCAGCATTCGAGCAAGACATCGGGATGGCGCTCATGCAACCACTCGATGACCGAGTAAAGCCCCTGGATGTGCCGAATTTGCCTTGATCCGCGGCGGTTCGGCTCTTCGTCCGCCTCCCAAAAGGGGAGCGGGTCCATGTTCATGTCATATCTAATATATTTGACGCCGGCCTCCCGCACATGACGATCGATCATGTCGCGTACCCAAATTTGCACCTCCGATCGGCCAAAATCGAGCAGGCCAAATCGAAGCTTGGTATTCACCAGGGAGCTTCCCTCGTCGCTGTTATCCTTGACCCACGGCACATGACCCAGCCAGGGGGCAGCTGTCTTACCATGGTTCCACAACACCCATTCGGGATGCTCCCGGGCCAATTGTGAGCCCTCGGCAACACGTTCCGGTTCGAACCACAAGCCTAATTTCATCCCCTTCGATTGCACATAGTCAGCGATGGGCTTCAAGCCATTGGGCAGGCGGGCCTGATTGACGCCTTCCCAGTTGCCCACGGATGTGAACCACCGCTCCCCCGGGAACCAACCCGCATCCAACTTGAAATACTCTTCGCCGATTGCGGCTGCCTCATCCGCAGCTTTTTTGAGAATCGTTTCGTCGAATTGATCGAGCATTCCGTAGTAGGTGTCATAGGTGATCGCCGGAACAGCGTCGGCGCCCGCCAGTTTGGGGGTGTAATGGTTGCGGATCAGACGACGCAATCGGTTCGACCCGTCGGCTAATTCGCCTTGGTATAACCCTAAGAGGACCGTCGGGCCTTGGATTTCCTCGCCCGGCTCGAGCGCAATGTTCAAGTCAGGAATTCTGCCCCGAAGCTGTAGCCTGTCCGCCTCGCTCTGGACTTGCGCGCCCCATTGCCCCGACCAGCCGAATGCGACGAAGATACCTTCATTCAGAGCGTCATTTTGAATGAAGAAAAAGGGTAGGTCTTTCCTCGAAGATCGACCGCCTTCTGTGGTCAGCTCCATCTCCGAGAGTTCCAATGGCCCCGGCTGCATGCGGCGCTTGCTGATGGCAAACGTCTTCGGCGGCAGGACGCCCTCCGCCATGCCGCCGCCGCTCGAGACGACGCAATGATCTCCCGCATGCGAGGTGAGAAACGACACATTGAGCGCCTGAAGCGCCGATACCGGAGGCAGGATCTGAGCCCCCGTATTCTTGAAGCGAAGCTTGTATTCGATCGCGCCAAACTTGCGGAAAATGCGCGTTTCCCGCGTTACGGCGAGGCCGCTTTCATGCGCCAATGTCGTGCGGGTCACGCCCGTTTCCGGGTCATGACTGACAGAACGGGTCCAGTCGCTCGAAAATAGAGGGCCTAGCGTGATTCCGCCATATTTGAAGGAGAATCCCGCGCCGGCCAGTGCGGCTCGCGCCAATTCACCGTCCACATCCTTCCATGCATCGCGAATATCGATCGATGCCGGGTCAACCCCGTGTAATTCACGCCAGTCGGCCTTGCCCACAATAGCTTTCTCACTCAAGTTGTTTTGCCAATTCCACCGGCTCTAGTACTGAGCACACCGGCTCTGGTGCATCACTGCGATATCTTCCATTAGGTCATCGGTTGGACGACATCGGTTCCTGCTCGATCTCGATGCCTTCCGTTATCGCCGCCGAGCCGGTGACTTCGAACGTTTCCGAGCTGTACGCATCGGTAAACTGGTAACGGGCTGCGCCTCTAGTACTGAACGTCTGCACGAAACCCGACTGATCCTGAGGATCCTAAAACTGCCAGCCGGCCCATGACACGAGGTCTCCGAGTTGATCGCTCGGCGGATAGTCATCCTCGACCAGATAATGACAGATTTTCATCCACGTGACCACTCGTAGCCGCGCCGCTGCCATGCGTTAAAGATAATAGTGTCATCGGCTGCGATTGATGCCAGTCGCTGGAAAAGACTGGGCCCATGATTTTTCCATCTTACAAGAAAGAAGACCCCGCACCCGCCTGCGTGGATTTGGCGGGAAGCGCAACGATAGCAGGCATTCAGCTACTCGTGACGCTCATCCACCTTTCAATTTCTTGACGTCTTGGCGAAGCGTAAATGAGGTAAAGCTATCGCTCTTACGCGAACGACTGAAGCGCCGTTCCGAGATCTTGCGCTGGAATACTTATGTTGTGCGTCTTGACCGAGGCTGCCGTTTCTCCCGCGTCTGACAAGCCAATAGCTGTTAGGCAGGCTACCGCCGCTGCAACGAGTGTGCGCATAAAGAATAGCTCTCCCCTCATGAGGTTTCTTATGGCCATCGGCCCGTGGCGCGATGATCTCATAGGAAGAGCGGTGCGAGTCAAAATTTTTAAACCCCTGGGCTCGCGGGACGCAAAGTTATCCTTAGATTCCGTTTTGGCTTGCGCTGGGTTGACGAGCCCAACTCTAAAGGGTAGACGTTGGCCTCGAGCTTTGCGCGAGCGATCAGCGCTTCAATATTTCGAGCAGACGCGCCCTGACCTACTCTGGCGGGATCCTCTTTGCTTGGGTCACGGCTGAGACCATCAATGCTTTCAGCTTCCTGCCAGAAGGCGGAGATGCGCAGGTACGCCCGAACGTGCTCGGGCGAAGTACGCAGCCAGTAGTTGAATTCTTCTCGCGCGGGCGCGTTGACTTCGCCCTCGCTGAAGCGCAGCAGCCATTCGACGGCTTCGGCGCGGATTTGCGCGTTTAAGGGAGCTAGGGGGCGTGGCTTCGTCATGTGTCCGTACTCCAGTTACTCCATTTCTTCGAGGCGTTGGTCGCAGTAGGCAATGGCCCGGGTCAGATATTTGCGGACCATCGAGTGGGAAACGCCCAGTCGCTCGCCGATTTCCATCAGGGTCATGCCTTCGCAGCGATACATGATGAGCGCGGCGTAGGCACGCGGTGAGATCTGGGTCAGTTCTTTGTCAATTCGTTCGAGCCGCTGTTCGATGTCGAGCTCGTCAGCCGGATCGGCCACGGTGATGTTCTGGAATTCGGAGGCGACGTCCAGCGGGTCCATGCGTTCGGGCCGAGTCGAGCGCTGAAGATTGTGTTGGTGCAGGACGTGGCTCGCAACGGTAAATAGGTAAGCCTGAGGATTACGGATCGCTTCGTGGTCCTTGATGCGCAGCAAGCGGAGGAAGATTTCCTGGACCAAGTCGGGTACGTCCACGCTGGCGTGCCCCAGCCGGCTCGCGAGAAAGCGGCGCAGCTGGCGGCCGTGGACCTGTTCAAGGTCCGTGAGGAGCGCGCGGCCGCGTTGGGTGATCACTTAGGCACGGAAATATACCTTTCCACATGCATAAGAGCGATCTCACGTGACAAATTTAAACCCTGAATGTCACGAGAAAATTTACCCATGCAATTCCAAGGCTTACACCGGGTTTCAATTTGGGAGCCCTTTACGCTCTTTTACGGTATGGCAGATGGGGGAAACGTAACGGCCGAGTCGCTAAGGTGGTATCTAATCCATTGCAAGCCTCGGGAGGACGGGCGGGCGCTCGAGAACCTCGAACGTCAAGGTTTCGAATGTTACCGCCCGGTGCGACGCGTCGAGCGGCTGCGCGAGGGGCGAAAGTACGGTGCCGCTGAACCGCTATTTCCGCGCTACCTCTTCATCCGCCTCGATTGTATCAACGACAACTGGTACCCCATCCGCTCGACTCGGGGAGTCAACCAAATTGTGCGCTGCAGGGACCGCCCTCTTCCCGTCCGCGACGAAATTGTCGAGGGGATTCGTGCGCGGCTGGCGGGCCCGATCGGTCAAGAGCCGTACCTCAAACCCGGGGAGCGGGTGCTAATCATGGAGGGGCCGTTCTCGCAGATCGAAGCAATCTTTTTGGCCAACGATGGCGAAGAGCGAGTGGTGCTCCTGATGAACATTCTGCAGACGGATCAAAGAGTGAGCTTTCCGCTCGAGAGCGTGAAGAAGGTAGGATGAGAATCAAACAAAGTCAGGTGCGTATCTAAATGCGGCATTCGGAATGCTTCTGCTAAAGAATTAAAGAGAAGGTCTATACAGAGGTGTTGAAGGAATTGATGGATCGGGTGGAGGCTCGCAAAGACTGCCGGTGATAGAGCGACAATCCAAGTCCAGAAGGGCTTAAGGAAGCGTCATTCTATCCAGAGGGAGCTATCACCACATAAAATCGGCCTGCACCCAGAACTTGCCCGTGTCCGTCGCGAAGCCCCGGGTATCGTAGTCCGCATACTTGAGCATGAAATTGAACCGCTGCCATTTCGCCTGCAGCTGCAAATCGATCTCCGAGCCATAGTCGGCGTCCAGACGCTGCGACTGGAAATCATGATAGACCGCATTCGCCGAAAGCGTGTCGAGCATGCCGAGACCTTTTTTTACGTAGCCCAGCGTCACGTAGCGCCGCTCGAGGCCATTCGCCGGCGTCGTCAGAAATTTGTCCGCCCAGCCGTCGAATTTGTGCAGCGTCGCAAGCGGCGTCGTAAATCCTTTCACGCCATCGCCTTCCAGCACTTCAACTCCACCGCCCAGGCTGTACTGGCGAAACGTGCCGATGAGCTCGAAGGCATAGTAGTCATCCTCATAATCGAGCGGGTTACCCGCATACTCCTGCTGCGTGGCATAGGAGAGCGAATAGGCGAGCTTGATCTTTTTAACCGGCCGCTCGCCGGCCAGGCGCAACCCCACAGTCTGCGAGGAATCGCGCGGCGCCTCGTCGAAATCGAGCAGATACGCAAAGCCGGTGAGCTTGCCGACGGGCATCTGATAAGCCACGTTCGCAAGATAGTTGTCTCCGTGGTAGCGCCCCACGGGCGATTCCTTGCCGAAGACACGGTTCACCTGGTCGCTATACGCCAGATCCACCGTGAGATTGCGGATCGTCTTGTTCGTCACGCGCAGTGCGTCGAACGTCTGCTCGTTCTGCCGCCAGCCCACATTGCCCACGAACCGCTGATCGTCGAAGTTGAACCGCTGCCGTCCCAGCACCAGCGTGGTCCCCGGGATCGACGTATTGGTGAGTTGCAGCCGGTTGATCTCATAGGTTTCAGGGTCGGCCACCACGGGGAAAGCGGTCTTGCCGTTCACGGTGCTGTTGTAGTCGCCGTCGAGCGGCCAAAGCAGGTCGGAGTCGGCGAGGAATACCGTGTTCCACGCCTTGCCTGTCTCAAAACCGAGGCGGGCGCGCAGCGTGACCGCCTCGGCGTCTTCGCTCATGCCATCCTGGTCGACACTCTCCGCCCGCAGGCGCAGATCGACGATCGGCTTCGTCTCGCGCATCGCGTTCAACGCGGGCGCCACGCCTGCGGCATGAGCCGCGCCCATGCCAAGGGCCGCGAGTGCCGTAAGACAGCCGCACCCCATGTTTATCCGGGCTTTGTCGTGCATCTGATCGATACCTCAAAATTCTCGTAAAGAAGAATAGATGAATCGGACTGCGCGGCTCATGCCGCCGCGCTGACCGGGTGACGTTCGTGCTCCTCGAGGAAGCTCATGAGCTCTTTGCGGTAGCCGTAGTACTTGGGATGCTCCAGCAGCGCCTTGCGCGTGCGGGGGCGCGGCAGATCGACGTGCATGATGTTGCCGATCCGCGCATTCGGGCCGTTGGTCATCATGACCACGCGGTCTGCGAGCAGGATCGCTTCATCCACATCGTGCGTGACGCAGATGGCGGTGACCTGGGTGCGCTTCCAGAATTCCATCAACACTTCCTGCAGCTCCCAGCGCGTGAGCGCATCGAGCATTCCGAAAGGCTCATCGAGCAACAGCAATTTGGGCGACAGTGCGAAGGCGCGCGCGAGCCCAACACGTTGCCGCATGCCGTTAGAGAGCTCGTTCGACCGTTTATCGAGCGCGTCTGCAAGACCGACACGCGAGAGGTAGTACTCCGTGATGTCGCGGCGCTCGGCGGACGAGGCGTGCGGATAGACGCGATTGACGCCAACCGCCACGTTCTGCCGCGCCGTGAGCCAGGGCAGAAGATTGGGCGCCTGAAAGACCACGCCGCGATCGGGGCCTGCCGCCGTAACCTCGCGGCCATCGAGGATGATGCTGCCTCCTGTCACATCGGTTAGGCCCGCGGCCATCGACAACACCGTCGACTTGCCGCAACCCGAATGCCCGATGAGCGAGACGAACTCGCCTTTGCGGATATCGAGCGTGAACTGCTCGACGACGGTCAGCGGACCTCTGGCAGTGGGATAGACCTTGCCGACGTCATAAAACTCGACGAACTTGTCGGCCCGGGCCGCAATCTTGGGACGCGTGGCCACGCGCACGGCTTTCGGCGCGAAGTCATTTGAGGTGATCGGCACGATCTGCGGCAGCCGTACGCGATTTTCATCTTCTTCCGGTAGCCCACGCTGTTGCCCGAAGCTCAGGAGGTACTGGGTGATCTCGGCACGCAAATGCCGGTAAACCGGATCCTGATTCACTGCCGTACGGTCGCGCGGGCGGTTGAGGGTGACGCGAAACTCGCGTGCAAGCGTTGCTCTCGGCGCAGGCGTGAGCGGGATGATGCGGTCCGCCAGCAACAGCGCCTCATCGACATCGTTGGTCACGAGAATGACGGTCTTGCGCTCCTGCCGCCAGATCGTCTCGATCTCATCCTGCAGGTTCGCCCGCGTGAGCGCATCGAGAGCCGAAAGCGGCTCATCGAGCAGCAGGATCTGCGGATTCATCGCAAGCGCGCGCGCTACCGCAACCCGCTGCCGCATACCGCCTGAGAGCTCCGCCGGCCGTCGGTCGACAGCGTGCGCGAGCCCAACCATCTCGACGTATTTGAGTACGTGCGCATGGCGCCGGGCGCGCGTCCATTTCGGGAACACGGCGTTCACGGCGAGCGCGATGTTGCCCTGAACGGTGAGCCAGGGCATCAATGAATAACTTTGGAAGACGACGCCGCGATCCGGACCCGCGGCAACGATAGGTTTGCCCTGCAAACGGATCGAGCCACTGTCAGGCGCGAGCAGGCCCGCGATCGTCGAAATGAGTGTCGTCTTGCCGCTGCCCGAAAAACCGACGATCGCGACAAATTCGCCTTCCTCGATGGCGAGATTCACATCGTGCAGCACTTCCGTGCGGGCGGCTCCCGCGCCGTAGCCTTTGGAGAGATGCTCGAGCTGTAAAAAAGCCATGTGCGGATCGCGCCTCAGCCGCGCGTGCGGAAGTTGAAGAAGCTCTGCAGCGCCAGCATCACCCGGTCGAGCAGGAAGCCGATGATGCCGATCGTGAACACGGCGACCATGATCCGGGCCAGCGATTCCGAGCTGCCGTTCTGGAACTCATCCCAGATGAACTTGCCGAGCCCGGGATTCTGCGCGAGCATTTCGGAGGCAATGAGCACCATCCAACCCACGCTGAGCGAAAGCCTGAGGCCCGTGAAGATGTAAGGCAGCGATGAGGGCAGCACGAGCTTGAAGAGCCGCGTGATCCAGTTGAGATGCAACACCTTCGCGACATTCATGAGGTCGCGGTCGATCGAGGAAACGCCCACCGCCGTGTTGATGATCGTCGGCCAGACCGAGCAGAGCATGACCGTGATCGCCGAATTGATGAACGACTTCTCGAGCACCGGCTCATCCGTCACGTAGAGCGCGCTCACGAGCATCGTCACGATCGGCAGCCAAGCCAGCGGCGACACGGGCTTGAACACCTGGATGAGCGGATTCAACGCGCCATTGATCGTCTTCGAGAGGCCGCACAGCAGACCGATCGGCACTGCGATGAGTGTGGCGAGGAGAAAGCCCGCGAACACCGTCTTGAGACTCGTGAAGATCTGATCGATGTAGGTCGGCTTGCCTGTGTATTTGCGCACCGTGATCTTAAGAGAGGGATCTGCGGCCAGCCGGTCGGCGTTGCGCGCCGTCTGGCGCTCATGGAAGGCGATCGCCTTGGCGCGCTCGGCCTTGTGATCGGCCCAAAGCGCGTGCGTCTGCTGCCACACTGCCGCGGGGCCCGGAATCTTCCCAAGACTCGTCTGGATGCCACTCGATACCTGGCTCCACAGGAACAGAAACACCGCAATCGCGAGCACCGGCACGCCGAGCAGCTGCCATAGCTCCATGACCTGCGCGCGCGGCGACTCGCCTCGAACGAGCCGGATGATGGGATTCACAAACCCAATGCCGAGGACGGAGAATAGGTTATTTGCCGACGACATTGCCGCCCTCAATCTTTTGATTGCCTTTGAGACCGATGACAAACTGGTCGATGTAGGCGTTCGGCTTGCGGCCGTCGAACTCCGTCCCATCGATCATGTCCTTCATCGGCGCGCGATAGCCGTCGCTGTCCCAGGGGAAATCCGTCTTCTGCGCCTTCCCCTCGGCGACGAGCAGCTTCGCCGCCTGCAGATAGATGTCGGTCCGGTTCACTTTCTTCGCCATGTCCTGATACCACGCGTCCGGCTTGGCCTCCGCGATCTCACCCCAGCGCCGCATTTGCGTGAGCGACCAGACGGCGTCGCTCAGAAAGGGATAGCTCGCGTAGCCGCGGAAGAAAACGTTGAAATTGGGCGTTTTGCGCTTGTCGCCGCGGCCATACTCGAACGTGCCGAGCATACTGTTCGAGAGCACGCGGTAGTCGGCGCCCACATATTCGGGCCGTGAGACGATCTGTGCAGCCTCCTTGCGGTTGGCGCCATTGCCGGCGTCGAGCCAGATGCTCGCGCGGATGAGCGCCTTGGTCACGGCGAGCAGCGTGTTGGGATTCTTGTCCGCCCACGCCTTCGTGACGCCGAAGATCTTGTCGGGTATCGCCGGCCAGATCTCATCGTCCGTGACCATCGGCACGCCGACATTCTTGAAGAGCGCCTGTTGGTTCCAGGGCTCGCCGACACAGTAGCCCCGGATGGTTCCCGCTTCGAGCGTCGCGGGCATCTGCGGCGGAGGCGTCACTGAGAGCAGCACATCTGCCTTGATCTGGCCGGACACATCCGTGGGCGAGTAGAACCCCGGGTGCAACCCGCTGGCGGCGAGCCAATAGCGCAGCTCGAAATTGTGCCCCGATACCGGAAAGACCATCGCCATCTTGAAAAGCTTGCCCTGCGCTTTCGACTCGGCGACTACTGGCTCGAGCAGCTTCGCGCTGAGCGGATGCACCGGCTTGCCCTGAGCGTCGAGCGGCGCTTTGGATTTGATGCGCGCCCACACGTCATTCGAGACGGTGATGGCTTTGCCGTTCACGTCCATGCTGAAGACATTGATCATGTCGGCCTTGGTGCCAAAGCCGACAGTGGCGCCGAGCGGCTGCCCCGCGAGCATGTGCGAGCCGTCGAGCTCACCCGTGATGACCCGGTCGAGCACGACCTTCCAGTTAGCCTGCGGTTCGAGCGTGACATAGAGTCCTTCGTCCTCGAAGAAACCTTTCTCGTAGGCGACGGCGAGCGGCGCCATATCCGTTAGCTTGATGAAGCCGATCTTGAGCTGCTCCTTCTCGAGCTTCAGGCCGGCCGCCTGCGCGCAGGCCAGCCACAGCGAGCACACGCCGAGCGCCAGCCGCCATCCAGTCAAATTCATCCGGTGCATGCTCACGTTTGTGCGCCTTTTGCGATAGTCAAAAAAAACGCCGCCGAGCCGGCGCGCAGCATCGTTGAGATGTGTGCTCCGTATCGGCGGCGTTGCCTCATGGACTCTTTGCTGAGCCCGCAAATTTCTTTGCAACGTGCGTGCCATGCGGCACGCGCCGCCGCAAGAATCTCATGAAACGATTCCCAACCAAGGACTTACGCCTCTATCGAGCATTGGCACTCATCGCGGCCAGCTGCGAAACCCGGTGCAGATGCTCGAACATCGGGCAGCGCGCGCGCTGGCGCGCACCACATCAAGGCAGCGACGCGAGATAGCCTCGAAGGTCGGTGGGATCGAACGGCCGCTCGTCGAAGAATCGCTCGATACGGCTGTCGCCTGATGGAATGTCTGCATCGAGGGGCGCGAGCGCTGCACGATAGAGGTCGGGACGATAGGTGGAGCGCACTGCGGCCTCATGCCGGCTCGAGAACTCCACTTGCCCCCAGCGCGCCATTTGCGAGTAGAACCACAGCGCATGGCTCACCCACGGAAACGTGGCTGCATGCCTGGCGGGAACATAGAAATCATTCAACGCCACGGGCGCCGTGCCGGGCGCCAACACAAGGCGATTGCCAAGCGCCCGATGCAATAGCTCCGCCGGCGCACTCACGTAGCGCGGTTCCGCGAGGAGGCCGGCGAGATCCGCGTGATTCTCCGGTTGTTCGCACCATTGAGAGGCGCGATACAGCGCGCGCAGCAGCGCCGCCAGTATCTCTGGATTGCGCTCGGCCCACTCCGTGCGGCACCCCAGCACTTTCTCGGGACTCAGCTCCCACACTGCGGTGGTTGGCATGACGACGACGCCAGCGCCCGCGTGCACAGCCGCGCTATTCCACGGCTCGCCAACGCAAAAGCCGTCGATCTGACCCGCGCGCATGGCGTCGGCGAGAAACGGCGGCGGCAACACGACCAGCCGCACGTCGTGGTCCGGATCGATGCCGGCTGCTGCAAGCCAATAGCGCAGCTCATAGTTGTGACATGAGAACGGATACACCATGCCGAACGTGAGCGGCTTGCCCTGCGCGTGCTGGCGCTCGGCTACGAGCCGCAGCGCCGCGCCTTGCGCGCGCGCATCGGCGCCGGGGCGCGCGCCCTGCTCTTTCATCTCTCCCCACAGCGGTATCGATACCGTGATGGCGTTGCCACCCAACCCCAGGGCGAACGGCGCAATAACCGGCACGGCGACGTGGCCGATGCCGAGCGTCGAAGCGACCGTCATCGGCCCGAGCATGTGTGCCGCATCGAAGTGCCCGATGATCGTGCGGTCGCGAATGTTGGCCCATGAGGTTTCCCGAATGAGCACGAGGTCCAACCCTTCTTCAGAGGCAAAGCCTCGTTCCGCCGCAGCGACCAGACACGCGCAATCGAGCAGCGGCATGAAGCCCACGATCGTTTTCTGGCGGGTCATGCGCGGCTCACTTTCTGGGCCGCAACAATTGCGCAGCCGTAACGACGCTCTGCGCCACGTCGCGCACCTTGCGGCCTTCATTCATCGCCGCTTTGCGGATGAGCGCATACGCATCGTCCTCAGGCAGCCCGTGCTCTTTCATTAGAATGCCTTTTGCCTGCTCCACCACCTTGCGTTCCTCGAGCGCCTGCTTCGTGCGGTCCAGCTCTTCGCGCAGGCGATTGAAAGCGTTGAACCGGCTCACCGCCATATCGAGCACGGCTTTGACCCGCTCCTTCTTCAGGCCGTCGACCACATAGGCGCCGACGCCCGCGGCGACGGCGGCCTCGATCGTCTCCGTATCGGATCGGTTGACGAACATCGCCACGGGCCGGCTCACGACGCGCGACATCTGGAACATCTGCTCGAGCACGTCGCGGTTCGGGTTCTCGAGATCGATGAAGATGACATCGGGATTGACATCGACGATGCGCCGCAACAGGTTTTGCATGTCGCGTACGACGGTGACGCTCGCACAGCCGGCCTCGCGCAAGCCCTCTTCCAGGATCGAGGCGCGCATGACGTTTTGATCGACCAGCAGAATACGTAGCGTCGGCTCGCTCATGGATCGCTCGAAGGGTGCAACAGCCATGCCACGAGGTGGCGAGCACGAATGCCGTTGAAATACCCACGTGAAAGTGCGCCGAGCGCACGAATGTCGTGCATAGAGCGGTGGCGGCGCCCTGTATGGGAGCGGCGGCGCGCCCTCACGGCCAGGTGAGAACAGGGCAAAAGAGTGTAAGTGTGCGTAGCGCATGACTTTGCTGAGAGCTGCGGCCGCGTGGCATACGCGTTGCAACGTTTGCAACCCATAGGCTCAACAACGAGCCAGCCAGGCAACGCCGCCGACTCTGGAACCCCGCATTGCTTCCAATGGATGCGCCAGATCGTGCGGCGTTTTTTATGAGGAGGCCAGAATGAACACCCGACCCCGGCTCGTTGCGATCGGCAACGGCATGGTGGGCCAGCGGCTG
>Ga0065707_10082750_pt1 | contig 12338 bp, 11 predicted proteins | sample SwiRhicommuniRL3_FD_59094 | JGI IMG/M metagenome (GOLD analysis project Ga0065707, IMG submission 59094) | Switchgrass rhizosphere bacterial communities from Rose Lake, Michigan, USA - RL3 v2 (version 2) | ecosystem: Host-associated > Plants > Roots > Rhizosphere > Soil | place: East Lansing... | reverse complement strand
GGGCGCGCGTGCCGCATCGCCAGTCCGCAGGGCGGGCGCCGGAGGCGGCAGGGCGGCTAACATCGTCACATCGGCGGGCCTCGCCGCCTGCTGACATCGAGTTAGCCATGCCACCGCTTCAACACCGTTTTGTGCAGACCAACAGCATCCGCATGCATGTGGCCGAGCACGGCGAGGGCCCGCTCGTGCTGCTATGCCACGGCTTTCCGGAGAGCTGGTATTCGTGGCGGCATCAGCTTAACGCGCTGGCCCAGGGCGGCTACCGCGTGGTCGCACCGGACATGCGCGGTTACGGCCAGACCGATGCGCCGGCGGCCATTACCGCCTACTCGATGCTGCACCTGGTGGGCGACATGGTCGGTTTGGTGCTCGCGCTCGGGGCACCCAATGCAGTCGTGGTCGGGCATGACTGGGGCGCGCCGGTGGCGTGGCATTGTGCGTTGCTGCGCCCCGACTTGTTCACGGGCGTGGCCGCCCTCAGCGTGCCGTTTCGCGGACGCGGGCCGGTGTTGCCGACGACGGCGATGCCCTGCACCGACGACAGCGAGTTCTATCAGCTGTATTTTCAAGAGCCAGGCAAGGCCGAGCGCGAACTGGCCAATGACGTGCGACGCACCGTACGAGCATTGCTCTACGGCGCGTCGGGCGATGCGCCGGCCTCGCAGCAAATCACCATGGTGCCGCGCGACGGCGGTTTTCTCACGCGTTTGGTCGACCCCGCCGAGTTGCCGGCGTGGCTGCACCAAGACGACGTGGACTTCTATGTCTCCGAATTCGAGCGCACCGGCTTTCGCGGCGGCCTGAACTGGTACCGCAACATCGACCGCAACTGGGAGTTGCTGGCCGCTTATGCCGGCGCCAAGATCAGCGTGCCGGCATTGTTCATCGCCGGCGATCGCGACCCGGTGGTCACATCACCTGCCGTGCAAAAGGTGATCGCCAGTCTGGCTGGACCCGTGCCGCGTCTGCAGCGGTCGCTCATGCTGCCGGGTTGCGGCCACTGGACGCAACAGGAGCGTCCCCAAGCAGTGAACGACGCTTTGCTCGAGTTTCTCGCTGCGCTGCATGCACGATGACGCCCGGTACCGAGGTCGCGCTGCAAAGCCGTCGACCATGACCCGCGACGACTGGCTCAGCCAATTCGAGGACGAACTGAAGAAGCTGCGGCCGCACGTCGGCCAGCGACTCGCGACCACGTTAGCGCTGCAGAAGTACGACCCGAAGGAGCACCCGCGGGACTTGGCGCGACAGTACGACAAGAGCATGCGGGCGCAGCCCGCGCCAGCGCCGGCCAAGAAGCGCGCGAAGTGACGGCAAGCAGATTGCCGCACCACCGCGATGCCGCACTTCATCCTTGGAGCGACCCGCGGCCTTGCTGGTGGTGTCACTGGTGGGGCGGTGCGAGCCCCATGGGCACCCAACAGGGCGCCACTCTCAGTGAGCACCGTTGGCTGGGGGCCCCTAGGCTTTCCGCGAGCGTTCGGCGGCGTCAGCGAGGCGCTCTAGCGTGACGCAAACGCTGCGCCACGTGTCGCGCATGTCGGTAAGTTCGCTGAGGGCGACCCAAGCCTCTCGGACCACACGGTCTTGGCCCTCAGATACGGGCTTTCTGCTGGTCGCAATCTCAAGCATTCGCCGAACGTAGTTCTCGCACTCGCAAACGTGCTGGTCAAGCTCTGCAAGCTTGGCTCGCGACGCATTCAGCAGCTTGGTGGCCTCTTGCACAGTCCCCAGCCCTCGTCCAGTTTCGAGCATTGTGGGGGCGAATTCGCAGGAGTTGCGTCGATCCAGCCACCCATCCCGCGCCACCCGGCGCCCGCTGCGGCCGCCGGCACCCGATTTCGGGGGTGGGATCGACCCTGCTCCCGCTGCGGCGGTGCTTCAGCAACCGCCGAATCGGCGCTACTGTGTCGTGCATCGCCTGCACGGCGCTAAGTCGGTCGCCATCCGCGTCGCCATCGAGTTCGTATGAGCAGATTTCTGAAGAGTCTGTCTTCGCTAATGAACGGCAACGCAGACCGATCGCCCAAACGCGGCGCCAATGAGCCCGATGCCGGTCCGTCGACGCTGACCACACCGCTGTTCCCTTTGAACGGCAGCGATGCCGATGCGACTGGCACGCCGCAGCAACCGCCGCGCCGGCACGCTGCGGCCGACGCGCGCGACGCGTCGACCGAGGGCGCCGAGTCGACGACGCCCGGCGCGCTGGTTTCGCTGGCCGCCCAGCCGGCGTTGCACAAGGTCAGGCGCAAGTCGGCGTCGTCGCGCGCGCTCAACGCGGCCGTGCGCGCCACCGCGCAGGTGGCGCTGTCCACCCACGTCGAACCCACTGCGCCACCGAAGGTCGCTCGCGCCAACCACCGATCGAGCGTGGTGCTCACGGAGACCGAGAAGCTGCGCCTGCAGATCATGCAGGTGCAACTCAAGTTGACCGGCCTCGGGCTGTACGACGGCACGATCGACGGCATGATGAACCCGGATTTGGTCGACAGCGTGCGCCACTTCCAAACCCTCAAGGGCATGCGCGACAGCGGCATGCTGACCACCGGCACCCTCACGGCGCTCGGCGTTCGCACCGGCGAGTGAAGCCAGCGACGAATGGGCGTCAGCGTTCCAGGACGCACTAAAGAGACCGCGGTCGCATCTCTCGGGCAAGGTCGCGTCACGATCGCCCTTCAGCAGTCTCGGTCCCGTGATGGAGTTCGCTCGTTCGAGGCACATCACAGCGATGTGCGTTTCCTAGAATGCCTACGTCGCAACGCGATCCAAGAACCATTCCACACATGCGATACGGCCCGCCGCTACTTGCCGTTGGTCTCTTGTTCACTCCGGTACTTGGCCAAAGCGCGGACGTCTATCGGTGGGTCGATGATCAAGGACGTACCCACGTAGCGGACACTGTTCCTGAGCGATACAGGGGCGTGGCGACAAGGCTGGATTCACAGGGCCCTCAACCGTCTGCTCAGCAGCGCTCCGAAGCGATCGAGAGAGCGGCAAAGGATCGAGCTAGATTGGCGGAGCTTGATGCGGCACGGCAAGCGCAGGCGCCAGCCAGCAGTGCATCAGCCGCGACATCCCCGCCAGTGGCCCGACGCAACAGCTCTGGTGGTTCCGAGTGCGATCGTATGTGGCAGGAGTACTTCGACAGCCAAGTGTGCTTTGGTCCGTATCACTTGGGGCAGGGTGGCGTCAGAGCCGAGGCACACGGCAAGTGCAAAGAGGTTCTGAATCCATCGCAGCAGTGCGGGCCTGCGAAGTACGTCCCGCAGTAGCGGCAGCGGCCATATCAGCTCCGCTGCCCGGACATGGCCCAGTTGAGGGGTGCACGCCTGCGCGGACCGAGATCAGAATGGCCTTGCAATGGTTCTCCTCCCTATGAAGGGTTGGGGTCACGCGGAGCGAGCCGGTGGCCCCGTTTCTTTGCCCGGTGCGGCTACCCCGCGCGCATGGACGTACTGTCGAACACGGGGCGATCGCTTTGCCCGCCTACCGGGCGGCTCGGTTTCTCTGCCTGATCGACACACGGCCGGTTGCTTTCGCGATTGCGGCGTGCACGTCGGCAGGCTGGATGTTCGTGTATCGCTTGAGCTGCGCCCAGGTCTTGTGTCCGGTCATCAGCGCGACGCGCGGAATGTCCAGACCACGGCGGAACAGGTCAGCGGTGGCGCGGTGGCGTAGATCATGGAAGTGAAGATCCTCGATGCGTAGCGCCTTGCATGCACGCGTGAAAGCAGCCGACACCGACGCGGCCCTATAGGGGAACACCTTGCCGCTCGAGCGATCGCGAATTGCTGGCTGCACGATCGCCCATGCCTCGGGCAACAGCGGCACCGTCTGATCGTTGCCCTCGCGCTCGCGCGGGTCCTTGCGGTCGCGAATCACGACCGTGCGTGCGATGCGGTTGACGTCCTCGATCTCGATGCGGCAGATCTCGTCCTGGCGCATCGCCGTGGCCAGCGCGAACCGGCACAACGTCTCCATCGGAATGCGCTGCCGATCGTTCTCCCAGTGCGCGTACAGCCGCGTCAGCTCGGCGTCGGTGGGTTCACGGTCTCGTTCGACACCACGCGTGCGCAGGCCGCGATAGGGCAGGTCCCGGCGTGCGTCGGTGGCGAGCTCGACGGGCAGATCAAGCCGGCGCGCATGTCGCCCCCACTTCAGCACCGCGGAGATGGTCGACAGGTCGCCAGCAATCGTGACGCCGCCCGCGCCGTCGGCCTGGCGACGATCAGCGAAGTCGCGAAGGTGCAGGGCGCTGAGAGCCCGCAGCCGCACCTTGCCGAGCGGGTCGGCCTTGAGCCGGAGCAGTGTCGCCAGCTTCGTCTTGCGTGGCTCCCGCGCGTGCAGGTCTTGGTACTTGCCGATCAGGTCCGCAAGCGTTGTCTCGGCCGGTGGCGGAGCGAAGCCCTCGACGGCCACGAGCTTGGCCTGCGACTCGACCTCACGCCCCCAGTCTTCGGCATCGCCCTTGCGATCGAACGTGGCCGCCTTGTACGCGCCGCCGCGACGAACCTGCACTCGCCATCGGCCGCTTGGAAGCTGGGTGAATGTCGGCATGCTCGAACTCCGTGTGCACTGCAGAATGCACACGCCCAGGGTGCACAGTGTGTGCGTCCAATCGTGTAATGTTCCGACGCAATTAAAGCACCGCCTGTGCAGTGCGTGTGCACATTGCTCTGCACATCGGTAAGCTTTCTTACAAGCGTGTCAACAAATATTCCATTCAATCAATCACATAGCGCATGGCGTCTATGTGTAGCGCCCATGATGGAGTGGACAGATCGGCATTGTCGCTACTTTCACCGCCTGCTGTCGCCGCGCGCGCGCCTGTACACCGAGATGGTGACCACCGGTGCGCTGTTGCACGGCGAGGTGGCGCGCCACCTCGATTTCAGCGCCGAAGAGCATCCGGTGGCGTTGCAGCTCGGTGGCAGCAATGCGCATGAGCTGGCCACCTGCGCGCGCCTGGCGCAGCGTTGGGGCTACGACGAAATCAACCTGAATTGCGGTTGTCCGAGCCCTCGCGTGCAACGCGGCGCGTTCGGTGCCTGCCTGATGGCTGAGCCCCAGCTGGTGCGCGACTGCGTCCGCGCGATGCGCGACGCCGGCTCACTGCCGGTCACGGTGAAGCACCGCATCGGCATCGATCGCACCGAGAGCTACGGCTTCGTGCGCGACTTCGTCGGCACGGTAGGCGAGAGCGGATGTAGCGTCTTCATCGTGCACGCCCGCAATGCCTGGCTCGACGGCCTGAGCCCCAAACGCAATCGCGAGGTGCCGCCGCTGCGCCACGACACCGTCGCGCGGTTGAAGGCCGACTTTCCGCAGTGGACCTTCGTGGTCAACGGCGGCCTGATGGAGCGCCCACAGATCGAGCACGAGCTCGCGCGAGTCGACGGCGTCATGCTCGGCCGCGCCGCGTACCACGACCCTTGGCGCTTGATCGAATGGGACACACTGGCGTTCGACGGCGGCGCTCAACCGCCACCTGACCGCGACGCCATCGAGCAGGCCATGGTCGGGTACATGGAACAACGGGCGACGCACGATGGCACTCCCTGGACCGCGATCGCGCGGCACATGATGGGGTTGCGACTCGGCCAGCCCGGAGCGCGTCGTTGGCGCCAAGTGTGGTCCGACCATCGCCTGCGCGCCTTGCCGCCAGGCGAAGTGATGCTGCGAGCGCGAGAGGCCCTCGGCAACGACCCGCACGCCGATGCGTTGGTCGACGCCGCAGCGGCCGTGTGAGCGGCGGCGGCGTGAACCTGATCTGGCGCGTCCCGACTGCTAGAGCCGCTTGGCTCGCCACGCTATGCCGCCGGTCGGGACGGGCCAGGTGGCCAGCAGCAGGCCACACAACGCCAACGCGAAAGCCGTTGCCTGCAAAACGCTGAACGGCTCGCGCAGCACGCTCACGCCGACCACCGCAGAGGCCACTGGCAGCAGCACGGTGAAGACGCCGGCGCGCGAGGCCTGCACTTGGCGAAGCCCGCGCATCCACAGCCACACGGTGGCCACGCTGGCTGCTAGCGAATAGAACAGCAGCAGCCCCCAGGTCGGCAATGATATGCGACTGAAGTCATGCGACCAGGCCTGCCACAAGCCGAGCGGGGTGATCAGCACCAGGCCCCACAGGTTGATCAATGCGCTGATGCGCTTGGCCGACATCTGGCCGGTGAGCCGCTTGCCGATGACCACGTAGCTCGCCTCGCACAATGCCGCCCCCACCAACAGCGCATGCCCCAGCGCTTGGTGCGTCCCTGCCGCACCATCCACCCCGCCTGGGCTGCGCCCAAAGGCGAGTGCTGCGATGCCTGCGACCGCGCAAGCGATCGCAACCACCACGCGCATCGGGATGCGTTCTCGCAGGAACAGCCACGACAGCACGGCCACCGCGGCCGGGATGGCGGCCATCACCACGCCGGCTGCCACCGCCGAACTGAGCATCACGCCGTACAGCATGCAGATCGAAAACAGGAAGTTCCCGAGGAAGCTCTCCCAGAAGAGCAAGCGGCGGTCGTGACGCGATAGCGCGGTGTCGTCAGCCTGGCGCCGCAACCAGCCCAGCATGGCCACCGCGGCGATGGCGAAACGCAACCACGCCAGCAAAAACACCGGGAATACGGCCAACAGCAGCTTCGACAGGCCGACATAGCTGCCCACCAGCGCCATGCTCGCGCCGAGGCACAGGTACGCTGCCCAAGGTGGGCCGCTCACTGAACGCTCGCCGACATCGCGGCGGGCAACACGCTCACGCAGCGCGTTGGATCGCGCCGCGCAACGTATCGACGATCTGATCGATGTGCTGGCGCTCGACGATCAGCGGCGGCGACAGCGCGATGATGTCGCCGGTCGTGCGCACGAGCATCCCCTTGTCAAAGCAATCGAGGAATACATTGAACGCACGCTTGGCCGGCTCGCCGGCGATTCCCTGCAACTCGATGCCGCCCACCAAGCCATAGTTGCGAATGTCGATCACGTTGGGGGAGCCTTTCAGCGAGTGCAAAGCCTCGCCGAAGTAGCTTTGCAGCGTGGCTGCTCGTGTGAGCAGCCCTTCGTCGGCATAGGTGGCCAAAGTGCCCAGCCCTGCCGCGCAGGCCAGTGGGTGTGCCGAGTAGGTGTAGCCGTGGAAGAACTCGATCAGGTGCTCAGGGCCGTTCATGAAGGCGTCATGGATCGTTTGTTTGACGAACACGCCTCCCATCGGCACGCAACCGTTGGTGATGCCCTTGGCCACCGTCATCAGGTCGGGCGTGACGCCGAAAGTCTGCGCCGCGAACGGTTGGCCGGTGCGGCCGAATCCCGTGATCACCTCATCGAAGATCAGCAGGATGCCGTGCTTGTCGCAGATCTCGCGCAGCCGCTGCAGGTAGCCCTTGGGTGGCAGGAACACGCCTGCCGAGCCCGCAATCGGCTCGATGATCACCGCGGCAATCGTCGAGGGGTCGTGCAGCACGCATAGCCGCTCGAGGTCGTCGGCCAACTCGGCACCGTGCGCCGGGAGGCCAACGCTGAAGGCATTGCGCGTCACGTCGTGCGTGTGGCGCAGGTGATCGACGCCGGCCAGCATGGCACCGAACATTTTGCGGTTGGCCGTCATGCCGCCGACCGACAGGCCGCCAAAGTTCACGCCGTGATAGCCGCGTTCGCGCCCGATCAGGCGGGTGCGATGACCTTCACCGCGCACTCGGTGATAGGCAAGTGCCATCTTCAAAGCCGTGTCGACCGACTCCGATCCCGAGTTGGTGAAGAACAGCTTGGTCATACCAGCCGGAGCCAGCTTCACTGCCTCTTCGGCGAGCTCGAAGGCCTTGGGGTGGGCCATCTGGAACGGCGGTGCGAAATCCAGCTCGGCCGCTTGATCCTGGATCGCCTTGACGATCTTGGGCCGCGCATGGCCCGCGTTGACGCACCACAAGCCCGCCACGGCGTCGAGAATCTGTCGACCATCGTGGGTCCAGTAGTGCATGCCGCTGGATCGTGCCAACAGGCGAGGGGCCTTCTTGAACTGCCGATTGGCCGTGAAGGGCATCCAATACGCATCGAGCTTCATCGCAGAGTCTCCTGGCTGCTTGGCATGCGAGGGCACGGGCGCCCGTCGCGGCGGTTGGGCAGATTGTGCCTGTGCTCACGCGCCACCGTCGGCGCCCGCGGCATGATGTCGCCGACCGCTGACGACCCGAGTGCCCACATGAATCCTGTGCTGATTCTTCAGTTCATGGACAACGACGCCCCGGCTTACTTGGGCACGTGGCTGCATCGACGCGGCATGGCGACCGACTTGCGCTTGGCCACGAGCAGTAGAGGCTTCCCCGAGCGGATCGATGGCTACTCAGCGCTCGCGCTGCTGGGGGGCAGCATGAGCGCCAACGACGATTTGCCTTTCCTGCACACCGCGCAACGTCTGGTCGACCAGGCGATGCACCACGACATCCCCGTGCTTGGTCACTGTTTGGGCGGGCAGTTGATGGCGCGAACGCTCGGCGCGCGGGTCGCCGCGTCGCCGGCGCCCGAGGTGGGCTGGCACCGCATGCAGGGCACCGATGCCGCAGCAAGTCAGCAGTGGTTTGGGCCCGCTGCCACGCACCAGGTCTTTCATTGGCACTACGAGGCCTTCGACCTTCCGGCAGGATCGCAGGGGCTCGCCACCAGCGAGCAATGTCCCCACCAGGCCTTCGCGATCGGGCCCCACTTGGGAATGCAGTTCCATGTCGAAGTCGATGCCGCGAAGGTCGAGTGGTGGCTCACCCATCACGACCCGCAGTACGAACAATCGCAACGCGAGTTCGACACGGTTCACCACGCTGATCGAATTCGCCTCGACACTGCTCGGTGCCTCGAGAAGCAGCAGCGGCTGGCCCACCGAATCTACGGCCGTTGGGTCGCTGCGGCACGCATTGTTCCGCAATAAGGGATTTGTGTTTCGCTTAGCGGAATCAAGGCCCTCGAGGGACTCACTCCATTTTCCATGATGGCTATCGGACTGTCGCCATACGGAAAACATCCTATATCATATTGATTTGTAAAGATATTTTTTTTCTCTTCTATAAGACATAAGCTTCCGGGCTCACGGTAGTCTTGTTGCCACGCAGCATTCAAGTCCTTCCGCCTCACAAACCCAGGAGCCCGACATGACTCAATCCACCCGTGAACAGCAAGCCGCCGCACTCGAGCGCGAGTGGGCCGAGAACCCACGCTGGAAAGGCATTCAGCGCGGCTACAGCGCTGCTGACGTCGTGCGCCTGCGCGGCTCGATCCCGATCGAGCACACGCTGGCCAAGCGCGGAGCCGAAAAGCTGTGGACGCTGGTGAACACCGAGCCCTTCGTCAACACGCTGGGCGCGCTCACCGGCAATCAGGCGATGCAGCAGGTGAAGGCCGGGTTGAAGGCAATCTACCTGTCAGGCTGGCAGGTCGCGGGCGACGCCAACAGCAACGGCGAGATGTACCCCGACCAGTCGCTGTACTCGGTGGACTCGGTGCCGAAGGTGGTGAAGAAGATCAACAACACCTTCCAGCGCGCCGACCAGATCCAGTGGAGCGAAGGCAAGAACGACATCGACTACTTCGCGCCGATCGTGGCCGACGCCGAGGCCGGCTTCGGGGGCGTGCTCAATGCGTTCGAGTTGATGAAGGCGATGATCGAGGCGGGCGCCGCCGGCGTGCACTTCGAGGATCAACTGGCGTCGGTGAAGAAATGCGGCCACATGGGTGGCAAGGTGCTGGTGCCGACGCGCGAGAACGTGGCCAAGTTGGTGGCCGCACGCTTGGCGGCCGACGTGATGGGCGTGCCCACCGTGCTGCTGGCGCGCACCGACGCCGAAGCCGCCGATTTGGTGACCAGCGACATCGACGACAACGACATGCCGTTCCTCACTGGCGAGCGCACCGTCGAAGGCTTCTTCCGGACCAAGAAAGGCCTTGACCAGGCCGTGAGTCGCGGCCTCGCGTATGCGCCATACGTCGATATGCTGTGGTGTGAGACTGGCACTCCTGACCTCGGCTTCGCAAAGGCGTTTGCCGACGCGATCCACGCCAAGTTCCCCGGCAAGCTGCTGGCGTACAACTGCTCGCCGAGCTTCAATTGGAAGAAGAACCTCGACGACGCGACGATCGCCAAGTTCCAGCGCGAGTTGGGTGCGATGGGGTACAAGTTCCAGTTCATCACGCTGGCCGGCTTCCACAGCCTGAACTACTCGATGTTCGAGCTGGCGCACGGCTACGCGCGCAACAACATGAGCGCGTTCGTGGAGATGCAGGAAAAGGAGTTCGCCGCAGCAGAGAAGGGCTTCACTGCGGTGAAACACCAGCGCGAGGTCGGCACCGGCTACTTCGATGCGGTGACCACCACGATCGAGCGTCAATCGTCGACCGCTGCCCTCAAGGGCTCGACCGAAGACGAACAGTTCTTCGAGCAGAAGCACGCCTGACCCATGCCGCACGGGTGGCGTCACCGCCACCCTCAGCGAGCCCGACCGCCACAAGCCGTCGGGCTTTTTCGTCATTGACGCATCGAAAATGACTGGCGTTTTCTCGGTGGACGGGGACACATTCCGGTGCTGCAATCGCGCCCGGACGCCGGATCGGCACCTCGAGGAGAAACTGTCATGTCCAAACGCTTCGTGATGGCATGGATCGTGTTGTTGGTGGCCTGGATGATCGAGGGATTCGTCGTTCACGGGTTGCTGCTGAGTAGCGACTATCTGAAGCTGCCGCAGCTGTTTCGTGCGCAGGACGACGCGCAAGGCTACTTTGGTTGGATGCTCCTGGCTCACGTGCTGGTGGCCGGCGCCTTCGTGTGGATCTACGAACGCGGCATCAGCACTGAGCGCCCTTGGCTCGGGCAGGGCCTGCGCTTCGGCGTTGCGGTGGCCCTGCTGACCGTGGTGCCGACCTATCTCATCTACTACGCCGTCCAGCCGATGCCAGGCGCATTGGTCGCCAAGCAGATCCTGTTCGACGCGATCGGCGTGGTGGTGCTTGGCGTGATTGCGGGCTGGATGTACCGGCCGCGCGGCGCCTGACCCGGGATCGATGACTCACCGCCAGCGAGGGCGCGGCCCTTTGGCTTGCCGCCGGCTGCTGCCGCGGCACGAACCACGCGCAAGGATGCCATGAGCTTTCCCCGATCCGACTTTCGCTTCTTCGAGCGCCTGCGCGTACGCTGGGCCGAGGTCGACATGCAGAGCATCGTCTTCAACGGCCACTACCTGATGTATTTCGACACCGCGGTGGCCGGCTACTGGCGCGCGCTCGCCATTCCCTACCACGAGACGATGGCGTACCTCGGCGGCGACTTCTACGTGCGCAAGTCCACCCTCGAATACGAGGCTTCGGCGCGCTACGACGATCAGATCGAGGTCGGTGTGCGCGCGCACCGCACCGGCAATTCGTCAATGGTGCTGGCCTGCGCGGTGTTCCGCGGCGAACAGCTGCTGGTCAGTGGTGAGTTGATCTATGTGTTCGCGGACCCTGCGACCATGTCGTCCCAGCCGATCCCGCAGGAATTTCGCGATCTGCTGCAAGCCTACGAGGCGGGCAAATCGATGGTCGACGTGCGGGTGGGGCGCTGGAGCGAGCTCGGCGAGCCGGCGCGCAAGATCCGCTCGCAGGTATTTGTCGACGAGCAGCACATTCCCGCGGAGATGGAGTGGGACGGCGCCGACGATGGCTGCGTGCACGCGCTGGCATGCAATCGTTTCGGATTGCCCCTGGCCACCGGCCGCATGCTCGAGCACGTGCCCGGCGTGGCCAAGATCGGCCGCATGGCGGTGTTGGCGCCCATGCGCGGCGGTCACATCGGGCGGGCTGTGCTCGATGCGTTGCTGCAGCACGCGCGCGAGCGCGGTGATCGCGAAGCCCTGTTGCACGCGCAGCTCGGAGCGGCGCCGTTCTACAGTCGCGCCGGCTTCATCGCGCGAGGCCCCGTGTTCGAGGAAGCCGGCATTCCACACGTCGAGATGGTGCGCACGCTGTAGCCTGCTTCAACCGCACGCATCGAAGACTTCGACCTGGCGCGGGCTGCTCAGCATCGGAGTCAACGCCGCGGCAGCATCTTCGATGCGCAAGCGCAAGTTGCTCTCGATGCCCTGGCCGCTGCCGTCGTGAAGGGCGTAGATCTCCATCAGCGTCACGTCGCCGCCACGTTCATTCGATCGCTGCAGCACCCGGGCAGCCAGACCCGGGTGCTGTCCGCGCAGGCACTGCTGGAAGGCGCGCACGGTCTGCAGCGCCGCCGGCGCATTCGCATGCGCCACGCGGTAGTACACGTAGAGCTCGCTGCCGGAACCGCCACTCACGCGTGGGCCACGTCGGCGATCAGGTAGGGCAGCGCCAGG
>Ga0065707_10082748_pt1 | contig 12340 bp, 11 predicted proteins | sample SwiRhicommuniRL3_FD_59094 | JGI IMG/M metagenome (GOLD analysis project Ga0065707, IMG submission 59094) | Switchgrass rhizosphere bacterial communities from Rose Lake, Michigan, USA - RL3 v2 (version 2) | ecosystem: Host-associated > Plants > Roots > Rhizosphere > Soil | place: East Lansing... | reverse complement strand
CCGCTATCCCCGGTGGCGGCCGTTCGTCGATCAACCTCTGCAGTGCATCGAACTGGGTCTGGCAGCGGCCGCAACGGACCTGTCCCTCCGCCACGCGCAGAATCTCGCTGGTGACGCGAAAGGTGGTCTCGCAATTCGGGCACTGGGTCAGCACGCCGCGTTCTTTCCCGGGGTCTTCGGAAACTTAGCCCGCGCGGCGCACGCCGTCGAGGCGTGCCCAGCCATCGCGAACTGCCCCGTCGATCGATGACGGCGGCGCGATATCAAACCACGGCGCATAACGGCTTGCTACTCGTTCCGCGGCTTCAGCGAGCAGGCCCGACAGCACCAGGTGGCCGCCGCTGCTCACCAGCGAGGCGAGCGATTCTGCCAATGCCTCCAGCGGCTCCGCGAGAATGTTCGCCAGGAGAATGTCGGCGGGTGCACGGCGCATCGAAGAAACCATGCCCACATCGATGCGGTCCGCCACTCGATTGCGGCTGGCATTGTCGAGCGTGGCCGTCACTGCCTGCGGATCGATATCCACGGCGACCGCATGTTTCGCGCCCAGCATCAGCGCGGCGATGGCCAGTACGCCGGAGCCGCAACCGTAGTCGATCACTGTTTTGCCCGCGAGCGCAGCCTGGTCGAGCCACTGCAGGCAGAGCGCCGTGGTCGGATGAGTGCCGGTGCCGAACGCGAGGCCGGGATCCAGGTCAATGAAGCACGGTTCGCCGTCGGCCGCGCTCATTGCGAGCGACTCCGCGGTGGGCCGCTGCCGATCGGGGCAGATCCACAGGCGGCGTCCGAAGCGCATGGGGCGAAAGTCTTTCAGCCATTCGCGTTCCCAGATCCTGTCGGCGAGCGGCGTGAACGTCAGCGCGGGCAGCGGCCCAGTCAATTGTCCGGCCAACTGCTGTTGAAGCAAGGCCGTCAGCACATCGGGATCGTCGTTGGCATCGAACAGTGCCTTGATGCGAACGCTCTCCCACAGCGGAGTGGTGCCCGGCGCAGGCTCGAGCACCGGATTGTCCTCCGCATCCTCGAGCGTGATCGACAATGCGCCGCTGGCGAGCAACGCAGCTTCGAACGGCTCCGGATCGAGGGAGCCGACGGTGAAGGTGAGTTGCAGGAAGGGCATGTGTTCGAATCGCTCGCTGCGCGAGAAGATGGATCCTCGCCTTCGCGAGGATGACGATGCGTGATTCAGGGCGATCGCCCCGAATCGCGTATCGTCACTTGATTCCGAGCCTGCGTTCCAGGTAGTGAATATCCAATCCGCCCGCCTTGAACGCAGCGTGATTGAAGATCTCCTGGTGCAGCGGGATGTTGGTCTTGATGCCTTCGATCACCATTTCCGACAGCGCGTTTTTCATGCGCGCGATCGCGGTATCGCGGTCTTCGCCGTAAGCGATCACTTTGCCGATCATGGAATCGTAGTACGGCGGCACTACATAGCCGCTGTACAGATGGCTGTCGACGCGGATGCCTGGGCCGCCGGGCGCATGGAACAGCTTGACCGGGCCGGGTGAAGGGACGAAGCCCTTCGGATCTTCGGCGTTGATGCGGCATTCGATGGCATGGCCGCGGATGCTGATGTCGTTCTGGGTCCAGGGCAGGCGTTCGCCGCCCGCGATGCGTAGCTGGGCCTTCACGATGTCGATGCCGGTGATCTGCTCGGTGACCGGGTGCTCGACCTGTACGCGCGTGTTCATTTCGATGAAGTAGAACTCGTTGTCCTGGTACAGGAATTCGAGTGTGCCGGCGCCGCGATAGCCGACCTCGCGGCAGGCAGCTATGCAGCGATCGCCGATCATCTTGCGCTGTTTGGGCGTGATGCCGGGTGCCGGCGCTTCTTCGATCACTTTCTGGTGGCGACGCTGCAGCGAGCAGTCGCGCTCGAACAGGTGCACCACGTTGCCGTAGTGGTCGGCGAGCACCTGGATCTCGATGTGCCGCGGCTTCTCGAGAAATTTCTCCATGTAGACTTCGGGATTGCTGAATGCCGCCATGGCCTCGGCTTGCGTCACGTTGATCGCATTCAACAGCGTCGCTTCGCTGTGCACGACGCGCATGCCGCGTCCGCCGCCGCCGCCCGATGCCTTGATGATGACGGGATAGCCGAGCTCGCGCGCGATCCGGAAATTCTCCTCGGGCACGTCGCCGAGCGGGCCGCCCGATCCGGGTACGCAGGGCACGCCCGCTGCCTTCATGACGCGGATGGCCGAGACCTTGTCGCCCATCATGCGAATGGTTTCGGCTTTCGGTCCGACGAAGATGAAGCCGCTTTTCTCGACGCGCTCGGCGAAGTCCGCGTTCTCGGACAGGAACCCGTAGCCCGGATGAATGGCGACCGAGTCGGTCACTTCGGCGGCGCTGATGATCGCCGGCATGTTCAGGTAGCTGTCTTTCGAGGCGGGCGGTCCGATGCACACGGATTCGTCCGCCAGCAGCACGTGCTTCTGGTTGAAGTCGGCAGTGGAATGCACTGCGACCGTCTTGATACCGAGCTCGCGGCACGCCCGCAGAATGCGAAGCGCAATTTCGCCGCGATTGGCGATGACTACTTTTTCCAGCATGGTTCGGTGGTGTTCTTGAAAGCTGCGAGTGACTGCTTGGGCTTAGGCCTTGGACCGATCCGCCCGGGCAGGATAATGAGAGTGGGGCGGCGCTTGCGGGCCGCAGCCCGTCGCCCCAGGCTTCACTACCTACTCGATGATCCTACTCGATGATCCTATTCGATGATAAAGAGCGGCTGGCCGAACTCGACCGGATCGCCGTTCTTGACCATCACCGCCGTGACCCTGCCGGCCTTGTCCGATTCGATCTGGTTCATCATCTTCATGGCCTCGATGATGCACAGCGTGTCGCCGACGTTCACTTCGCTGCCGATGTCCACGAACGCTTTCGCGCCCGGCGATGCGGAGGCGTAGTACGTGCCGACCATGGGGGCCGTGACGGTGTGATCGGGTTTCGCGGCGGCAACCGGCGCCGCCGCGGGAGCAGCTGTGGCCGCGGCAGGGGCCGGAACGGCAGCCGGCATCGGCGGCGGCGCGTATTGATGATAGACGGGAACTGGTGCGGCGCCAGTCTGCCCGCGGCTGATCCGGACCGACTCTTCGCCTTCCTTGATCTCGATTTCGGCGATGCCCGATTCCTCGAGGAGCTCGATCAGCTTTTTGACCTTGCGGATATCCATTGCAGCAGAACCCTCTTAGTTCTTCTCGTTAACGATGTGCCACGGTAAGCGTTGGGGCGAGATGGTGAGTGGCTGCGCGCAGCGCAAGCTCATACCCGATCACACCGAGGCCGGTAATGGTGCCGACAGCGATGTCCGAGAAATAGGAATGATGCCGGAACGACTCCCGGGCATGCACGTTGCTCAGGTGCACTTCGATGAACGGAATCTTCACCGAGAGCAGAGCGTCCCGCAGCGCGATGCTGGTGTGTGTGAATGCCGCGGGATTGAAAATGATGAAGGCCACATGCGTGGTGGGCGCCTCGTGAATGCGGGCGATGAGTTCGGCTTCCGAGTTGCTCTGAAACGCGGACAGGTGATGCGACGTCTCGGCTGCCAGCTGGGTCACCCGGCCGACGATCTGCTCCAACGTCAACGTGCCATAGACCCCGGGTTCCCGGGTGCCGAGCATGTTGAGATTGGGGCCGTTGAGCAGCAGCAGGTGCGCCATAGTGAAGGTGAGACGGTTCCAAATCCGGGGTTGCCAGAAGATGGCCGCGAGTTTTACCAGTTTTCGCCCATGTTGGCGATGGTTTCGCAGCGGCGACGGTGCCTGCGCATCCAGGTTGAGGGTTGCGAGTCGATTTCCGGGGTCGACTTCCGCGTCGACACTCTCGGGGCCGCCGGATAGATGCGTAGTGAGCTAGCCCTTGGCGGGTGTGGCTTTAGCGAGGTCTTTCGCTACCTGGACCCGCGCAGCGGCCGGCGTCAACTGGCCTGCGTTGACCTTGCTGACGGCCGCAAAGATGATCGCTATGTCCGCGCGCGACAGTTCGCCCAGGAACGTCGTGACGATCCGATGCTTGTTGTCGGTGAACACCGTGAACGGAAACCCGATCGAGCCCATGCCGAACTTGGTGACCGCCGCCATGCCATCGTCGGTGCCGATCAGAATCGGATAGTCGATATTGATTTCCTTGGCATATTTCAGCACATCCTCGCGTTCGTCGACGGCCACGCCGACCACCTGGAAGCCGGCTCCCGCGTTGGCTTTCTGGGTCTCCTTCAGCATCGGTATCTCTTTGCGGCAGGGACCGCACCAGGTCGCCCAGAAATTCACCACCATGGACTTGCCTTCCCAGCTGCGGATCGACCGCTTGGCGCCGTCGCGGTCGGCGAGTGTGAAGTCGGGCAGTTCCGTGGGGACGGCGGTAGCTTCTTCAGCCGACGCAGTCTGAATGAGAGCGGTGCCGGGCAGCGCATCTGCACCCGATCGAGCCGGCGCGGCGACGCCGGTGTAGAACGCATAGCCCGCCGCGGCAGCAACGACTGCGATCGCACCATTGAGCAGAAAACTGGATTTCACGCCAACCCCTTCAGATAACCGGACCGTGGACTATAGCAAGTCGGGGACACAGCTCGCTGTCGCGAGCATTGTCCCCGGCTCAGCCGCCAATCGCCGTCCGCACATGCGGAGCGAACTTGTCCGCCTTCATATAGCCGACCACGCGGTGATTCTTGCTCTCGGCGCCTGCCGAGTCGAAGAAGGCGATGGTCGGCGGACCGAAGATCTCGAAGCGCTCGAACAGGCCCTTGTCATCGTCGTTGTTGGCGGTGACATCGGCTTGCAGCAGCACTACGTTTGCCAGCGCCTCTTTGACGGCCGGATCGGTGAACACGTACTTCTCCATTTCCTTGCACGACGCACACCAGTCGGCATAGAAATCCAGCATGACGGGCTTGCCGGCGGCGCTGGCCGCGGCGACTTCGCGATTCAGGTCGGTGACGGACTTGATGCGCTGGAAGACCAGTGCGGATTTCGGCGCGGCAGGTCCCGACCCGCCAGTGCGGACACTCAATTGATCCAGCGGTTCGAGCGGATCGTGTCCTCCCGACGCCAGGCCGAGCAGCAGGATCACTCCATAGATGAGCACCAGCAGGCCGCCGGCGCGAATCGGCGCTGCCGCCGGTCCGCCATCGCGAGCCTTCAGCGAGAAAATCCAGAAGCCGGAAATCACAGCGAGCGCTGCCCACAGCAACATCGACACGGCATCGGGAACCAGCGGCTCGAGCAGGTAAACGGCGACGCCGAGGAACAGCACGCCGAACAGCTGCTTGATCGTGTCCATCCAGGGCCCGGCTTTCGGCAGCAGCGAGCCGGCGGAGGCGCCCACGATCAACAAGGGAACGCCCATGCCGAGTCCGGTTGCGTAGAGAGCGGCCGCGCCCAGGAAAATCTGCTTGCTCTGGCTGATCACGGACAGCGCCGCGATGATGGCCGGCGCGACGCATGCAGTAACGACCAATGCGGACAGCGCGCCCATGATGAAAGTGCCGATATAAGTCCCGGACTTCTGCTGGTTGCTGACGTTCGTCAGCCGCGTCTGCAACGCACTTGGCAATTGCAGGGTGTACGCACCGAACATCGCGAAGGCCAACGCGACGAACAGCAGCACCATCAACGTGATGATCCACGGCTGCTGGAAGAACGCCTGCGGTGCCTGCTTGAAAGCGAGAACGAAGATCGCGCCGGCCGCCGCGTAAGTCAGTGCCATGCCCTGGACGTAGGTAAACGCGAGCGAAAAGCTGCGGGCGCGAGTGACCTTGTCGCCCTGGCCCACGATGATTCCCGAAAGAATGGGAATCATGGGCAGCACGCAGGGCGTCAGCGACAGCAGCAGTCCCGCGCCGAAGAAAGTGAACAACGCATAAAAGACGTTATCGCCGCGAAGCGCGGCAGCCAATCGATCCTGTTCGGCGACGATCGGAGTTCCCGCAGCGGCTGCGGCGAACGTGCTCGTCGGCTTCTCCACCCGGGCAGGCACCTGTGTCGCAACGTTGGTCGGCGGCAGGTCGAGAGCCACCGTCTTGGTCATCGGGTTGTAGCAGAGGCCGCCTTCGGCGCAGCCCTGGTAGGTCACTTTCAGGTTGAGCTTGCCGCTCGAGTTGGCGGCGCGTGACAGCGGCAGGCTGGCTTCGAGCATCTCGTGATAGACGACGACATCGCCGAAGTTCTCGTCGTGCTTGGTTTCGCCCTTGGGCATGATCGGCTTGCCGATGGTGGCATCGCCATCCGCGGTCACGGTGATGCGATCGCGATACAGGTAATAGCCATCCGCGATGATCCAGGTGAGCGCGACCGAGCCGGCGCTTTCCAGGCCGGCGCCGAACTTGAAGGCTTCATCGGGAGGCAGGAAGTCGTTATCGGGGCTGGTGTTCTTCTTGGGGAAGAACAGGCCCAGGTCGCGACTCGCGGGAGTAGCGGCTGCAACCGCAGCTGAGGGTGGCAGGTCGACCGACGTTTTCCATTTCTGCGGCGGATGGCAGAAGCCGGCGTCCGCGCAACCCTGCAGCTTCAGCTCCAGCGGCAAGGTCTGCGGCCGCGCTCCGGCAATCTCCAGCGGCGCCGCCACTTCGAAACTGCCGCGATAGATTTCCTGGTCGCCGAAATATTCGTCGTGATGGTTCTCGCCTTTGGGCCAGGACGGTTCGCCCACCTGCACACCCGCGGCGGCGGAGGCCACGCTCATCTTCTTTCTATACAGGTAATACCCGGGCTCGACCGTCCATTTCACGATCAGCCGGTCGCCCTCGACGCGGGCGGCATAGTGATAGGCCTTCTCGGCCGGCAGCGGCTGGTCGGCGGCGTTGGCAGAGGCCAAGAACAGCAGGGCCACGGCCGTAAGCACGGCGAACCACGCCGATGGGGCCATGAGGGGCGACGCAGTCAGTCTGGCCAGCTGCCAGTGGCTCGTGCCGGGTTGCCGGTGCATAGGGTTCATCGCTTCAGATCCTTGGCGGTTGCGCACCCTCGGACCCAGGCCAGGTACGGTTCGTTCCCGCCGTTGACGGCAATCGTCACCAGTTCGGGAAGATCGTAGGGATGCAGCTGCAGGAGGCGAGCTGTCAGTGCCGGGAGCATCGATGCGACGGTCTTTATTATTAACAGAACTTCCGCCTCGTCTTTAAGAACCCCGTCCCAGACGTAGGTTGATTGCATGGCAGGAAGCCGGCTGACGCAGGCGACTAGTCCTTCTTCCACGAGTGCCTTCGCCAGGGCCGCCGCACCGGTTTCGTCGGGACAGCTCGAAAACGCCAAAATTACCTGTTCGCTCATTAGGTTAGCCATACCAACAGCAGCTTGCACCAGCGCGCCTGTATACATGGCTGCATACAACGACGGCCGAAAATACTCCTTGAATTTAAACATTCCATCCCTATTATTAGCACCCGTCGGGGGTGAGTGCTAACGGCCTCAAGGATTCCTGAGAGCGCCGCGGCCCTCCTCCAACTTCCTGATTCCAACCCGAATCGATCCATAAAAAGTCGAGGTCTTACGCTATGGCTGAGAAAATTCGTCCGTTGCACGATCGCGTGATCATCAAGCGTCTCGAAGAAGAGCGCACTTCCCCGGGCGGCATCGTGATCCCGGATTCGGCTACCGAAAAGCCGATCAAGGGTAAGGTCATTGCCGTGGGCAAGGGCAAGATTCTCGAGAACGGTACTGTGCGTCCGCTCGACGTCAAAGTCGGCGACAACATCCTGTTCGGCAAGTACAGCGGTACCGAAGTCAAGGTCAATGGCGACGAGCTTCTCGTGATGCGCGAAGAAGACGTCATGGCCGTGATCGAGAAATGACCTCGCGGCCCCACTGAGTGGGGCCAGGCGCGGTTCAGAACGCGCAGCGAAGCATCTCGAATCCATCGAACAGAACAGTTTACGAATAGAGGTTGAATTCACATGGCTGCTAAAGAAGTACGTTTCAGCGACGACGCACGCACACGCATGCTGCGCGGCGTGAACATTCTCGCGAACGCCGTCAAGGCAACGCTGGGCCCCAAGGGGCGCAACGCGGTGCTCGAGAAGAGCTTCGGCGCTCCGACCGTCACCAAGGACGGCGTCTCGGTCGCGAAGGAAATCGAGCTCAAGGACAAGTTCGAGAACATGGGCGCGCAGATGGTGAAGGAAGTCGCTTCCAACACGTCTGACGAAGCCGGCGACGGCACCACCACCGCCACTGTGCTCGCACAGGCAATCGTTCGCGAAGGCCTGAAGGCTGTCGCCGCTGGCGCCAACCCGATGGACCTGAAGCGCGGTATCGACCAGGCCGTGACCGCTGCCGTCGAAGAGCTGAAGAAGCTGTCCAAGCCTTGCAAGGACCAGAAGGCGATTGCGCAGGTCGGCACGATCTCCGCGAACTCCGACGAATCGATCGGCAAGACCATTGCGGACGCGATGGAAAAGGTCGGCAAGGAAGGCGTGATCACCGTTGAAGAAGGTTCGGGCCTGCAGAACGAGCTCGACGTGGTCGAAGGCATGCAGTTCGATCGCGGCTATCTCTCGCCTTACTTCATCAACAACCAGCAGAACCAGACCGCCGAACTCGAGAATCCGTTCGTGCTCCTGTACGAAAAGAAGATCTCGAACGTCCGCGAAATGCTGCCGCTGCTCGAAGGCATCGCGAAGGCCGGCCGTCCGCTGCTGATCGTTGCGGAAGACGTCGAAGGCGAAGCGCTGGCGACCCTAGTCGTCAACACCATCCGTGGCATCGTCAAGGTTGCTGCGGTGAAGGCTCCTGGCTTCGGCGATCGCCGCAAGGCCATGCTGCAGGACATCGCTGTCCTCACCGGCGGCACCGTGATCTCCGAAGAAGTCGGCCTGTCGCTGGAGAAAGCGACGCTGAACGACCTCGGCGAAGCGAAGAAGATCGTGGTCGAGAAGGAAAACAGCACCATCATCGACGGCAAGGGTAAGGGTTCGGAGATCAAGGCACGCGTCGAACAGATCCGTCGCCAGATCGAAGAAGCCACCTCCGACTACGACAAGGAAAAGCTGCAGGAGCGCGTTGCCAAGCTCTCCGGCGGCGTAGCCGTGATCAAGGTCGGCGCTGCGACCGAGATCGAAATGAAGGAAAAGAAGGCTCGCGTCGAAGACGCGCTGCACGCAACCCGTGCCGCCGTTGAAGAAGGCGTGGTTCCTGGCGGCGGCGTCGCGCTGATCCGCGCCCAGAAGGCCATCGAGAAGCTCGAGTCGAAGAACGAAGACCAGGGTTTCGGCATCCGCATCCTGGCTCGCTCGATCGAAGAGCCGCTGCGCCAGATCGTCACCAATGCCGGTGAAGATGCTGCCGTGGTGCTCGCCAAGGTGAAGGAAGGCAAGGGCACGTACGGCTACAACGCCGCATCGAGCACCTACGGCGACATGCTGGACATGGGCATCCTGGATCCGACCAAGGTCACGCGCCTGGCGCTGCAGAACGCAGCTTCGGTCGCCGGCCTGCTCCTGACGACCGAGGTGATGATCGCCGAGGCTCCGAAGGAAGAAGCTGAGCACGCGCATGGCGGCGGTGGCGGCATGGGCGGAATGGGTGGCATGGGCGGCATGGACATGTAAGAGAGTCGCAGGACGGGCTTCAGCCCATCCTCGACACTTGCTCTCTCGCTCCCACTTGCTTCGCAAGTATCGAAAGCCCCGCCTCGGCGGGGCTTTCTTTTTGCTACTGCGACCGGCGATTCCCCTGCCGCGACCGGTGGATCGTGAAGAGGACAGCCGCTCTGCTGCTACCATAAGCCCAAGCGCTGAACCGAAACCGCTGTGTCTTGACTGACCGATGGAGGTCACATGCCTTGGTGGGGTTGGCTCGTTATGGGAATGGGCTTGCTGGCCGTCGAGATGTTCGTCATCGACGCGCAGTTCTATCTGGTGTTCGTCGGCGCCGCCGCCGCCATCGTGGGACTGCTGGGATTGGCCGGCGTGCAGTTGCCGGACTGGTCGCAATGGCTGGTCTTCGCCGCACTTTCCCTGATCGCGATGGTGACGTTCCGTCGTCGCATCTACGAACTGGTTCGCAAGCGCAGCGGCCACGTCGAGCAACCCACGTCGCTTGGCGATCGTGTTGTCGTACCCGCCCTGCTCGAAGCGGGGCAGAGCTGTCGCGTCGACTATCGCGGATCGTCGTGGACCGCGCGAAACGTCGATATACAACCGATCGCAGCCGGCAGTGAAGCCGTCATCACGCACATCGACGGGTTGACCCTGCATATCAAGACTGCGAGCTGATCGCGCTCGCTGCCCACAATCCAAGAGGAAATCGTCGTGGAAAACGTCATGGGTGTCTATGTCACGCTGGTCATCGCGGTTCTTGCTTTCATCATCCTGGCGAAGACGGCGAAGGTCGTGCCGCAACAGACCGCCTTTGTCATCGAGAACCTCGGCCGCTACAGCCGCACCATCCAGGCGGGTTTCCATATCCTGATTCCATTCGTCGAACGCGTGGCCTACAAGCACAATCTCAAGGAGGAGGCGATCGATATTCCCGAACAGATCTGCATCACCCGCGACAACGTGCAGGTGGGCGTCGATGGCGTGTTGTACCTGCAGGTGCTCGACGCATCGAAAGCAAGCTACGGCATCACCAACTATCGATTCGCGATCATCCAGCTCGCGCAGACCACATTGCGCAGTGAGATAGGCAAGATCGAACTCGACCGTACGTTCGAGGCGCGCGGCACTATCAATTCCAACGTGGTCAACGAGCTCGACCACGCCTCCGCCGCCTGGGGCGTGAAAGTCCTGCGTTACGAGATCAAGAACATCAATCCGCCGAAAGATGTGCTGCACGCCATGGAAAAGCAGATGCGTGCCGAACGCGAGAAGCGCGCCGTCGTGCTGACTTCGGAAGGCGATCGCGACGCGAAGATCAACCAGGCGGAAGGCGAGAAGCAACGCGTCATCAAGGAATCCGAAGCCAACAAGCAGCTGCAGATCAACCAGGCGCAAGGCCAGGCGGAAGCGATTCTCGCCGTAGCCTCGGCGACTGCAGAAGGCCTGCGCCAGGTCGGCGAGGCTCTCAGCGGCCGCGGCGGCATGGAAGCCATGCAATTGCGCGTAGCCGAGGAGTACGTGAAGCAGTTCGGCAAGCTGGCCAACGAGGCAGCGAGCACACTGATCGTCCCGGCGAATCTCAGCGACATCTCGTCGATGATTGCGTTGGCGACGAGCGTGGTGAAGCAGCAGACGAGCGCGGTGACGACGTCGCGGTAAGCCGCCGGGGACACTCGTCGCGGCAGCGACGTGTGTCCCCGAACTCATCGGCTGTAGCGCAGCAGCCCGCTCACGAACCTTTCCAGTTGCGTCAGCGTGCTGCATTCATCCACCTGGTGACAGTACGGGGCGAAGTGCCGCATTTCCGAATCGCCGGTGTTCCAGATCGAGCGGGGTTCCGGGTTGAGCCAGATCAGGCGCTGGCAGCGATCGTAGAGCTGCTTCATGAGGTCCAGGCGCGAGTCGCCGAAATTGTTGCGGCCGTCGCCGAGAATGATGATGGTGGTCTGCTTGTCGATCTCGTCGAGGCACAGGCGCGAGAAGTCGGCGAGCGCGCGGCCGTAGTCGGTGGCGCCGTTGCCGTACTCGTGCAGCGTCAGTGCCATGGCATTGTCAATGGGATACTGCTGGAACAGGTCGGACACTTCGCCCAGGTCGGACGAGAACGCGAACGAACGGACCTTCGACAGCACCTCGTCGAGGCTGTAAAGGAACATCAGCATGAAAGCGGCGTAGTTCGCGACCGAGCCGCTGACGTCGCAGATCGCGAAGACGCGAGGGCGAGACACGCGCGTGGATTTCCACTTCAGCTCGAAGATGGCGTCGTCGTACTTCATGTTGTGTCGCAGGGTGCGCGGCAGATGCAGCTGGCCCCGATGCAACACTTTGCGACGGCGGGAGTAGGCGGCAACCAAGCGACGCGCCATTCGCCGCACTACGTCCTGGACCAAACGGTGATGGCGCGCATCGATGGAAGCGAGGCGAACGTTCTTCAGCAGGTCTTCGCGCAATCGACGCCCCGTGACATCGGCATGCAGCAGGAACTGCTGCTCGACATAGCCGCGAACCATTTCCCGCAGCCAGTCGCGACGGCGATTCAACTCGGCGCCGAGTTGACGATGGCCAGCTTCGGGGCTTTGCGCGAGCGCGGCGATCTCTTGCTGCAAGGATGTGTTGCCCATGGCTTCGAGGATCCGCTGCGTGTACACGCCTTTCTGGGTGAACACCTCGATCCGCTGCACGCCGACCTGCTCGCCGGCCGCATGAATCTCGACTTCGACCTCCATGATGCTGCCACGCATGAGCAGTCGGCCGAGTGGTGAACTGGCGGCTGCGGCCGCGACGTCGGGCGTCGCCGCA
>Ga0065707_10082745_pt1 | contig 12347 bp, 18 predicted proteins | sample SwiRhicommuniRL3_FD_59094 | JGI IMG/M metagenome (GOLD analysis project Ga0065707, IMG submission 59094) | Switchgrass rhizosphere bacterial communities from Rose Lake, Michigan, USA - RL3 v2 (version 2) | ecosystem: Host-associated > Plants > Roots > Rhizosphere > Soil | place: East Lansing... | reverse complement strand
AGGGGAAGGGGAAGGGGGGCGGGGGGTCTCGGGGATGATCGGTCAAATTGGACGGGGCTGCCGTGGCGGGCAGGCTCGCATAGTTGTGAAATTTCTGGAAAAATTTTGTGGAAAACGGGTAGAGGCTCATGGATGACTTTGTTGCTGAATTGAAGAAGCGAATACGGATCGAGGATGTGATAAGTGAGACGGTGGCACTGGAACGCACTCGTGGACGTGGGTTCACACGTGGCTCCCAGCGTGGAGCGGGTGAGCATGGCCTGGTGGTGGATCTGGATGGGCAGCGTTATGCCTGGAATGGGAATGCGGATTATGGAGGCGGTCGTTATAACGATGTGATCCATTGGGTGATGGTGCGTGACCGGGTAGATTTCAAACGGGCGGTTGAAACGCTGGCACGCAAGGCGGGAATGGAGTTACCCAAGTGGAGTGAAGAACAACAAGCACGCTTTGCGGCAGTGCGAGCACGTGAGGAGGTGTTGGATGTGGCACAACGTGTGTTCGCTGAGTGGCTTTGGAAAGATGCCAAGGCTTTGGCGTATGTGCGGGGACGGGGCTGGAGCGATGAGACGATCAAGAAGGCAGGGTTGGGCTTTACGGGTTGGGGAACGAAGGCTGAGTATGAACAGATGAAGAACGCCATCGCTGCTGCTGGGGATCTGCATTCGGCGGCGGCGGTTGCGATTTTGGGGCTGAAGGGTGGGGTGAAGGCATGGGCTGAGAAGCGTGGAATCACGTTGAAGCAGAAATGGGAGGAGGGAGATTACGTCCCTTCGATGATGGCGTGGGGGGATAAGGTTGGGTTGATCTATCCGTGCATTTATTTCGGTAGAACAAATTATCTATATCGAAGGCATCTGATTTTGAATGAGGATAAGACCAAGTTGATTGGCTCCGATGAGCCGAAGAGTTATAACCTGCCGGTGGAGTTGGTGGGGAATCGGCAGTTGTTTTTCAATCATGTGTATGCGCCGAATGCTGAACGAGTGATCTTCGTGGAGGGTCCTGCTGATGCGGTGACGTTGGGGCAGTGGGGGTTGGATGCGGTGGCGATCGCAGGAACAGCCTGGGGTGATCATGATGCGGAATTGCGTCGCTTGAAGGATGCAAAGGCAGGTGATCGGCAGGCGCATGAGGCGTTGTATGTGGCTTTGGATGCGGATCAGGCTGGGTTGAATGCGATGCGTGGGCGGGATGGAGAGTTCCCGCTGGTGGAGACGTTGGGGGCGATGTGCAGGTTGATCCGGTGGGATGCGAAGGATGCAAACGACTGGCTTCAGGCGATGATGGCAGATGGGAAGAGCCATGAAGAGCAAGTGGAGAAGGTGATGGAGCGAGTGGGGGAGGCGAAGCCGCTGGCGATCGAGGTGGCACGCTGGGCGGGGGCACAGACGGATGATCATGCGAAGACGAAGGCTTTGAAACGGGCTTTCGAGGTGATCGTGCGGATGGGTGATGAGAATGTGATCATGCGGTATGCGGGCGATTTTTTGAGCGCTTTCAAACCGCTGGGTGAGACCGTGAAGGGCATCCGTGAGTTTTCACGGTTGTTGAAAACGGCGATGGGGAAGGGTGAGGATGAAAAAAAGGAAGAGGTGGTGTATGTGTTCTCTTATACGCCGCCACCGGATGGGCATGGCGGTCGATTCGGGAATTGGGTGATCGAATATTGCTATAGCACGGAAACACATAAGGCGAAGTTTGCCTATCGTGATCCGAATGGGGTTGTGGGTGAGGCGGATGAGCTGGTGATCGAGGGTGTGAAGCTGAAGCCGATGATCCCGGATAACAAGATGATCACGAAGGGGGCGATCACGCTGCCTTCGGGTCTGGCGCATAAGGCAGATGGAAGCATCGACCGCCGATCGACGAGCGAGATGACGAGCCTGATCGCCATCAAGTTGAGACAAAATTATTTGTTCCCGGATGGGAAGTGGGCGTACCTGGCAGCATATTGGACGATGGGGACGTGGTTGTATGACAATTTCGATGAGCTGGTGTACCTGCGGATGGTGGGGGATGCGGGTGCAGGCAAGAGCGCCCTGTTGAACCTGCTGGGGAAGATCGCTTATCGGGCAATCAAGATGAGTGGAGCGGATTCGGAATCGACATTCTTCCGAGTAGTGGATGATTTCAGAGGGACGATATTGTTCGAGGAGGCGGATCTGCCAGAGGGAAGCGGGGCGGATAACCCAATTGTGAAGTTCGTGAACCTGGGCGCCATGCGTGGGAATTTTATCTATCGCAATGAGGAGTTCATCGGTGGGGATGGAATCAAGGGCTGGAGACCGACACCGTTCGAGACGTATTGCCCGAAGATCTTTGCGATGCGGGGTGATTTCATGGATAACGCCGTGGCGAGCCGGGCAATATCGATCAAGTTGACTGCGGCGGAAACGTCGATGTTGAAGGAAAAGAATATCGCTTTGCGGATGAGCCACCAGACTTTGAAGGAGCTGGAATACATCCGCAATTTGTGTTTGACGTGGCGGTTGTATGAGTATTCGTTGCAGGAACGGAAGCTGGGTTGGGATCTGGTGGATGTTGAGATCCCGGCACGGTTCAACCAGGTGACGATCCCGATGAAGAGCCTGGCATTGAATCTGGATGGGAGCAGTGATGAAAAATTCCTGACCCAGATCACGCTTTTGTTGAGGGAGCATTATCAGGAAATGGTGGGGGATAACTCGACGACATGGGAGGCGAGGGTGGCTGAAGCGGCGTGGAAGATGTATTGCTACACGGACCTGCACAGCCGGTTGGATATCCGGGCGGATGGGTCGATCTTCATGAAGATCGGGGATGTGACAGCGATCGCAAACAATATTGCGGATGAGATGAATGAACAGGGTGCGGACCTGCGCATCAAGAAGGAAGAAGCGGGCGAGGAGGGGGGGGATGTCAAGCATAAAGGGAAGAAGAGTTATGAGCTGGGAGCGCAGAAGGTGGGGAAGATCATCCGAGACACTTTCCAACTGCATACTCCGCCACGGAAGGGGAACGGGGTGTATTTCGAGTGGGATGAGGCGAAGATGTTTGCGATCGGGAAGAAGTATGGGGCGCTGCCTGCGGATGAGACGATCGTGAAGGCGAGGCAGGCGCTGGCGTTGATCAGAGCGAAGATACAAAAGCCAAGCCAAATGCAGATTGTGGGGGTGGCGGATGATTGAAACCCCCCTCACCCCGGCCCTCTCCCATGAAGGGGGAGGGGGAGAAAGAAGGAAGGTAACTATGTATAAACCTGAAGAAATGGATGGCACACCAGCACTTGCGACCATACGCCTGCGCAATAAATATAAGGATTATTGGCACGACAAATCTGATTGGTATTGGTTTTGGAGATTGTTTCAAGAATTTTGCGAACTATTTGGCGTGCTGATTGGCTTTCATAAAGACCCTATGAAATGGGAATTGATGCAGATAGCGGCGATCTGCCTGAATTGGATGTACAAGCACGAGGCTGAAAAGTCTCGTCGAGGGTTGGTGAACAAGTGAGGAGGAATTGCCGCTGGGGGGGGCTTGTCAGAATGTTTTGTAAATTGCTTTTACAAAACATTCTGCACGGGGCGCTGTGGGTGAATTCGTGTTCACTTGTTCATTTTGAGGGTTTTTGGGCAGTTTTGAGCGGTTTTTGGTCGTTTTTGGTCAGTTACTTAGTTATTTTCTTTCTTCTATCTAATGAGGAAGTGAATAAGCGTGAAGAATATGGTGACAGTATGCGTCAATTTGCGATGTTTGGAGTGAACAAGTGAACACGATTTTTTGGGCATGTTCACTAAAATCGGTTCCTCCTCATTGAAAATGGTCAAAACTATGGCAAAGTGGTTGAAAATTCGCATAGATTACGGAAAGAAGGTGAGTATGGATGCTCATTTGGTGAATAACCCCGACCCCACCCCCGACCCCTCCCCAAATTCTTCGAATTTGGAGAGGGGAGCCACAAGCCTGGCGGTTTTGCAGTTTGTGGCGCTGGCGAGGGGGGAGTGGAGTGCCCAGGTGCCTTGCAGTCCGTTTCGGGTGGAGAGGGTGACCGAGGAGAGGCGATATTGCCTGGGGTGTTGCAGGGTGAGGGTGCATGATGTGGTAAAGGGGCAGCGGTCAGCTTTTGGCGGTCAGCTTTTAGAGGCGAGCGTTGTGATTTGCAGGAGCTGCGGGGAGGAGGGTTTGCGATGAAGTTTTTTCGAGGGCTGATGTATGGGTGTTTGTTTGGGATGTTGATGTGGTTGTTGGTGGTTGTGATGATTTGGAGGTCGAAATGAATGTTGTTGTTCAGCAGGTTTATTGTGATGATCCTGCGCATGGGCATCACTCGCCGATCCAGAATATGGTGGGGTTTGAGTTGAATGAGCATTGGGTGGAGGTGACGCAGGATGGAGATTTTTATAAGGTGCGCATCGATAAAGACAATGCCAGTGTGCGTTCTCATCTGTGCGACACGGAAGCCGGATTGTATATCGAGAAGATGACGGAGGTGCGTTATGTTCGATGATTTCAAGAGCGGGCCACGGAATTGGAAGTGGATGGTGCCAGCGGCGCTGGTGTCTCCGTTGGCGGTGTGGTTTGGGGCGTGGTGGGGGAAACCGGGCTGGAGTGAGTGGGCGGTGGTGCCGTTGTGTATGGCTGGGATTCTGTCGGTGGCAACGGTCGTCAATTTGTGGCTGTATGCGCAGAGACGCTGGGCGGATGTGTATGCGGATGTGCAGGTGGTGCGCAATTCCACGCCCGAGGTGCGGATGATGGAGGCGGCAAAGGGAATGCACCCGGATGCAGTGAAGGCGCTGCTGGTGCATCGGCGGACGATTTGGAGAATCAAGTACATCCCGAAGCGTGATACGGTGGATTGGATTCTGGATGAAGCTCCGACCGTCCATGCGGGTTTCGTTGATTTCGTGCTGGACCATTCGAATCATGTGTCTCTGATGGCGAAGCATGGGCTGAGCGAGGGGTCCACGAAGTTCGACCCGGATGGGATTGTGACGGATTACCAGCAGTATGACGATTTGCTTTGGCTGATGCAGCAGAAGTTGATGGTGACGCAAGCGTTCGGGAATCAGGCTCCGCATTTTTTGCCGCCATGGAATGTGGAGTTACTACAGAGGCGATTCGGATTGGATGGGGAGGGGTATCAGGTGGATGATGAGATGTCCGATGCAATGAGGCAGGTTATGAAGGAACAGAGGACCCCCCTGCCTTCGGCATCCCCCCAAATGCGGGAGAGCACCGAATTTGGGGGGAAAGAAAAAACGCCGGATGTGATTGCGAAGGCGTTGGAAGGTTTGGAGCAGACGCAGGAGATGCGTGCAAGGTTCAGATTGAATCAATAATTTTTGAAAAGGAGAAAATATCATGAGCATCAATTTTGGTTTCGATATGGGGATGGGGGCTTTGAAGTTGTGGAGCGCTTCGGGGGGGTGGCAGTTGGTGAGCCAGGTGGCTTCGAATGGGCACGGGCATTTGGCGGATGGGATCCTGGGGTTGAAGAACAGGCGCAGGCCGATGTTGATCAGTGCGGAGTTTGGGTCGTTCTATGTGGGGGATGGAGCGCATGAGCATGGACGCCCGGTGGAGAATTTGGATTTCGAGCGGTTGACGGGCGCTCCCGAGATGCGAGCGTTGTTGTATGCAGCGTTGGCACAGTACCAGGCTGAGCATGGTCCGTTCGATGAGGCGCTGGCTTTGATGGTGGGTCTGCCGTTGCAGATGATGACGGGGGACGGGGCGAAGGATTATCAGAAGGGTGTGAAGGGTTGGCTGAAAGGTCCGCATACGTTCGAGGCGGATGGGGTGACGCATACGGTGGAGGTGGAGGAGGTGAAGCAGACTTCGCAGCCGGTGGGTGCGTTGTTCGATTATGTGCTGGACCATCGAGGGCAGATGATCGGAGAGCGTGGGTCCGCTTTGCTGGATGAGGTGGGGGTGATCTCGGTGGGGTTCAATACGGTCGAGTTGCTGGTGGTGAAGGAGCGGGGTGCGTTGGAACGTTTCACCCGTGGGAACACGCTGGGGGTGCGGCGTCTGCTGGATCTGATGAATGGGGATGGCCTGTATTCGCTGGGTGAGTTGGATGCGAAGGTGCGAGGGGGCGGGATGCGCAATGAGTTGAAGCAGGCGATGCCGGTATGGGCACGGGAGGTGAACGGTGAGATCGAGAAGGTGTGGGGAACGAGTCATCGTCGTTTTGCGAAGGTGCTGGTGGTGGGAGGCGGGGCGCTGTTGTTGCGGGATGCGTTGACGGTGCAGTTCGCTCATAAGGCGTGGGTGCCGGATGATGCGGTGTTGTCGATTGCCCGTGGGTTGTGGAAGTTGAGTGTGATGAAGAGGTAGCTTTCAGCTTTCAGCGGTTAGCTTTTAGCGATTAGCGATTGGAGAATATTATGAGCGAAAAATTTGATCAGTTTGCAGTTGTAGAGTTGTTTGGGCACCAGGTCATTGCTGGCAAAGTGAGCGAGCAGGTCATTGGTGGACAAGGGTTCGTGCGGGTTGATGTCCCTGCTATTGAAGGGCAAGAGGCTTTCACAAAATTTTATGGAGCTGGTGCGATCTATGCCATCACTCCATGTGACGAAGAGACTGCGCTTTTATCTGTGATGGGACTGAAAAGAAAACCCATCGATGTTTGGAAATTGAATCTACCTCAGCTGACTGTGAAACAGGAACGTGATGACGAAGATGATGAATTGGAGTTGTGATGTCACGACAAAAGGATGAGGTGCGGTCCCTGCGGGTGCGGTTGGATGGGTATTTGAAGCCAGGCGTGGACCCGGAGGTTGATAAGGTTTTGGCATGGCTGGATTCGCTTCCGCCACGCAGAAAATTCCCATCTGTGATCGCCCGGTTGATCGGGGGGGGATTGATGGAGGCGATGAGCGTGGATGATGATGAGCTGAGGAAGCAGGTGGAAGCGGCGAAGGATATCATGGCGAACTTCGTGGTGGAGTAATAATATGGGACGAACAAAAAATAAAATCACATCAAAGCGAGTTTCTCTTACTGGATTTGTATCTCCAGTTTTGTATGCTGATGCTCTCGAATGGTTGAATTCATTGCCATTAGGAAAACGATTCACTATTGTCATGAATCTTCTCAACGTTTTTTCTGGCATCTTGGAAAATAATTCAGGAAGCGATATTGAAGGCATAAGACTTCATCATCAATAATAAGATTGATCTTGTTATTCGCAAGATGAAGAAACGTACCATCAGCCTCAAATTGCGTTTCGAGATATTTGAGCGTGATGGATATAAATGTGTCGTCTGTGGAAGAAGTGCCAGCGATGGCATAAAGTTACAAGTTGATCATATCCATCCTTTTTCAAAAGGAGGATTGTCTGAAAAGTCTAATCTGGCGACTTTATGCCATGAATGCAACATCGGAAAAGGAAACAAGGTATTCGGCAATCAATACCTTGAAACAAGGCATTGAACATGGCCGCCAAATAAAAAAAATTATTCTTAACCGCCAAGTATTTTGCGTGCGCTGGGCTGGGGGGCGGGAATGGGGGTCCCGTGTGTGTGGGGGAGGGGAGATGTTGGAGATTAGCTGTTGGCTTTTAGCGATTAGCTATTAGCTTTTTGGATGATGAAAGGAGTGTTAAGTGATGGAGTCGACAAGATCATATCCGTTGTATTGGCCTGAGGGATGGCCGAGAACAGAAGAATATAAACGCAAGCGGGCACAGTTCAAGGATCGATCTGTCCATGTGGCACGGCGCACTCTGGCGGAAGAAGTGCGGCGGTTCGGTGGGAAGGAGTTGATCATCTCATCGAATCTTGAATTGAGATTGGATGGCAATCCACGCTCGGGACAGAGACAACCACGGGATGTGGGTGTGGCAATATTTTTTCAGCGTGCGAAGGTTGATATGGCTTTGGCATGTGATGTGTACTTGACAGTAGAAGATAATCTGTGGGCATTATGCAGAACGCTCGATGCGCTGCGTCAGATCGAGCGGGATGGGTCACCGGCGTTGATCAATCGAGCATTCAAAGGTTTTGCGGCGTTACCTGATCCTGATGCGAAGACGTGGTGGGAAGTTTTGAATGTGGCACGAACGGCGAGCAATGATGAAATCAGACGTGCTTATATTGGCCTGGCGAAAATCCATCATCCTGATAATGGGGGGGATGCTGTGATGTTCGATCAATTGCATAAGGCTTATGATTTCGCAATGGGAAGAGGTGCGTGATGCCAGCATATAACTTTCAACCGCAGTTTGTGCAGATGATTCAAGATGGTTCAAAGCATCACACGATTCGGCGCAGGCGAAAGCGACCCACGAAGCCAGGGGAAATGCTGAAGTTGTATACAGGGATGCGAACGAAGAATTGTAAGTTGATCATGGAAGTTATGTGTACTTCCGTGGTGCCGGTGCAGGTGCTGCGGGGAACTGGAATCATTTTAGATGGGAAGTTGCTCTCGGATGTGGAGACGGTGATGTTTGCAGCGAGGGATGGTTTCCCAGATGTGTATGATTTCTTCGATTTCTTTGACGATCATTATTCGTTTGAAGTGTTGAATAAAGAGCTTGAAGTTATTTATTGGAGGTAGAGATGGAACTTGATAAAGCCTTTGGGATTGCTGAAGAATATCTGGCTTATTTCCGTCCAGCATGTGAACGCATATTGATTGCGGGATCGATACGCCGCAAAAAGCCACAGGTGAAAGATATTGAACTTGTAGCGATCCCTGATTTGACCATCGCAGTTCCAAGGCCGAGACTTGAATTTGGAAAGCCGGAACCCGTTCTGCACAAGACCATGCTTGATTCATTGATCCATGATCTGGTATTGAGAAATGAGATCGTGATCGAGAAAAGCGGCGAGAGATATAAGAAGTTCACGCTGAAACGTGAGAGTATTTCGGTTGATCTATTTCTGGTGCTTCCGCCTGCGACGTGGGGCGTGCAGTTCGTAATCAGAACAGGACCGTTTGACTTCAGTCATTGGATCGTTTCCCGTCAAAAGAATGGTGGTGCATTGCCGAATGGTTTTCGTGTGCAGGGTGGAGCGGTGTGGCATGGTGAACATGAAACAAAAACGCTTGAAGATGAAGTGTTGATCGGGTTTGATACGGAGAAAGATTTTCTTGAGTTTCTTGGCCTGGGCTGGATCGAGCCGAGTGAGCGTGTGGCAAGGTGGAAGAAATGATCGAGCTGGTGGAGAATAAGGTTTCGGGTGATGGGATGGGGTTTGTGAAGGTAGTGTCGGACCAGGCGGTGAGGGAGGCATGGATGAGGTCACTGGTGCCGGGGGCGGCGAGGGAGTTTGCGGTTGTGAAGTGTTATCCGACTGTGGCATTGAGTTTGTTTTATGGGGAGGTGACGTATCCATGTCGAGAAGTTGTCAGGTTTCAGGTTCCAAGTTCCAGGTTGAAGGAGCGATGGTTAGCGGTGTGGCGGATGATGCCGGAGGAGGGGTATCGGATGAGTGAGATCATTGAATTTTTGGCGGGTTGGTATTTTACGCAGACGCATCAGCGGGCGGGGTTTGCGTTTGTGAGGAAGATGCCGAGGGAGGTGGAAAGTGGTGAGTGGGAAGTGGATGGTTTGATGTTGTTTGAAGCGGAGTGGTGTTTGGAGAAGTGTGTGATGGTGGGGGGATAGTAGCTGTTAGCGATTAGCGGTTAGCGTGGTCTCGATACGGCTGTGAGTACACAGCCTACTCGACCAACGAGGAGAGATTGGAGTTGATATGGATTTGAAGCAATGGCGATGTAAGAACGGGCATATGCTGGGGCATGTGATGCGGAATGGGCGGGGCATCCGTCAATTGTTGTTGTATCGGCACGCCGTAGATCTGGGGGCAGAGGACCCCACGGAGGTGGATGTGATGGCTTATCTGGAGGGAACAGTGCAGGATGTGCGCTGTGATATCTGCGGTGCAACCCGTAAGTGGACAATGGGAATTGAAGAGGTTGAGAAGGTTATGCAGAAGTATTTGGCGGAATAGCTTTTAGCTGTTAGCTTTCCCCTGAAGGGGATGATATCAGCGCTCAGCCGGAAGGAGTAAAATAGAGATATGAGTAAAAGGATTTTGAATTTTTTCAGAGCTTATTTTCAAATAAAGGCTAGACAATATCGTTCTGCCGGGTTCTCTCATCTGGTGAATTTTCCAAAAGATTCAATTGGATATGCTCGTGGAAAATTATTATTTGAATTCGGCAATTTGATGCGATCTTTATCACAAGCCTTTAGTTGATAGAACGCTTTTTCTGACTCTTGACATTTGAGGAGGCGGGTCTTAAAATTGGGGCAGTTGAATAACTTGGCAGGTCCCATGTTTGTTGGGGCCGATCAGACGAGATGAGCGCCGTCGTGCATTTGCACGACGGCGCTTTTTTGTTGCCTGGTCTCGATACGTTGCCGAGTACGGCAACTACTCGACCAGCGAGCAAGATTGAAAAGGAGAATTGATATGTTGACTGAAGTTCAATTGTTTGTGATCGCAACGGTGGCATCTGCGATTGTGTGGTTGTTGAAGTTTGCCAAGCAGCCCGTTTCGGCTGGATGGTTGACGACTGCGGTGTATGTGGTTTCGTTCTTCCTGGCTTTCCTGTTTGCGCCGCTGATCGTCCCGGCATTCCCACCGTTCGTGGATGTGGTGACGTTCGTGCAGGCGTTGATCGCCTGGGTTGGTGATTTCCTTTTAGCGTTCTCACCGTTCGTGGGTTTTGCGACGTTGATCTATAACGTGCTGTTGAAAGCAGTGCTTGAGAAATACGTGAAGCCTGTGATCATGCGCTTTGCAAAAAAATAATCTGGAATGTCGATCCGTGATGAACCGAAGACACACAAAGTCATCATTCCCATACGTTACCCAACGCCATCCCGAAAGGCGATCGTGATCATTGTGGCACAGTCGCAAAATGCCCTTGGTAACTGGACCGTACCGATCATTACGTTCGAAGGTCCAGTGGGTCCTTTCCTGGAGAGTGGACGGTTTGCACGTGACCTGGGCGAGGCTTTTATTGTGGCGGCCTGGGTCTATGACAAGATGATGCTGGATGTGAAGCATGATTATTTTGGCAAGGATGTTGTGGACAGTCTGAGCAATGATGATGGATGATGAATGCGGAAACCATAACTTTACTGATTAGTGTATTGGGTTCATCGGTGCTGACTGCACTGGTGACTTTGTGGTTTACACGACGCAAGATCGCTGCGGAGATCGAGAAGACCAATGCAGAGGCCAATAAGACCAACGCAGAAACGGCATCTGAGGAAGTTGATACAACGAGAAATATGTCTGGTCTTCTAAAAGAGATGCAGAGCCAGAATGTAAATCTGTATAAGCAGAACACGGAACTTGAGAAGAAGAACACAGATCAGACACGCACCATCGAAATTATCACGGCTCGATTGGAAGCCAGAGATGGTCAACTGGCAGCCGCCAATAAGCAACTCGAACTTTTGAGAAGCCTGGCAAAAGATGCGACGATCACCGAAACGCTGCGCACACAACTGGATGGCATGAGTCAGATCATTGCGAAACTGCAAGAGGCGCAATCGGAGGCAGCGAAAATGATGTCGGAGAAGGACAAGATCCTTGCCAATATGTTCGAGACGAATCGGAATCTTGAACTGAAGAAACCACTGAAAGCATAAAGGAAAGTTTTTGAGATGAATTTAGCTTTTCCAACCATACAACGAGCGAAGGTGATCCAGGGTTTCGGGAATTGGAACCCGAAGATGTATCCGGGGGGGCGGCATATGGGGATCGATATTGCTTCGAGTGTGGGGACGCCGATCTATGCGGCATGCCCGGGTGTGGTTGAGGTTGTGCAACTGGTGAACCTGCACGGGTATGGGCGGCATGTGATCATTCAGCATGGTGATTTCAAAAGTTTATATGCACATTTGCACAAGGTGCTGGTCGTTGAGGATCAGACTGTCGAGGCGGGGGCAGCCATCGGTGAGATGGGAGGCGATCCGTCCGATGATGACAAGGTCGATGGGGCGAGCACGGGTCCGCATCTGCATTGGGAAGTCCTTTTGAATAAAACGCCTGATCTGGATTTTGTGAAAACTCCGTATGGCTTTGCGGTGGATGGGTTTGCGTATCTGTTGAAGTATTTTTCTCCGCTGCCAACGCACCGAGGCACGGTGGTGGAGAAGAGCGGGGTGCGGGTGAGACCCACCCCAAGCAATGCAATCATGAGTGATTATTTTGATTCGTTCTCGGTGGGGAAGGCCTTTGAGATTGCCAAGGTGAACGATGTGGACGAGAAGGGTTATGTATGGGCGAAAGTGAATTCTTTGAGGGATGAGTGGGTGTGTGTGGAGTATCAGAAGAGGAAATATGTGGAGGTGCAGCGGTTAGCGGTTAGCGATCAGCCTTCAGCCCCCCTGC
>Ga0065707_10082742_pt1 | contig 12356 bp, 16 predicted proteins | sample SwiRhicommuniRL3_FD_59094 | JGI IMG/M metagenome (GOLD analysis project Ga0065707, IMG submission 59094) | Switchgrass rhizosphere bacterial communities from Rose Lake, Michigan, USA - RL3 v2 (version 2) | ecosystem: Host-associated > Plants > Roots > Rhizosphere > Soil | place: East Lansing... | reverse complement strand
CCCACACAGACAGCAGCAATACCGTCAGCCACAACGGCTGGCCCCCCTATTGTGGCCATTATCGGTCGCCCCAATGTCGGCAAATCGACGCTCTTTAATCGCATGCTCGGCAAACGCACGGCGATCGTGGACGACGTTCCAGGTGTCACCCGCGACCGTAACTACGCCGACGCCACCTATCGAAATCGACCGTTCCGCCTGGTGGATACGGGGGGCCTGGACCCATCGGCCTCGGAAGGCATGCTGGCCCTCATCAAACGTCAATCGGAACTCGCCATTGCCGAAGCAGACATCTTAGTTCTGCTTATGGATGGTCGAACCGGACTGACGACCCCGGACCAGGAAGTGGTTCGTCTCCTGCGTGGAACACCGAAGCCGTTGTTTGTCGCAGTGAACAAGATCGACACGCCCAAGGTCGAACCATTCGTGGCGGATTTCTATCAGTTGGGTACCGAGACGCTCTACCCTATCTCTGCGGAGCACGGCATCGGCGTCTCCGAACTCCTGGATGCGATCTATCCACTCCTCCCGGCTCCCGATGAAAACCCTGAACAGACGACGATGCCCCGCATTGCTGTCGTGGGACGGCCGAATGTCGGCAAATCCACGCTGGTGAATGCCGTGCTCGGGGAAGACCGAGTGGTAGTCAGCGATGTGCCGGGAACCACCAGAGACTCGATCGATTCGATCGCCACCCATAAAGGACAGCGGTATCTTTTTACCGATACTGCCGGAATTCGCCGGCGTGGAAAGATCGATCGGGGAATCGAAGGCTACAGCGTGGTCCGATCGCACTTAGCCATCGGCCGTTCCGACCTCGGGATTTTGTTACTCGACGCCACGGAAGGCGTGACTGAGCAAGACACCAAGATCGCCGGGATCATCCTTAAGCAAGGGCGGGCCTGCTTCCTCCTGGTCAATAAATGGGACCTCCGGGAGGGCGATAGCCAGGCCCGGCAGGAGGTCGAACTGGAGCTTCGGCGGCGCTTTCCCTTTCTGACCTGGGCGCCGGTCCTCTTCGCTTCCGCAGCCCATCCCGATTCGCTTGGCCAGCTCTTTCCTACTATTGATCGGGTGTTCACAGCTTTTTCAAAACGGATCCCGACCGGAGCGTTAAACAAATTCCTCCAGGAAATCCTCGCCACCCATCCCCTGCCGGTGCGGAAAGGCAAACCGACGAAGATCACCAAGTCGGCCTTCATGACTCAGGTCGCGACACAACCCCCGGTCTTTGCGTTGTTTGTCGGCCATCCGGACAACATCACGCCCGCCTATCTCCGTTTTCTCGAAAACCAACTCCGCGAGGAATATGGATTCGAGGGAACTCCGATTCGTATGCTGGTCCGCAAAAAATAGCTTGTTCAACTTCCGCCACGACAACACCATCTTTGTACACATTCTCGTTCACAGCGTCACGGCATCGTCGGTATACGCGGGATAATCGCGCTTCCTACATCTATCGCTTCGGTGCAACTCTTGCACAGTCCCAAGCCCATTTCTCCGAAAGGATCCTGTGCCACAATCATCCCCGCAGAACCCAGCCGGCTTCTCCCAGAATGTTGCTTCTGCAACAGAGGGAACGGCCACCCGCGAAGCATGTGCAATCCCACAACCACTCCTCTTTTCTCCCGACTCCGGCATGATCGTGTTTTCCTCATCCGCCCGCATTTTGCACATGAATGGAGCCGCCCGTACACTCATGGCATTGTTCGGCGCATCCCATGAGCGCTGGCCGCAGATGGGACCGGAATCCATGCCGTCCATCCTGACAGATTTCTGTTTCGACGTGCTGGCACAACTCCGACGTCGAATCGAGGCGCAGGACTGGACACAATTTGAGATGCACCACATCTGCCACATGGTCACACCGCCCCTCCTGCTCACAGGGTTCGGAGTGCCTCATTCAACCGGCCGCGAGATCCGAGTCATTCTGACCCTCACACCCCTGCCTTCCTCTTCTGGCACATTCGCAGATTCTATGCGCCACTACATGCCGGACAACGTACGAATTCCCGCCGGTCACGCGACTTCATAGAAACATCGCTCTGTGAGTCGCTGTCGTTGCGGCTTTCGCCTTGACTCCCCCGCGGGCATCATGATATTCGCTCAATCTGATGATGCATTCCGCACACAAAAAGACTCTTCTCCCTGCGGCTCGCAACAATCCACAGGCCGGCAGGATAGACTATTCATCGTTTCGTCGCAGGTTGCAGCGATGTAGGATTGAGGCCCTCTGTGCCGGAGTGATCGTTCTCACCCTCCTTGGCCCCGTCCGTGCTGAAGAGCCACCTGTGCCGCAGGAAACGGGCTCGCCCCCAGCTGTTGAAACCCCTGCCGTCGGCGACCCAGTCACGATTGATCCCTTCATCAAGCTCCGGGGGTCTGTGTGGCGGACCAAGGCCGGGATCGTCTTTCTCAAGACTCCGATTGGTCTGCTGACTCTCAGTTCAAAAACAACCTTGAAAGATCTCAAAGCCTCACAAGAAGTACGATTTTGGGTGCACGAGCGTCATGTCGTCGTCGAGATCCGAAAGCGAGAGGACGAATCGCTGGTCCATCGCTACCTCAGCGGGCCAATGTCGTCCGGAAACGATCAGCCTAGAACGTTGCACTGGTGGGGGCCTGACGGAGACCAGGCTACCCCTGTCGGCACACAAGAAGAACGCCTCACCAACTATCGAGAGGGCGATCCGCTGACCGTCGAAGTCGATGAAACCAATACCATCAGCGGGGTGCATGATTTACAATTCGACTTGCAGATCAGCCAACCCCCGACGGCTGGCGCCAAGGTGCAACTCCTCCTCTCGGGAACTGTGTCGAAGCTCAAATCCAACTTCGTCTTTGTCCGCACCCCCATCGGCCTCGTCATGCTCAATTCGAAGATCGGTGTCCCCCATGTGAAGGTGGGACAACCGTTAACGTTGCACATCGATGATGAACGTGTGACTGTCACACTTCCAGACACTGAAGCGGCTACACCTCGACACAGTACATCGAACATCCGCTAACCCCAAACACTGACCTATCGAGAGATCTGATCGGGTACCTGCCGGGTTTGCTTGACAGTCCTCGGCCAAGCCCCTAGACTTCGCCCCACATGCGCGCCACTGCCCCCCAAACGCCGCCCCGACGCCCAGCCGTGCAAGAGCCTGACAAGTTTGATAGGCTATATCGAGACCATGTCGATTTGATTTATCGGTATGCCTATCGCCTGTGCGGCGAAACAGAGTCGGCAAAGGATCTCGTTCAAGAAACCTTTCTCAATGCCTACCAAGGACTCAAAGATTTTCGAGGCGAGGCGCGGATCTCCACCTGGCTGTACACCATCGCCTCACGAGCCTGCATACGGATGCGGCGCAAGCGCAAAGGACAACCGGAACACGAGCTGTCGATCGAGGAGTTCGTGCCCACCTCCGAAGGAGAGTTTCGCCTCCAGATCCCAATGGACGGACTCAGTCCCGAAGAGGCGCTACAGAACAAGGAGCTCCGGCAGGCGCTCGACCAGGCGATCGAGAAACTGCCTCAAAAATATCGGATGGCCCTGGTGCTCCGAGATATGGAAGGGCTGAGCGCCAAAGAGGTAGGGACCGTTATGGGTTTGAATGAACGCGCTGTAAAGTCCCGACTGCATCGAGCGCGTTTGTTTGTGCGGCGCGAACTAAGTGCCCGCGGCATCACCCATCACGATGACCACCGGTCAGGAGACGGGCATTCATGACTAAGAAAAAAACATCGGCGACGAAGAAACGGCTCAGACCCAGGCCATCGTCTTCCCACCATACGCATGGCGAAGGCCGTTGCGTAGACCTTCTCCAGCAGTTGTCCGCCTATATCGACGACGAACTCCCTTCCGACATTTGCCGAGAAATACGCCGACATCTGGGAGCCTGCCCGAACTGCGAAGTCTTCATCGCCTCCCTCCAGCATACCGTCACGCTCTGCCGCCATCGTCCAACCCCACAGTTGACGCCGGTCGATCGGATGAACATGCGCCGCGCAATCCTCACTGCGGCTAATGCACGGTGAAAGGAGCGCTCGGGCTCATATGTCTGGTTTGGATGCTGGCCATTCCGACCGCTGCACTCCCAGCCGAGGCCGAGGTGGAATCGGTCACCGTGGAGATCCGCTCGCGGGTGTTCATTCCGCAACAGATCCACTTACACCATAGTCGCAAGACCCTGCTCCGGTTCCGCAACCACGATACAGAACTCCATACCGTAGTAGCCAAGGAGCTCTTCTTCGGTGTCGACTTCGACTTGAGCGGTAACGGGGCCCCGGAATACGGTCCAGATGGACTCAAGAAGGTGATCATCCCGCCTGATGGCCTGATTGAATTTCAGTTTACGCCGGCACGTGCTGGAATCTTCTCCTACCTGTGCGACATGCCGGGTCATAACATGCAGGCCATGATTTTGGTCGAATAACTAGGAGAGAGGACGTCCTCTTCTTACGTCATTCGTCTCTCCTCTCGCAGGGTGCTCAAAAAGTCCGTTCAGCAAGGCCGCAGCGAGGGAAGAGGCGAAGAGGTATGTACCGCACTTGTGGGCCGTTCGCCCGTTGAATGAATCTTGGCGAACGGAAAAGCCCCTCCAGTGATTCCGAGATCCGAGAGGCTCTGTTGGTACGTTGAGCCTCTGAGCGACGCGAGAACGCCGCTGGCGGGCTTTTTCAGCAGCCTGCTAGCCTATTCCAGGTCTTCAAAGCCGCGTGGTACAGTACCGCCTTCTTCTCGTCATTTTAGTAGGAGCCTGTCCGACATGACGTGCTTGCATACCTTTCAACGTGACTGTTTCAGTATCCTGTTCCTCGCCGGAATCCTATCGATGGTTACTGCAACGACCCTGATCGACACGTCATCGGCATCAGCCGCTACCAAGAAGTCGAAGCAGGTCGCCACCTCTGCTGAAGCGACAGCTCGTCGTTATACCGAAGCGATGGGCGCAGGAAATACGGTTGGCGTCGGTCAGTTCGACTTCGCCTGCCAATACTCCCTTGTCGCTGCAACTCCCCATGGCATCAAAACCTATCCGGCCGCCTCCGACCTCGTCTACGACTCCTGCTGGAAACGTCTACGGGAAGCCCATGCTCCCACCCTCATCAGAACCGATGTCGGCATGGAAGTCTTGTGGCCCAGTAATGGAGACCTCGTCTTTTTCAGTGAAGACCTGACTCGCTATCCCGCCTCAACCTTTGTAACCGACTCGCTGGGTCTCACGCCGCCAGGAACCGGATTCCGCACTCGCATTATCGGCAGCACACCGCTCCCGTCAGCCTCGTTCCGCCTTCGACCGAATGGCCCGATCGTGGCGGTGCCGACGACCTTGGTGAAACTGTCCATCAGTTATCAGGATCCCCTGACCGCTCCATTGACCTACGCAGCCGGTTCAGTCAAGTGGACCACGACGATTAAGCGGACCAGACGCGCCCTGAAAGAAGTGACCGTCCAGTGGGTCGTCCTCTCTGGGCTGAAAAAACACGGCTTCGCCGGCGACCAGGCGGTCGTGAACCTGCCCGTCACCAGCGGCTCCATCTTCGGCAGCGGGAAGCAGGAGCAGATTCCGTTTGTCACAGAAACCAGCCACGCCCTGCCTGACTCGCTGGTCTGGTGGGGACCGGCGGACAGCCCTGGGCTCTTGACCGCTGCCACAGCCCGCGCGGCCACCTTCCCGGAACTGCGCGACCGCGTCGCCATGTTGAATCGTGTGCTTATCATCGATCCCAATCAGGCCGAAGCCCTCACGGTGTTGAGCCAACACCTCTATGCCATTGTCCTGCGCGAGGCCATCCCGTTCCACAAACTCACAGTGACTGATCCGGCACTTGCCTTGGTCGTGAACGAGCATTTCTGGAATATCTATTCCCAGTCAGTGCGCATGGACCTGTCGCTGGGAATGGAGATGGGCGGGTTCGACAAACCGACGACCGCCGATTACCTCTACCGCATGCTCTCAGCCATGCGAACCTTGGCCGTGGTACATCCGGAACAACTCGATAACCGGTTTCGGTTAGGCGTGGCCTTACGCTGGAACAACGATCAAGAAGCCGCGATTGAAACCCACCGGTCCCTGGTCAAATCCATCCCGCCTGAACGGAGAGCCGGCAAAGCCGAAGCCTTGCTCCAGTTGGCTTGGTCCCGCATCAACAAAGTGGCGTGGAACCGCATCCTCGACGACTCAGATATTCGGGCGGCCTATCAGGATGCCGACGAGGCTCTCGCGCTCGCCGACCTTCCGCTCGATAAATTTATGGCCGAGTACACCAAAGCCTATAGCCTGCTGTTCACCCCGGACCGAGACAATCGAGCGCTCCTGGAGCGATTGACGGAAGCCAAACGATGGTTTGCGGAAATTCCCGGACAGACACCGGACATCTGGCAATTCTTCATCGGAGCAGAATCGTTGAAGGCGGTGCTGGATGCAGATTCCATCTTCCAGCAAATCTAGGCTCAGGCAGAGGAAAAGAAAGGTTAACAATCTTGCTGACGAGATCCAGGCAGGCTACGAAAGACTCAATTTGTGCTTAAGCTCTGTTGTGATCTTGCGAATGGTGGTGGCTAAGAATGGCTTGCAGGATGCTCAAAATGGCCGTCCAGCGCGGCCGCAACGAGCGAAGAGGCGAGGCGTACCCTCAGGGGTACGTTGAGCCCCTGAGAGATGCGAGAACAAAGCTGGCGGACTTTTTCAGCATCCTGCTAGTTTTTTGCACCGCGTCGCGTACCGTAGACCAATATGTTTATCTTGCGTGCAACGGGGCAGGATCTGCGCTTTCCACCTGTTGAGCAGGCCTCGCCCGAAGGATTGCTCGCCGCCGGGGGCGACCTACGACCAGAACGGTTGCTCGAAGCCTACCGGCACGGTATTTTCCCCTGGTACAGCGACAATCAACCCATCTTATGGTGGTCTCCCGATCCTCGAACCGTCCTCTTTCCCGACAAACTCCATATCTCGCGCAGTCTCAAGAGAAGTCTTCGCCCCGGCCTTTTCAGTGTCACACTAGACCGGTGCTTTCGTGACGTAATGAGACATTGCGCAGGACCAAGGCCGCAATATCCAGACGGCGGCACCTGGATCACGGCAGAGATGCTCGAGGCCTACACAACACTTCACGAACTAGGCTATGCGCATTCCGTTGAAACGTGGCAGGGAGGAGAGTTAGTCGGTGGTCTCTACGGCGTGGCATTAGGCGGAGTCTTTTTCGCAGAGTCAATGTTCACCCGTATGCCTGATGCTTCGAAAGTCGCCTTGGTCTCGCTGGTCGGGCAGCTACAGACGTGGGGATTTCGCCTCATCGACTGCCAACAGTCCTCGCCCCATGTCATGCGCTTCGGAGCGGAAGAAATCCCCCGGCAAGATTTTCTCGATCATTTAACCACCGCAACTGCGATGCCAGACCGCCGCGGACGCTGGCAGTTTGACATGCCACAATCTAAGTCGTAAGCCGGTAGCTCAGTCGTACCACCCCACAACGAATTGATTGAACCGTAACGATGCTGCTGTGATCTCATTGCTTATCTCACTATGTTGACTTGCCTCCCTCATGATTCAACTTGCCTCGCACGTTACATTTGACCCCCGACCCTACACGCCACACTCGCAGTAAACACACCGACATTCTTCGCAATTATCCATAGCGACCAGCCCATGCCCCCCACAAAGTACCGCTTCGAATATCCAGGAATCATTTGACCGCCACCACAAACGGGGGGACACTCAAGATGTCCCGAAGATGATCTCTCAGGAGACATTCTCGAATGAGACAACTGATTCTGACTATGCTTTTGGTCTTGAGTTGTGGACCTGTGTACGCGGAGTGGGTCGAGGTGAGTGCTAACAAGAAGGCAGGAGTGATTGCATACGCTGACCCTGGCACCATTCATCGCAAAGGCGATCTGGTAAAGATGTGGTCTTTATTCGACCTGCGCAAGACACAAGTCGCAGGGGGCAATTCGTACTTATCTATCAAGGCGCTGCAAAAATACGACTGTGCAGAAGATCGTAGTCGGGCGCTTGCGTATACGAAGTTCTCCGGCAATATGGGACAGGGTAAGGTGGTGTACAGCAACTCGGACGAAGGTACGTGGGCACCAATTGCACCTGTGAGTGTCGGTCAAGAACTCTGGAAAGTGGCTTGTGGCAAGAAGTGATCGCGCAGCGTTCCCCTAGATCGTAATGTTCCTTCAGCTACAGATTTCCGTCACCCCATCGACAGCGCCACACTCGCAGTAGAAAACACTTCGCAACAATCCGTCACAACACCACTTGCCTCAAGATCCCGCGAAGCCTATCAGGCACCCTTGAACTTCTCTTCAAACTGGGGCACACTTCAGCAGTTCTGACGATCTTTCAGGAGAAACTCTCAATGACACGAGCGATCCTTTCTCTCAGTATTGGACTCCTGCTGACTATTGGTACGGTATGGGCAAGTCCGCTTGAAGATACTACTGCTGCAAATACACGCGGTGATCACGCGGCTACGTTGAAAGCCTTTCAATCGCTTGCCGCCCAAGGGAATGCGGAGGCGCAGAACAGTCTCGGGGAACTGTATGCCAAAGGACAAGGCGTGCCTCAGGATTATGCGCAAGCGCGTCAGTGGTACGAGAAAGCCGCGGCGCAGGGGAATGCGCTCGCACAGAACAACCTCGCGGAACTGTATTTCGCAGGTCTAGGCGTACCGCAGGACTATGTGCGGGCGTATTTGTGGGTGAGCCTCGCAGCCGTACACATGAAGGGTGACGAGCAGAAGCAAGCGGAGGAAAATCGAAACGATGTCGCCGGGCGCATGACTCCCGAACAGATCACAGAAGCCAAGCGGCTCACGCAACAATGCATGGCACTGAAGTTCAAAGGCTGCTGAGTCGGATTTACCGTTCTCTCTTCACCCCAACGCTCGCGCTACACTCGCAGAAGACCCACAGACACTTCGCAATCATCCGTCACAACACCACTTGCCCCAAAATACCGTGAAGCGCTCGGGCTTGTGCCGATCTGCCGCTCGACAAAGTTCTGGCCGAGTACACCAAAGTCTATAGGTGGGCGGGCTCTACGGCGTGGTGCTCGGGGCGCCTTTTTCGCAGAGTCGATGTTCGCCCATACATCCGATGTCTCGAAAGTCGCCTTGGTCTCGCTGGTCCGCCAGTTACAGGTCTGGGAATTCCGCATCATCGACTGCCAACAAGCCTCTCCGCATGTGATGCGCTTCGGAGCAGAAGAAATCCCGCGGTGGAAGTTTCTCGACCACCTCAATGCGGCGCTCACGCTGCCTGAACGACGTGGACACTGGGAGTCCGAGATCCCGTAACTTCTAGAGAGCTATAGATTCTGGTCATGAAACCATTAAGGCAGGAATTTCTCTTCAGCGGTTCGATGAGGCGACAAGTATTCTCAGCCTCTCCTCTGACTTAGTTCTTTCTACTTTCGGCATTTGGTCCCATGTTCTACCATCGATTGTCCGACCAGTCTTGCTCTTGAATACACCACCCCATTGTTTAAAAAAGAACGGCACCTTCGCAGCAACACATTGAGCTCGTATTTGGCGAACCCATTGTGGTCTCATTGGTCTAGAGTAGGGGCCGGATTCTCCTCCAACGATAACCCAATCAATTCCTTCTAAGTCGAGATTCGGTAATGGGCCTAATAGAGGTTCGAGGGATAGAAACTTGATCTTCGCAGCGGTTCTTTTAAGGTGGTCAATCCTGCACAGGTACTCACTGCTTTCAACGCTGACCCCCATCCAGATGTTATCTCCCCACTGGAGCTGATCGTCGAGCTCCACTAAACGCTCGGCACGTTTTGTAAGGATCTGGAATTGATGTTGTGGAGTGGCCTGCATCACTGCAAAGACTTGCTTGATGAATGTAAGAGGGACGTTTTTGTGAAACAAGTCACTCATCGAGTTCACAAAAATAACCTTGGACTTCTTCCAGGTAACCGGTATTTCCAGAGCCTCAGGGTGAAGCGTGAGGAGGAATCCATTTTTGTATTGTGTCGTACCAGCTGCTCGCAGCCGCAACGCAAGACGCTCTGCATAGCAGTTCTTGCATCCTGGGCTGATCTTGTCGCAACCAGTCACGGGATTCCACGTCGCCTCTGTCCATTCAATCTTGCTTAGACCTGCCATGCTTTCGCCTAGAGCCTCTTCTCATGTTTCTTGAATATATCTTTGACGATCTGGAGAGCTACTGGCTTGGGTGAAGCAAAGAAGAGGTAGTAAACAACAGCATCTCGTGAGTTCCGCATAGCCAACGGCTGAGACACATGTTTGAAGCCAGCGATACTAAGCAATCGCTCTCGGAAAGCTTCTGTGATGGCCTCATTGTCAGTTTTTTCTTCGAAACCGAAGAGATTTCCGGTCGTCGAATATGCTGCTGATTTCCAGCTTTCATCACCCCAGTATCGAGTCATCCTCTCTGCCTGGTCAGGTGGAACAGTCTCTGGGTTATGCTTTAGCACATTCATGTTCATGTCCATGATCGGAAAGTTCAGAAATATTTCAACTGACTTCATCTGGCCAGCAGTATAAATCACTTGCCAATCAAGATGCAGCCCGTACGGGTCAAGCAAACACAGCCCGCGACGAAAGTCCTCGTATAGAACTTTCGGAAAGACTTCCGTAAGAAGCACTTGGTTACAATCACCCTCGTGCACGAATACATTCGTACGCCGCTGGGCAACTTGTTGAAGTGCTCCAACCCGTGCTTGGTTTATGTCAATGAAGTGATACTCTGAAAATGCTGGGCTCACATTCAGAGCATTGAGCGGTGAACCCGGGACGAACTCTTTTGTTGAGCGGGATTTATGAACTCCCGCTCCTGCAAAAGCATCAATATATACATGACGGAGTCGTAGTTTCTTTTGGGCCGAGAGGATTTGGGAGTAGGCCTGTGCATACTCTCGTATGATATCGAGCTTTACTTCAGACCAAGGACCAATCTCATCAATATCTGAGTCTGCCACGCATGAAGGCTACTTGCTTCATTCCATGGCGTCAACTCCATTCTGTGAGAATTACTTGTATTTAGGAAGGCTAGTGCATCTGTGTTGCGAATTGTGCAGCCCGTGAACACCGCTTCCTTCGTTGATCCTCGATTGCGCGCGTCCAACGAGGGGAGTCTGCGACCGCGCGTTGCGCGAGCAAAAGAAGATCATCAGGCTCCATCCCCTCCTCTGTTCCGCAAGCAGGAGGACGATTAGGCTGCCCTATTTCTTTCCCATCTTCGCCACCTCAGAAAAATAATGCGCGAAGGCCTTCATCCCGCCGGAGGCTTGGCCCCAGTCGAAGTATTCGTTCGGCGCATGGTACCCATGCTCGGGCAGACTCAATCCTATAAACAGGAGCGGCACCTTCCAGGCTTTCTGCATCGTGACCACTGCGCCGATCGATCCGCCTTCGCGGACAAAGGCCGGTTCTTTCCCAAACCCAGCCTTCACCGCCCGCTTCACACAATCAACATAAGGCCCGTCGAAGCTGCCCTTGAAAGGGCGCAACATGCCTTCCCGTTCGACTTTCACGTTCGGATTCAGCTTGGCGACATGTTTCTTGAGCAGCGCAAAGACCTTTTCAGGAGTCTGATTCGGCACCAATCGCATACTTACTTTGAGTTCGCCATGGCCCGGCACGATAGTTTTTACCCCTGGACCGTGATAGCCACCGGTTAGACCATGCACCTCAAACGTCGGCGCGGCCCAAATCCGTCGCATGATCTCGGCGGGATCGTTCGTGCGGAGCGTCTGAAATCCATAGGCCTGCTTGAATCTCTTGACCTGGAAACCTGATGCAAGGAAGCTCTTCATCTCTGCTTTGGTCGGTTCGACCACATCCTGATAGAACCCGGGGATCTTCACCTTGCCGGTCTTGGCATCGATGCAGGCTTGTGCCACTTCCATCAGTTCCGCGAGCGGATTACGCGCGGCGCCTCCGGTCAAACCAGAATGGGCGTCTTTCGTTCCAGTCCGAAGCGTCAGGCGCGCGCCCAGCAGACCTCGCAGACCATAGGGCATGGCAGGCTTTCCTTTCGCGAGCCAGATCGTATCCGACACGACGACTGAATCCGGCCGAGGAATTGCCGATCGGTTCTTCAACCCAGCCGCGAAATGTGGACTGCCGATTTCCTCTTCCAGTTCCCAGAGAAAGCGAACATTGATTGGCACTCCTTGCTCAATGGCATACCGTGCGCCGAACAGGGCCGAGAGCGCCGGCCCCTTGTCATCCGTCGTGCCTCGACCGTGATACAGCCCCATCTCGTTCTTGAACGCAAAAGGCGATTGCTTCCATTCCGGTTCCTGCGCCGGCTGGACATCCATATGGTTGTAGATGGTGACGGTCGGATGTTGGCGACCGGTCATCCAGCCGCCGGACAG
>Ga0065707_10000798_pt1 | contig 12363 bp, 10 predicted proteins | sample SwiRhicommuniRL3_FD_59094 | JGI IMG/M metagenome (GOLD analysis project Ga0065707, IMG submission 59094) | Switchgrass rhizosphere bacterial communities from Rose Lake, Michigan, USA - RL3 v2 (version 2) | ecosystem: Host-associated > Plants > Roots > Rhizosphere > Soil | place: East Lansing... | reverse complement strand
AGCCGGCGGCGCCTGTACGACGCGCTCATCAGGATGAAGTACACGACCGGCAAGCCGCAGAGCATGGCGCCGGCGATGTAGCGGTAGCTCAGGCCGGCCGTGAACACCATGGCGACCGCGATCACCAGCAGCGTCATCGCTGTGCCGAGATCCGGCTCGAGCAGGATGAGGCCCACGAGACCGCCGATGACAACGCCGATCGGGATGAGCGCGTACGGGATGTCGTCGATGCGGTGCATCCGCCGCTCGAGCAGAGCGGCAATGAAGAAGATGGCGCTCAGCTTCGCCAGCTCAGAGGGCTGCACGCCGAACCCTCCGACACCGAACCACCTGCGGCTGCCGTTGATGGGGGAGCTGAAGAGGACGGCGACCAGCGCCAGCACGACGAACCCGAGCGACGCCCAGATGAAGGAAGGCTGGCGGTAATTGCGGTAGTCGAACCGCATGGCGACGCTCATCGCGGCCAGGCCCAGCGCCGCCCACATCGCCTGCTTCACGAGGAAGAAATAGGGCTGGTTGAACCGGTTCATCGCCAGGGCCGCCGAGGCGCTGTAGACCATCACGACGCTCGCGCACACCAGGAGCAGGGTGGCGAGGAACAGGACCTTGTCGGACTTCAGTTTTCGGGCCATAGTTAGCGCCTTGCCCACGGCCCCTAAAGGGTTTCGCGGGCAAGGCCGAGAAAGAGGGTGAACATCGTTCGCCTGCTCCGCTCACGCGGAGCGACCCACGAACGGTCAACAGTCATCAGTCAGCCCAGGGAGTGGGACACCAGCTTCACAGGCCGGGGCAGCCTGCGTTCCCAGCAGCCAGCTCCCATCCGCCTGCAGCCGACTGACGACTGTTCACCGTTCGTGCGCGTTTACTTCTGCACTCAGCTCGAGCACTTCCTTCTTGAACACCCGACCTCGCTCCGCGTAGTCGCGGAACATGTCGAAGCTGGCGCACGCCGGTGCGAGCAACACCGTGGCGGCGCCCCCTTTCGCTTTCGCCAGCTTGAACGATCGACGGACGGCGGCCGGCATCGACTCGGCCGCCTCGACCGGCACGCGCCCATCCAGGGCTTCGCGAATCAGCGGCGTGGCTTCTCCAATCGCGACCACGTGCGCGTCGCGCGCTTTGAGCGGCTTTTCGAGAAGCGAGAAATCTCCGCTCTTGAAACGCCCGCCCAGGATGACGACGAGCCCCGGCTCGAAGCTCTCGATGGCTCTCTCGGCGGCGTCGACGTTGGTCGCCTTGGAGTCGTTGACGAAGCGCACGCCGTCGATCACGGCAACGGGTTCGAGCGCGTGCTCGAGCCCGGTAAACGACTCGACCGCCTGCACCATGGCGTCGTGCGAGACGCCCGCAATCTTCGCCACCGTCGCCGCGGCCATGACGTCGCTGAACAGGTGGCGGCCCAGCAGCCGAATCGACGACAGCGGCACGACCGGCGTGCTGACGGAAAAGACGATCTTGCTTGCGCGGCTGGCGCGGGCCATCGCCAGCGTCTGTGGATCGTCGGCATTCACGACGGCGAAGTCGGCTTCGGTCTGGTTCTCGAAAATCCTGGCCTTCGCCGCTTTGTACGCCTCCATCGAGCCATGCCGGTCGAGATGGTCCGAAGACAGGTTCAGCAGCACAGCAATCCACGGATGAAACGTCGCGATGGTCTCGAGCTGAAAGCTGCTCACTTCGACGATGTGAAATGTCTCCGGCGTCGAGACCGCCACCTGAGAGCTGAGGGGAGTACCGATGTTGCCGCCGACCATCGCCCGCAGACCGCCGGCGTCGAACATGCGTCCCGTCAACGTGGTCGTCGTCGACTTCCCTTTCGTCCCGGTAATCGCGACGATGCGTCCGCTCAGCCAGCGCGACGCGAGCTCGATCTCGCCGATGATCGGAACGCCCTTCTCGCGCGCCGCGACGACGGGTGCCTGGTCCAGCGGCACGCCGGGACTCAGCACCAGCAGATCGGCCGACGTGAAGGTCGCCAGTCGGTGGCCTCCCAGCTCGAGCGCGACCCCGGCGGCCTGCAGCCTGCCGGTCTCGGCGGGATCCAGCTCGGACCGCGCGTCGGTGAGCACGACGTGCGCGCCGCGATCGGCGAGCAGCAGCGCGGCCGCGACGCCGCTGCGCGCCGCTCCCACGACCGTCACGTTCTGTCCGCGCACAGAGAAGCTCATCTGAGTTTCAACGTCGTCAGGCTGAAGAGCGCGAAGATGATCGCCGCGATCAAAAAGCGCGTGATCACCTTCGGCTCGCTCCATCCGATCAGTTCGAAGTGGTGGTGCAGCGGTGCCATCTTGAACACACGCTTGCCGGTCAGCTTGAACGACGCCACTTGGATAATCACGGACAGCGCTTCGAGCACGAACACGCCGCCGACCAGCGGCAGAAGCAGCTCCTGCTTGATGAGGATCGCGACGGTCCCCAGCGCTCCGCCGAGGGCCAGCGATCCGACGTCGCCCATGAAGATGTCCGCCGGATACGAGTTGTACCAAAGGAAGCCGAGGCTCGCGCCCACCAGCGATCCACAGAAGATCGTCAGCTCCGCCGCCGGCGAGAAGTGGACGAGGAGGAGATAGCTGGCGAGAACGCTGTGCCCTGTGACATAGGCGAGCGCGGTGAACGCGGCGGCCGCTATCGCAAACGTGCCGATGGCCAACCCGTCGAGACCGTCGGTCAGGTTGACCGCGTTCGACGCCCCGACCAGAACGACGACGGTGAACGGGATGTACCACCAGCCGAGATCGGGAATCAGCGACTTGAAAAAGGGAAAGATCAACCGCGTGGTGTACAACGGCGGCTGCCTGTAGTCGGCCAGGTAGATGAGCGTCGCGCCCACCAGCAGCGCGACGCCCACCTGCCCGAGCAGCTTGTATCGCGGCAGAAGACCATGGTGCGACCGTCGCACGATCTTGAGGTAATCGTCGGCAAAACCAACCGCGCCGCACGCGGCCGTCGCGAGCACGGCGATCCAGACGTAGACGTTGCGAAGATCCGCCCACAATATCGTCGGCACGAGCGCCGCCGTCAGTATCAGAAGGCCGCCCATCGTCGGTGTACCGGCCTTGGGCGCGTGGGACGCCGGCCCTTCGTGGCGGATGATCTGGCCGATCTGAAATTCCCGCAGCTTGCGGATGAGCCACGGCCCGAGCAGCAGGCTGATGACGAGCGCCGTCAGGCTCGCCGCGGCCGTGCGGAACGTGATGTACTGAATGACGTTCAGTACGGGAATCTGGTTGTGAAACTGAAACAGGAGGTTGTAGAGCATCAGGCGAACTCCGCCCTGAGGCGATCCGCCACAACCTCGGTACGAATGCCACGCGACCCTTTCACGAGAATGAGATCCCCGGGCTTCACGAGCGTCAGCGCGAGATCCGCGGCCTCGTCGCTGCTGGCGACGTAGTGCACGTGCGCGCCTGACATGCCGGCGGCGGCCGCGCCTTCCGCGAGCGCCCGCGCGCTGGCCCCTCCGACCGCCACGAGCTCGCTGATGCCGGCCCGCGCCGCTTCTTCGCCGGACGCGCGGTGCAGCGCCGCCGACGCCTCACCAAGCTCGAGCATCTCCCCGATGAACGCCACCCGCCGGTGACAGCGCGTCTCGCCCGCAATCATCGACAGCGCCCGAGACAGGGCTCTCGGGTTCGAGTTGTACGAGTCGTCGACGATCGTCAGCCGCCTGGTGCGGATGATTTCCCCCCGCCTCGCGACGGGTCTCAGCGATGCCGCCCGTTCGACGATGTCGCCGAGCGGCACGTCGAAACGGATCGCGACCGCCGCGGCCGCCAGGATGTTGGAGAGATTCGCGGCTCCCGCCAGCGGCGTCCTGATTTCCGCTTCGCCAATCGGCGTCCGGACCAGCGCGGCGCTGCCATCGATGCCGAGATCGCGAACCGCGAGCGCCCGGACGTCGGCCGGCCGCTCAACACCGAAGGTGCGCACGCGTCCGGCGAATGTCTCCGCATGACGCATCACGAGATCGTCGTCGGCATTGGCGACGAGCAAGGCGTCCTTGTCGGCGCCTTCCATGATTTCGGCTTTCGCCCGGGCGATGGCGTCGACCGTTCCGAAGAACTCGAGGTGGGCCGGACCGACGTTGGTCCACACGCGCACTTCGGGCTCGGCGATTCTCACGAGTGCGCTGATCTCTCCGAAGTGGTTCATTCCCAGCTCGAGCACCCCGATGTCGGGTTTCCGGCTCAGCTCGAGGAGCGAGAGCGGAAGCCCGATGTGATTGTTCAGGTTCCCCTTGTTCCGGAAGACCTTGTATCGCGCCGACAGAAACTCCGCCGTAATCTCCTTGGTCGTCGACTTGCCTGCGCTGCCGGTCACCGCCACGACGGCCGCGCCCGAATCGCGCCGCACGCGGTTGGCGAGCGTCTGGAGCGCCACGACCGTATCGGGCACGACCACGAGCGGCGTCGACTCCAGTTCTGGCACACCGATCAGGCCCGCATCGCTGACCATGGCCGCCGCCGCTCCCTTGCGCGCGGCCTCGACGACATACGCATTGCCGTCGAAGCGGGGACCGCGAATCGCCACGAACATGTCGCCCGTCGCGATCGTTCGCGTATCGATCGAGAAGCCCGCGATCTCCCGCTCACGCCCCTGTCCCGACACCGCCGCACCGACGACCGCCGCGATCGTGTCCGGCGTCAGCGTCTCCGCTCCAGCGCGCGGCGCGCGATGTCGGCCTCGTCGAACGGCAGATCCCGGGCACCGATGGACTGCGATTTCTCGTGCCCTTTCCCGGCCAGCAGCACCAGGTCGCCGGGTTGTGCCGTCTTGATCGCGAACTCGATCGCCTCTTTGCGATCCACGATGGCAAACGTCGTCTTGTCGTCGCGATCGGACGCTGCCGGAACGCCACGCTTGATCTCGTCGATGATGCGCGACGGATCCTCACTGCGCGGATTGTCCGAGGTGATGACGACGACGTCGCTCAGCCGGGACGCCACCGCGCCCATGAGCGGCCGCTTCGTGCGATCGCGATCGCCCCCGCACCCGAAGAGCGTGATCACGCGGCGCTGAGCCAGCGGGCGGGCCGTCTCGAGCAGGTTCTTCAGCGCGTCATCCGTGTGCGCGTAGTCGATGACGACCGTGATGTCGTCGCGGGCATCCGACACCACCTCGAACCGTCCGGGCACGCCGTCGAGGTTGGCGAGACCGCGTTCGATAGCGGCGACCGGGAGCCCCAGAGCCGTCGAGACCGCGACGGTCGCGAGGATGTTCGACACGTTCGGACGGCCGACCAGACGCGACTTCACGCGCACGCTGCCTTTCGGCGTTCGCGCGTCGAACTCGAGCCCGTCGAACGTCAGGGTCAAGGGACCTGGCGTGACGTCGGCCGGCTTGTGGATGGCGTAGGTCACCGGCGTTGCGGTCGCCTTCCGAACCGTCTCGCCTCGGGGATCGTCGAGGTTGATCGCCCCGGGCGCACCGGCGGGCAGCATCTCGAACAACCGTTGCTTCGCGGCGAAGTACGACTCCATGTCGCCGTGATAGTCGAGATGGTCGCGAGTCAAGTTGGTGAACACGCCTGCCGCAAACGTCGTTCCATCCACTCTCCGCAGCGCAAGTGCGTGCGAAGACACTTCCATCACGCAAGCGCCACAACCCGCGTCGACCATCTGCCGAAACATGCGCTGCACATCCGGTGCCTCGGGTGTGGTCCGCGATGCGGGCAGTTCCTGGTCGCCGGTCGAATACGTGACGGTTCCGATGAGGCCGCACTTTTTACCCGCCGCGTCAAAAACGGCGCGTAACAAATACGCGGTTGTCGTCTTACCGTTCGTGCCGGTGATGCCGACGACCTGCATCGAGCGGCTGGGATGCCCGTAGAACTCGGCGGCGAGCGAGGCCATCGCGCCTCGCGCGTCGGCAACAGTGATCCAGGGCACCGTGGACGTTGCCGGCCCCGGCTCGTCGGACACGACGGCCACGGCGCCCCGGCGGATCGCATCGTCCACGAAATCGGTTCCGGCGGCTTTCAATCCCTTCAACGCGATGAAGACGTCGCCTGGTTGCACGCGCCTCGAGTCGTACGCCACTCCGTGAATATCAATGCCTGGCAACGACGCGACCTTCATGGCTCCAGCGATGCGACGACGGCCGGCACCGAACGTTCAAGGTGAAGCTCACACGTCATGCCCGGTTCGATTGGCGTTCCAGGGAGCGGCGTCTGGCTGGTGACCACGCCGGTGCCCTTCAGCCGTGCGGTCAGGCCAATCCTGGTCAGGACGCGCAGGGCTTCTCGCGCGCTCAGCCCGCGAAAGTCTGGAAGATCGCGCACGTCGCCACTGGTTCCAACGGGCACGATCGCGGTGTCCCGTTCGCTGCGAGCCGGCTGAATCTCGGGCGGGCTCGTCCGGCGTGCGACGAGCACGGGCGGCGGGGCGTTGAGCGTCGGCGGAATGCTGAAGTGCCGCAGTGTGGCCGCCGCGACCCGCTGGAACACGGGCCCGGCGTTGGGCCCGCCGTAGTAGCCCATGGCGTGCGGCGAATCCAGCACGACGATGATGGTGGCGACGGGATTGCGCGACGGGAAGAACCCGACGAACGATGCGAAGTAGTCCGACTTCGAATACCGTCCGTTGACGAGCTTCGCGGCGGTGCCCGTTTTTCCCGCGATCGTGTAGCCCTCGACCTGTGCAAACGTCCCGGTTCCCCGTTTGACGATCTGCTCCATGATGTCGGTCAGCGTCGCCGCGGTATCTTTTGAAATCGTGCGCCCGAGGATCGTCGGCTTCACATCCTGACGCTTGCCGTCCTTGATGAGCGCGCGCACGACGCGCGGCTGAAGCAGATCGCCGCCGTTGGCCACGGAACTCACCGCCGCCACCATCTGCAGCGGCGTCACACCGATCTGGTAGCCCATCGACATCGACGCGAGCGCGCTCATGTCCAGGTGCTTCGGATCCCAGACGATGCCGGTTGTCTCGCCGGGGAAGTCGGGCGAGAGCGCGCGGCCGAATCCGAAACGGCGCACGTACATCCCGAGACGCTCCGCGCCAAGCCTCAACCCCACCTTGATGGCGCCGACGTTGCTCGACTTCACCATGACATCGGTGAACGACAGGTGGCCGTAGTCGTGCGTGTCGTCGATCACGCGCGATCCGAAACGGATATGTCCGCCCGACACGTCGATGATGTCGTTCACGCCGACGACGTGTTCTTCGATCGCGGCGCTCGCGGTCACGACTTTGAACGTCGAGCCGGGCTCGTACAGGTCCTGTACCGCGCGATTCCGGCGATGCTCGGGAGACGCGCTGGCAAAGGCGTTGGGGTTGAACGTCGGCTCGTTCGCGAGTGCGAGAATTTCGCCGGTGGTCGGCGACATAATCAACACCGTGCCGCCGGAGGCCCTGGTACGCGCGACGCCTTCACGCAGCTCGCGTTCGGCGACGTGCTGCAAGTACTCGTCGATCGTCAGCTCGACGGTCGCCCCGGCCGTAGGCGGGCGCTCGAGGCGGCTGAAGGCGCGGCCGCGGGCATCGGTCTGGTAGAGCAGCCTTCCCTGAGCGCCGCTGATCTGGTTGTCGTAGGCCGCTTCGATCCCGGCGAGACCTTTGTTGTCAACGCCGACGAACCCCAGCAACTGGGCCGCCAGCTGTTTCTTCGGATAGAAACGGCGATCTTCCTGGACGAACCTGACGCCCTCGAGATTCAACTGGGCGATTCGCTGGGCCTGGTGCGGCGTCACCCGGCGGCGAAGGAACACGAACGCCCGCCGCTGACGCATCCTGGCCGCGAGCGCCTGCTCTTCCTTCGGCGCGCAATCGGTCAGGGCGTCGCAGACCCGCTTTGCCGCTTGCGGCGCATCGACGATCTCGCTGGGCACTGCAAACACCGAGTCGGCGTCCACGCTGTAGGCGAGCACGCGTCCGTGACGATCGACGATCTCCGCCCGCTTGGCGGAGATATCCATCGTGCGCTCGGACTGGTTTTCCGCCCGCGCCTGCAGGTCGTCGTGTTTGTGCACTTGCAGGTACAGCAGCCGCGCCTGAATGCTCACGGCCCACAGCACGAACATCACCGCCGCCGGCAGGAGCCGGCCGTGGATCGTCGCGCGCCACTTGTCCTGGGTGGGCTCGCTCACGGCGTTACTCCCTGACTCGGGCGACGACAGACGCCGCCGGCGGTTCGCCGGGCACCACGCGCTCGATCACGATCGCGGCGCCCGTATCCGGCGTCACGAGGTGCAGGTTCGTCGTCGCGAGCCGCTCGATGCGCTGCGGCGACTTGAGCGTTTCGATCTCCAGCCGCAGATGGCGGTTCGCCGCCTCCTCGTCACCGCGCTCCTTCTGCATCTGCTCGAGGCGGTAGCCGTGCTGCAGGAGCTCGACGCGCTGCCACCCGGAAAAGAGGAGCACGCCCACGAAGAGCACGCCGAAGGCCACCGATCGCCACTGCTCGCGCAGCCGCCGCTCGTCGACCTCCCGGACGATGGGGTTGTTCCGTACGTCTTTCTTGATGGCGTATTCGAATGCTTCTGCGGATGAGCTCATGTGCTGCCCCAGTCAGTTGCTCGAGCTGTTCGGTTCTAGGTTCTGAGTTCTTGGTTCTGGGTTCCGGTTCTCAGTTCTGGGTGCAGTTCGAAGTCCTCGATGACTCAGAACCCGAACCTCAGAACCTAGAACCAAGAACCTAGAACCGCTCGTTACACCACGCACTCCGCCGCGCGGAGTTTTGCACTGCGCGCCCGGGGGTTCCGTTCCAACTCGTCGGGCTGGGGGGTAATCGGCTTCTTCGTCAACACTTGAATGCGGGCGCCGTCTGTCTGAGCCAGCGCACGCAGCGTGTGCTTGACGATCCGATCCTCGAGCGAGTGAAACGTGACCACGACCAGACGCGCGCCTTTCCGAAGACGACGCGCCACCACCCTTAAAAAATCGTCGATGTTCTCCAACTCGCGGTTTACCCAGATGCGAAGCGCCTGAAACGTGCGCGTCGCCGGGTCGATCCTGGAGAATCCGCGCCTCGGTACTGCCCTCCTCACGATCGCCGCGAGCTGCCCGGTGGTCTCGAGCGGCGCCGACTCGCGCGCCCGGACGATGGCCCGTGCGATGCGCCGCGAGAACCGCTCTTCGCCGAACCGGTAGACCGCGTCGGCGATGTCCGTCTCCGCCGAGTCGCGCAGGAGATCGGCAGCCGTGGGACCGGACGACGTGTCCATCCGCATGTCGAGCGGATCGTCACGCTGAAAACTGAAACCCCGTCCTTCGCCGTCGAGCTGATACGACGACATTCCCATATCGGTGACGGTGCCGTCGACGCGATCGAGACCCCGGGCGTCAAGAACCGATTCGATCGCCCGATAATCCGAATGCACGAGCTCTACGCGATTGCCGTAGACGCCCAGCGCTTCGGCGGCGATCACGAGCGCCGCGGGATCGCGATCGAGCCCGATGACGCTCGTGGCGCCTGCGTCGAGCAGGGCTCGCGAATGCCCTCCCATCCCGACCGTGCAATCCACGAACACGCCGCCGTTCTCGGGCCGCAAAAACGACAGCACTTCGCGCGTCATGACCGGCTCGTGCCACGCCATCGGTCTTACAGACCCAAATCAGACAACGCGCGCGCGTCATCGTCTGTGAACGGCTCGCGCTGGAGCTTCGCGACGAACCGCTCGTGGTTCCAGACCTCGAGGTAGTTGAACTGACCGAACACATCCACCTCGCCGACCATCGTGGCCGACTCGCGCAGGCGAGAGGGAATCACCACGCGGCCCTGCGTGTCGATCTCGGAGACCTGACCGTAGAAGTTCACGCGGTCGAGAAATTTCAGCCGTGATGGATGCGTCGAGGGGATCTGTGAGAGCCTCTTCTCGATGGCCGTCCAGACCGTCATCGGGTACAGGCGTACCGAGTCGCCGTGCAGACTGGTGACGAACAGGTCGCGCCCGTGCTCATCCTCGATGAGCGAGCGGAACCCGTTGGGGATTTTGAGTCTCCCCCGGTCATCAATTTTCGCCGGCGAGTTGCCCCGAAGCACGCTCGGCTACTCCATTTCTCTCCAAAAAAGTCCACGGCGATAGTAGAGGACGGGTATGGGGATGTCAACGGGTAAAATCTAGATTTATAAAGGCTTACGCTAAATTTTCGCCCCCGCTTTACACCATGATACGATTTCGCACTCGTGGGTGATCCCTCCACCGTCAGCGTCGTCATTCCCGTATTCGAAGAGGCGGAGGCGATCGGCACCGTCATCCAGTCGCTGCGCGAGGCCGCGACCTGGTGCGAAGTGCTCGTCGTCGACGATGGATCGTCCGACGAGACGGCGCGCGTGGCCACAACCGCTGGTGCGCGGGTCATCAGGCACCCCTACAACAAGGGGAATGGCGCGTCCGTCAAGACCGGCATCAGAAACGCCGCCGGCGAGTTCATTCTCATCATCGATGGTGACGGTCAGCATTCAGCGGCCGACGGACTGCGGCTGGTCAACCTTCTTGGCGAGTACGATCTCGTGGTCGGCGCGCGCACGGGCTCGAATCAGCAGGCATCGGCGGCGCGCTACGCCGGCAACCACCTGCTGAACTGGCTGGCCAGCTATCTGACGGGCCGGCACATTCCGGATCTCACATCGGGACTTCGTGCGGCGCGTACGAGCGGGCTCCGCGAATTCCTGCATCTGCTTCCGAACGGATTCTCGACACCGGCGACGACAACGCTCGCGTTCGTGAAAGCCGGTTACAACGTGCGCTTCGAGACGATTTCGGTCGCGCCTCGACTCGGCAAGTCGAAGATCAAGCTCGNGTCCGACGGCGCGCGCTTCCTNATGATTCTGCTGAGAGTCGTCACGATCTTCAGCCCGCTNCGAATTTTTCTTCCGATTTCAGCCATATTTTTCGCCNTGGGTGCGGGNTACGCCCTCTGGACGGTGGCGACGCGCCATGACATGACCGACTCNTCGGTACTGCTCCTCGTGCTCGCCGTCGTGATCTTTCTCGTGGGTCTGGTTTCCGAGCAGATTTCCGCGATGCGCTTGCAAGGGCCTCGATGAATGCCGTCGTCATCGCCACCTACAACGAACGAGACAACCTGGCGGCGCTGGCGTCGGCCATCCTTCAGCACGACGGCTACCGCGTCATCGTCGTCGACGACGATTCGCCGGACGGAACAGGCGCCCTGGCCGACGAGCTAGCGGCGACCTACACCGGCCGGCTCACGGTCATCCACCGCACGAGTGCACGAGGCCTCGGACGTTCGCTCGTGGCAGGCCTCAAACAGGCGCTTACCGATGGCGCCGAGCTGATCTTCCAGATGGATGCCGACTTCTCGCACGATCCGAAGTATCTGCCGGACATGGCGTCGGCCGCGGCCGACGCGGATCTCGTGCTGGGATCCCGGTACCTGCACGGCGTCAGCGTGGTGAACTGGCCGCTGTATCGCATCATCCTCAGCAGCTTTGCGAACCAGTACGTCAGGTCGGTGATCGGACTCGAGGAGAAGGACTGCACGACGGGATTCCGCTGCTGGCGCCGCGACGCGCTCGCCAGGCTGCCGCTCGACACGCTCGTGGCAGACGGCTACGCGTTTCTCGTCGAGCAGCTCTTTCTCGCCCGGCAAGTGGGGTGCCGTATACGGGAAATTCCGATCATTTTTGTCGAGCGGCGCGAAGGCGCATCGAAGCTCTCGTCGAGCGTGCTCCTGGAATCGGTCATCGTGCCGTGGCGATTGCGCCTGAGGCGCTAGTGTATTAACGTGTCTTCGCCCAGAAAATGCCTGCCGCCGATCCGACGAAGTCGCCTGGTCTCAGTGTATTTTTCCCCGCCTACAACGACAGCGGGACGATCGCGAGCCTCGTCATCACGGCCATTCAGTCGGCCTCGAAGCTGACGCCCAACTACGAAGTCATCGTCGTCAACGACGGCAGCAGCGACTCGACCGGGCAGATTCTCGATGAGCTGGCCCGGCTGTACCCGCAGGTCAGAGTCGTCACGCACACCGTGAACCGGGGATACGGTGGCGCGCTTCGCAGCGGGTTTGGCGCCGCGTCGAAGGAGATCATCTTCTATACGGACGGCGATGCCCAGTACGACCCATCCGAAATGGAAGTGCTGTGGCAGAAGATGGCGCCCGGCACCGATCTGGTCAACGGCTTCAAGATCAGCCGCGCAGATCCGCTGCACCGCATCATCATCGGCCGGATCTACCATCACACCGTGAAGACGCTGTTCGGGCTGCGCGTGCGCGACGTCGACTGCGACTTCAGACTTCTCCGGCGCTCGATCTTCGACACCGTGCGATTGGAGAAAAACAGCGGCGTCATCTGCCTCGAGATGATGAAGAAAATCCAGGACGCCGGTTTCACAATCGTCGAGGTCCCCGTTCACCACTACCATCGCGCGCACGGTCATTCGCAGTTCTTCAACTTCCC
>Ga0065707_10082741_pt1 | contig 12365 bp, 13 predicted proteins | sample SwiRhicommuniRL3_FD_59094 | JGI IMG/M metagenome (GOLD analysis project Ga0065707, IMG submission 59094) | Switchgrass rhizosphere bacterial communities from Rose Lake, Michigan, USA - RL3 v2 (version 2) | ecosystem: Host-associated > Plants > Roots > Rhizosphere > Soil | place: East Lansing... | reverse complement strand
TCATTGATAAAATCCACCCATAAAAGTCCTTGTTGGTTTTGGGTGAGTTCAGGAAATTCTTTTGGCGGGATATTTTTTCGGAGGGGTTGCCCTGGAATATAGTAAAGTGATCGGATCATAACCACCTTAAAATAGGAATTTTTACCTGAGATTGCTTTTCTTAAAATCTAACTTGATAATTTTGAAGTATCTTGAATTTCAATTAATAAAATTGATAAACACCTTGACAAAATAAAGATTCTGCCTATAATATTTTTAGAAATCGACCTCAACTATAAAGTTTCATCGCCTAAAGTAATTAATAATCCGATTATAAGCCTTCTCAGGAGATTTTTATGTACGCTGCACCGACACGTTGTCCAGTTTGTCGCTCAGAATTGACCGTCACCCGTTTGCATTGCCCAGCCTGCGATACATCCATCGAAGGGCAATTTACCGGCGGTCCGTTTGCGCATTTGACCGCGGAACATTTAGACTTTATTGTGACCTTCGTCCGGTGCGAGGGGAAGATCAATCGGATGGAACAGGAACTCGATCTTTCCTACCCGACGATTCGAAACCGTTTGCATGAAGTGATTCGTGCCCTTGGCTTTGAGCCTGGCAAAGACGAAGTCATGGAAATCAGTCCGGAAAGACGCAGCACGGTTTTAGAAGATTTGGAGCTGGGCAAGATCTCAGCCGATGAAGCCATGCGCCTGCTACGCGGTGAAGAGGAGTAGAAAATGTCCAAGATCATTTCTGCTGGAAAAACTCCAAAAATACGAATAGACTCGATTGATGGCGATCTCAGCGTTGTGGGTTGGGACGGTGAGGACGTTCTCATTAAGACGGACGAGGATGAACTTTCCCTGAAACAGAATGGCGATGAGATCCGGTTTTCATGTACTGACGATGTTTCCCTTCGAATTCCTAAAAATTCTTCGCTCTTTATTCAGAGGATCGGCGGAGATGCAGCTTTGCGTGGAGTGATGGGAGATGTGGAGCTTAAGGAAATTGAGAATGATCTTTCCATTCGCGATGTGGGTTCCGTTTCGATCGGCACCGTTGAATCTGACTTCAGCCTGCGCGGCGCAAAAGGGGATCTCTACATAAAGAATGTTGGTGGAGATGTTTCCATCCGTGATGTGGAAGGAAACGTCACACTTGAATCAGTGGCAGATGATCTTGCGTTACGCGGGGCGCGTGGGAATGTCAAAGTCAATGTCGGCGAAGATGTCGTTATATATCTTGAGCCAAAAGCAGATGGCGCCTATTCCATTACGGCCGGTGATGATATTTTGCTCGTCCTAAAACCCAACGCAAATGTGACATTGACCATGAATGGCGATGAGATCGACGTGGATTGGCCCGGCGTTGAAAATCAGGAAGAGATCACAGAACGAGTTTTGGTCTTGGGTGATGGTTCTGCAAAGATCTTGTTAAGCGCTGGCGGTGATATCCGTGTGACCAGCGATGCGAATGCAGGCAACTCAGCTGAAGAATTTGGGAATTTCGCTGGCATGAATTTTGATTGGTCCGGCTTCGGCGAGCGGATCTCGCGCCAGGTGGAACAAGCGACATCGCGTGCGGCAAAGCGCGCTGAAGAAGCTGCTCGCCGCGTGGAACGACATGCCGAGCGTCATGCCCGTCGCTGGAGAGGAAACGTGAACACTGGTCCCTGGAACTGGGATTTCAATTCCCAGAATGTTCCTACCCCGCCCACGCCGCCCTCCCAGCCCGTGGCAGAGGAAGAGCGGATGGCAATTTTGAAGATGCTGGCAGAAAAGAAGATCACTGCAGAGCAGGCAGAACAATTGCTGGATGCTTTGGAAGGGGGCAAGTAATGTCCTCTGAAGAACGCAAGAAGATTTTGCAAATGGTTCAGGATGGCAAGATTTCTGCCGAACAAGCCGCGAGTTTGATGCGCGCCATGGACGCTGACGCGGACAGTGCAGAGGCTGAGGTCGAATTCGTTGAAGCGGGAGCAGGCTCCGGCTATGAAAGAGAGAAAGCTTCTGGTTTCGAAGAGGTGAAGTCACGCGCCCGGCGCTTTGCGATGATCCCATTGTGGATCGGTGTCTTCATCGCAGTGTTCAGCGCCTGGGGAATTTATTCCGTTCAGCGGAGTGCGGGTGTAAATTTCTGGTTTGTTTGTTTATTAGTTCCGTTATTGTTTGGCGTGTTATTAATCGCGCTGGGGGCGGGCGGAGAAAATTCAAAATGGTTATATGTGAACGTGGATCGCAGGAACGCGCACGATTGGCCCCAGAATATCACGCTTGGATTCCCGTTGCCCCTGGGGTTGACTGCCTGGTTCCTGCGAACTTTTGGACAGTATATCCATGGCATGCAAAAAACAAATGTGGATGAGATCATCCAGATCTTGGACGCCACAGGTAAATCTGGCGCACCTCTCATCATCAATGCAAATAACAATGGAGATGGCGAACATGTGCAAGTTTACATCGGGTAAGGAGGTGTAGGATGGCTAGCTCTGAAGAACGAATGAAGATTTTGAAAATGATCGAAGAGGGAAAGCTGAGCGCGGAAGAAGGAACAAAATTGCTGATGGCATTAAGTGACAAACGGACGTCTGCTCCGCCGCGTGCCCCCGGAATGCCAGGTGGACCGCGCTGGCTGCGCATCCGCGTAACGGATGTGCGCTCGGGCCGCTCGAAGGCTTCGGTGCAAATCCCACTCGCTCTGGTGGACGCCGGTATGAAGATCGGCGCACATTTTGCACCTGAAGTGCAGGGTGTGGATATGTCAAATGTGATGGAAGCAGTCCGCTCGGGCATAGTGGGTAAAATTATTGATGTGACTGATGAAGAGGATGGCGAGCACGTAGAGATATATGTGGAGTGAGTGCCAAGCAGCCCACCTTACATAAATTCACTATGTGTGAGGAAGTCAAGCAATCCCGCCCTGCGCGGGGTTGTTTGACTCTTGAGGCTGTGTTATCCTGCGTGAACCTTATTAACTCGCCTGACTCATTTTATTGCGTGTAAAGGCGACCCGCCCAATGGAACCAATTTACTCTACGATTCTGATGGGTCGCCCCTACTTTAGAGGTAGAAGATGCAGAACACAAATCGTCCAACGGGAATGTTTGGCTTTACGCTTGTCTGGCTGGGGCAGATCATTTCTGTACTTGCCACCAATATGACAGGATTTGGGCTCACAATTTGGGTCTTTGAAAAAACCGGTAGCGCTACCGCACTGGGATTGATGCAAGTATTCTTCATCACGCCATTTTTGATCATCAGTCCATTTGCCGGTGTAATGGTGGACCGGCACAATCGTAAACTGATGATGATGATCAGTGACTTGATCGCCGGGTCGGCGACCATTGCTATTCTCCTTTTGCAGGCATTTGGCGCTTTGCAAGTCTGGCATTTATACGCAGCTGCTATCTTTCAGGGTTTGGGAAACGCTTTTCAGTGGCCTGCTTATTCTGCAGCGATTAGCACCATGATCCCGAAAGAAAAATACGGACGAGCGAATGGCATGATGTCGCTGATTGAAATGGGACCCGGGGTTCTTGCTCCCATGTTAGCAGGAGCGCTGTTACCCATCATCGGCTTCACTGGGATTTTGTCGATCGACGTCGCTACATTTGTATTAGCAGTTTTGGTTTTGTTTTTTGTCCACATCCCGCAACCCCCACGAACCGCAGAGGGTGAGCAAGCGCAAGGGAATATATTTAAAGAAGCCGCGTTTGGTTTTCGTTACATATTCGAGCGTCCGAGTTTGCTGGGGCTGCAACTTGTTTTCTTCTTTGGCAATTTATGCATGGGGATTGCTTTTACCGTCCTTGCCCCAATGATTCTGTTGCGAACGGGCAATGATAGCGTTAGCCTGGGATTGGTTCAATCTGGCGGGGCAATAGGTGGCGTCGTGGGAGGTGTACTCATGAGTGTGTGGGGTGGTTTCAAGCGTAGGGTGCATGGTGTCTTGGCAGGCTGGATCGTATCAAGCTTCTTCTTTGCACTAATGGGTTTGGGCACCTGGATTCCGTTATGGGTGGCAATGAATATATTATCCTCGCTTTTTGGACCCTTAATTAATGGCTCGAATCAGGCAATCTGGCAATCGAAGGTCGCGCCGGATGTGCAGGGACGCGTTTTCTCCGCACGCAGATTGATCGCTTGGATGACCAATCCTATTTCACCGTTGATTGCCGGTACTCTCGCAGACTTTGTCCTTGAGCCCGCGATGCGCACGCAAAGCGGCCTTTCCTCTACACTTGGCTGGCTTGTCCCCTCTGGACCGGGTGCCGGGATGGGGCTATTGATCTTTTTCAGCTGCCTGGGCGGGATCCTGGCTGGGCTGATCGGTTACTTTGTTTATCCCATCCGCAATGCCGAAGATATCCTGCCAGATCACGATATGATCGCAACTCCGGAATCGGCCTAATTCTTTTCTCCCAACGGATTGAAATGACTTTACAAGAAAAACGTCAGTGCTAAGGGTTGTCTACTCTTAGCCGCTGTGATATGCTCATTCGTACGAGCGATGTGGAAATTGAATTTTCCTTTGCAGCGTCCGAGTGGCATGAGAGGACTTTTTATCATCTGGCTTGGCCAGATGGTTTCTGGTATTGCCTCAAGCATCACAGCCGTTGCTTTGCCGATCTGGATATTTAGTATCACGGATAGTGGGGCAGCGGTTGGTTTTTTGGAATTCTTCTATTTTGGTGCTTATCTTTTGGCTACCCTGTTTGCGGGGATACTTATCGATCGTTTTGACCGAAAATTGATGATGCTGGCATACGATTTTTTTTCGCTGGCTGGGTTGGCGGTCTTGCTCGTGCTTCAAAGCGCGGGGCTATTGCAGGTGTGGCATTTGTATATCGCAGCGACTCTCCAGGGAATCGGCTCTGCATTTCAGTCACCGTCTTATGCAGCAGCCATTACAACCATGGTTTCCCGAAGGCAATACATCCGCGCCAACAGCCTGATCTCATTACTTTACGATATGCCGGGGATATTTGGTCCACTATTGGCTGGCGTGATGTATATGGCGCTCGGTCTAATTGGGATCCTTGCCATTAATGTGCTGGCATTCGTGATCTCTATTGGCGTACTGCTTTTTGTGGATATTCCGGCGCCGCCTCATACATTGGAAGGTGATTTATCGCATAACAAGTTTTTGAATGAAGCCATTTACGGGATTAAATACATTTTGCAACGTCCCAGCTTGCTGGGGTTGCAATTGATCTTTTCTACCGGCAACTTATTTTCAGGGATTGCCTTGTCAGTGGCAGCGCTTTATCCAATGATATTGTTGCGTACCGGTAATAATACGAGTGTCTTGGGAACCGTCCAGGCTGCTGGCGCGTTCGCGTCCGTATTGACAGGCATTCTTTTGACGACCTGGGGAGGGATCAAGCGCCCAGCCCGAATCATTATCCTTGGCTGGCTTCTTTCCAGCTTCGTTAGTATGACATTGCTCGGCATTGGTCAGGCTTTGATCATCTGGCTGATTGCCATTGTTGTCGATTCGGTTTTTGATCCGATCGTCAATGTTTCCATGGACGCTTTTCTACAAACGAAAGTGCCACCCGATTTGCAGGGACGTGTTTTCTCTGCCAGCGATTTCATCGCACAGGCAATGATCCCGTTTACGCCCCTGCTGGCTGGTTACTTGGGAGATCAGGTTTTCGAACCGGCGATGCGTACGGGAGGGGTGCTCGTAAATACCTTCGGCCCCTTGGTAGGGACAGGTCCAGGTTCGGGTTTCGGCTTATTGATCCTTCTCTGTGGGGTTGGTGGAACGTTGGTTGGGCTTTCCGGCTATTTGATTCCCTCCATTCGCAATATTGATCAAATATTGCCGGATTTTCGACGTGTACCTCCTGTTGGCCTGATCAAGCGCTTTCCATCTGTGAGGACACGCAAAAATACGCGTAAGACCAGAAAGATCATTCATAAGGTGGTAAGAACGCGTACATCAACGTCGCGCGAATAATTCAGAGAAATGTACGTTCGGCGAAACGTTCAATCAAAAGCAACTCATTCAACACATTACTGGGTGAGTTGCTTTTTCAACACTTGAGATTTTTTAGCGTACCAAATCTTCCATTAACTCCATGGGGACGACCGCCACGCCGACAATGCCGGGACCGGTGTGAACGCCAAGCACGGGTGAAATACGATTTACTTCAAGTTTGGCAACGTTCAATTTGGCCTTCAACTCATTTGCCAGTCCATCTGCCTTTTCCGCGAAGCGACCATGTAAGATAGTGACCCAAACAGGCGTGTAGGCGTATTTGTTGAAAAGGTATTCTGTAATCGCGTTCATGGATTTGCCGAGTGTACGCCCTGTGGTCACGGTACTATATTTGCCATCACTATCCACACGGATAACAGGTTTAAGATTAAGCAGTGCTCCCGCAATGGCTTTGACACGTCCGATACGGCCTCCACGAGCCAAATATTCCAGTGTATCGAGTGTGTAAATGACTTCCGTTTTCTCGCGTATTTTTTCAAGACGTTCCTGAATGGCATGCAATGCCCAGTTCGCCCTGGATCCCAGGGCGGCCGCCATGACCTGGAAGCGTTCGCCTCCCGAGAGAGTGAGCGTGTCCCAGTAAATCACCTGCGCTTCGGGTTTCACTTGTTCTCCTCCAGAACGGGCTGAATTGATCGTGCCGCTCAAACCAGATGAAATGTGTATCGAAAGAATATCTTTCTCCACCTGCGCGATCTTGCGATACAACTCTGCAAAGATCCCGCTGGAGGGTTGTGCTGTTGTTGGGATGGCCGGGCGCATTGCCTCCAGGCGGTTGTAAAAATCATCTGCTGAGATTTCAGTAGCATTCACTTCCCCTTCCGGGAATTGGATGAAGAGTGGAGCCTGCATGATTCCCAGCTTCTCCAATTCCTCAGCGGACATATCTGCCGCGCAATCCGTTACGATTTTCATTTGAGTCTCCTCTTTTCGGTTTCTTTGCCTTGCGTCAATAGACTGTTTAACAACAGGGTTGTGCTATCACGTGCCACCTTTTCCCATTTTGCACCTTTGGGGTCGAGCAGACTCTGGAGGAACAAGCCCATTGCTGTGGATACGATCATGCGCGACGCCAGTTCAGGATTCACATCGACAAATGAACCTTCGCCCACGCCTTTTTTGATTAACGAGGTGAAGTATTTATGGTAACGACGATAAGGAGCAATACTCGCTTCCCAAACTTTCTTATCGCGGCTGGCTTGCAGCCAGAATTCAAAGAACATAGGCAGACCTTCCCCAGCAGTTTCGAAAATATAGGGAAAGGCCTGGGTCATCTGCATGAAAGTTTCGGGAGCAGTTTTATCTTTGGATGCTTCGATCGCATCGTCAATGGCTTGTAGCCAGCCATCCAGCAAAGCCAGGAAAAGCGCCTGCTTGCTTTCAAAGTGATGATAGAACGCTCCTTTGCTGATCCCTGCCTCTGCGCAAATATCGTCCACGCTGGAAGCAGTAAAGCCACGATTTGAAAATAACTTGATGGCCGATTCCATAATCCGTGCTCGAGTCTCTTCACTACGCTGTTGCATTCTCCCACACCTCTATGTTTAACAAGAAATAAAAAACAAACCGACTAGTCGGTTTGTTTTTACTCGCGAATAATTGTACTGTCAAGATATTGAAAATCGCAGGTTGCTCAATCAAAAGCGACGGCCATGGCCATCGCTTTTCCAGCTTGATTTTGTCACGATATTTAATTAGGCAGGCTTATATGCCGTAATCTTCGCGCTATAGACTGCCTTATATACATCGTCTTGTGAGATGGTTTTCAATTCAATGACATCGCCCAGATCTGCAATTGCAGAGTCCACAGTTTCTTTTTCGAAGAAGACAGGTGTGATGGAAACGTTTGTAAAGCCAACCGATTCCATCATGCTGACATAATCTTTAGCGTCGACTGCACCTGCCACGCACCCTGCCCAGGCGCTCAGGCTTTGTTTAATAGAAGCTGGGAGAGGTCCATCTGTAACAATGTCGGATACGGCAAACTTGCCACCGGGCTTGAGAACGCGGAATGCTTCAACGAAGACCTTGGATTTATCAGGGGCAAGATTGATAACACAGTTCGAGATAGTGACATCCACGGTGTTAGATTCGACTGGCAGCTCTTCCAGATAACCCTGACGAAATTCCACGTTTCGGATGTTCAACCGTTTCGCACTGGACCGGGCGCGCTCGATCATTTCGGGAGTCATATCCACGCCGATCACGTGCCCTGTCTCACCGACTTTCTTTGCGGCGAAGAAACAATCGAGGCCTGCGCCTGATCCGAGGTCAAGAACGGTTTGACCAGACAGCAGCGAGGCCAGCGTGATCGGGTCGCCGCACCCATAGCTGATCGTAGATTCACCTTCGGGAAGCGTAGCAAGCAAATCTGCCGGATAGAGACTACTATCGCTGCTACAACAGTCTGGAGATGAGGACGGTCCGCAACAGGAAGCGTTACTCTTGATCCGCTCTGCATAGTGCTTTTGGACCGTCTCGTGAATAGGGGTTGGGGCTTGTGTCATTTTGTCTCCTTTTGAAATTTGTTTATGAATTGAAAATCAAAGAATCATCAGGTTATAGGCGAACCCTAGAAGAATAGATCCCACCCAAAGTGTGCCGATGACGATGCCAATCACTCGCCAGCGTGCGATCGTTAGCGCGCCACCAATCGCACCGATGGATGTTCCTGCGCCTGTAATCAGGAAAGCCAGCGCCGCGCCCTGACTCATTCCGCTTTCGAGCATGGCACGGACAAGCGGTAGCGAGGCTTCCGTGTTTATGTAGAAAGGCAGTCCAAGAGTAGCGGCGAGCGGAATGCTGTAGGCGTGACCTGTACCGAAGAGACTGGTCATCCACGCCGCGGGAATCAAACCATTGAGCAGATATCCAACAAAAGTGAATCCAAAGAAGAGAGGAAGCAAACGCTTGCTGATGTTATATGTCTCCTGCATGAATGCACGGAAAGTGACAGTTGGTTTGGCAGTTTCAACAGGTTTTGCAATGACGGGCAACTCGACCCGACTCGAGCTGCAGGAGCATTGCGATGCTTCAGCAGCGGGTCGAGCGATAATAGGCAAATCCATCGGAGCAGGTCCACCCATAATTCCGAGCGAAAGGGAAGGAGTTTTTGGCGCTGCCAGGCGAGCCTGATTTATGAGCCAGCCGCGCGATTCGGCAAAGCTGGCAATGACTCCACCGATCAATCCCAGAAGAATAGATGAGACGAAAAATGCGATGGCAAAGGGCCAACCAAATAAACCCGCGCTATAGAACAATTCTTCAGGCGAGGTAAGAGGTGAAGCGACCATAAATGCCACAATGGGAGCCCATGGAATTGTGGATGCCATCATTCCGAGAATAACGGCGGTAGTTCCACAGGAACAGAATGGCGTTGCTACAGCGACGCCTGTAGACATAAGTACGCTGTTCCTGGTGTTGCGGCGCAGGAACCGTGCGATGGCATCCTGGTCAACATAGAGTTTCAGTGCCGCGCTGATGAGGATACTGATCAGAAGCAGCCACCAGTTATGCGAAAATGTTTCCAGGACTTTGTCGAATGTATATTGGAGTAGAGAGATAATGTCCATTTTGTGATCTTTCCAGCTTGATTAATACTTATGTATTACAGAATTTACCTTGTATGGAAGATTATCTATGTATTTGCGTAAAAAAATTTCTTACCAATAAGTTCGCTCTGTAGCGCCGGGGCGCCACAGAGGTCTTGCCTTAACAGCAGCCACCCCCGCAATCTTCACAACTACCGTCATTCAATACGATCAGTTCGTTCATGGCATTCACCTCCTTTCATATAGACGTTTGTCTATTGATTTAGGCAAAAAAAGAGGCGGTTACGGGTTAACAACCTTAATAACCGCTTCTGTTGCCTTTTCCTCTGGCGCGAACTTCAACATGATTTGTCCGCAGCACACCGCGATACGTTCCTGGTTAAGTGTGTAAAATGTTTGTTTGCCTTCCTCGCGAATATCGACAAGATCCGCATCCCGCAGGATCGCGAGGTGGTGCGAAATCGTCGGCTGGGAGAAACCAATCTTTTCGACAATCTCATTGACGGACAGCCAGCAACAACAACACTCGCTCATAATCTTTTGGCGGGTTTCATCGGCAATCGCTTTGGCAAACAGGACTGGGTTAAATTTCATTGAATAGCTCCGCTGAACTCAGCGCGCAGAAATTCTTGTGTACCGAGAGGTCCAGTTAATGATAAAGAAACTGGCTCATGATTTGAGACAATGTTCAAGGTAAAGTTCAAGAACGGACAACATAATCGTTCATTTGAGATAAATTCAGCAATTTTGGAGATGAAATCCGTTTCGTTTGGAAACGTGAACTCATAACCATTTTCTACTTCCTGAATACGTTGGACTGCTTGGATCAATTCGGTCGTGGTCCGGATGTGAGCCTCACGTTGAAAAGGGGTAAACACATCCATGTTGCATGCAAGAGGAGTTTCAGAGTTCATATAGATAAGTTTCTATTTGACATTATATCGAAGTTTGTCTATTTGTCAAGGGGTGATTGACTTAAGTCGAAATCCATTCTATAACATTAGATATACAACCAAGGAGGCGGCATGAGCACTGATCCGATTCGGGCACTGATTCTCTCAGGTGGTGGTGGACGCGGCGCGTTCCATGCGGGAGTGTACAAGTATCTAATGAAGAACTATAAGGTAAACGTGGATTCGAATCATGTCGGTGCATGGGAGCCGCAGATCATTGTAGGTACCTCCATCGGTGCAGTAAATGGTGCGGCGATCGCGCAAGGCATGTCTGCCGATCAATTGGTAGAGGTGTGGAAGTCGCTCGAGGAAAAGGACATTCAAGGGTTACCGCCTGGAATGCGCGGCATCGCCCGTTGGGTTGCGCGCGCCATCTTCAAAGAGGTGATGGATGAGAAACTGCCTCAAATCGCACCGAAGGATGCGACCTCACCCATTCCCAAAGAATATTGGCCACCCTTACCTTTGCTGCCAGGCTGGATCGCCGAAAGGTTGGTGGGGCACTGGATCAATCTGCTGGATACCGGTCCTCTGCGCAAGACTCTGTTCAATCGCTTTGGCCTGGACGAGGAAAAGCTGGCTAACAGCGAAAAGTCTCTACTTATCGCCGCCACCAAAGTGCGGACGGGCGAACGCGTGTTATTCAGCAATCGAGAGGTAATGGACTATAAGCGTGGCGAGATGCGGCAGGACGTTTATTCAGGAATTACCGCGGACCGAATCCTGGCGTCATGCTCGATCCCGCTTGTTTACCCGTGGACGTTCGATCCTGGCACCGATTCTTTCTATTGGGACGGCGCGTTGGTGGCAAACACTCCTCTCGGCGCGTCCATTGATATGATGGGGGAGGATGCAAACACACCCGCCGAAGTGGTCATTGTGATTATGACACCCTGGTGGGAAAGCGGCGAGCTCCCGCCAGGAAAGTCTGAAACAGAGCCCAAGTCGTTTGGCGATGCCATTACATGGATGCTCGATTGGATGCTGCTCTCCTCTTTCCGCGAGAACCTGAAAATGATCCGCGCCTTTAACGAAATGGCAGTCCGCGAACGGAAAGAGAGCAACCCTCCTTACCGTTATCGTCTCGTCACCCCGATCATCGTTTCCCCAATGGAATTCCTGCGTGCCGAACGGATCATTGATTATGATGGAGATGTTTCTGCAAAATTAATCGATGAAGGATTCAAAGCCGCCAAATATGCCTTTGAGAAGGCATTTCCAATGAGTTTGTAAAGTAAAGAAAGAGATGGCAGAATAGCAAATAGAAAAAGACGCCTCACCGAACGTTCGGTGAGGCGTCTTTTTCTATCCACAACTTTAACTGAAGCGTTTGATTTAGTTTGTTGCTACCTGATGCCTCTCATGCAATTCCGGTTTCTTTGGCTCCCAGTTTGCGACAGCGAGGCTGGCAATGATCAGCAAGGCACCTGTTATCAACGACCAGGTAAGCTGCTCATGCAGGAACGTGACACCTAAGATCACACCACCTAGTGGAAAAAGATAGGTCACCATGGTTGTGCGCGTCGGTCCAATTTCGTGGATGAGATAATAAGCCATCACGAATGCCAAGCCTGATCCAAAAATACCCAGCCAGAGTAAGGCTATCCATGTAATGCCTAATTGCGGCATTTTAACCGGGCTCTCGAATACAAAGGTTGTTAGCCACATGACCAAAGAAGCTGAAACTAATGGTCCGGCGCTCCGCAAGATGCCTGGCGTATCCTCCGTTGCCTTGCGAACGTATACCGAACTCACTGCATAAAAAGCAGATGCAAGTATGACAGCAGCCTGTCCGAGCAGGGAGCTGGTCGAATCATTAACGAGATCTTTGCTCATCAAAACGACCACGCCTGCAAACCCAGTCAGTAAG